>Ga0247730_1000299_pt1 | contig 41963 bp, 36 predicted proteins | sample UWRJL073202C2_FD_180959 | JGI IMG/M metagenome (GOLD analysis project Ga0247730, IMG submission 180959) | Plant litter microbial communities from Arlington Agricultural Research Station in Wisconsin, United States - UWRJ-L073-202C-2 | ecosystem: Environmental > Terrestrial > Plant litter >... | reverse complement strand
GCTTATTCTTTCAATCAGTTCGGTTTTTACGCTGCTTATTTTTTCAGTCAACTCTGTTTTTACATCACTGATCCTTACTGTTAACACAGTGAATTTGTCAGACATCTCAATTTTCGATTCTTTGAATTTGATGGCCGTCTCGCTTTTTACTTCTTCCTTAATCGCATTCTGAAGAACCTGGACTGCATCCAGTGCTGTCTGTTCATTGGTTTTATTCTTAATGAGCTGAAATAATCTGATACTTGAATTGTGATTCTCCATACCTTGTTAGTTAATTTATAAATCAAAATTAACACAAAAGGACTGAATTAAAAAATAAAATTTACTTAAAGTTACACTTTAATTTTTATGGTTAACGAATCAAATATTTGGATTGACTAACGAAATCTTCCGGTAATCCTGTAATTCTTGCCGTTCAGCAATCTGATGTGCTGTGTTTTCCTGATCTCGTACAGGCTATCCGGGAAATAGGAAAGCGTATCGTTTGAGGTATATAAGGTGTTTGAATTGCTGTTCAGTACTTCGATCTTATAAATCCGGCCGTTCTTATACTGCAGAGCCAGTGATTTTACCGGTACTTTATCATTGTCAGAAAGATAAGTTTCGGAGTCCTTTCCTTTATGCAGCGTAAACAATCCCTGCCACGCAGATTTGTTAATGTCTGCATCCGAGAATGCGGACAATTCCTTCTGCCAGTCAGTAATCCTGATTTTTTTATACTCTTCAGCGTTGTTCACCATTACCGTTTTACCGATCTCAGGGTTGAGTTGTTTCAGGCGTTTAGCCTCTTTTTCCATATAACCTTTCAGGTCAAAATACTGCAGTGCTGACGTTTGTTTTTTGGGGGCTGCAGAATCACAGGCCCCAAATAACAATACGATCAATAAAAGGAATACTATATCCCTCATTATACCAATGAATTTCCTGTCATGATTGCGGGTTTTTCAATACCCATGAGGCTAAGGATAGTAGGTGCCACATCTCCAAGTTTACCATCAGCAATGCTGGTATACTCAGTGCCTACCAAAATACATGGAACCAAATTGGTGGTATGCGCTGTATTGGCAGAACCGTCATTGTTTACCATGAATTCGGAATTTCCGTGATCTGCCAGTATGATAAAAGCGTACCCGTTTTCAAGTCCTTTTTTAACCACGGCTTCAGCACAGCGGTCTGCAGTTTCTACCGCTTTCACCACTGCTTCAAATACACCTGTATGGCCAACCATATCAGGATTTGCAAAGTTAAGGCAGATGAAATCTGCCCAGCCTGATTCAATCTCTTTGGTAATGGCATCAGTAATACCCTGGGCACTCATTTCCGGCTGAAGATCATAGGTGGCTACTTTGGGAGAAGGGATCATAATTCTTTTTTCATTCTCAAAGGCCTGCTCTCTGCCGCCGGAGAAGAAGAACGTTACGTGCGGATATTTTTCTGTTTCCGCAATACGGATCTGATTTTTATGATTTCTTTCGAGGATCTCTCCAAGAGTTTCAGTCAGGTCATCTTTAGTGAATATTACCTTCACATTTTCAAAATTCTCATCATAGCTTGTCATTGTCACATAATATAACGGCAGCTTATGCATGTCAAAGTCCGGATAGTCATTCTGGGTAAGTACAGCGGTGATTTCTCTGCCTCTGTCAGTTCTATAGTTAAAACAGATCACCACATCATCCGGTTGGATAGTAGCAATAGCCTTACCGTCATTTTCTGTAAGTACAATTGGTTTGATGAACTCATCAGTAATACCTTCTGCGTATGATTTTTCAATAGCAGCAACGGCATCGTTTGCATATTCTCCAACCCCTTTGGTCATCAGGTCATAGGCCTGTTTTACGCGTTCCCAGCGTGAATCCCTGTCCATGGCATAATAACGGCCAATCAGACTGGCAATCTTTCCGGTAGAGGTTTTCAGGTGCTGGTCGAGGTCTTTGATGAAGCCCAGTCCGGAATTCGGATCGGTATCCCTGCCGTCTAAAAAGGCATGTACAAAAACATCTTTTAAACCTTTTTCATTTGCAGCATCACAGAGTCCTTTCAGATGGTTGATATGGGCATGCACGCCGCCATCAGAGACCAGGCCAATAAAATGGACAGCTTTATTGTTGTTTTTTGCATAGTCGAATGCATCAACCAGCGTTTTATTTGTTTTGATGGATCCGTCACTGATCGCTTTATTGATCCGTCCGAGTTCCTGGTACACCACTCTGCCCGCACCCAGGTTCATGTGTCCAACTTCAGAATTTCCCATCTGTCCTGCAGGTAGCCCTACGGCTTCTCCTGAGGCTTCAAGTTTTGAGTTTGGATATTGTTTAAGTAAAGAATCAAAGAAAGGTGTATTGGCTGCATACGCTGCATCTGAATTATCCTGTTTTCCGTAGCCCCATCCATCAAGAATGAGGAGCATCACTTTTTTATTGTCCATTTGAATAGTATTGTTATTTCGCTGGTTTTTAAAACCTAACAAATATAGGCCTATTGAAGTTTGATCAGTAATCTAATTGCATTTTTTGATCTGTTAATGGCATAATTTGTGTGCAAATTATTTGTTATCTTTAGAGTATGATGAAACCATTACTTCCGGCACTGATTTTATTTACCCATATATTCTATCCTTCGGCCCTTCAGGGTGATATTGTGGATACATTATCGGGATTATTCAAGTCTGCGAATTCAAAAGAGATCAGCAAAAATTTCTCTTCATCGGTTGAATTAACGATAAACGAAGAAGAAGATGTCTACCCAAAAGCACAGGCAGAACAGATCATAAGAGAATTTTTTACCAAAAACCCGCCTGTCAGTTCCGCAGTTGTTCATTTGATCAATACCAATCCAAATTACAGGTTCGGCATCCTGGCAATGGGCACAAAAAACGGGAAATTCAGGGTTGCTATTACACTGAAAAAAACGGGCAATACGTTTTTTATCACGGAATTAAGGATTGAACCCGATAAATAATAACGTTAATTTATGTTAAAAATGCTATTTTTGATCTAAAATACATGTTTTGGATAAGAAATTAATAGACCTGTTTATAAAAAATGCCATCGCCGAAGATCTTGGTGATGGGGATCATACCTCACTTTCTACCATCCCTGCCGGCGCAAAAGGCAGAGCCAAATTATTGGTTAAGGAAGATGGTATCCTGGCCGGTGTAGCACTTGCAATGGAGATCTTTAACCAGATAGATTCAACCCTGCAAACAGTAATTTTTATGAATGACGGTGATGCGGCGGTCTACGGCGATATCGCCTTTACCGTTGAAGGCAGCACGCATTCAATTCTGCTTGCGGAGAGGTTAGTATTGAATTGTATGCAGCGGATGAGTGGAATTGCTACAAAAACAAACAGGATCGTTCAGCTGCTCAGTTCCTATCAGACAAAACTGCTGGATACACGAAAAACCACACCGGGTTTAAGGTACCTTGAAAAATGGGCTGTCAGAATAGGCGGAGGGGTAAATCACCGGATCGGCCTGTATGATATGATCCTGATCAAGGACAATCATGTGGATTATGCAGGAGGGATAGCAAATGCCATCAGCTCCGCCAATCAGTACCTTGCCGATAACGGAAAGCAGCTGGAGATTGAGATCGAGGTTAGAAACCTTGAGGAGCTGGGCCAGGTACTTGAAAAAGGCATGGTGAGCAGGATCATGCTCGATAATTTTAATTTTACCGACCTGAGAAAGGCTGTAGAACTGATAGACCACCGTTATATCACAGAGGCTTCAGGGGGCATTACGGAAGAAAATATAACAGGGTATGCAGATTGCGGGGTTGATTACATTTCAATGGGTGCAATAACCCACTCGGTTAAAAGTTTAGACATGAGTTTAAAAGCCTATTAGGGGTATGATATCTATCTTTTCTATTTCTGCAGTTGTTTTAGCTTACCTCTGTGGTTCCATTCCTACTGCAGTATGGATAGGACAAGCTTTTTATGGTATCGATGTCAGGGAATATGGCAGCGGAAATGCCGGCGCAACCAATACCTTCAGGGTATTGGGTAAAAAAGCCGGAATTGCGGTAATGACTATTGACATTGCCAAAGGGTATACTGCCACTAAACTGGCCTATTTCATAGGCCTGTCGGTGACCGGCCCGCATAACTCTTCACAATTTGTGAACTACGAACTGGCCCTTGGCGTAACCGCTGTAATGGGGCACCTGTTCCCGATATTTGCCGGATTCAGGGGCGGTAAAGGTGTGGCTACACTTTTTGGAATGATTTTGGCAGTTAACTTCCCGGCAGCTATGCTTTGTGTTCTTGTTTTTGTGGTCATTTTACTGGTGACGAAATATGTTTCGCTCGGTTCCATATGTGCAGGATTTACCTTTCCGCTGGGGATTGTTTTTGTACTGCACTCCACGATCAAGTCTGAAGTGTTATATAGCATGTGTGTATGTATACTCATCCTTGTAACCCATCAGAAAAACCTGGAGCGATTGCTCAAAGGCAAGGAATCAAAGGTATACCTGTTCAAAAAAAACCGCAGCTAGCGGCAGCTTCATAACCGCTGAAAAGCAAATGTATACTGATGAAAAACTAACTAAATAAATACTGATGAAGAAGTTACTACTAACGGGTATTGCCTCGGCAATATTGCTGAATTACGGGTGCTCTACCGTACCGCTTTCAGGGAGAAACAGGATAAGTTTTGTGAATGAAAGTGAAATGCAGACTGCCGCTGCACAGAGTTACTCCACGCTTTTGAAAGCTCCTGAGACTAAAGTTCTAAATAATGCTGATGCAGCCCGAATCAGGCTGGTTGGTCAGCGAATAGCCGCAGCTGTTACCAAATATATGAATGCAAACGGGTACGCCTCGCAGATTGCGGGCTTCAAATGGGAGTTTAACCTGATTGACAGTAAAGAGGTAAATGCCTGGTGTATGCCGGGCGGTAAAGTAGCTGTTTATTCGGGTATTTTACCGGTTACTAAAGATGATGCAGGACTGGCAACGGTAATGGGGCATGAGATTGCGCATGCGGTTGCGCATCACTCTTCTGAAAGAGCATCTAAAGCTGCTGTGGCTCAAGGGCTGGGCGGACTATTGGGAGCGGCAACAGGAGGTCAGTCGTCAGTTACCCAGGGAGTGATCAATCAGGTATATGGCATCGGTGCACAGGGACTTTACCTGCTGCCGAATTCAAGAACACAGGAGCTGGAGGCTGACCATTTAGGTTTAATCTTTATGTCGATGGCCGGATACAATCCCTCCAATGCGGTAGGCTTCTGGCAGCGTATGGCTGCGGTTAGCCAGGGTGCACAAAAACAACCGGAATTTTTAAGTACCCACCCTGCCGATGCCACGCGGATAGCTCAGATACAAAAAGACCTTCCGGAAGCACAAAAATATTTTAATTCCACCACAGGAAAACCGGTCAATTAATCATCAGCCGGTTGATACATACTACATTAATCAATGTTGAAGGGTCAGGTAACTGACCCTTTCAGCGTTTTAACAATTGCCGATGCCTTTAACAGGCATTCTTCATATTCCGCTTCTGCTGAGGATGCATAGGTGATGGCGCCCCCTACCTGGAAAGATAAATATTTACTGGTGCTGTCGTAAAGTATACTGCGGATGACCACATTGAAATCAAAATCATCACTGGGATCAAAATAGCCGAATGCGCCCGAATACATACCACGCCTGCTGCATTCCGTTTCTTCAATCAGTTCCATCGCACGCAATTTGGGTGCGCCTGTCATAGATCCGGCAGGGAATGTGTTTTTTATGGCTTCCACCACGTGCAGCTCCGGGTCCATCGTACAGCTGACGGTTGAGATCATCTGATGCACCTGCGGAAAGGTGTAAATACCAAACAGCTCTTCTACTTTTACCGAGCCCTTTACGGCGCTTTTGGTCAGGTCATTCCTCACGAGGTCTACGATCATTACATTCTCTGCCTTTTCTTTACTGTTGCCCGCCAGGGCTGACCTGATGAGCTGATCTTCGCCACTGTTTGTACTCCGTTTTGCTGTACCTTTAATGGGCTGTGAAAATAGTTGAGCCCCCCTTTTACATAAAAACCGCTCTGGACTGGCCGAGAGAATGTATTTACCGTAAAGTTTAAAGAAACCCGAAAATGGAGTAGGGGATACCTGGTTCAAGTTCAGGTAAACCTGGTACGGATCGATCGCTGCATTTTCAGCAAAGAATTCCTGGCAAAAAGTAACTTCATAAATATCGCCCATTGCAATAGATTTTCTGAGCTGCTCCACCTTACTGATATAAGTGGCTTTGTCCATTCTCCGTTCAATGGACGGAATACTGCCGGTTTCCGCCCGCTGATAGTTGAGCTGGCTGATGGTTTCCAGTACATCCGGATTGCCTGTTAATACCTCCGCGCGGCCATTTTTTACCATCAGGAGGTGTTCAGGCACAAAGAAAAACAGGTCAGGAAATGCAAGTGTATTCTCATGTGCCGTATGCAGGTCTTCCAGTTCATTTTTGAGATCATAACTGAGCATGCCGAACATCCATTCCTGGTGGGTGTTACGGAATTCTTGCAAGGCCTGAAAAGCATTTCCGGCTGAGCTGTTCAGCTGATGTTTTGTGCCTGCGGCAAGAAGGAAGTCGTATTTTGAATAGGGATCTGTATATTCATTGGAGTCTAAACAACAACAAACGTCAAACTGAGCTGCCCATTGTAAAGCTTTTTGTTTAAATACAAGTAATTCCTGTGTGTTCATCTGTCCTCTGGAATAATGAGCATAAAAAAGGCGGCACAGGGCCGCCTTTTTTAATAAGTGGATTCTAGTGAAGAATCAATGTTTGAACCCTGTCAGGGCCAACAGAAAGATATTTTACGGGTACTTCAAGTTCCTTTTCCAGGAAGGCGATATAGTCAGCCAGTTGGGCAGGAATTTCATCTACCTTTGTGATTTTGGTGATATCGGTTTTCCAGCCCTCAATTGCCTTTAAAACAGGCGTTGGTTTGATAGAGATGATATCGTATGGCATGTAATCGATCGTTTCGCCATTATGTTCGTAATGTGTACAGGCATAGATCGTATCAAAACCGCTCAGCACATCAGCTTTGGTCATTACCATTTCGGTAACACCATTGAGCATGATCGCATATTTTAATGCAGGCAGGTCAATCCAGCCGCAGCGGCGTGGTCTTCCTGTGGTAGCACCAAATTCATGCCCTACCTGGCGCAGGTTTTCACCTACTTCATCTTCCAGTTCTGTAGGGAAGGGGCCGCTTCCAACACGGGTACAGTAAGCTTTGAAGATACCTACCACACTTCCGATCCTGTTTGGGGCAATACCCAGTCCTGTGCATGCACCGGCAGTAGTAGTGTTTGAGGAAGTTACAAAAGGATAAGAACCAAAGTCAATATCCAGGAGTGTACCCTGTGCACCTTCAGCCAGCACTTTTTTACCTTCTTTCAGGTAACCATTTACAAAATGCTCACTGTCAACATGAGGAATGCTTTTCAGGAATTCCACTGCTTCAAAGAAAGCTGCTTCTTTTTCTTCAAGGTCATATTCGAAATTATAATGAGAAAGCAGTTCTTTATGTTTGGTTACCAGTTTGGTGTAACGTTCTTTAAAATCAGGCAGGGTAGTATCTCCTACACGTAAACCGTTACGCCCTGTTTTATCCATATACGTTGGGCCTATTCCTTTCAGCGTAGAACCAATCTTGTCCTTGCCCATTTTCTGCTCATTTGCCGCATCCAGTAACTGGTGGGTTGGCAGGATCAGGTGTGCCTTGCGTGCGATCATCAGTTTACCTTTGGCAACAGGATCGTGGCCGGCTGTTTTGAGGTTATCTAATTCTCTTTTTAAAATGATGGGATCAATTACCACCCCATTACCAATCAGATTCATGGTTTTCTCGTTAAAAATACCGGAAGGAATGGTATTTAAAACGAACTTTTTGCCATCAAACTCTAAGGTGTGGCCGGCATTCGGTCCGCCTTGAAAACGAGCTATCAAATCATATTGCGGACATAAAACGTCAACAATTTTACCCTTGCCCTCATCGCCCCATTGCAGGCCAAGAAGCACGTCTACTTGCGTCATTATTTTAATTTAAGAAAAGATTATAATTGTTTTTTTTAACTGCTAATATTTGTTTTCACCGGTCTTCAGACTGTCATAAGCTATCAGTACGCTGATGGGTGTAAGCTCATGAAGGTTAACTGGCATTCTTGATTTCTTCCTTCTGTTTGATCGTGGCTTTGGCCGAACAGTCAAAGCAGGTGCCATATAAATTTAAAGAGTGGTGTTTGATGTCAAATTTCAACAGGTCGCCCACCATAGTTTGAATCTGGTGGATACGCGGATCACAAAATTCAACTACTTTTCCGCAATCGATACAAATAATATGATCGTGCTGATGGTAACCATATGACTTTTCGAACTGGGCCATATTTTTTCCAAACTGATGTTTGGTCACCAGGTCACAGGAAACAAGTAGTTCCAGCGTATTGTACACTGTAGCTCTGCTCACCCTGTATTTCTGGTTTTTCATATGGATGTAGAGTGTTTCCACATCGAAATGATCATCTCTGGAATATATTTCTTCTAAGATCGCAAAACGCTCAGGCGTTTTTCTCAGACTTTTATTTTCGAGGTAGGCTTCAAATATTTTTCTAACCAACTCGCTGTTGTGGTGTGTAGACATAGTTTTAAAACTCCTTTCAAAGGTATCAATTTTTAAATAGAACTTTACGATTTATTCAATTTTTTAGGCATCGAAACGTGTAACCCCTGTCACACCCTTCACTTCCAAAAGATTTTTGATCAGGTTGTCAAGGTGCTCTTTATCATTTACAAAGATCATAATTGATCCGTCAAATATACCATTATCGGTATCTACGGTTATAGAACGCATATTCACCTTAAAATCATTGGAAATAACCTTGGTAATATTATTGATCAGGCCCACATCGTCAATTCCTACGATATGTAAGCCGGTAAGGAAAGTTAATTCTTGGGCTTTGTTCCATTTTGCCTTTACCACCCTGTAACCATAATTGGCCATCAGTTGTGCTGCGTTAGGGCAATTGGTGCGGTGGATCTTAATCCCCTCGCTGACAGTAACAAAGCCAAATACATCATCGCCTGGTATCGGGTTGCAGCAGGCGGCCAGTGTATAATCAATTTTCTGAAGGTCTTCTCCTATCAGTAAGATATCCGATTCAGGCCCTTTCACCTTATTCAGCAGTGCTTCTATCTGCTGGCCATCGTTTCTTTCGGTACCCCTGTTTTCAATTTCCTTCTCACTTGCCAGATATTCCTTCAGATCTTTTAATTCAATCTTGCCGTTGGCAACCGCTATGAAAAGTTCCTGTGTAGAAGCCAGCTTGAAAAAATAGCTCAGCTTATTCAGGTTATCCGTATTGTAAGTGATCTTTAAAGATTTCAGTTTGCGTTCAAGCGTTTCTTTGCCTTCCTCAGCAATCTTTCTTTTTTCTTCTTTGAGTGAAGACTTTATTTTTGATTTGGCCTTTGCTGTTACTACAATGTTGAGCCAGTCTTCTTTAGGTGTTTGCTTGCTGGAGGTAATGATCTCTACCTGGTCGCCATTCTGTAATTTATAGGATAGTGGCACCAGTTTATGGTTTACCTTGGCACCAATACACCTGGCCCCTACGTCAGTATGGATCTCAAAAGCGAAATCCAGGGCGGTGGCCCCGAGAGGAAGCTGGATCAGTGCACCTTTAGGCGTAAAGATGAAGATCTCATCCGAGAAGAGGTTCATCTTGAAATCGTCCAGGAAGTCAAGTGCGTTGGCTTCAGGATTATTGAGCATTTCACGCACCTTCATGATCCATTGGTCCAGCCCGTTGTCATTGCTTGACTCTTTGTATTTCCAGTGGGCTGCAAATCCTTTCTCGGCAATCTCATTCATGCGCTGTGTACGGATCTGTACCTCTACCCATTGTCCTTTCGGCCCCATTACCGTGGTATGGAGAGATTCGTAGCCGTTTACTTTTGGTGAAGATACCCAGTCCCTTAAACGGTCAGGGTTTGGGCGGTAAAGATCGGTCACGATGGAATAGGCCTTCCAGCAGTCGGCCTTTTCATTTTCAGGCAAACTGTCCAGCACTATCCTGATGGCAAAAAGGTCGTATACCTCTTCAAAAGGGATATTCTTCTTCTTCATCTTATTCCATATCGAATGGATTGATTTAGGGCGTCCGTAGATATTGGCCACAAAGCCCTGTTCGGCTAATATTTCATTGATAGGATCTACAAAACGTTTAACAAATAAAGTGCGCTCCGCTTTTTTTTCATTGAGCTGCGTAGCGATGAACTTGTAGGTGTCTGGTTCCAGGTATTTCATGGAAAGGTCTTCCAGTTCTGATTTTATCGCATACAGCCCCAGCCGGTGTGCCAGTGGGGCATACAGGTATATCGTTTCAGAAGCAATCTTCAGCTGTTTGTGCCTTGGCATAAAATCCATCGTCCGCATGTTGTGCAGGCGGTCGGCCAGTTTGATCAGGATCACCCTGACATCATCAGCCAGGGTAAGCAGCATCTTCCTGAAGTTCTCAGCCTGAAGGGAACTGTTATAATCAAACACACCCGCGATCTTGGTGAGCCCGTCAATTATCTTAGCGGTTTTTTTTCCGAATTCCCTTTCAATATCTTCCAGGGTAATATCCGTATCCTCCACTACATCATGCAGCAGGGCACATACAATTGAAGTTGTTCCCAGACCGATCTCCTCAGCAGCGATCTGCGCCACTGCGATAGGGTGATAGATATAGGGTTCACCAGATTTCCTGCGCATCTCCTTATGGCTTTCCAGTGCCATATCAAATGCCTTTCTGATCTCCTTTTTATCCCCCTTCTGCATGGTTGGCTTACAGGCACGCAAGAGTGCCCGGTACCGCTTAAGGATTTCCTGCTTTTCTGCTTCTAAATCAATCACTAAGGTGTTCTTCATTGTATTATTTTCGTAATAATATTCGCCGGTCAAACGTTTAAGGCTATATTAGATTCAGTTATAAACCTAATGTATTAAATTTACTTTAACTTTGTGGGAGTATAAATTTATGAAATTTTGCAGGTTATTTATTCTGTTATTTGTCATTATTACCACAGAACGGCTAAATGCCCAGGAAACACCTGCGCCTTATAAGTTTCCTCCAAAGGGTAAAAATGATACCATCAGGGTAGCCTCCACAAATGACAACGGAGAAATGATCCCCTGGATGTCTCTGAATGAAGTAGTTATCTATGCTGAAAGAATATTTAAGACTCCCGCAGACCGTGCGGCATACAACAGGCTCCGTTATAATGTGTTAAAGGTGATGCCTTATGCACTTTTTGCAAAAAGAAGATACGAACAGCTGGAAAGGGACCTGGCGTCAACCACTGATCGCAAAGAACATAAAAGACTGGTGAAACAGTGTGACCAGGAGATCAAGCAAATGTTTAAAACCGAGATCAAGGAACTGACCATCACGCAGGGACAGATACTTACAAAACTGATTGACCGCGAAGTAGGGCGTACTACCTACGAGATCGTCAAGGAAACACAGGGTGGGGTAAAAGCCTTTCTTTACCAGTCGGTAGCGCGGGTAGTAGGCCACAATTTAAAGAGCACCTATAACCCCGAAGAGGAAAGGGATATTGAGGCCATTATTGCATCCTCCGGATTTTATCGCCAATAAAAATGGAGGAAAATCCAAGGAGCATCTACCAGTTTAAGGCCAAACTGATCAACGAAAAAGACAAAGCGTTCACAGATTACAAAGGCAAAGTGCTTTTAGTGGTCAATATTGCTTCTGCCTGCGGGTTTGCCCCGCAACTCAAAGAGCTGCAGGAGCTAAGGGATAGCTATAACAGAGAAGATTTTGAGATACTGGCCTTCCCCTCTGATGATTTTGGCGGGCAGGAGCCACTGGAAGGAAAAGCGATCGGTGATTTCTGTGAGCAGAATTATGGTGTTAAATTTCCTGTTTTTGCGAAAATTATGGTAAGAGGGGAGCAGGCAAACCCTATATTCAAATTCTTAAGCAATAAAGAACGGAACGGCCATTTTAAAGCCAGGCCAAGATGGAATTTTCAGAAATACCTGATTGGCAGGGACGGGGAACTGGCAGATTATTTTTTTCCTTTCACCAAACCCCTGTCATCAAAAATCAGAAAGAAAATTCAGCGTCTGCTGTGAGGAATACAATAATGAACAATACGTCTGGCAGATAAAACAGCTGTCTGACTGATAGTGATAAAGAATAATTAACGTAATGAAATTAGATATACTCGTATTAGCCGTTCATCCTGACGATGCAGAACTGGGATGTTCCGGAACTATTTTAAAACATATAGCACTCGGAAAAAAGGTGGGGATAGTTGATTATACCCGCGGAGAACTGGGTACACGCGGAACGGCTGAAACACGTGATGCCGAAGCAGCCGATTCAGCAGAGATCCTGGGGTTGCATGCGCGTGAGAATCTTGGATTTAAAGACGCTTTCTTTAAAAATGATGAACAACACCAGCTGGAAGTGATCAGGATGATCAGGAAATACCAGCCGGAGATCGTATTGAGCAATGCACTTTATGACAGGCACCCTGATCACGGGCGTGCAGGAGACCTGGCCAATGACTCTGTTTTCTTATCGGGCCTGTCCAAAATCCATACCTGGCAGGATGGGGTTGCACAACAACAGTGGAGGCCAAGGCTGCTCCTGCAATACATCCAGGATTCCTATATTCAACCTGATGTAATTGTGGACATCACTCCCTATATGGAAGCAAAACTGGAATCTATCAAAGCGTTTAAGACCCAATTCTATAACCCTGACGTGGATGGGCCATCCACCTATATTTCCTCACCTGAATTTTTTGAAAACACCATAGCACGCGCCAGGGAACTGGGCAGGTCTATCGGTGCCACCTATGCCGAAGGATTTACCTCACGCAAGCTTTTAGGCGTAGACAGTCTGTTCGACCTGCGGTAAGTACTTCTGAAAGGGGTAGGAAAGATGTTATATTTTAGTTACTTCCGCAGGAACTGCTAAATATTTCTCTAATTTGGGGTAAATTAAAAATTGAATGAGAAAATTACTTTTATCATTATTGATAGCCTCTCCTGCGCTGGCATGCGGACAGCAGAATGGAGAATATACACTTAATGGAAAGATCGGTACCCTGAATTCCCCTGCAAAAGCTTACCTGAACTATATCGCTGACGAAAAGCAGGTACTGGACTCTGCAGTGATCACCAAGGGCTCTTTTACCTTCAAAGGAATTATTGCCGGCCCTACAATGGCCCGGATTATTTTAGACCATAAAGGTGAAGGATTAAGGAAACTGGGCAGGTCTGCAGACAATGAAGTTGTTTACCTGGAGCCTGGTACAATTACCATTACGGCTAAAGATTCTGTGAAAAATGCATCGGTAACGGGTTCAAAACTGAATGAAGAGAATGCGCAGTACATGCAATTCATTACTGGGCCTGTAGCTGAAATAAGAGCTTTAAATACAGAGTTTGGCGCCGCTCCGGAGGAGAAACAAAAGGATGATACTTACAGGGCCGCCATGCGCGCCAGGTATGAAAAATCAGCCGCTAAATTGGAAGCGCTTCAGTCAGAATTTATTAAAGCCCACCCGGATTCGTATGTCAGCCTGCTGGCTTTACGCGAATTTGCCGGCGAAGGCAGTATAGATGCAGGCAAGATAGATCCGCTGTTTCAGGGCCTTTCGGCACAGGTACGCGGAACCCAGGCCGGTGTTGAGTTTGGTACAGCGATCAAAGCTGCGAAAGTCACTTCTGTAGGTGCTGAGGCTCCTGATTTTACCTTGAATGACGTTAATGATAAACCGGTAAAACTATCCAGTTTCCGCGGAAAATATGTGCTGCTCGACTTTTGGGCATCCTGGTGTGGTCCCTGCCGTGCCGAAAACCCAAACCTGGTTGTGGCTTACAACAAATTTAAGGATAAGGGTTTTACCGTTTTAGGTGTATCCCTGGATCAGCCGGGCAAGAGAGAACAATGGCTTGCTGCGATTGCCAAAGATGGCTTAACCTGGACACAGGTATCAGATCTGAAATTCTGGAACAGCGAAGCGGCCCAGTTATACGGTATAAACAGCATCCCTCAGAATTTCCTGATTGATCCTTCGGGGAAAATTGCGGCTACCAATTTACGGGGAGAAGAATTACAATCAAAACTGGCGGAACTGCTGAAATAGGCATCAGGCCAGCCTTTGCTATGATCAAAAAAGACATTGCTGAATTGAAATTCCGGCAATGTCTTTTTTTATGTCTCAGATTCTCGGGAAAGGTTCCGGATAGCTGTCTGTTTATTTAAAAGGGTGTTTGGTGATGATCACATTTCCAATGGCACTCTTTTCATACATCCCTACGCAGGAGGCATTATAAGAAGGATCAAAATTCACATTGCCGGGTGAAAGTTCTGCCGGCGCCGGACTGCCTTCCATGAAATAGTAGACTTTGGTAGTTCCGCCTTTATGGTGCGGCTTATAGTTTCCGTAGGTTTCCATTTCAGCCCACAGCGTATCTTTCAGGGTGACGGAGAATACGTATTGAATGGGGCCTGTATTGTTCTCGTTTCTATATTCGGCTACCTGTTTAAAACCGGCTTTAAGATCGCCCGCCCCTGGCTGGAAAAAGGTCCCTTTAAGCATCCATGCCACCAGGAAGAGTACCAGGACGATCAGGAAGATATTTATTTTTTTGTTTCTCATATACTTGCTAATATTTTATTCATGACCTCGACACCCTCATCAATATGAATTTTTTCCATGATCAGTGCCGGACGGAAACGAATAGTTTGCGGGCCGCAGCCCAGGAACATTACATTTTGTTCCAGTCCTTTCCGGATAAAGGTATTGCGCATGGCCGGATCAGGAAAATCGAATGCGCATAACAATCCTTTCCCTCTTACATTACTGATCTGATCATATCTTAAGGCTAGGGCTTCAAGATTTTCTTTGAGGTATTGTCCAACCTCAGCAGCCTTGTCACACAACTTGTCTTCTTCTATGATTTGCAGAATCTGAGTGATCCTCACCATATCTACCAGATTTCCGCCCCAGGTAGAGTTGATCCTTGAAGGGATATGGAAAACATTATTCTCAATCTCGTCAACCTTGTTGCCTACCAGAATTCCGCATACCTGCATTTTCTTTCCAAAAGCGAGGATATCGGGACGTGCCTTTTCGCTGTAGTGCTGATGGCACCAGAATTTACCCGTCAGGCCAACCCCTGTCTGCACTTCATCATAGATCAGGAAGGCCTCATTTTCATCGGCCAGGCTGCGGAGCTTGATGAGGAACTCTTCACGAAGGTGATTGTCGCCGCCTTCGGATTGGATGGGCTCTATAATGATTGCACAAATATCATCTTTGTTTGCTGCAAAGGCTTGTTTAATCCGGTCGATTGATACTTCTTCGGTATGGATGGCCTGAGCCAGATTATCGCCCTCCAGGGGAAAGGTCACCTTTGGAACCGGTACCCTTGGCCAGTCGAACTTTGCAAACCATTTTGTTTTGTCAGGGATTGTATTGGTCAGGCTCAGGGTATAACCTGTCCTGCCGTGGAAAGCTTTTTCAAAATGCAATACTTTAAATCCCTTCTCTTCCTTATATCCTTTTGCAAAATTCTTCTGCACCTTCCAATCCATTGCTACTTTGAGGGCGTTTTCGATGGCCAGTCCGCCGCCTGCAATAAAAAAAGCATGTGGCAGGTAGGACGGAATACCTATGGCACCAAACGTTTTTACAAACTGGGCATATTGCTGTGTATACACATCCGAGTTGGAAGGGTTAGCCATTGCCGCCAGTAAAAGATTATGTTTAAAACTTTCATCGTTCAGCATCTTTGGATGATTGTATCCGAGGGGGACAGAAGCGAAGCAAGTGAAAAAATCCAGCAGCTTACGGTTGTACTTTGAGTCGTAAATATATGCTCCCTGGCTTTGCTCCATATCATAGGTCAGGTCAAATCCATCAGCTAAAACGTGTTGGCTTAAGGTTTCATTTACCTGATCCGGAGCTACAGTAAGTTGATACATAATTCTATAGTTTGGTTCTGACCAAATGTAGTGAAAAGCCCCTGAATAACAAATTTGGGGCATATTTTGGGTAAAAAAGCAAAAACTGGGTTTAAACGTTTTAAAGTGTGATTATTGTTTTTGCTGATATTTTAAAGGATGCTTTTGTAACTTAAGAGAAAGAAACAACTGAAAATTAATAGCAAAAAAGATGGAGAAATCAAGAATTTTAAAAGTCGGGAATGGCCGGGAATTTTAATTATACGTACCTGAAAAAAATTGACATTGAAATATGCAAATTCAATACCATTGACCATCATCTACAGGGGATAACTTATATAGGGTGATTATGGAATAATTTGTATTTGGTAGTCATAAGTTCGGATCAGTGAATCCAGTTCTTTACTCTGTGAAAATTCGATGCAAGACATCATATAGGGCTTCTTCCCTTCGTAATCTGCGATTTGGGAAGGTGTAATCGAACGGAAGGCTTTATATGACAAGCTATCCACAACATTGTAAATGTTTTTGTCGGTGGTGCGATAATAATCCGTAATTTCTATATAGACCGATCGGCTGATATCATTTCGAAATGCTGTATCCTGTTTACCAACCAAAGATAAACAGCTGCATAACGCATACTCCTTCATCCATTGGCGCCGTTCTTTCAAGGTTGCCCCCATAGCCTCATTTTTTCTTACCTTACAGCCTCCTGTATAGAGTAAAACACCCATAAAAGGCATTATAAAAAGTATTTTTTTCACGGTAACTGCCATACTACTATTCTCCATAATGTTGCATGCTGATTCTTTCAATTCTACCTTACAGGTTTTGAAAAAATCTGCTTTACATAATTATCAAGATGAACTGAAGATACGAAATAATACTTATTATCTGCGAAGGGGTCTTGAGGTTCATTTACTCGGAAATATGCGTTGTCAAGTCTTCATTAGCAGAGCAAAATTTCACAGGGAACAAACGGTGACAGGTTGTATTTATCAAGTGTTTAATGAATTGTAGAAAAAGATAAATCAGGATGTTCTTTTTGAAGAAAAAGAATGGTAAAGTTTGCAGCATCCATAAAGCATAAAGAGGAATAGCAGCCAGAGGAGATAGACTGTTCCCAGCGGATAACCATAATCCGAAAGCAGGTTTCCCTGCTGATAAGATCTGGGGGTGATCAGCATGGCAGACCAGGGCCCGCCTGTTAACCACAGGTTGATCATTGCAGCAAGATGTATCACCAAAGTACTGAGCAAATAGGTGAACAGCGGCGCGGAGCCAAAAGCCACAAAGAAATCTGTTACCTTGTTTTGTACGCCTTCTATATAATGCAGAACGATGAACATTGGCCCCAGGGTGATACAGATAAAATCCAGTGAAGCAGGGTACTTTGTTACACTGAAAAAGGAAAGGACAGTTTTAGTGAAGGTTTCCTGTCTGGTCCAGGGTTGGAGGTCTCCGTAGAGGTTCAGCCCCCGGAGGATAAAAAACAGACAGGTCAATAGCACACCTGTTGCCAGCAGCCATTTCCTGCGGTAAAGATAGCCGGTAGCATAACCCAAACTGAGCAATGCGAACCAGGGAATAAGGGTGTAATTGACAATGAAGAGGCGTTCTCCTGCGGGGATATACTTTTGCTGGTGCAGTATATACCATATGATGGACGCCGGTGATTTACCTGCCGCCGGTATTCCATCCAGTAAATGATGGGCAATCAAAAAAAGTAAACTCAATACCAGCAGAAGTTTACCGGGTAGGAACTGAAGAAAAGCCAGTAAGCCGATACTTAAACCCAGTGCGCCGATAATAAACAGCCCGATGGTACGGTAAAAGGGATCAAACGTCCACAGAAAGTTATTGACTATCAGTTCTATGCTGATCAGCAGCAGTGCCAGCCTGATCAGTCCATAAAAAACCTGGGGTTTAGATTTGCCTTTGCTCCATATAAACAGATAGGTGCCGCTGATAAAGAATACTGTGGGGGCAAAGAAATGGGAAATAAAACGGGTAAAGAACAGGATAGGGGTAGTGCTTTCCAGATTGCCGGGGTTTGTATTCCAGTAATGAAAGAAAAGCCTGGTATGGTCTAAAATGGCGATGGTCAAAAGTGCCCCCAGTAACAGATCTTTACTGTATTGCTCTGCATCCTTTGTTTTCCTTGTAATGGTCAGGTTTTTCATTCATCTTAGTTTTGGTTGCCAAAGAATAGATTGGCGGTTTTGAAAGAGGCTCTTTATTACCCTGCTCCAAATTCAGACGCTGTTTGGGGCAGGGTAATAAAGAGCCTTGCCTAGAACTTAAAGGTTACACTGGTCAGGAAATTTACCGGTTTTTGCGGGCGGGCGTAAAAACCGTCCGAGATCCAGTACTTTTCATTCAGGACGTTATTTGCTTTAAAGCTGAAACGGTACTTTGGCCTGTTAAAGAATACCGTGGCATCAACAACCGTGTATTTTGGCAGGACAAAGGTGTTTGCCGCATTGAAATAGGCATCGTCTACATAAATAGCGCCTGCACCAAAGCCCAGGCCTTTAACCGAACCATCCAGTAAAGTATAGCCCAACCAGATGTTAGCTACATTTTTTGGCGTTCCTACTGCACGTTTGCCTGCCACTGCAGGAGCACCGTCTTTAAATTTGTTATCATTGTAACCATAACCAGATACGAAATTGAAGCCGGGGAATGGATTACCGATGAATTCAATCTCCACACCTTTACTTTCCTGCGTACCATCCTGTACGGTGAAGTTCTGGTTGTTAATAGAGGTTACCCTCGTGATGTTTTTAACTGAAATGTCGTAATAGCTGATGGTGGCATTCAGTTTTTTATTCATCAGGTCAAATTTTACCCCACCTTCCCACTGATTGGCCTGCTGGGGTTTGAAAGTAGAAACAGAACCATCTGGTTGCGTTGTATTTGCAACGTTTTTAAAACCGTTCATATAATTTCCAAAGATGGCCACCTTATCTTTTATAGGTTGGTAAACAACGCCGAATTTTGGTGAAAATGCGGTCTGGTTATACTTACCGGTTATTGCTTGTGTAAGATTATTTTTCGTGCCCTCATTCATAAAGCGGTCTGCACGTAAACTTACCATTGCCATTAATGCATCTGAAAAGTTGAATACATCAGAGACATAAGCGCTGTACGTATTCTGCTTATTCAGGCTCTCCGGGGTACTGACTGTACCTAAACGGTTTTCTACCTGCTGTACGCGGATATCTTTAATGGTACCGCTGGTATTCAGCGTATCCAGCTGTAATGTTGTATACTTGAAGTTCCGGAACTGCGACATATAATCCAGCCCAACTACCAGGCGGTTTCTGAACGTACCGATTTTGAAATCTCCGATAAAGTTCTGCTGGATCTCTTTTCTGCCTGATTTGTCTGGTGAAAAAACACCTATTGCCCTGGCTATAGTAGTATTCGTTAGCCAGGTCTGGTTAAAATAAAGCAGGTCGTTGTATTCTCCGTTACCAAACGAATAGTTGGTTTGCGAGGTCCATTCATCAGAGATCTTATATTCAGCCTGTGCATAAACATTATTTGAAGATTGGTGGCCCACAAATGAGTTGTCAATCAGTGAACGTTTATAGTCCAGGCCTAACTCATCGTAACTTTTGGCAGTTACTCCTGATCCGATGGCCCAGGCTGTGGAGGATGTACCCTTGTAAGTCTGCAGGTCTGCATCAAGCCTGAAGATCAGGCGGTCATTCACCTGATAGGAGATACTTGGCGCAACAACGTATGTGGTCCCAAATCCCTGGTCCTGAAACGAGTTTTCTTTTTGCGTAGCCAGGTTCAGGCGGAACAACAATGATTTATCTTCATTTACCGGTGTATTGATATCGGCAGTTAACCTGCTCAGGTCAAAGCTCCCCTGGATGTAGGAGATCTCCCCGCCAAACTTGTCATAAGGTTTTTTAGTTACATAATTTACGAGCCCCCCGAAAGAAGTCATGGCAGCACCAAACAGCGTAGCTGAAGGCCCTTTGATCGCTTCTACACGTTCAACCATAGATAAGTCAATACCTGTTCTCAAAGACGTAGCCATACCATTTCTGAAGTTCTCGCTTGTTTGAAATCCCCGGGAGAAAAACGCAGGCATACCTGCACCTGTTTTTGCAGGAGCTGCTCCGGGTATATTGCGGAATGATTCTTCCAGTGTAAGTGCCATCTGCTCTTTGATCAGCTCTTTATCCACCACAGAATAAACCTGGGGGTTTTCAAGGTTTTTAAGCGGCAGCCTGGACACGTAGCGGCTTTCCTTTCTTGATGATACATTGTACTTATCGCCAACAATCAGCACCTCGTTCAGGTCTTTGGCAGTAGAAGAAAAGGAGAAGTCTGCCGTTGCTCTTTCTCCGGCCTGCAGAACAATGGTTTTTACCTGTGGTTTCTGGCCTACAAAACTTACTTTAAGCGTGTAGGTTCCCGGAGCCAGGTTCTCAAATGTATACCTTCCTGTTTTGTCTACCTGTACACTTGTTTTTCCTTCCAGCACAACGGTAGAAAATTCCGCAGGTTTCTGGTCGCTCGTTGTGATTTTCCCGGAGATCGAGCCTTTCTCCTGCCTGCTGAAATTTGCCAGTAAACCAAGCGGGCTGATCAGCAGCATCGTTGTAAATACCAGCAGGAAGTTTAAACATTGCCTCATCCGGACGGAATGAGCGGGGTAAAATTGTTTCATAATAATTGGGTGTTGATATGTTTGTAATTGTGTTTATTCTTTTTGATGATGTATATATTCTTCGTCAGCGGGGGCGTGCCGGTAAGGGGCAACAGGGTTTGCCATATTTCCTATATAGGGAAGGTCTTTAAATGGGTTTGCCCGGTTTCGCAATTGCCGGTTATTGTTTAGCTGAAGCCTGTTCAGGGCGTCAGGGCTGAACTCACTGACGAACAGATCGTATTTTTGGTAAGCCTCATTAAATTCAGGGTGTTCCCTCTGATAGTCAAGGATGCAATCCGCAACCAGCTTCCAGAATTTTTTTTCACTGAAACCCGCATGTTCAACCAGTATCGCCGAGATGAACCTGAAGATGGAATCAAAGATCTGCGTAAACAGGGGCAATGTTTTAGCCGTCTCAGGAACGGTGACCGATAACCTTGACGCTGCTTCCGGAACAGGATGCGTGGTATTGAGCAGGGAGACTTCCTCGCCAATATCTTTCATAATGGCACGCACCGGAATATGGTTTTGCAGTACCATGATCAGGTTTTCGCCATGCGGCATAAATACCATGTCCCACTGGTAAAAACAGTGCAGCAAGGGGCTCAGGTAACAATCAAAGTATTCCTTTAGCCAGTTAGATGTAGTTAAACCGGACGCGCGGATCAATTCGGGCAGGTAAGCATTGCCCTCATTGTCTACATGCAGCAGTGCCGCCATTGTAATGAGCCGCTGATCTTTCGTGATCTTACTTACCGGGCTTTCCCGCCATAAACAGGCCAGCATTTTTTTATAATGGCTGTCTGCAGTCACCGAAGATTCGTAATAGCGGTGGGCAAAACTTACGCTGGCAATCTCTCTCAGGATGAAGAACCTTTTTTCCTGCAGGTAGCCGTCGTTTTCCACCAGGTTATAGATCCACTCATTGATGGGCGGGTTTGTCTTCATGAATTTTGGGGATAAACCCCTGACATAACCCATGTTCAGTACCGAAAGGGCAGTTTTTACATAAAACTTTTCGGGATGGCTGACATTGAAGAATGTCCTTATCGATTGCTGCGGGAGGTATTGATCATCGCTGTATCCCAGGCACACCAGCTGCTGCGTTGCAATGTCGGCCGCGAAAATATTGGACAGCTTATTGAACCATTGCCATGGATGTACAGGGATAAAAAAATAGTCTTCCGGGTTCAGTTTTCTGGCCGTCAGGATGCCATTAAAGCGCTTCAGGTTTTTTTCTCCAAGCTCCTGCAGGATGACCTGTGTATATTCCAGGGAAGAAACTGCGGTGAAGACCGCTGTGTCCCTGTTACCGGCAAGCCATACCAGGGCAAAAGGTGCAGCCGTTTCAGGGGCGTATTCCCTGTAGTCGGCCGCATCAAACCCAATCCGTCCGTTATTGGCAATAAAACGGGGATGCCCGGTCATGGTAGATTCTGTTTGCTGATAGCCTGCATTCAACAGCTCTTTCGACTCTGGCTTACCGTAAAAATTCATGTATGAACTTCCGCTCAGTGTACTGCAAACCTCCTCAAGGTATACCGGTAGTGATTCATCAGGAATGCCAAGCTCTTCCCTGAACTCAATGATAAAGTTCAGGGCGTCAATTGCGGCAGGCTTGCCCCCTATATGTTTCTCCAGGGAAGCCGTGTCAACGTACCAGTGGTTCAGGGCAAGGATCTTTGCGCGGAAACTATAAGTGATCTCCCTGGTTTTATTCATTAACACGTATTGGCCCCAGCCTTCATTCTCAGTTGTGAGTTGCGGATTTATAATACGTTCATGAGAAAATTCCGCAATTATTTTCCGCAGGTGCAGGCGGTTTACCTTTTCCCATACGGGCTTTTGCAGGTGTGCTGAAGCCTGCGTTGGGGCAACCTTTGTTTGTATGTTCATGTTTCTTAGGATTAAGGGTTGGTAGATGTAGGGTTTGTTTTAAGATAATTTTGCCTGATAAGCGGCCAGCGGATTTTTTAAGATGCCGGCAAACTTCTGGTTCCTGAACGGATCGGCACCGTCCAGCATTTTCTGGCTGTTCTGCATCTGCAGGCGGTTGGAACAGGTTTTGATGATTTCCGGTGCGAACAGGTCATATTTCCTGAACTTATCTTCCAGCTGCGGGTGCTCAAACTGGTAATCCGTAATGCAATCTGCTACGAGCTTCCAGAACTGTTCTTCAGGATAACCTGCATGTTCTACCAGGATGTGGTTTAAAAAGCGGAAGAAGGAATCAAAGATCTGTGTGAAAATGGATAAGATCTTCAGGTCTTCAGGAACCGGGATAATGATCCTCTTTACAATTTCTGGCAATTCCTTTTGCTGATTAACCACGGCAACCTCTTCGCCAATATCTTTCATGATGGCCCTTACAGGAACATTGTCTTTGAATACCAGGATCAGGTTTTCGCCATGTGGCATAAAACGCATGTCGTGAAAATAAAAACAATGCAGCAGCGGACTTAAATAACATTGCAGGTAACTTTCCAGCCATTGTTCTGTATCCAGCGGAGAACTGCGGATCAGTTCAGGCAGGAGCGCGTTCCCATGCGTATCTACATGCAGCAGGGCAGCCATCGTCATCAGACGCTCACCTGGTTCTATTTTGTCCATCGGGCTTTCCCGCCAGAGTGTTGACAGCATCTTTTTATAGGGGCTGTCCGTTTGAATTGCGCTTTCGATATGCTGGTTGGTATAGCCAACCGTGGAAATCTCTTTTAATACGGTGAATCCTTTCTGCTGCAGATAAGGGTCAGTGCTCACTATTTCCGCTACCCATTCATTGATGGCCGGGGTAGTGCGCATGAAATAGGGCGAAAGGCCCCTCATGAAGCCCATGTTTAAAATTGACAGGGCTGATTTTACATAGAACCGGCTGGTGTGGCTGACATTGAAAAATGTACGTACAGATTGCTGGGGCAGGTACTTGTCTTTGCTGTACCCCAGGCAAACCAGTTTTGATGCTGCAATATCCGGAGCGAAGAGGTGGATCAGCTTGTTAAACCACTGCCATGGATGGATGGGGAAATAGATGTAATGTGCGGGGTCAAGATCTTTCTTCAGGAGTTCATCATGAAAGGACTGACTTGTTTCAGCATCCAGTTCCTGCGCGATTACCTGCTGATAGGTGAGCGGGGCAATGCTTGTGAATTCAGTACAATCCCTGTGACCGGCTACCCAGATCAGCGAAAGTGGTGCCGCCGCCTCAGGAGTATAATTTTGGTAATCAATGGCATCAAAGCCTATTCTTGCGCTGTTGGCAATAAAACAAGGGTGGCCCGCAATCATTGCATGTTCTGTATCTGCATAACTTGCCTCTGTCAGATCTCTGGAGCTCAGCTTTTCGTTTGCGTGCATATAAGCAGCGCCGTAAAGGCAGCTGATAATTTCTTCCAGATAGGTGGGCAGATTTGTGTCAGTAAAGCCAAGCTCCCGGGTAAATTCGGTAATAAAAGCAATGGCATCTAATGCCTCTACCTTGTCACCTCTCATCCTGGTGATCGATGCGGTATCAATATGCCAGTGGTCCAGTCCCAGCACCCGTGCCAGAAACTGGTATTCTATTTCACCATCTTTTGCAGACAGGATATACAGGCCCCAGGAGCCATGAATACGTTTCAGTTGAGGAACAAGAAGCAGTTCGTGCGAAAATTCACATAACATTTTCCTGACCTGCAGGCGGTTTACCTTTTCCCATATCTGCGGACTAAGGTGGGAGATGGCTGATTCAGGTGGGAGCTGATGATTTTGGGGGATGCTCATTCCGGCTTGTTTTTCCATTTGGTTGAATATTTAGGTAATAGATTAGCTTGCAGTGATGACTTTGCCATAATGATCTTCCATGATCATGAAAGGATTTTCGGGATGTGCCACGGACTGTACATGTATCAGACTGCTTTTGCTCATCATGCGCAGCATTTGCCGCCGTTCACAGGGCACAATCTTCCCGTCTACCTCCCTTACGCCGGCCTGGAAAGCAGTTCGTCCATGGGCGCACAGATGATTATTTACAAAAATCAGGTCGCCTGCATTCGGGATGAACTGGTCATAGATCAGGTGTTTAGCTTTTGCCCAGAACTTTTTTAAGATGTCCAGGGCCTCCGGCGTCTGATCTGCCTGCTCATTATAAATTTGTTCTGCCGCGTCAAAGCGGATAAACGGGCGCTTGATATTCCCGTATAGGACGGCGGTTGTTTCCTGTTGTGCAAGCGCTTCTTCAGGGTCAAAATTTGCGTCTTTGGGGCATTTGTAAATGGTTCTGAAAAGCTCCTTCATGAGCTCGTCTGTTTCTCCGTGGGAGCGTATGGAATACAGCGTGGAATTTACCTGCTCTTCGTTCCTGAGGTATAAAAAGCTGAGGAAATCTGCCGGATGGTATAAAAATGCATCTTCTGTATGTACAAAAAGATCGGTTTTTGAACCTGCACCTGTTTGTGAGAAAGACATACTTTCTTCCGGAATAATGGCATGTAAAATCCCCCCGCCCTTGCGCTGCACATAGTATTGAACAGGTTTGGAGGGAACGGCACCGTGAAGCAGGGAGGAGATAAAACCATAGAGATTATGTTTATTGTCATCTGCTTCTTTCCAGGATGCGGGCGTTGGGCCTAAAGCATCCTGATCTACATCAACAAGTCCTTTAAAAACAATTGCCCCGTATTGCTGACTTGAAAAGTCGGTACTCAGGTTGCTGAGCAATGCGGCAATGCGTTCAGGAAGTAAATAGTAAGCATTCAGATGAAGAGAGGCGATGTAGGCAGGTGATTCGTAATGTCCGAATTCTTTTTGAAGCTGCAGGGCAGAACTTTTAATGATTGCGCGTTCAACCGGCGAAACTTCAATAATTAGTGGCGCCATTGGAGGTAACTGACGGAGTGTTTCTTCGTTTTTTAATTCCATATCGGTAGGTTTTTGTGGGCAGGTTAATGGTTATGCATGATTAATTTTAGTAATGATCATTGTTATTTAATAGTTAATTAAGTTCGCTAAATCGGTTTTTAAACGTGTTTAAATATCAAGAGTTGAAATAAATATTGTTTTAATCATAAGAACTTTTACATTTGCCATTGTTGTTATATTTAATCAGTCTAAATAGCTGGCTTGTTGTTGACAAATCTATTTGTAATAAATCTAAATAGCAACTTATATTTTGTGTTTTTTTCTTAAATATTAACTAAAACGTCTATTTGCCATGAAAAACGACAATATCACCGCCGAAAAGCTTCTTTACCGGGATCATGAAGTGGTTACTCATTATATTCGTAAAAGGAAAAGTATTTATGCTGATCATTATCGTTCAGGTAGAATTCCTGATGCACAATTACTGGAAATACTGATCAACTCCACCTGGGCACCCACCCACAAAATGACCGAGCCATGGAGGTTTGTAGTGTTAACAGAAACTGAGCTAATCAAATACGGAGAATACATGTGCGCCTATTATCAGGATCTGTACAAGGATATACCTGATGCAGAAAAGCGGCTGGCGAAATACAATTATCTGAAAGAATACCCGCTTAAAGCTGCATGTATGATTGCTATCATTTTCGCCAGAAGTACCAGGGTCAATATCCCTGAATGGGAAGAACTCGCGGCAGTTTCCTGTGCGGTACAAAATATGGCAATCAGCGCTACCTCATTTCAGATCGCTTCCTACTGGGCAACAGGCGGCTCTGCTATTGATTATGTTAAAACGCTTGGTTTGGCAGAAAATGAGACTTCGCTGGGCCTGTTTTTTATGGGATATACTGACAAATCAATTGTGCCTGCCCGAAAAAAAAGAACCTCTATTGATGAAAAAGTGACCTGGCGGTCCTAACCTGAAAATCAACCTCATAATTATGGAAAATATATCTTACTCTAATCTGACGGCGGAGCAAACCCTGAACGCTGTTGACCGGGCCCCTCATTTTAGGGACATCTTTCATCAGCATACAGCTGAATCTTACAGTCTGGCCATCGACCAGGCAAAGGAGATGGTGCTTAAATTTCTTGAAAATCAGCAAAAGCCCTTCAGTGGCATTACACCCCTGCAGTTGGGCGAGCAGTTTAATAAAATTGAATTTGATGTGCCGCTGGCAAGTTATGATGAGCTATTCAGCGAAGTACAGGAGTTGTATGTAGACCACGCTACGGCTTTTCACCTTCCCAACTATATAGCCCATCTGAATTGCCCGGTAGTTATTCCCGCACTTGCTGCAGAAGTACTGATCAGCGCCATCAACTCCTCACAGGACACCTGGGATCAGAGTGCCGGCGGAACCCTGATGGAGCGCCAGCTGATCAACTGGACAGCTCAGCAGATTGGCTTTGGAGACCGTGCCGACGGGGTGTTTACCGGCGGGGGATCTCAGAGTAACCTCATGGGACTGTTACTAGCCAGGGATTATTTTGCACTGAACCGGCTGAACCACAATATCAAGGTAGATGGGAACCCTCCGGAGGCTTCCAGGTTCAGGGTGTTTGTTTCTGATAAATCACATTTCAGCAACCAGAAAAATGCTTCATTGCTGGGCCTGGGCGAACAGGGAGTGATACAGGTAGCCACTGACGGCCGTTTTAAGATGAAGCCTGATGCGCTTGAAGAAGCCATTCGTAACGAACTTGAACTCGGGAATATCCCCTTTGCCATTGTTGCTACTGCGGGCACTACCGATTTTGGTAATGTAGATCCGCTGGAAGCAATCAGCGCTTTAGCTGCAAAATATAAGTTATGGATGCATGTAGATGCCGCCTATGGCTGCGGCCTGCTGTTAACGGATCAGCATAAACACTTACTGGCGGGAATAGAAAAGGCAGACTCTGTCACCATCGATTACCATAAGTCTTTTTTTCAGCCCATCAGCAGCAGTGCGTTTATCGTTCGTGATAAAAACTCCCTGGAGATCATCAAACACCATGCAGATTACCTGAACCCCAAAGAACAGGATTATGAAGAATACCCTGCACAGATCAATAAGTCCATTACTCAAAGTACCAGGAGATTTGATGCCCTCAAATTATGGTTTACGCTCAGGCTGCTGGGCAGGGAAAAGCTTGGGGAGTATATGAACGCCATCATTTCTACTGCTAAAGAAGCAGCTGATCTGATTACGCGCGACCCTGAACTGGAACTGCTGAGTGATTCGGATATCAGTGTGCTGGTTTTCAGGTACAGGTCTTTAACGCTAAAACACGTTGATCTGAGTGCTTTAAATCAATACATCAAAAAGAAAATGTTCCATACAGGCGAGGTGTTGGTGGCCAGTACAAAAGTGAACGGCAGCTTTTATCTTAAGTTCACGATTTTCAACCCCATCACTACTGTAAACGATATAAAGAATATTCTTGGCATAATCAAAACTTATGGAGCAGCTTATCCCGAACACTAATCAGACGGCGGAAGGGCATGCCCGGATATTTTCGGCCGCTGTCAACCAGTACTGCAGGGAATTCAGGAACTGGACGCGGTACATGGGGATACCGGAATATGATCCGGTACTGGCTGAAGGACTCGGCCGGAGCGGCCTGGACTTACATTTCAAAATCAGCTTCCCCGTCAGCGCTGCAGAAGTTTTCATTCCCCTGATCTACTTCAGTGATACCGGAAATCATGTTTTTCAGTTTCCCGCCTTACTGCATGATCAGGAAAATGATAAAATTACGGAGTTAGACACCGTTCAGTTTCTGAAACTGGCAATTGTAGAGGCGCAGGGCGTTTACCCGGAATGGCAGGCCCCTGATGTAACAAAATGTTTGCTGCATGCTGTGGAAACCCTCAGGTTAAAAGTTATCGGTCAGGTTGCCATGGAAGCAGAACGCTCTGCTTTTGTCTCCATGTTTGAGGTAAAGCCTGTTGATGATCAGGCCCTTCTCCGGGATTTGGCAATGCCCACATTTCGGAATCATGTACATGGCGTGATCTATGGCCCTCAATGGAAAGCGGGGATAGACGGTCTCTTTGCAACTGTAGGGGTGCTGGGCCGTAAAAAGATACTGGAAGAAAATGTGATGCTGAAATGCATTTACCAGGAACTGCAGTCTTTTGCAGCACTGCAGCAGGATGAAAACGCCGGCGCATTGCTGGATCAGCGCCATATAGAAATACAGGGAGAGCTGTTTAGTGGCACGGGTAGCTATAAGCGGTCCATTTACAATCCATTGCACAAAAACTTTTATACACCCATACTGCTTTCCCCATCAGTTCAGCAGGAGGTCTTTTACCGGTATTTTGATAAGGAGGAGATTGGCATCAGTATCAGGCCGTTTGATCTCAAACGGGACCTGCAAATGGTACACCGGTGGTTCCATTCAGAACACGCAAAAACAATATGGAAGATGGACTGGCCCCTAAAAGAACTGGAACATTTTTACCGTTCGCTTTTGGCTGAAGGGCTTTCGCATAGCTATATAGGCGAAGTAAATGGGGAGCCCACGTTCAATTTCGAGGTGTACTGGGCTACTACAGACATTCTGGGCGACTATTATGAAGTGCTGCCCTCAGATTATGGTACCCATCTCTTTATCGCCCCAACGGACAAGAAAAAGAAATTTCCCTCACTGATCACGCAGAGTATCGTGGACTGGCTTTTTATGCAGCCAGAGGTGGGCAGGCTGGTTGGAGAAGGCTCTGTTGATTCTCTTGCGGCTCTGATGAATAAAGTGCATGTGGGTTTTAAGCTTCAGCACATCATCGAAATGCCTCATAAAAAAGCCTATCTCAATTTCTGCCTCCGGGAATGGTATTGGGAGAAGTTTCCTCAGAACCAGAATTATTTACCTAAACCATCCATCAATGAACACACCTAAAATATATGATCTTATAGGAATCGGCATCGGCCCTTTCAACCTGGGCCTGGCGGCATTGTCCGAACCGGTGACAGAACTGAATGCGCTCTTTCTGGACCAGTCCGACGAATTTAACTGGCATCCGGGTTTAATGTTAGACGAGGTAACACTCCAGGTACCCTTTATGGCCGACCTGGTGACCATGGCAGACCCCACCAGCCCCTACAGTTTTCTGAACTACATGAAACAAAGCGGCCGGCTGTACAAATTTTATATCCGCGAAAGCTTTTTTATCTTCAGAAAGGAATATAATGCCTATTGCAGATGGGTGCTGGGACAGCTGGACAATTGTTTGTTTTCTAAGCAGGTGGTGTCGGTGTCTTTTGAGGATTCCGTTTACACAGTAACTGCACGGGATACCAAGTCAGGAGCTGTCAGCACCTGGCATACCGCTAAGCTGGTACTGGGTACGGGTACAAGTCCGTATATCCCGGCAGCAATCAAAGGGAAATCCCTTGACAATGTGATCCATACTTCCCAATACCTTAACCACAAAGATCACCTGCTGAAGCAGCAATCGGTAACTGTTGTGGGTTCGGGGCAAAGCGCTGCGGAGATCTTTCAGGACTTACTGCCCGGGGTTAAAAACGGGATGCAGTTAAACTGGTTTACGCGTTCTGAGCGTTTCTTTCCTTTGGAAAACCATACCAAGCTCACCCTGGAACTGACCTCGCCGGAGTATATTGATTATTTTCATGCCCTGCCGGCCGGACAGAGGAAAGATGTGCTTGCGCGTCAGAACATCCTGTTTAAAGGAATCAATTCCGAGCTTATCAATCAGATATACAACAGTTTGTATGCAATGGACCTTACGGATGATGATCTCAGGGTGGTATTGATGGCAAATAGCAAATTAGATGATATCCATGTTGAGGAAGATGGCTCTTACCTGCTGAACTTCTCACATGTGGAGCAGGAAAAAACATTTGAGACCAATACCAATTTTGTGATCCTTGCTACCGGTTACAAATACACAGAGCCTGAATTTCTGACCGGAATTTCTGAGCGGATCAAACGGCTGGAAGATGGCAGTTATGATGTACACAGGAATTATACGATCGATGAGGCAGGGAATGAGATTTTTGTCCAGAATGCCGAACTGCATACCCATGGGATCTCTACGCCCGATCTTGGAATGGGGGCCTACAGAAATTCCCGGATCATCAATCAGCTGGCAGGCAGAACAGTATATGCGGTTGAGCAAAAGATAGCCTTCCAGTCTTTCAGCACATCAGACCTTCCGGTTAACCATAAGGTAGCTGCTGATTTAACCCTTTAAACATCAACCTGTGTTGCTAAAAATACGTCATCTATTTAATTTATTCAGAATAGCCCTGCAGGGTACTGAAAAGAACTTTACCTCCGGAAGTGTGAACAGGGCAACATTCCTGCTTGCTGTGCCCACTATGCTGGAGCTGAGCATGGAATCACTTTTTGTGCTTGTTGACCTGCTGTTTGTGAGCAGTCTGGGCGAAAATGCGATCACAGTGGTGGGGATCACCAATTCGGTAGTCATTCTGATCCAGTCGGTAGCCACAGGCCTTGGTATTGCTGCAACCGCGGTAATTTCAAGACGCGTGGGTGAGCAGAAGCCCAAAAGTGCAGGCCAGGCGGCTATGCAGGTCATCTACCTGGGGATTATTTTATCCCTGATCTGCAGCTGCATAGCATTGATCTTTAACCGGCAGATCATGCATTTCGCCGGCGCTTCAGACAGCCTCGTGAATTATGGCAACGTGTTTTCCAGGACGATGTTCGGCGGGCTTATTTTTATGATCATGCGTATTCTGATCAACGGGGTGTTCCGCGGCTCCGGGGATGCCTCTATGGCAATGCGTACACTTGCCTTTTCAAATATTCTGAACGGCTGTTTATGCGCCGTACTTATTTTCGGGCTCGGACCGGTTCCTGCTTTAGGTTTATTGGGCGCTGCTATCGCGATGGTCACGGCCAATGTGTTTAGTGTAAGTTACCAGGTATGGTACCTGATCAATGGCAATAAGCGGATTGTGATCGGTAAGCAGCAGCTGGTAATGATACCATCGTTAATGAAACGATTGCTTAAACTTGCTGCTGCGGGTATGGTGCAGTACCTTGTTCCGTCTTCCAGCAGGTTTATGATGATCGTTATTGTGGCCAGGCTGGGTGAAAGTGTGCTTGCAGGTTATATCATTGCCAACAGGATCATCATGTTCAGCGTATTGCCTGCTTATGGTATTGCCAATGCTGCAGGCGTGCTCACAGGTCAGAACCTTGGTGCCAGGCAGCCCGAGAGGGCAGAGGCCTCTATCTGGAAGACGGGGGTGTTCAATATGTGTTTCCTGGGCACCATCGCAATTTTTCTATTGTTCTGCTCCAGGTCTGTAGCCGGCTTTTTTGCCCACGAAGAGAAGGTGCTGTCCTACGCGTCAGAATACCTTCAGTATATGTCCATTGCTTATTTCTTTTTCGGTTATACCATGGTGATCTCGAGGGCACTGAATGCAGCGGGAAATGTAAATACAGTCACCATGCTCTATATCCTGATGTTTTATATCATCCAGCTGCCTTTGTCTTACCTGCTGGGGATTTATTTCCAGTGGGGGGCAAAGGGGATCTTCATTGCCATCCTGATCTCTGAGATTGTGCTGTCCTGCAGTTGCGTCATCGTTTTTAAAATGGGAAAATGGAAAACCGTTAAACTATAAACATCCGGACGGAGAAAAAAATCATCATCAAAAAATTATACAATATGAACAACTTACAAAAATTAAAACAGGCATTTGCCGAAGCACTGTCTATACCAGCAGATGAGGTGAATGAAGATTTAAGCTACCAGGGTATTGCAGAGTGGGACTCCGTGTCACATCTGTTCCTCGTTAAAGAGATCGAAGCCGCCTTTGGCCTTACCATTCCAATAGATGATATTCTTGAGATGACAAGCTTTACAAATGTAAAACAAGTGCTGGGCAAATTCAATATAACGTTTAACTGATCAATACCATACCTATGGAAAATATGCCCCGGCTTTACGACCTTATATTCAACAATGAAGGCTTACATTATATCGACCCTCTGACGGGCATCTCCCGTACGCCGAAAGATTTTCATGAGTCTTTGGCGATAGAAGATACCGCAGGGCTTGTCTTTCTCTATCCCGATAACCAGCTGAAGTCAGCAGAGCTTCTTTTAAATTTTCTGAGAACAGACTTTACCATTGCACTGCTGAGCCCTGCCTTAAATAAAGACTATAAGGAGCAATTGGAAAAGCATTACCATCCTTATTATATCTATGACCCTTCAAGATCAGAAAGGGAAGGGTATACTACCGTTAATGCCGGGCCTGAACATGCGCTGTTTAAGCAAAAGGCAACTGCAAAAACACTGGTTAACCCGCTGATAAAACTGATGATCAATACTTCAGGAAGTACAGGATCTCCGAAGTTTGTGAAATTGTCGGAGCAAAATATAGTCAGCAATGCCTTATCCATCATTGATTATCTGCCGGTTAAACAATTTGATATTGCCCCGCTCAACCTGCCTTTGTTTTACTCTTATGGTTTTTCAGTATTTACCAGCAATTCCATTGCCGGGGGAGGTATCGTATGTACCAACAGGACCGTCATGGAGAAAGAATTCTGGCAGGAGCTGGAGCAATTCCAGTATACATCGTTGGCGGGTGTTCCTTATGTTTATGAGATGCTGCAGCGGATCGGGTTTCTGAACAAAGAATATCCTTCACTGCGTTATATGACACAAGCCGGCGGGCGGCTCAACACCTCAGTTTTAATGGAATTCGGAGCCTATGCTGTGAAACACGGCCTTTCGTTTTTTTCGATGTACGGGCAAACGGAGGCAACGGCAAGAATCTCCTATCTTCCTCCGGAATATCTGCAGGATAAACCAGGGTCTATCGGTAAACCCATTAAAGGAGGTAAGCTTGATATTGACCCCTCCTCCGGTGAATTAAGATATTATGGGCCAAATATATTTGGTGGTTATGCCACCCGGATAGAGGACCTGCTGGAATATCAACAGGATACAGTGTTATATACCGGTGATATTGCCAGGCAAGACGAAGACGGCTTCTTTTACATTACCGGCAGAAGCAAACGTTTTATCAAATTATTTGGTACACGCATCAACCTGGATGAAATTGAACAGCTTTTAAAGCAAAGTTTTGCAGGGGCATCCTTCATCTGCATGGCTGAGGAAGACCAATACCTGGTGGTCGCTTTTTTTGATGCCGCTATTCATGAGAAAGCAATTAAAACGCTGCTTTTTGAGCAGATAAAGGTTCATCCGGCGAGCATCAAAGTCAGGCTGCTGGATCAAATGCCATTAACCCCAAATGGCAAAATAGATTATATAGCTGCTAAAGTCAAAATGACAGAGATACACGAATAGATTTAGCAGTTCAACCATTTAAATAATAAAATATCGTTTAATTACCGGTTGAGTTTTTAGTTGCCTGGATAGGGGCTAATTTTTTTATTTATTTTTAAATCGCCTAAACTTTATTTATTTTTATACTTTATCAAGGCCGACAAAGGCTTGTGGTAGAGCTGAATTGTGAAATTACTGCTTTGATAAATAAAGAATGTATGCTGAAAACTGATACACAGGCACTCGTAGAAAATAAACCCGAAAGCGTACGGGATCTTTATGACAGATATGCGGGGATGCTATTGGGGTATATTTTTGAAATTGTAAAAGACAGTAAGCTGGCCGAGGAGTACATGGTGCATATATTTTGTGAACTTGCAGCACAGTTTAAAGACAAAAACTGGGAAGGACCGGTAAACTGGTGTCAGCTGCAAAGGTTTGCGCAGCGTAAAATGGCCGATCTTCCGGGCGTTTCGCTACACTCCGGGGAACCCCGGATACCGGGTGTGACCAGGAATGGCTCAAAGGATAAGTATCTTGAGCTGTTAACCTCTACTCAGCAACAAATATTCATCGATATTTATTATCATGGAAAAACAACTGCTGCACTTTCAGTGGAATTGAACAAAACTGAAGAATTCATTCGGAAGACTTTAAAAGAGGCTTTTGTTATCATAAGAAAAAGTGGTGAAAATTAAGGAATACATAGCGTGAAAATAAACGAATACATAGAAAGTGGGGTGCTCGAAGCATATGTATTAGGTTCTGCTTCCGAAGCGGAAACCAAAGAACTATTATACCTGAAAGCAAAACATCCACAAATACTCGAGGCCTTACATGTGCTGGAAACAGACATAGAATTCATTGCCCAAAAGATGGCCATTACCCCTCCTCCCGGTATGTGGCCGAAGATTGAAGCCAATATCAATGAACTGGTTAAAGCACGTGAATCAGAGGGCCTGACAATAGATATGCCATTGAGGGACCGGCCGCAGTATTCTTCCAAATCCCGGAAGAGCAGTCAGTTCGTGGAAATAGAAGCAGAATCCGGGCACATGAGGATCCGTAAAATATGGAGATGGATATTTGCAGCTGTTTTCGTGTTAGGAAAGATCTTCCTGGCATTTGCCATTTATTTCTATATTGAAAACCGTCACAATGAGAAAGAAATTGAACAGTTAAAGACAGAACTGAAAACCCGTCAGGTACCTTAAGCTGAAGAATAATAAAGAATTTAAAAAAGGCATGTGGCATTTTAAGCCTCATGCCTTTTTTTATAAGTCTTCTTTCTGGATAATTCTGTTTGAAAGATCTACGGATATTTCGTTGATTTCTGAGATAGATGGACTTAAGAGATCCAGGCCAACCGGATAGATCATCTTCCTTTGCCCGAAGGGGGTGCTGATAATGTTGCTGATCACATTGACAACTTCAGCAGGCTCGTGGGTAGAGCGGTTTGCACTGAACATCTCAAAAATATTATTTTTTGCCTTGGGATACCATTCACCGTATTTAGACGATATAGCCGTGTTTTCAACGAAATTTGCAGGTATGTTTTCACGGAGGACTGTATTTATGGCTCCAAGCTGTACCAGAACAGAATCTATTCCTGCTATTTTTAGTTCCTGGTTGTAGGTATTGCTTAAAGATCCCAGTGCTGCTTTAGCGGCAGCATATGGTCCTAAAAATGGTATCTGGAAGGTAGCCATTCTGCTGGAGATCTGTATTAAAAGACCTTTGTGCCTTTTGTGCATAAACGGAAGAACTGCTTTGATAATCCTGTCGGGACCCAGTACCATCACCTGGAACATATGATCCATTTCGGCGCTGCTAAAGGCTTCTACCAGGCCGATGGTACCTAATCCTGCATTATTGATCAGTACGTCGATGACACCGTTTGAATGGACTGCAATTTCTTCTATTGCCTTTTTTACAGAGCTCTCACTGCTGATCTCCAGCTCTACTACAATAATATTTACTGAGTTTGCTTCCGCCCAGGCCCTCATCCTCTGGGCCGCGTCTTTATTTTTTGAACCGATATTTCGCATGGTGGCATAAACTGTATGCCCCTCTTTCGCCAGTTGTTGTGACAAAAACCAGCCCACGCCACTGCTGCATCCTGTGATAACTATATTTTTCATAATATATCGAGTTTAGTTCTCTTCAGCCACCTGCTGGTAGCCTGAATAACATATTCTGGAAACGCCTGTATTGATGCTATCGTATCTTTTTTTGCCCAAGATCACCTGTATTGGGGAGTCTGGGGTTTTCACTTAAGACTTTACCCGGTTCTGTTCTTCAGCGGAACCTTTGGCCCGTTTGCGTGCCCCTTTAATGTCACTGCTGCCAAAACGATAGGTACAGGTTAAACGGAACACCCTGCTTTCGTCTTTATACCTGTAAGTGTAATCCTGCCCCGGGATTGTACTTGTGTTTTTATACTTCAGCATATTGAAGATATCATTCGCTGCCACTTTAATATTCAATTTCTTCTGCAGTAAAGATTTGCTGAATCCCAGGTCTATGCTGTGCTGCTCCCAATCTTCGGCTGTACCATCTACACTTTTCGAATGGTAGTATCCGGACAGTTCTACGTTGAAAGTAGGAGTAACAGTGAAAGTTTGCGTAGTATTAAAATTAAAAGACAATTTCCCACTGCTGAAAGGGGTTGCCAAAAGATCAGGGGCAGTAAACTTATTGTAAAAAACGGTCAGGTTATTATTGGTATTCCACCATTTGGTAATGGATAGCGGAGAGCTGACATTCAGGTTATAGGAATTCAACTCTGCAAGGTTTTTATTACTGGCCGCCAGTGTTTTTTTCGCCGTATCTGCTATCACAACGAAGGCAATTACATCGCTGGTATGGCTGTAGCCAAAGGTTGCGTTGATTGTTTTTTTATAAGAATAGGAGACTTCAAACGAATTGGTATACTGGGGCTTCAGGAAAGGATTTCCCATATAATAGGTAAATGCATCCAGGAAATGAACAAAGGGGTTCAGGGATGAATAATCCGGACGGTCTATCCTCCTGCTGTAGGAAAATCCGATTTCGTTGTTTTTGGAGAGTACCTGGTTGACAAAAAGTGTGGGGAATAAATTCAGGTAATGACGGTTAACAGTACTTTGTATGGTAACAGAATTTCCTTTTGAATTGGTCTGTTCAGCCCTTAGCCCCAGTTGTAATGTAGTACTTTTGAACTCATGCTTAAGGTTGGCATAAGCTGCATTGATGTTTTCATCGTATTTGAAACGATTGGTTTGTGTTACATCATTCTGCCATGTGTTGTCAATGAAATTCTCAAAAACTGAATTGTTGTCGGTACTTACAAAGCTGGTTTTTACACCCAGGTCTAATTTCGTTTTTTTATCAATAGGATAACTATAGTCTGCCTTTGCTACCCATATTTTAACGATCGCAGGTGTGGCATTTCTAAAGATCACAGGTGGCCTGGTCAGCACACCGGCGGGATCAGAAAAACTATTATTGTAGGTGTCAAGTTTATCCCTGTGGTATCGTGAAAAATCAAGGTCTACATTGATTTCCTGGCCAAGCGTGTCCAATACCCCTCTGTAATTAAGGTTATACGCTGTATTGATATATGTATATTGCGTAGGGTTTACTGCTTTTACCAGGGAGTCTGTCTGATTGGGATGGCTGCCGATCCTTGTGAAGATATCACTCACCTGATCTGCTTTGGTCACATAACCATTTACAGCTACACCTATAGTGTTGTTATCATTGATAAAATAATCAAGGCCGGTTTTGTAATTCGTATTGTTCCGCACACCTGTATATCCGCCTGTCTGGTCAAAGAATGTCTGCTCTGCTCCTGTACCGTTAATACGGTTGAGCCCTTGTTCAACAGTTCTTTTATTGCGGTCATAATTCACATCCCCAAAAACATTAAATTTCTTTTCCCTGTGGTTGAGCGTTAACCCGCCATTGGCTTTATAATTTTTTCCATATCCGCCCCCTAAAGTTGCCGTTCCATTGGTTCCGTAGTTGCGGTTTTTTTTGAGTTTAATATTGATGATACCCGAATTTCCCGAGGCATCATATTTTGATGACGGATTAGTGAGCAGTTCAATGCTGGTAATGGCATTCCCTTCGGTTGAATTCAATAAATTGGCCAATTCCTCGTTCGACAGGTAAGTGGGCTTACCATCAATCATTACAGTCACCCCTTTTTTACCTCTCAGGCTCACATTGCCATCCTTGTCTACACTTACTCCGGGTGCTTTTCTCAGGATTTCCAGTGCGGTATTCCCTGTGGCCAGTACACTGTTTTCAATGTTTAATACGGTTTTGTCTACCTGCCTTTCCACGAGTGGCTTTTTCCCGGTAATGTTTACACTGTTCAGCTGTTTAGCCGTAGAAGTAAGCAGTACGTTGTTTATCAAATACGCTTTTTTTGCGGCAGTAATAGCAAATGGACCTTTCACAACTTTGGAATAGCCAACCATATTGAAAGCTACCAAATAATTGCCGTCGGGCAAATGATCAAAGGTATAGGCACCCTGGTCTGATGTAAAAGAGCCCTTCACTACTGTAGAGTCCCTGGCTTTCAGTAAGGCAATGGAGACGTAGTCCAGTGGTTTTTTCTGCTCATCAATCACATTTCCGGTCAACCTGCCGTCAGCACTGGTTTGCGCACCCGCTTTAAAGAACAGCAAAAACACTGCAAAAGAGGTAAATAGTAAAAATATTTTTTTCATAGAGGCGGAGCTTTTTCATGTAACGTTGTCATTTAACGACACGTTCATGCGAGACATTGAAAAGTAATAGTTAATTTTATTCTTCCGGTAAAGGTATTCTGTTTGTTTTGACGACAAAACCCCCTCTTAGGGGGATTTTTATGCACTCCCGGGGGGATATCCCTAAAAGGATACAGCAATAGTTTTTTCGGGTTTAATTATTATATTTATTTGCAGCTAAAACTCAATAAATGAATGAATTCCACCATTAACGATGTACGGTTCTACCCATTGGGGGACGCGGCAATTGTTGTTCAGTTTGATGAAGAGATCAGTAATTCTACCCATGAGATCATACGGTCTGTTTGCAACTATCTGGAGGAGTATTCTTTCGATGGCTTTATAGAATATGTACCTGCATTTACAACGGTGACGATATTTTACGAGCCGATAATTGTCAGTTATCAATCGGTTCAGTCAGACCTCGAAGAAATGCTTGCCGAGGTGATGGCACATCCCGCAAAACCGGTGTCCGGGATTGTGGAGATCCCTGTTTTGTATGGTGGCGTGTGGGGGCCTGACCTGGACTTTGTAGCTGCACATACAAAACTGAGCCCTGAAGAGGTGATCAGGATACATACCGGGGCAGAATATCTGGTACATATGATCGGTTTTGCACCCGGTTTCCCCTACCTGGCAGGAATGGACGGGCAATTATCTACACCCAGAAGGGAAACCCCGCGGTCAAAAGTTCCTCCGGGGTCTGTAGGGATTGCCGGAAAACAAACCGGTGTCTACCCGATAGAAACCCCCGCAGGGTGGCAGATCATCGGGTGTACCCCAATTCATTTATTTGATGCAGGCAGAGCTGCGCCGGCATTACTGAAGGCCGGTGACCGTGTCCGTTTTGTATCCATCACAGAAACAGAGTTTGAAATGACCAACAAGAGGCGCTATGGGAATTAAGGTGCTGAAAGGCGGATTGCTGACCACCATACAGGATACCGGCAGATTTGGCTACAGAAAAGACGGTATTATCGTAAGCGGGGCAATGGATACCCTTGCCCTGAGAACGGGAAACCTGCTCGTGGGTAACCCTGAACAGGAAGCTGGGATAGAATGTACTTTAATAGGACCTAAGATTTATTTTGAATCTGACCAGCTGATAGCACTTACCGGTGCAGACCTCTCCCCAACGCTTGATCATGTGCCCATAAAAATGTGGCGGCCTGTTTTTGCAAAAAGGGGATCAGTACTGAACTTCGGCACTGCGGTAACAGGCTGCCGCAGCTATCTGACAGTGTCCGGAGGGTTCGATATCCCTGAAGTTTTGGGCAGCCTTTCTACCTATCTGAGGGCAGGATTTGGAGGCTGGAAGGGCAGGGCCCTGCAAACGGGCGATCATATATCTTTTAAAGAAGAATACCAGGATACCCTTCGCAATTTCAACTGGTCCTGTGACCTGAGCACATTTTATCCTGATTTAAAAGATACTGTGGTCAGGGTAATCAAAGGGCCTGAGTATGAACTGTTCTCGCCACAGAGCCAGCAGTCTTTTTTTGAGCAGGAGTTTCAGCTCACAAATGAATCAGACCGTATGGGATACCGCCTGCAGGGCCCCGCACTGGAACTGAACCGGCCGCAGGAAATGATCTCTTCAGCAGTTGCTTTTGGTACCGTACAGGTTACCAGTAACGGGGATTCCATTGTGTTAATGGCAGACCATCAGACTACGGGCGGATATCCGAGAATTGTACAGGTGATCACAACAGATTTTTCTAAGCTCGCCCAACTGCAGAGCGGGCAGAAAATACGTTTTGAGTTGATCACCCTGGCCGCCGCACACGCTGCACTGCAGCACCGTGAACAACAGGTAAAACAGCTCAGGCAGGCATTAACATTCAAATATGACTATGACAGATAGCAGGTATACAGCTGACTTAAACTGTGATATGGGCGAAAGTTTTGGCGCTTTCACCATAGGGAGTGATGCCCTCGTTATGCCTTATATCACCTCAGCCAATATCGCCTGCGGATTTCATGCCGGAGATGCGGCAGTAATGAAAAAAACTGTGAAACTGGCCATCGCAAACGGCGTAGCCATAGGTGTGCATCCGGGCCTGCCGGATCTGCCGGGTTTCGGGCGCAGGGAAATGGCCATATCACCCGAGGAAGCCTACGATATGGTAGTGTATCAGATTGGCGCTTTAGCCGCCTTTGTGAAATCGGAAGGCGGTGTATTACACCATATGAAACCTCATGGCGCCTTATATAATATGGCCGCAGTGAACAAAGGGCTTTCTGCTGCCATCGTTGAAGCCGTTTATAAGGTAGATCCCGGCCTGATCATCTACGGCCTTTCCGGAAGTGAACTCATCACCGCAGGTGAAAGAATAGGGTTAAAGGTAGCCAATGAGGTGTTTGCTGACAGAACCTATCAGAAGGACGGAACGCTGACACCAAGGAGGCTGGCAAATGCCCTGATTACGGATGATCAGGTGGCCATCAACCAGGTATTAAGGATGGTAAAGGAAGGCAGGGTAACCTCACAGCAGGGAATTGATATCAGGATCAAAGCGGATACCGTCTGCATTCATGGTGACGGGGAACACGCTGTATCCTTCGCCCAAAAGATCTTTTCCACATTTACAAGCGAAGGGATCCTCTTACAATCACCCGCGCAATTACCTGCTGAATGAAAGCTGAAAGGAACTGGAATATCTTAACCGGCGCAGCCTTTCTAATGGCTACTTCCGCTATAGGCCCGGGATTCTTAACGCAGACCACCGTCTTTACCCAGAGTTTAGGCGCCAGTTTCGGTTTTGTGATCCTCACCTCTATACTGATAGACATCGGTGTACAGCTGAACATCTGGAGAGTGATAGCTGTTTCTGAAAAACGCGCACAGGATATTGCAAATTTACTGCTGCCGGGTTTGGGAGGCTTTATTTCCTTCCTGATCGTTCTGGGCGGCCTGGCCTTTAATATCGGCAATATTGCCGGTGCGGGGCTCGGACTGAATGCGCTATTGGGTATTCCGGTACTGACAGGGGCCATTATTTCAGCAGTACTGGCTATTGCCATCTTCCTGATCAAAGAAGCCGGAAAGGCAATGGACCGCTTTGCCCGGCTGATGGGTTTTGTCATGATCATCGTGATCATTTATATAGCGGTTACTTCTGCCCCTCCATTGGGCGAGGCTGCATTCAGAACAATCGTGCCTTTGAAGATTGATCTCATGACCATCATCACCCTGGTAGGCGGCACCGTTGGCGGTTATATTACATTTTCGGGAGGGCACCGTCTGCTTGATGCAGGTGTTAAAGGTAAGGCGGCCTTGCCGGAAGTAAACACAAGCGCAGTGATGGGCGTTTCTGTGGCAGCACTGGTACGGGTATTCCT
>Ga0247730_1000298_pt1 | contig 42109 bp, 28 predicted proteins | sample UWRJL073202C2_FD_180959 | JGI IMG/M metagenome (GOLD analysis project Ga0247730, IMG submission 180959) | Plant litter microbial communities from Arlington Agricultural Research Station in Wisconsin, United States - UWRJ-L073-202C-2 | ecosystem: Environmental > Terrestrial > Plant litter >... | reverse complement strand
AGCCAATTCAGGAAAATTTATTGAAACGTCAAGTGATTTTAGGAAAATCAGATAATGAGGTAAAGCAAAACCAGTAATTAACATAATTATTAGTCCTAATGTGTCAAGTGATATCCGTATAAGACAACTTCAACGAAAACTTAGCTATTTATGAACTACCATTCAAAGCTGACAAGGGTCTGACAAGGGTCTGGCAAGGTATTGACAAGGGTGTACCCCCCTTTTACCCTTGCCAACACCTTATCAGCAGCTTACTACACCCTGATGAAACCTAAACTATATATAAATTAAATATTTCTCATTAGTCGTTTCCTATCAGTTAATACACTACCTTGAGTATTATTTAACTTACTTAAAATCAAAAAATTATGGCAAAAATTCCAAATGGCTTACACGGACCAGTTACTGGACGTGTAGGAAATGGTGTTTATTATCAAAACAAATTCGGTACTAATATTTACAGGGGTATTGGATTAAAAACTTCCTCTGCAGATACTGAACTCCCTAATCAGCAAAGGACTGCTTTAGTCACAAAATTACTAAGACCCGTCTCTGAATTTATTAAAGTTGGCTTTCATCATGTTCCGGCAAAAAAAACGTTTAATTACTATACTTATGCTACGTCAGTAAATAAGTTAGGTGCAATAAAAGGTGAATATCCAAACCAGGAAATTGACTATGAAAAGGTGCTTTTTTCCATCGGAAACATCCCCCTTCCTAAAGCACCTGGAGTGATCCTCGACAATAGTGTTCTGGAATTTAGCTGGGAAAATGATCTGGAAACGGATGGCACAAGTGCTAGTGATCAGATCATGTTAGTTGTTTATTTTCCAGCGTCTACAAAAGCAATCTTTATGTTTAGTGGCGCCCGAAGATCAGAAGAAAAGCAAATAGTCAAGCTCCCTTTATTCACAAAAAATATGGTCATCGAAACTTATATGTCTTTCATTAGTGACGATCGTAAAAGCATTTCCAATTCCGTACACATAAGCCAGTTGATCTGGGATAAATTATAATATCATGGGAATATTAAGAAAAGGAATACTTGGCGGATTTAGTGGTGCTGTTGGTCCTGTTGTAGGCAGTAAATGGAGACAAATGTTTATTATCAGGTCCAGGCCACGTAAAAAAGCTAAGTACCTGAAAAAACAGCTGCTTTTACAGCATGAAAAACTAAGCCAGATGTCAACTTTTTTAACAGTGTTTAAGGAAGAAATAAAAGTCGGATTTTTTAAGAAAAAAAGCAAAATTTCTCCAATGAATAGAGCGATGCAATACAATATCGACAACGCTTTTTCAAATACAAACGGGGAATTAAAGATTAACTATGATAGGATTAAATTTTGCAATGGGAATAGAGAACGTGCCTGGTCTGAGCAAATATCTTTTGAAGCTGGGTGTAAAATCAATATCACCTGGGACATCCCTGAATTGCTCAATCTTAAACGTATAGGAAAGGATATTGCCTGTATTTTACTGTTTAATGCCACAAAACCATTTAGATGCTATAAATCGGCATCAAATATAAGAATGGACAAATCTATTAGTTTAGAAATGGGGAATCATGTGGCAGGTGACTTATTTCATGCCTGGATTTATTTTGTAACTCCCGATGGTAAAACTATATCGGACAGCGACTATATAGGATCTGGTATTGTTATAGCTTAGCTAAATATTGGTTTAATGGGCAATCTTTAATCGCGCGCAACCCCTCTACTACAGAGAGCGCATTTAAGGTTGCCCCTGCCAAATTAGTATGGGTATGGTCACCCGGGAAAAAGGTTTTTACCTTTTCTCTACCCAATACATCATATTTATCTGACACAATACGGTTAAGATCAACAAAATCAACGTGCTCTTCAGTGGCCACTTCAGCTGCCCACTTACCAAAATCCTGATCGGCACGCATTACCTTTCCTTCCCGGAACTCATTTCGCGGGATCATGGACACAATAATAGGGGTCGCCCCTTTAGCTTTACTTTCCCTTACAAATTTACGAAGGTACCAACCGTAAGTATGTACAGTTTCTATATGCCCGTCTGGCCATTTCAGGACTTTTGTTTCTTCGCCAATCCCTCGCAGCACCCCTCTTCTTCCGCTTTTCGTTGTATCCGGAACACTCCCTTCATTATGACCAAATTGCATAGTTATAAAATCACCTTGTTTTAAAGACTTTAGCACTGCAGCCCATCTTCCTTCAGAAAGGAAAGTACGTGTACTACGCCCCGCCATCGCATTATTCTCGACATGGATCTTTGTAGTATCAAAGAGAGCGGCGATAGGCGTACCCCATCCCCAGGTCTCCTTGTTAGCATTGCGAACAGTAGAATCCCCTATCGTATGCAACGAAGGTTTATCCTGCGCAACGAACGCAGAAATGGTTAAAACTACTGTTAGAGAAGCTATAATTTTGGAAGTTATCTTATGCATATTTAATGATCGGATCTGGTACCGATTTAAAGATATGATTTTCCTGAATATAAAGGCCAGCCAATTTTTCGACTGCGTAATCAATTTCTTCATTGGTATTATACCTGCTAAAAGAGAACCTGATCGTACTGCGTTCAAAATTGTCTCCAAGCGCACTTAATACGTGAGACCCTGTGGTAGAACGACTGCTGCATACACTACCGCCAGAAGCGCAGATATTGTGCTGATCGAGATAAATAAGAGGCGACTGACCGTTTGAAGGTTCAGGTACTGATAAGCTAAGTACGGTAGACAGGCTACGATTTGTTATTGCAGAATTACCGTTAAATCTGATTCCGGGAATATAGCTGGTTAAACGTTCGATCATCCGTTGTTTTAAACTACTGATGTGCGTTTGATAATTTTCCCTGTTTTGATAGGCCAGTTCCAATGCTTTTGCCAAGCCAACTATCCCTGTGATGTTCTCTGTTCCGCTTCGCTGACCGCGTTCTTGAGATCCTCCGTTGATAAACGGTCTTACCTTATCTAATGACCGTTTGTATAAAAATCCCACTCCTTTTGGTCCGTGGAATTTATGTGCTGATCCAACCAGAAAATCAGCATTTAGTTTTTTAGTATCATATTCATATTGCCCCATTGTTTGTACGGTGTCTGAATGAAAAACAGCACCGTACTTTCTACAGACATCTGCTATAGTTTCAATATCATTGATATTGCCTATTTCATTATTACCATGCATTACAGACACAAATGCTTTACCGCCGGTAAGGAGCAGCCGCTCTAAATGTGGTAATGATAAGTTACCGGCTCTATCGTGCTCTAAATAAAGAAGTTTGATTTCATTATCTCTTTCCAGCGCTTTTAATGTATTTAAAACAGCATGATGTTCAAACGGAGTAGTAATAGCTACTTTAATTCCATTAGTGCGGATTGCAGCTAGAATTGCGGTATTATCAGCCTCTGTACCACCGGAAGTAAATATAATGTGATCGGGATCGGTATTTAACAGGTCGGCTATAGTACTACGTGATGTTTCTAAAATACTTTTGGCCTGCCTGCCATGATAATGTGTAGAAGAAGGATTGCCAAAGTTTTCGAAAAAGTAAGGCTCCATTGCTTTAAAAACATCGATGCTCAAAGGGGTTGTTGCTGCATTGTCTAAGTAAACTCTCATTTCCATTAAGGTTAAATTGATTAATAATACTTATCCAGGAGACTGGGATGGAAATTATCTTATCTATCCGCTACGGTAGCGGAAGGATTTAGCACCTTGTATGATACAGGTTGCTAAGACTTCACAGGGCCTTTCCCTCGGTCTTTCTGGATAAGTAAATAAGTTTAAGAACTGTTTAGTAAGAGCAAATATACATAAAGACTACTAAATTAGTATAATTTATTTGAAAAATAATTCCATTGCCCTAATCATTATTAAAACATGTACTTTTGCCGCTTGTCATTAGATTACTGATAATAACAAATATGGTCAATTTAGAATGGTACAGAACTTTTAAGGCTATTTATAAAACTGGCACACTTACAGGTGCTGCCCAATCGCTGTTTATTTCACAACCAGGGGTGAGCTTACACCTAAGCTCGTTGGAAAGTTATGTAGGCTATAAACTTTTTGACCGGACCGGGCGCAAAATGTTGCCGACAGAAAAAGGAAAGGTGTTTTATAATTTCATTATAGAGGCATTAGGCAAGCTGGAAGAAGCAGAAAAGAACTTTCAGCGAAGTACGGAAAAGCATACGCCAACCATCAGTGTGGGAATGTGTTTTGAAACTTTTCAGATCACGTTGGAACCCTATGTATCTACATTGCCTTTTAACTTAATTATTCAGTTTGGTGAATATCCTGAAATGCTGGAAAACTTGGATAAAGGTATCCTGGACCTGATTATTACTCCGCAAACCGGTACTACAACAAATATTGAGCATGAAGCTTTCTCGTCCGAGAGAATTGTACTGCTTGGTGGCATTGACGTTAACCAAGCAGAATTTAATGCTTTGGTGCAAGCTGGCGATATGAACGTAGTACTTGAATGGCTGAAGGAGCATAAATGGTATGGTACTACCGGTGATATGGAACATCTGCGCAGGTTCTGGCAGCTAAACTTTAATAGGTACCCTGATTTCAGGCCCAATTACATCGTCCCTAATATAAATTCTATTGTAAGATGCCTAAGTGGCGGCACCGGATTAGCTGTTATTCCTAATCACTTAGGTAAAAAAGAAATCGAAAGCGAACAGGTAAAAGTAATCTGGGAAGGAAATACAATTTTAGAGAATACGCTATATTTTGCAACCCGTAAAAAAACTATCTATACTGAAGAGATACAATCTATCAAAGACCTGATCAAAAAGGTAATGTAAAGTTGGAGCTGTTTATAACTGTCCTCATACTTTCTAATGGAAATGCTGGTCCTGGATCAACTTTCCGTCCAGGTGCAATATCTTCGTGCCCTAATAAAGCTGTCAGGTTATAATTGGTAAACAGTAGTTTTCCTACTTCGGCAGCAGTATTAAGCTGTACCTCCGTATAGGTCTGCCAGGCAGAATTAAAGGTCTCGTTTTTATGTTGTGCAATCAATACCTGATCAGCCGGGATCACTTTACTGTCTAATGCACATACCCAACTATCGCCAGACCTGCTTAGCCGTCCGGCATTGACCAGTTCAATACCGATTGAATATTTATTTAAAGACAGCAAACCATCCCATGTACTTTCTCCTGCATGCCAGGCAACAACATTAAAACGTACAAATTGTGTAATTGTCCCATCCCGCCCAATTAATAAATGTGCAGATACTTTAGAAGAAGGTTCCTGAAACCAGCTGATAGTTGATGCCGCTGAAGTAGATTCCGTATAATGCATAATCAGATACTGGGGCACCAAATTGCCGTCTTTATTTGGGCTTTGAATAAAGGCAACTTGTTTACCGTCATTACCATACAGCGTATTGTTGGAAATCTTCATACTTAAAAACTATCGATTAACACACATCATATTCGACTAACATAAAACACTATATATTAACGTTTTACATAATAAATTATTATACAGTTGCTGCATAATAATTTATCAGGCATAGGCCAGTAATAGTTTACTAAAAGAGCTTTTTTATGTGCTTGGACATTATTCCCCCTGAAGCACCGCTGTAAAAAAACTTATCCAACGTTTGTAATTGCACCTCATTGAGCCAATTCCAATATCCAGGTATAATAAAATGAGCAACACGGATCAGAGAAAACAACAACTAAAACATTAAAAGTAACTATTACAGCTATTTTAGTAATATAATAGACTACAATTTTGAAAGCTTCTTCGCGCTTTCGGGCATTAAACAGAAATAGGTCATCTTCATTAAGAGCACTACGGCCCGCAGTGCTTTCGTTATAAGGATCAATAGATTTTAAAATAAGGAGTTGTTTAAGGAAGTTTAAATCCGACACGGAATACTACATTTTTCCCCGTTAAAATATGTTCTGCAAAAACTTCCCCATCAATTGTTATTGCAGAAGATAGCCGCTCATGTGGCATGTTGTTACGTAGTTTCAAAGCAACTTTAAATAGCATTTCCTGACCAGATAAATACTGATCAGATTTTTGCCATTTTCCAGTTACTTCTTTTAATACGATTTTTGAACCATCTTTATCAATGTAAGTTATTGTTGCTTTATTTCCTGCTGGTATTTCAGTCTTATAGGTAACGTCGTAAACGTTCTTTTTACTGATCCCTTCTGTTCCTCTGGTCACATGAAATAAACTGTAGTTACAGCTGCTAAAGAACAATAGCAATATTGAACAAGCAAATAAAAGTGAAAAGGAATTGAGGGAACTGTGATTGCATTTTTCTTTAGTAAAAAGAGTCGTTATTGCGGATGCTAACATATAGGAGTGGTTTAGTTATATAGGGTAGACGAAAGATAGATGAAAAGGGTTGCATGCCATTGTACCTTTTTTAAATAAGATTTGCGTGGTTGAATAAAAAATACTACCATTGCTTCATATAGAAACAATAATATTTCTAATACCAAATATAAATTATACGTATGAAGAACATTGTATTAACCTTGGTTGCAATGGCAGGCATTGCTTCGGCATATGCCCAGGACGGAACTGATTATAAAACAGTGCAAAATTCTAATGGTGTTCTTTTAGGCTATTCGCCTTCTTCAGGTGTCAAAATTATCACGCTCAATGGATTGAAGTTTAAGGATTTGAATAAAAACGGCAAACTCGATATTTATGAAGACTGGAGAAAACCAGCTGAACTAAGGGCTAAAGATCTGGCAAAAAGGATGAGTGTGGAACAGATTGCAGGTCTTATGTTATATAGTCAGCATCAAGCGGTCCCCTCTGCAGATTCTGGTTTTGGATCTGGATTATATAACGGCAAACCATATAGCCAGAGTGGTGCAAAACCGTATGAACTAAATGATAGTCAGCGTAAATTTCTTAAAGAAGATAATTTGCGCCATGTGCTGATCACTAAAGTGGAGAGCCCGGAAATAGCTGCAAAATGGAATAATAATATGCAGGCTTTTGTAGAAGGTACAGGGTTGGGTATTCCCGCAAATAATAGCACTGATCCCCGGCATACGGCTACGGCAAATAGCGAGTTTAATGCTGGTACAGGCGGAAACATATCTAATTGGCCTGATGGATTGGGAATGGCCGCAACTTTTGACCCTGGAATTGTAAAACAATTTGGACAAATAGCGGCGAAAGAATATCGCGCACTAGGAATAACTACGGCGTTATCGCCACAGATTGATTTGGGTACAGAACCACGCTGGTATCGTATTTCTATGACTTTTGGGGAGAGTCCGCTTTTAGATGCCGACATGGCCCGGGGTTACATTGATGGATTTCAAACTTCATTTGGTAAGGAAGAGATCAAAGACGGATGGGGTTACCAAAGTGTAAATGCAATGGTTAAACACTGGCCAAGTGGCGGTGCAGAGGAAGGTGGACGAGATGGACACTGGGCTTTTGGTAAGTTTGCTGTTTATCCAGGGAACAACCTTCAGCAGCACCTTTATCCTTTTACGGAGGGAGCATTTAAATTAGAAGGAAAAACAAAGGCGGCATCAGCTGTAATGCCTTACTATACCATTACCTACGGACAGGACCCATCCGGACAAAATGTGGCCAATGGGTATAGTAAGTATATGATTATTGATCTGTTAAGGAAAAAGTATCATTATGATGGTGTGGTATGTACCGACTGGCTGGTTACTGGCGATGAGGGTGCTTCACCGGATATGTTTGCCGGGAAACCATGGGGAGCAGAGGCATTATCAATTGTAGATCGGCATTATAAGGTGATCATGGCAGGTGTAGACCAATTTGGTGGTAACAACGATATGAAACCTATTCTTGCTGCTTATCAGATTGGTAGTAAAGAACATGGCGAGAAATTTATGCGGGAACGCTTCGAGACGTCAGCCGTACGCTTGTTAAAAAACATCTTCAGGGTTGGCATTTTTGAGAACCCTTATCTTGATCCACAGCAAAGTAAAAAAATTGTCGGTCAGCCCCAATTTATGAAAGCGGGTTACGATGCACAAGTAAAATCTGTAGTGTTGCTTAAAAACAAAGCTTCACTCCTCCCCGTAGCAAAGAACAAAATTGTCTATGTACCAAAAATATATTACCCTGCTGCAAAAGACTGGTGGGGTAATTATGGTGCTGCAAAGTTCGATTACCCGGTTGATATAAAAGTTATTGAAAAATACTATACGGTTACGGAAGATCCTGCAAAGGCTGATTTTTCTATTGTATTTGTATCCAGCCCATATAGTGCAGATGGAGGATATAATCATCTGGACAGAAAGGCTGGAGGTAATGGGTATATACCTATTACACTTCAATATGGTGCGTATACTGCTACAGGCGGAAGAACGCAAAGCATAGCGTCTGGTGACCCGGTGGTTGACCCAACAATTACTAATCGGTCATATAATGGGAAGACTGTAACTGCAGCTAACACGATGGATTTACGAACTATATTGGATACTAAAGCTGCGATGAAGGGGAAACCTGTTATTGCAGTTATAAATGCAGCAAAACCAATGATATTTAACGAGTTTGAAAAAAGTGTCGAAGGGATCGTTCTGCATTTCGGCGTATCCGGGCAGGCTGCATTAGATATTATTTCTGGCGCAGCAGAGCCATCAGGGTTATTGCCTTTACAAATGCCAGCGAACATGGCGACAGTAGAAAAACAATATGAGGATGTACCGTTTGATATGGAGTCTCATAAAGATACTGAAGGCAATAGCTATGATTTCGGTTACGGGTTAAACTGGAAAGGGGTAATCAAAGATAGCCGGACAATAAAGTATCAAAGGAAGTAACCTGGAATGTTCCTCATCAATATACGGTGAGGAACATTTTAGGTTTTACCGTGACTCTTAAGGAAGCAACATGTTAGTTTCCTCAGAATTTCTGATCAGCACTACATATTGAAGGTAATCAGTTATATATTTCCCTTTTTCATCAAAATAAAGCCGCTGTTCTGCGGGCATGATCTCTGCATATTTAATAACAAAGCTCTGCGTAAAATAAGGTGAACCGGAAGCATGTAAATCAAATAGTGTAGTGGAATTTTCTTTTGTCACTTCCTTAAAATCTGCAATCCCATCCAGCTTAATCAATGGCCCATCATGGTTATACTGATTAAATGCGGTAAATCGCTTGCCTTTGTCTTGAAATTGAGCAGGAAGCCCTGCACTAGGCATCGACATTTTCGAATCCAAATAGATCATCCCAATAGAAACAATCTTTCCTTTTAATGGTAAAGAGGGGTCATTTTCTAACCTGTAAGCCAGAAATACGCTCTTATCATTATTGGTTTTTGATTGTAAAATATGCCCGAAACCCATAAAACTATAAAGCTTTTGATTTTCCCAATGTCTCATCACGAACAGTTCTTTAAAGTTGGTGTGCATCACTGCTTCACGGGAGGTTTTGATTAAAGTACAGTTTTTCAGCGCGAATAGGGCCTCAGCCATTTTACCAGAATCATCATTCTCTAATTTACCGATCAGCAGGGCTGCGGATTGAATAATTAAACTATCATTTTTCATTTCCAGGGCATTAAGCAGCGGAGCAAATGATAACCTGCTATTTTTAAATTGGCCGTCTTTTAGTGTTTCTTTAAAATAACGGGCTACAAGCAGAGGATTGTGGATCTGATCTATCCCTTCGAAATGAATCCGCTGGTCTGCCTTTATGGTCAAGTTGTATCTTCTGATCTTCCTGATCTTATCCTGAAAATCTGTATTGGCCCATTGCGCATCCTGTTCTGCCCAGTCTTTAAATACAGCATCAATTAAAGCTTCATCACCATTAGCCAGGTAATGGTTCAGGAAGTAAGCCTTCGCAAAATCTACTTCAGCAATATAAGTTTTGAGTTTGATTTTCTTATTCAATAAAGTCAGCAATGCAAAATCAACATCCTGTCCTCTTTTAATTCCATGGATCTCGCCAACAAGAAAAAGGTGGTTGGTATAAAAATCGGGACTAATTGTTGAGATGTCTTTTATTGTACCTGTTGAAAGATCTGTGGCATGGCTTGCGAGGTAGTTAGCAGGCGACTGTCCGCAAACATTTCCGGTGATCAATACAAATAATAGCAGCAGTAATTTAGTTGGTGATTTCATGTTTGTAGAAATAGGTTATGGTGCAAGTATAACCTATATAGCACTAAATAACCCGTCCAAAGCCTCAAATAAGGATTTATCTGTCCGAAATACGGGTAAGCTCAACGATAAAAATTATATTTGTCTTGATGCACGAAAAAGAGATCCCAGTAAAGAAGTTCGTTTTCAGTAAATATTATCACTTCCTGATTATCCCTTTCTTCGGATTGCTGTTTGATCAGATCAATGTATTAAATAACCCGGAACGAAGTGCATTAACAAATATACAACAACAGGGTATTCTGCATTACCTGAAGTATTTTTTTCTTCAATTATATCTTTTTGAACTGATCTCTTTTTTTATACTGGCGATGCTGATTTCGGTATACAGCGGTTGGTTAAAGCTAGATAAAATCAGGATTGGCCTGAATCCCTTGCTGCTCCATGAATTAAAATGGTTTCCCTTGTTTGCGCTGTCAATTTTTGTTTTCGGGCCAATCACTAATTTTTTCCGTTATATCTTTCTGCTTTACCCTGCCCATGGATGGAAATACTATTTCCCTGATTTTTTCATGAGTCTATCGATGTATTTTAATTACTTTATTCCAATTATTATATGGGGATACGTGATTGTAAATGTCAATTTATTAATGAGCTATCTACACCGTGAAAAGGAAGTAAAAGTAAAGAGTTACCTCACTGTGATTGAAGGGAATACAGCAAAAGGCACTACGCTTTTACCAGTAAATGATATACTTTGGTTTGAGGTAGTACGAAAAGCTTATTATGCTATAAACAACGAGGGGACTTACCTGATTAAAAAGACGATTGCAGAGCTGGAAAAGGAACTGGACCCTGCGTGCTTTTTTCGCATCAACCGCTCACAGCTCATTCACATCAAGTCGATCCAAAATTACAGCTACTGGGAGTTTGAAAAATATATTATCCGCCTGGAAGGTAAGGAAGATAAAGATTTTATCATCACCCGAAAAAGATTTAAAGAATTAAAGGCTGTAATTGAAAAGCGAAACAGCTAACGTAGCTGCTTGCTTCTTAATAGTGCTTCCAGGTAATAGTAATCTGCATAGATGATTGGCACATCAATTTCCGAGTTTGATGGTTTGTTGCCTGTACTATTTGCCAATAGAAACCCATAATTAGTACCTGGTTTATTGGTGTATTTTTTTGCTAGGGTATTTAAAAGCTGTTCAGCGTTTTTTTTGTAGATTTTTCCACGGGCGGGGCTATACTGACTTAATTCAAATAGGCCGGAGGTAATAATTGCGGCCGCCGAAGCGTCTCTTGGCGCTTGTGGTATTTTTGGATCATTAAAATCCCAGTATGGTATTTTATCTGCCGGAAGGTTTTTGGCATGATGAAAGATATAATCAGCTATGCTTTCTGCTTGTGCCAGATAGGCTTTGTCTTTTGTTTCCCGATAACACATGGTGTAACCATATAAAGCCCACGCTTGTCCGCGTGCCCAGGATGATTCATCTGCATAGCCCTGCGCAGTGGCTCTAACTTTAACTGCCCCTGTAGCCGGATCGTAATCGACTACGTGGTAAGAGCTAAAATCTTTACGGAAGTGATTTTTTAGAGTAGTGTTGGCATGGCTGACCGCAATTTTATAATAAGAGGAGTCGCCTGTTAATTTTGTGGCTTCAAAAAGCAGCTCCAGGTTCATCATGTTATCTATAATGACAGGGAATTTCCACTGGTCGGCATGATGGTCCCAGGAACGGATCACGCCTGTCACCGGACTAAATCTTTTTGATAAGCTTTTGGCCGATTGGATAATGACCGACCGGTAACTGGTGTCTCCGGTTAAGCGATAGCCATTTCCATAGCTACAGTAGAGGATAAAACCCAGATCGTGTGTGGTGGTAGTGTATTGCTGTTTTTCTATATTGGCCGTATAGACCTTAGCCTCGGTCTGCCATTTTGGATCTTTGGTCAGCTCATATAAATACCAGAGCATACCAGGGAAAAAACCGCTGGTCCAGTCGCGCGCAACTACCATTTTCAATTTGTTATTTTCCACTGTACGCGGAGAAACAAGGTTGGTACCGGTTACTTTTGCCGCAGCTATCTGCCCTAGCATTACATCTACTTGCTGTGCGGCTGCTGTTACAGCTTTATTTATATTTACCTGTTGTGCTTGTGCAGTTAAAGTAATAAAAAACAATAGCACCAAGCTTATCTTTAACTTCATAATCATTTGATTTTTGTTGTATAATTTATAACCACACCAGCGTGATCTAAAACCCTGTGTATTCTATAGCCAGATCAATGGGTTTCTCACAGGCAAATTTCTTATTACCTCTTCTACTTGCGGGTTGTGATCTAACTCCTCCCATATTTTAAACCATGTAATTTGATTATAGGCATTTGCCCCAAATAATAAAAATGGCTGTGCAACAGGCCAATTGTCCCAATACATTACATCAGGCTTTAAAGTCCATTTACTTTTATCAGCGATAAACGGATATAAATAATTAATCCCCTTTTTAATTGATTTGCCATCGGAAGTTTCAAATTCCCAAAGGTTATCTGTGGGAACAGATAAAATTTGGCAAAGCATAGTCATGGCATCCAGGTTAAAGATAGAATACCCATAAGGTTTTGTTCGCGACATTTCTAAGGGAAAGCTACCGTCTGGGCCCATTTGGTTTGGCAGCAACACAGTTTTATACCTGATACGCAGCGAATCGAGCATCTCCTTATCATTGCATAGCTTCGCAAAAGAGGCCACTTGCATTGCCCAGCAGGTGGCATGGTTGTTTTTAACCAGTTTTTCTTGTAAACCTGGCTTACTGGTATTTAACCATTTGATATATGCTGCAAACCACTCTTTAACCCCTGCAGCAGTTTTCTGATCAAAAGCTTTTGATTTTTCCATTACCAATATCCCTTGCGCAACTTCCATCAGGTGGATAGTATCGATAATACCGTAGTTCCTGCCCGTAAATTTTCCTTTGACAGCTTGTGCAAACAATAGGTTTGGATTCATTAGCGTTGCTGGATCGGTAAACCAGGCTTTAAGATGTAATACTGCTTGTGTTACATACTTTTCCTGTCCTGTTATTTTATAGGCGGAAGCTAAAGCACCGATAATCTTACTTAAGCGGACCATTGCTTTTCGGTGATCCAGAAAGTTGTCAGGATTGGTTAGCCCGTCACGGTTAATATAAGGTCCGTCTGGATTCTTTGGATCCGGCCAGAAATAGTCGGCCTCCGAAAAGAAATCATGTTTCCCGCCAGCACTCCTTGGTGAGGAAGCTGCGGTTATCGTAATAGGTTTTTGCTTCATTGCCCAGCTGGCTGTGGTGATAATCTGCTTTTTAAGGAGCGCTTGCACCGCTTTTTCTATTCCCTCATTTCTAGTTTGTGTAGAGTAATCTGCAGGGGCTATCAGTACAAAGGCCGACTGGCTCATTTGGATGATAACTAATAAAACGATTGAAAATATCTTTTTCATCATATCCTATTTTTTTGATAGTGTAGTGGTAAATAACAGTATGGGCGCCTTAATTATAGTTCAACAAAAGAGGCCGTTAAGCCATCAGAACTAACAGCTACCACACTTTTCCCTTTATTTAGTTTGACACGAATTAGTGCACGTCCGTTATAAGACTGCACTTTTCTTGAACCGGACGACGTTCCCTGGTTATCTATCAATTTACCCTCTCCTGCTAAGGAGAAACTAATCAGGTTAACGGCATCAAGGCATTGTACTTGTTTGGCATCATATAATTTAGCCTCTACAGTGGCAACATCGTCATGCTCGTCTATTTTAGTTAGCATTAATTTAGCCGGCTTACCCCATTTCTGTGTCTGGTAATTGAATTTTATTTCATCTTTCACCACTGTTTTACCTTGTGTAGCTACAACAGTAACTACGTTTTCTCCTTTAACAAAGGGAAGGTTCCACCGTAAACCTGCTGCGGGGAAATCCTGACTATTGCGCTTTTTAGTGCCGAAACTTTTGCCGTTTAAAAACAGCTCTGCTGCTGTACAGTTCGAATAAACCTTGACCATTTTCTGCTCACCTTCCTCGCCCCACCTTACCGGCCACGTATGCCCGTAAATGTGTACCATCGGCTTTGCTGTCCAGTAAGACTGAAATACATAGTAAGATTCTTTTTTCGTCAAGTCTCGCTCTACTACCCCCTTCTGGTTCATATAAGGCACCGGATTATCAGGCCGCACTGGCGTAGAAAAATCTTTAAAAGGCCAATATGCAGTTCCACTTAACCAAGGCATATTCTCTTGCTCCTTCAAATGCCAGTCTACCAGGTTGGTTAGGTAAGACTCGCTCCAATCCCCATCTTTAGAAATCCTTGCCGCCCCGCCAAAAAGCGAAGCATCGCCCGCTCTTTCATCGACACCACTGCCCGACTTAATTTTTGTCAAAGCATTGTCCGGATTTTCTGAATGGCGCATTGCATGGCTGTCCCCTCCCCACTCTACATGTAGAAAACGTTTTACTTTTTTAAACTCCTCCTCAGAAGCTTTCTTGTAATCCGTATAATTTCCTCGGTACCAGCCCGCCCAGATCGACGGTGAATACACATCCACTATATCACTACAGAAATCGCAGCGCCTGATAGCAGTCTGCCTGGACCGGTCCAGCTGATGGGAAAGATCATTTAACTCTTTCATAAATGCCCGGATCTTCTCTTTATCAAACTCCGGAAAATCTCCCGGCCAGTCGTTCTCATTACCCAGTCCCCAGATGATAACTGAACTATGGTTATAATGCTGCTCAATCATATTGGTCAGCATTCGCTTGGCCTGCTCTTTATAAATATCCCCACCCAGGCCACCGCGGCACCAGGGAATTTCTTCCCAGACCACTATACCCAGGCTATCACATAAATTTAATACTATACGGGACTGCTGATAATGCGCAAGGCGGATAAAGTTTACCCCCATCTCTTTCATCAGGATCATTTCTTTGCGGGTCATTGTTTCTGTCATTGCCGCAGCTACACCTGCCTGATCTTCATGCCGGTGCGTGCCCCTTAACAGTAAACGTTTTCCATTTAACTTGAAAGGTCCGTTTTCTACAAATTCAAAATTCCTGAAACCTATCTTTTCCATTCCTCTATAAGTAGCCGACGCAGCTTTTAATTCATACTCCACAGTATACAACTGCGGCACAGCAGTAGACCATAAACGGGGCTGTTTAACCACTGTATTCCAGCACTGCTGTTCGCCCGAAAGATCATTAAGCGATTTTTCAGTTTTAGCCACTAACTTACCTGATGGATCTAGCAATCGTAAAAAGAGTTTCCCTTCTTTAATACCATCAGGATTATAAAACCGCGCTTTCACATTTAACTGTCCGCTATTACCTGCAGCATCAGTTTCTGCTTTGGCAAATAGCTTATCTACGGAAAGTGCCGGTGCGTAAACCAAGTTTAAATACCTATATATTCCACCATACACATTAAAATCTGAAAGATCTGAAGGGATCATTTCCAGATCTCTCGAATTATCAGTACGAATAGCTATGGGGACCTTACCCTTAAACTGCTTTTTACAGACCTCTGTTTGTTTAAAAGCATTTACCGCATCGGTAATATCTACCGTCCATTCGTCATATCCTCCCACATGGCCACCTACCTTAGTAGAATAAACATAGACCTCAGACTTTTGTCCAGCTCCCTCAAAATGCAGCAACGTCCTTCCCTTCTGGTATGGATTTTCTATCGTTATACTGCTGCGGTACCATGATGGTCCCTGGTAATAATTTACATCCGGATCTACCGCATCTTCGGCATTTACACAATGAGGTAACATTACTTGCTCCCAAAGCGGAACGCTTTCTGGGTTCCCCTTGCCAACCGGACGAACGGATTCCCATATTCCGCCCAAATCTTGTTTAATAAACTCCCAGTTGTGAATTAATCGTTTAGATTCTTGTGCAACCACAGCTTGCATATTGGTCAATAAGCCCATAATAAGTAAGGGAAATAACAGCTTCCTTGCATCATATCTTATCTTTTGCAGCCGCTCCACTCCTAAATCTTTTTGCTCTAAATACATCATCTTTTAATAAATTTTCTGAAGCTGCACCGCATTTAATACCGGCTTGCCCTCAATCCCCTTAAAGTCTATTGAAATTCCTTTTCCATCCTCCACAATAATCCTCGTCTTTTTACGCACTGCTTTGGTATACCCAAAATCTTTTGCCAGGTTCATCTTATCAAGCAAAACACGTCCATTTACTTCTACTGTAAAAACCCGCTGCTCTTCTTTTTCGCTTACATGGTTATTATCAAGATTGTAAGCTAATGCCTCTTTAGTTACTCCGCCAATCAGCTCTGCGAAGTAGAGTGTGAGCTCATATTCTCCATCAGGCACATCAAACCTGAATTGTTCGATCCCAACCTGCTGTGTCTGGTAAACAGGGTCATCAGCTGTGCCCAGGATGTTCTTGTCACTTCCGTAAGACATGCGGTTGTTTGTTCCTTTAAATTCTGAACCTCCTATAACACCCCAGGAACCTTTTTGATATACTTGAGCTGGTATCCATAATTGATGCAGATGTTCGTCCGTATAATATCTTTTAGCGCCTAATAATACATTGAATGCTACTGAAGGTATAGTAAATTGAACTTCCATTTCATCGCTGTGCTCACCAGCAACAATTCTTAACTTATTTAAGCCGTTGATAAAAGGAACCTGCCATTCACAGCTATGGCTCACCGCTTGTTTAGTGCCTAAACTTTTACCGTTTAAAAACAACTCTGCACTTTTAAGATTGGTAACTGCCTGAAAAGGTTGTGTACTGTATGCTGCCCCGGCATCGGCTACCCCACTTCTGCTTTTCCAATGTGCAGATGCAACTTTAAGGAACGGTCTGTCCAGTAAGTAGGCCTGGTACAGATAATACGTGTCTTTGGGCTGCCGACCGATGGTCAGCAGCCCCTTGTTGTTAATATGGGGCATGGTTTCTTCCCGTGTCTCTGAATTAAAATCAGCTAAATTCCAAGCCATCCCACCACTTACAAAAGGTCTTTTGAGCATCTCATTTAAGTAAATCTGGTTAAATGACAGCGCATATTCCATGCTTTTATCAAACCTTACAGGCTGGAATGATCGGATCCGGGGATCTGCATCTGCGCCATATTCTGTAACCAGCATTGGTTGATGAGCTAACTCGGCATGGTGCTTATCGAGGAACTTTGCAAAATCGGACGGACTGCCAGAGTACCATCCCGAATATAAATTCCAACCCACAATCATTGGGATTTTAGTTAACCCGACCCGGTTATAGAGATCAAAAGCACCATGATTAGCAATCATTGTGTATCGTGAAGGATCTTCCTTTCTGGTCAGGCTATCTAATGTTTGCGCCAGTTCACGGATATGTCTGTAATAAACTTCCTGCCTTGGTTTATCGTTCGTAAACTTTGGCCTTAACAGCACCTCGTTCATATAAGCCCAAATCACAATACTGGGATGATTAAAATGCTGACGGATCATTTCTACCTGCATCATTTTACAGTTATCTGTAAAAGCTTTTGATTCAGTGATTGTATTGACTACCGGGATTTCTACCGAAGCGAGGATACCGAGCCTGTCGCATGCTTCCAGGATCAGCGGATCTTGCGGATAGTGTGCTACACGTAATAAGTTCCCACCCATTTCTTTGAGTAGTTCCACATCACGGATCTGTAAAGCATCCGGCACCGCATTGCCTAAGTTTTCATAGTCCTGATGGCGACTGGCCCCAATTAGTTTCAGGGATTTACCATTTAGAAAAAAGCCCTGGTCTGCATCAAATTTAAACCAGCGAAACCCCAGCGGATTAGCAGACCGGTCTAGAACAGCTTTGGTTTTAGCATCCAGAATAGTGGTAATCACCCGGTATAAATAAGGATTGGAGGGTGACCATAATGTTGGGTTTTCAACAGGTTTAAAGGCCTGACTGACAACCGTCTGTGCTCCGGCTTTTACATTTACGGCAGCTACTGCACGGGCAACAACTATCCCATCGGCATCGGTAATGATAGACCTTACCACGATTTTTTTATCAGCTGAAGAAGAATTATCAATCAGGCTTTTCAAACTTGCCTGTCCAGCTTCTTTTGAAACTGCAGGTGTTGTAATATAGATACCCGGGCCACCATGATCGTTTTTAGTAAAATGAACACGTTCTGCTACAACCAGGTTAACGTTGCGGTATATACCACCAAAAAAAGTAAAATCTGCCGTTAATGGTGCAATATCCTCATTGAACTTGTTATTTACCTTTACTTTGATTGTATCATCCTGGTAATTTAAGAACTTACTAATTGGAATAATAAACTTCGAATAACCACCGATATGTTTCCCGGCAAGCTGGTTGTTGATATAAACTTCTGTTTCCTGACTGGCACCATTAAAACTGATAAACAACTCTTTATCCTTAAAAGATGGATTTATCATTAGTTTTCTTTTATACCAGCCTGCCCCCCGGTAATATCCTGTTTCATCATCCATTACATCGTCGGCATTCCAGGTGTGCGGTAAATTAACTGTTTGCCACGACAAAGTAGTAGCGCTAACCGCACCTATAGTTCCCTGCGCGTCTTTGCTAAACTGCCACTGATCATTTAAGCTAATTATTTTAGCGGGTAAATTCTGCGCAAAGCTTTGTAAGCTACAAAGCGATGCACAAAACAGGAGACGTAATTTAATGTATCGGCTAATATCCATTCAAATCTATCTTTTTAAAAATTAGTTTATTTCACTTCAAGGAACCTTTTAAAGGACTGTGTAAACGTTCCTATCGTGTATTGGGAAGTAGTATTCTTAACCAGGTTGAGCTCTATTCTTCTTGTACCCGGAAGAGCGCTGTTCAGTACCTTGATGTAAATAGTATCTATCTTCGCTTTGGCCCGGGGAAACGTTAACGAATATACACCATTTGCAGGCTGCAGCGTATTACCACCTTTATCGACGATATCAAAATCCTGTCCGCCAATAGCTGGATTTGCAATGCCCGTGGTAACCAGTGTATATTGGGCAACAGCATCATAATCACGTTCTGTAGTCGAATTAAGCTGTACCGGAAACTTCACCAAAGTGGTTTGTGTCCTTAATACAGATTCTGTACCTGTATTGTTCCAGGGTAAAAAGCCTGCGTAAAAATAATTATCAAATTCTGGCACGCCAGCTGGATCGTCCTTTTCACAAGCGGTAAAAACAACCGCCACTACTGCTAAAAAGGCTAAAACTATATTTGTTGATTTCATGTTCCTTATGATTAATTCCAACCTGGATTTTGTGTTACATTGTTTCCACTCAGAGAGATTTCCTGCAGGGGCACCGGATATAGATAGTCCCTGCTCGCACTAAATGTTCTTTTACTGGCATCTTCTACAACCAGGATACCATCTGCATTCAGGTTTAAAGAAGAAGCGATAGTACCTACCCATTCGGCCGCATTAAATTTAGCACCCAGCAGGGGTTTAGGCATTACCGTCTCTGCAGTTTTCCACCGCAGCAAATCACCATAACGGAAACCCTCTAATGCTAACTCGACTGTTCGTTCCCTTCTGATCTCTTCCCGCATACTCAGAGCATTAGTGGTTACAAATGCGTTGGTCAGTTTAACAGTTAATCCGGCGCGTGTCCTGATTACGTTGATCGTTGTATTTAAATCGGCATCGCTGATTGAACCATTTAATTCATACTTAGCCTCTGCATTGATCAGTAATACCTCAGCATAGCGGATTAGTTGTTTGTGAACTGTAGAATTATTATTCGTTGTCCAGTCGGCTGCATTAAATCCCTTTTTTGCAGCAAACGCAGATCTTGAACCTAAAGAAGTTCCCGGCACCCACGGTCTTTGATAAGATTGTTCGCCGGCACGGTAAACCAATGTATTGATCCTGGGATCCCTGTTATCCAAGATCGTATTATAGCTAGGTTCGTCTTTTTCATTAACGAAAAAAGGGGATCTGATAGCTGAAGGTGTATTATCCGTATTATAAGCAGGCAGGCCGTCTTTATACAAAAACTGGCGGATCAGGTTACGGGTTGGCGCAATCCTCCCGTTTTCCAAATCTCGGGAAGTATTATGTGTTAGCCCTAATGCAGCAGTTAAACCATATAATTTCACGAATATATTCTCCGTATTCGTTGGCCCCTCCCCATCATGCGTAAATGTACCCTGGTAACTTGCGAACAATATATGTCCCTGCCCCATTACTAACGCAGATGCATCAACTGCAATTTGCAGATCTTTCTGGTAATCTGCAGTTCCAAAGAACTTGCCTCTTGTACCCTCGTTTAATCCTACCCTTGCCTTCAAAGCCCAGGCCGCGCTTTTAGTTACCCGCCCGTATTGTGCTGCCGCCAGCGCTGCTCGTGTTGGCAACCAGGTTGCTGCAAAATCAAGATCATCATAAATTGCCTGTACAACGGTTGCTCTTGGCGAACGTGGCATAGCTAATTCTGGAGAAGTAGTTTCCAGGGTCTTTAACACCAAAGGCACATCTCCGTATTTTTGCACCAATGCGAAATAAGCATACGCCCTAAAGAAGCGTGCTTCAGCAAAATATCGGTTTTTTATTGCATCTGTAACCTGGGCTTTTACCCCTTTTTCAAGGATGTTGTTAGCAGTAAAAATCTGCTGATACGGCACCCTCCAATCGTCACTTGTCCCCGGAACGCCCCTATTGCCATTACTTACTGTATTTAAACCACTCTGGTTTACGTTGTCATCTGCACGGTTATCAATAGAGTAACCAATCAACTGCTGGTACATCCGGTTGGCCGCGTTCATCAGGTCGGCCTCAGTATTCCAGAAATCAAGATCAGAAAACTCCGATTCGGGTGTCCTGTCTAATTTCTTGCAGCCGATAGTAAACGAAGTAATAAATAAAACAACGATTAATAATATATTATATCTTTTCATAGTATTCAAATTGATTATAAAGTCACGTTTAGACCTAATGACACAGAGCGGTAGAACGGATAGGTCCCAGCACCTACATTATTCCCTACTTCCGGATCAAAAACACTCAGTACATCTGTACGCTCAAACAGATCTTGTCCGGAGAAATACACTTTTAGATTCTGGATGTACTTTCTATTTACTTTGAAGTTATAAGCGACCGTTACATTTTTGAGGCGTACATAATTTCCATTTTGCACCCATTTATCTGATGGCCTGAAGTTATGGGCACTAGTTTGGTACATGCGCGGAAAAAATGCGTCAGGATTTTCTGGAGTCCAGCGGTCCATGTGTATTGACCATGGCATATTTGCTGTTCCCAGGATCGGGGAAAGTGTACCTTCATTAATTAGGAATGCGCGCTTTGCCACCCCCTGGAAAAAAGCAGAGAACTCAAACCCTTTCCATGAACCACCAAGTTCCAGACCATACGTATACCTGCCGTTTGTGGTACCTAAGTTAACCAGATCACCTGGTTTATCTGGTGTACCGCCACCCGCATCAATAATTCCATTTCCATCTAAATCAAGATATTTTACATCTCCCGCACCCGGGCTTGCGAAAAATGGGTATTTCACGTTCGCATTATAGGCATCAGCCTCTGTTTTGGACTGAAAATAACCATCGGTTTTGTATCCCCACACCGTGTTTAGAGGATAACCCTGCAGCAAATCAACTACTCCGCCCGAGCCAATAGAATTTCTGCCATTATACTTCAATAATTTATTCTGGTTATCAGCTACATTGATCCCAATATGATAATCACCATTCTTAAATACATCTCTCCAGCGGATATCCAGATCCCATCCCCAACCTTTCAGCTCACCAACATTACTGCTAGACACACCTACACCAATGATGCTAGGCAGGTTTAAGAAAGCGAGCATATTTTTGTTATACTTTGTGTAATACTCTGCGGTAATATTCAGCCTGTTTTTAAATAAACCTGCATCAATACCAATATTGGTCGATTCTACCGTTTCCCAGGTTTTATCTTTAGAGGCTAACGCGCCCTGGTATAAATATTGGGCTTTTGCACCATTAAAAATAAGATTAGGCTGATCATTCACCGTAAGTCCGCTTGTTATTAAAGGGATATAATCATACAACCCTAGCACAGAACCATTTCCCTGCCGGCCCCATGAGCCGCGGATCTTTAAATTGGATACAAAAGGTATGCTCTTTTTAAAGAAGGGCTCTTCACTAATACGCCAGCCTGCAGAAAATGCTGGAAACAGCTCGAAACGGTTATCCGGATCGAGCCTTGAGCTTCCATCGTAACGCACCACCGCCTCGAAAAGATATTTACCATCATAGTCATAATTGAACCTTCCGAATACAGAACCGATTGCCCATGTTTCGATTTTATCACTGCTTACCTTAGTAGTAGGATCACCAAAATTTAAACTAAAAAAATCATTAGTCACCATGTTGGTCGCGCTTGCCGAAAATTCGTCTTTACGGTATTGCTCAAACGATGTACCTCCCAATAACTTGAAATTGTGCTTTTCCTTCAATTGAAGATCATATGTAAACTGGGCAGTCAGGTTGTCCTGATAAGACTTATTTTTAGTTAAGTCTAGCTGATTCGGTGTATTTAGTGAGTTTCTGATGGTCGCCGTAGACCGTCCGTACCAAATCAGTGTTCTTTTATTCGATTCGTAATTATAATACCCCTGGTTTCTCGAAGCTGAAAAATCCAGCGCCAATCCTTTCACAAAATTCTTAACTGATAAATTCACTTTACCCGTAAAATTCTCAAATTCTGCCCTTGATAAGCCAGCGTTCTTTTCAATATCAACAGGATTCAACTGCAGATCGCCATTATAAGGCTGCCCAGTAACGTCGCCTGCAGGTGTGTACAAAGATTGCCTTGTACGTACCCGGTACAGCAGATCAATAATATTACCTGTACTGTATGAATTTTCGTTTACGGTAGATTTGATATAACCCGCAATCACCCCAATGCTCATGTACTTATTTAGCTGGGTATTAACCGATAAACGCAAGTTGTTCCGCGAGTTATCATCGGGACCAAACTTCATTACCCCATCTCGTTTATAGTAACCGGCAGATAATAGATAATTCAGTTCTTGTTTACCGCCACCAACAGATAGCGCATAATTTTGTGAAGGATTTACCTTGTCCATCCCCTCTTTTATCCAGTTATTATTATCATAATAATCCCAGCGGTCGGCCGTAAGATTTGGGCGCACATTAAAATTCGGATTTTTAAGCCACTCCATCTGCTCATCCGTAAACTCCTTAGCACCAGTCGCATTAAACCTCGCCTCATCGACCAGCGTTTGCTCGTCCCACGAATCTAAACGCTCGGGCTGTCGCGCCGTTATATTTAAACTATAGTTATTGCTAAAGGTAACTCTTGTTTTTCCTGCAGTAGATCTTTTAGTGGTTACTAAAACTACTCCGCCTGCAGCCCTTGCGCCATAAATAGAAGCTGCAGCCGCATCCTTAAGCACCGATATATTTTCAATATCATCCGGATTGATCAAAGCAAGGTCCATCTCTACCCCATCTACCAACACCAGTGCCCTGGTTTCATTGGCAGATGAAAAACCACGGATACGTATCCCGAAATTTTCTGAACCCGGTTTACCGCTGCTCCTTGTAATCGTTACCCCTGGCGAAACCCCTTGTAACGCGGCAAGCGCATTAGGTACAGGTTTGTTTACCAGCGTCTCTCCGCTAATCTGAGCTACCGAACCTGTAAGATTAACTCTTTTTTGCGTTCCATAGCCCACCACAACAACTTCGTTTAGTCCTTGTGCATCTTCATCTAGCGTTACATTAACCGTAGAACTACCAGTAAAAGATAACTCTTTAGACAGGTAGCCGACATAAGTAAATAAGAGTACGCCATTGGCAGACGAAGTTTGAATAGTGTATCTCCCATTATTATCAGTAATGGCACCGCCTGTTGTATTTTTTATTTTAACACTCACCCCAGGAATATTTATCCCGCTGGCATCTTTCACGGTACCTGTTATGCTGTACTGGCCAAACGCAGTAAAAGAGCAGCACAACAATATGATACAGGAAAAATAATAGTAAAGTTTATCCATAATAAGTTATTATAGCTTAAGCTACCAGGTGCTGCAGCAATACATGCGCTTTACCCAGCAAATTGTTTATTAAATAATTGATTGAAAATGCTTTAACCTTGCAAAACACCAGTTTATTAATTCTGATCTGGTAGACAGACCCTCTCAGGCACTGGAGTAATTTTTGGGTAAAAACAGGAGAAACGGGGATATAGGAATCCCTGGGAATGTTAAGTTATCCGTCATTATATTTGGTTATTTTTGGTTAGTAGATGAAAAGTAGGGACAACCAGCAGCTTTTTTTTTAATTAATTAAGTCTAAATGCTTAAAATGGCACTGTGGCCTCATTTCAAACGTTTGAAATTATTTTAGCTTTAAATGACGATTAGGTTAAAATTCGGTATATTACCCTTTAAATACTTTCTGATTTTACACTTTCAGTAAAACAATGTTAGATTTGAAAATTGAAACTTAAAGTATATACCTCCGGGTATCCAGGGATTTATAGCAGATGGCAAACAACACACCAGTTACACTTAAGTATTTAGCAGAGAAATTGAAAATGTCTGTTTCGACAGTTTCCAAAGCACTTAATGGTTATCCGACGGTGAACGAGTATACCCGTATGCGTGTTCAGGAGATGGCTAAAGAATTGCATTTTACACCTAACTCTTCTGCCATTAACCTAAAAGAAAGGAAATCAAAGATCATCGGCATTATTTTACCCAATCTGATAGATCATTTTTTTACCAGGACTATTTTTGGGGTAGAGCAATTTGCTATGCAATCGGGTTACAATGTGATCATCAGCCAGTCTGATGATGATGCAGAGAAGGAAATACAACTGGCAAATATGCTGTTAAAAAGGCGTGTGGACGGACTGATTGTAGCGATTTCAAAAAACACGCAAGACTTTAAACACTTTGAACAATTCGAGAACCTGGGCTTACCGGTAGTTTATTATACACGTAACCCGAGCTTTAATAGGAATTGTCATAAGGTCCTTGGCAACACTTTTCAGGGATCTTACAAGGCGACTTCTTTTTTGATTGAACGCGGGCACCGAAGGATTGCTTACCTGGGCGGACCGAAAATGACGAGTTTCACGCACGATCGTTTCAACGGGTATATCAATGCATTAAAAGATCATCAGCTCCCATTTGATGCTTCTTTGGTTGCAGATACAGATTTTAACAAGCAAAATACCGAAAAAGCAATAAAAAGCTTGTTTGTGGACCATGAGAACAGTCCTACTGCACTAGTGGCTTTTAAAGAATTGATTTTGTTTGATGCCCTTAAATATCTGAAGGTAATCCACTATCCAAAATTCAATGATATTGAGTGCATTGGATTTGGGAATACTTCTTTTATTCAATATTTAGACACTCCTCCTATTGCCTCTATAGAAGAGAACCCGGAATCGGTGGGAGAAAATGCAATCAAGCTTTTATTGCAGCTGATTAATAATGAGCTGGAAATGAAAGATTATCAAAAAATAATGGTGGATTGCAAACTTGTAATCCACCATTAATCAAATATCTTTTATTTATTACACCTTTTGTATTTTGCTAAAGTATGGTATACAACTAAAGCTTAGACTAAACAGTTACATCGGCAGCTGGTGTTGCTACTCTTACTTTTAAGTTTTTGAAATTGTATTCAGAGATCAAATGTTTTTTCTCACTGATCAAAGTAAAATCTGCTGGCAATTGGTTTTCTGCATCCAGGATTACTTCTTTGGCTTTAGCATAAGAACACCTGTATAACTCACCCCCGTTTTGCAATTTACCTGCTTTTTCAAATTGATACGAAGTTTTGTATTCGCTCAGTTTTTCCTGGAATTGTCTTTCGATCCTTCCCATGGTCACTGTTCTTGCGTGGAACAATACTTCCCAATCATCATAACCACCATATTTAGAGCTTGAAATATCAAATGTTGGTGTTCTTGCTTTTGTTTCGTTAGCAGAACCTACTTTGATCATTGAACCCTTTTTAGAACCGGCGATATAGATATAACCATTTTTGTGTTCTCTTAATGCAGCTGTGACCTTAGTTGGATCACATTGCGGGCAATCTCCGGAGATTGTCCTAAAACTATGTTCAACATTTTCAGCACAATCATTCACATTATATGCAAAGACTTTACCTTCGTCATGCATCTGCTGTAATAGATCATCTGACATCCCTTCTCCATTGGCGTTTATCAATAAATCCTGCGAGATTTTGTGCTTCTTTATAAAGGTTTCCTGCTCTTTAGTTAATAGGTGTTTAATAGTCATCGACAATATTACTGAAATTAATTGGTTAAAAATAAGTTACAGGTCTGAAACAGGCATTTATTAGAGTCACATTTTCATGTACAATTCTTATTTCTGTCCTCGCTTTCGGCGTTAAAACTACCATGAAGCCTCAAATAGGTCTATATTATATCAAATGATAAAAAAAAACTATTTTAAAACAAAAGGGGCCTACTAATTGTAAGCCCCTTTTGTTTTGTTGATTTTTTTTTTAGTGCCGGATTATTTATCCCACCAGATTCTGGTAAAGTTATTATCAGGTCCCTGGCTTGCAACTGCAGCATTATAATTTACTTCGTTCAGGGCAGATGTGTTTGAAGGATAACCCATGCGGCGTGGAATCCCACCTCCCTGGGCAGCACCCGGTGCGGGGGTAAGTACAGGAAATCCTGTCCTTCTCCAATCAGTCCATGCTTCAAATCCGTTAAGATATTGATGTGCCCATTTTTGAGTGATGATTTGCTGCAATCCCGTAGCTGGCGAATAGGCAACATTTGCTTTAGCCATATACGTACTGTAAGCGGCTGCAGTATATACGCCCCATTGTTCCATGGAAGCTTTGATACCATCGCTGTACAATTGTGCAGCATTACCTGCTGCCAGACCTTTTAATGCACCCTCTGCTTTTACAAATAATACTTGTGCATAAGTGAACATTGGTGCCGGAGCAGCAGCTCCCTGAATTGCGGGACCTAAACGGCTATAGTCTCCCGGGATACTAACAGCACCCTGGTTACCATAAGCTAACGGTCTAACCTCACCATTCAAGATCTCTCCATAAACACGGATACGCGGATCGGCGTTTCCGATCATGTAATTACCGATCGTACTGCTGATCGCGTAATCATTCCTGTTATCATTAATATAATTTTCGTACCATGGGTTCCAGTTATTAGGATCAGAACCAATGTATTTATAAATTACATTATCAGCATTGCTTTCTAATACCCCAGCGGCAAGAGCAGCAGTATATTCTGTCTGTGCTTTCGTTGGATCATTTTTAAGCAAACGCAGAGACATAAACAAACGTATAGTATTTGCCGTTTTTTTCCAGGCAAGCATATTGCTGTTTAGTAATATATCACCCGCTACCGGAGTTTCATTCACGTTGATTTGTGCCTGTGCTTCGGTAAGTTCTTTAAACAGATCGTAATAGATGTCTTTTTGTTTATCGAACTTAGGCTGCAATACTAAGTTACCTTTTAATGCCTCTGAATAAGGAATATCGCCGTATTTATCGGTAAGGAACCAGAAGTAATAAGCTTTAAGGATTCTTGCTACTGCCAGCTGATTGTTTGCAGATCCGTTTGCCCCGGGATCTGCTAGTGTATTGCCTTCATTAACAAAATTAATGATCGACTGCAAATTGTAAAGCGGACCAGTATACCATGCGCCCCAGTTTTGAAAACGTGTAGAATAAAGTGAGCTTCCAGGATATGGCCCTTCCGACAAATACTGAGCATAGAAGTTCATATCCAAATTGTCATATCCCGTTAGCTGCCGGTTCGGCGAGTCGAACACCACAAAAGGTGATTGCTGCAATGCAAAGGTTAACAATGTTCTTGTTGGCGCTTGTGTAACCAGCCTCGGATCAACATTCGTATCTCCGAAATCTGTGGGCTTACATCCGGCAAACAGGACCAGCCCTATTAATATGATAAATATATGTTTCATAAAGTTGTTGCTATAATTATAATGTTAATCTAAGATTTAAACCGATTGTACGTGTCTGAGGCAACTGACCACCTTCGTACCAGTATTGCTCTAATTCTGATGGATCAATACCAAAATCACGCGCTGCTGGAGAATAGATCAACCAGGCATTATTAACGGTAAGACCGATATTTGCTCCTTTGAAAGATTTTCCTAAAATCGTTTTAGGCAATTCATAACCAAAACGAACTTCACGAAGCTTAACATAAGTAGACGATAAAACGTTCGTATTTAAGTTATCTCCCTGACGCGCAGAGTTGAAGTATCTGGATGCTGCGATATAAGTAGTATTTGGCTGTCCGCCTACATTAACTCCGTTGATGATTACACCCGGACCATATACACCGTCGATACGGATACCACCGCCAGCTGATGGGAAAACCCTCCAGTCGATACCTTTATCATTTACACCAACTGTACTTTCATGCTGGCCAGCACCTACACCATGCACAGCTGTTCTTGAAGCAAATTGTCCGCCCTTTTGGAAGTCGACCGAGAAAGCCAGGGAGAACTTTTTATAGCTAAACGTATTAAATAGACCTCCAGTAAAATCGGCAGCAACTGTTCCGCCTTCTCTGTTCTGGTCTATCAGTGGTACACCTGTTGCATCAATCAAAACCTGACCATTTGCATCGCGGCTCCACATTTGGCCAATTAGCATACCCCATTGTTCGTCTACCCTATGCTCTAAACGTGTATTTGCACGCTCTGTACCAACTAAGTAGGTCTTAAGACCATCAGACAATTCTATAATTTTTGAACGGTTACGACCGAAACTTGCTGTAATATCCCATTTGAAGTTGCCTTTAAACGGTGAAGCGCCTAAACTTAACTCAATACCTTTACGCTGAATTTTACCAGCATTGATTTGGTATTTGCTAAATCCAGTGGTCGGATCTAAATCCAAACTTAAGATCTGATCTTTATTATCATCCTGGTAATAAGTGAATTCTAAATTAAATAGATCGAATAAGCGCAAATCTGTTCCTAACTCCCATGAAGTTGTGAGTGATGGTTTTACATTACCCGAACGGTACTCATCACCAATTTCTGCAGAAGGGGTAGTACCATATATTGCCTGGTTAACCAATGCAGTGTTCACTTTAAACGGATCAAGATCGGATCCTACCTGTGCCCATGAAGCGCGCAATTTACCAGCAGTAATCACTTTAGAAATCGTACTTTCTTTCTTCAGCAGTTCAGAGAAAACAAAACTACCCCCAACTGATGGGTAAGCGAAAGAGTTATTGGCTTGCGGTAAAGTAGAAGACCAGTCATTTCTTAACGTTGCATCAACAAATAAGAAGTTTTTATAACCTAATGATACACGGCCATACACACTTCGTACTGTATTTTGATAATATCCACGGTTAATTGTTGGTCTGGCAATAGATCCGTTGCCCACATCAAAGTAGTCTGGGAAAGACAAACCACCATTAGAGTTCATTCTTTGCTGATCATATAAGTTATGACGGATATTTCCTCCAGCTACCGCATCCAGAGAGATATCACCGAATGTCTCTTTGTAATTGAAGTTGGTTTCGTAGTTCATCTCTTTCAAGATGCTCTGGTAGATTTCATATTTATTCTGGTTGTAACCTCCAAATGCATAACGCTGATCGCCGTTGGTATTACGGTAACTCATCCTGGCATTAGACTGCCAGCTTAGATGATCATTGATCTTGTAATTTAACCCCAGGTTACCTACTAACCGGTTATTTTCTTCTGTTTTATAGTTTTTCTCAACTGAAAAATAAGGTGAATCCCAATAAGCAGGTTTTAAAAAAGCTGTCGGGTTAGCAGGATCGTAACTGTTCGGATTACCGATATTCCAGCTTTGGAAAGTTCCATCGTCATTAACATAGTCTTTCAACTTTTCAATGTCATTCTGACGTTGCCACCACTGGTTAAAATTCATTGCAGAACTGATACCTGTTAAATCGTAACCTTCTCCAGGCTGTCCTTTAGTTTTGTTATAGGTATAACTTAAATCTACAGAAACAGTTACCTTTTTACTGATGCTATAAGTTGAGTTCAGACCGATTTGGTGCTGGTCACGTTTAGCACCAGGGGTAATCAGGGAACGGTTCTGATTCGCATAAGTTAAGCGGTAAGTATAGTTATCATCACCGCCGCTTACAGCAATACTGTTATTTAGATTTAAACCCGTATTCCAGAAATCTGATGTTTTGTTTTCTGGAGAAACATAAGCTGACGTTGTTCCGAAATCTGCTCCGGCATACCAAGAATAGTACGGACGAAAGGTTTGTCCGTTCATTTTAGGGCCCCAGCTTTCGTCTGCACCATATTCTAGCATACGCTGACCGTTAAATCCAGCCCAGCTTGCAGGATGGATTCCAGGTTTGTAATTGAACAGAACGAAACCTTCTGAATCATAACTTGAACCCGGACTGTTTACAGTAGAAGCATAACCACCACCATATAATTCCTGTGCAGGGAATAATAATGATTGGTTTTCTATTGCAGCAGACAAGTTAAGCTCGATAGTAGGCTCTCCTTTTTTACCCTTTTTACTTGTAATAATAATAACACCGTTTGCAGCACGCTGACCGTAAAGTGCTGTAGCAGCAGCCCCTTTAAGTACAGATATACTAGCTACGTTGTCCATAATTACGTTGTTTTGCTCTGTAGGCGTTCCATCTACGATATATAAAGGATTATTTGTCGTAGTAGAAGTACCCAAACTGTTTGCACCACGAATAACTACGTTTCCATTATCGAATGTAGAACTTGGTGAGCCCTGAAGCTGTATACCAGAAACCTTACCTGCTAACGAAGTAGAAACATCATTGGATTTTGCAAGTGTTAAGTTTTCGCCTTTTACTACACCAACAGAATATGGAAGTTTTTCTTTTTCACGGTTATAACCTAACGCGGTTACTACCACTTCTGTTAATAGTTTAGAATCTTCATCTAAGTTTACACGGATATCTGCAGAACCGCTAACAGGTACTTCTTTAGTGCCATAACCTATAGAAGTAAACACCAGGGTTGCAGCACCTGCGGGAACTTTGATTTTGAAATCACCTTTTCCATCTGTCATCGTCCGGACCTGGGTGCCTTTTAGTTGGATACTTACCCCAGGCAGGCCCGACTGGCTTTTTCCTTCATACACCCGTCCTGAAACGGTCTTGTCTTGTGCAATGATACTCGTGACGGTAGTGGCGAGCAGCATTAGAATGAGTAGAATTTTTTTCATCATTTAGCTAAAGTTTTGGTTGGTTAATTGAGTTGTTTACAACACATACTGCTCCCGCAACGAATATTTCTACCGTTCAGAATTGATTTAAAACAAAAGATTTTTCCCCTGCGGATATTGAGCGATTCTGGTAAATTTCTAAGCTCCTTACTCAAAGAAACTCGCTCTGTAGCAATTTTGTTATATACAATAATACCCCGATTTGGCGGCTAAGACCCCTATGAATTTAACACATTTTAACACTATATTAACAATTACTTGCTATTTTCTGCAAAAAACTGAATAATGACACATAAAAATGTTACAACCAAACAAAAAGCCCCAAAAAATTTGAGGCTTTTTCATTTTTTAACAGTAAAATCTAATTTAACACCAAAGTAACTATAGATCTGGCAGGCAAAATCACTACATCTTTAATTTTTTTACCAGAAAATGGCTTCATGTTCATATTTTCACCCGCAGAAGTTACATATTCATCAAAATTAACCTTATTTTTGAAATTTTTAAGGTCAAGTTTTACCATTTGTTGTATTTCACTGTAATTATTGATCACTACCACAAGCTTTCCTTTATCATCTGCAAAAGAAGATACCATCATTTTTTGTGCTGCTGCAATTTCTGTTAAGTTATCGCTCTGTTTTGTAATCAGACGGTGCATACCAGGTCTTATAAATAAGCTGTAATTACCCAATGCCCATAAGGTTTTTACCGCAGCATAATTTCCATCCTTATTATCTTTGTTAGGTTGCAGGGCAATTAAATAATAGCGTAAATCGAAATCTGTTTTGCCTGGTTCAAAAGCATTCCAGAACTGCCATGCTGTAGCATTTCCCACAGTAAGATCATAATGAATTACTTTAGATAGAAAAAGGGCACAATCTATTGCACTACGCTTATCTTTAGTGCCTTCCCTAAATCCATCAGCAAGCATGCAATATTCAGTCTGCCAAAAATCCACACCATATTTCTTTGCTGTATCAGCAACATTTTTCCGGATATTGACCAAGCTGCTGTCTCCCAATTCAGTAAAATAACTATGGGCACCCATCATGCGGGTCAGATGAGAAACTCCTTCCAGGTTGTACGGACTTCCTTTACCCCAAAATTCCTGGATCTGGTTAGCAGTTTTCATGTTGTTGTTCCTACCGCCGCCATAAAGGTAGGTAAGAGTACCAGATTCTGGCATTAGTATTTTTGTAGCAAGTTTTTTTACAGTTAGAGAACTATCTAATGCCTTCATCACCTTATAGATTTCCTGGTTGGTATATGGGCTGCCTTCCTGATCAGCTTCCCCAACTTTACATAACCATTTCCACTGCGGTTCATTAACCGGACTAATATAACTGAAGTTAAGTCCCTCCTTTTCAAAGTGCGAAAGTACTTCGGCAAGAAACTCTCCAAAAGCATTGTATTGGTCTGGCTTCAAGTTACTAATCAAATCTTCTACTGTTTTGTAGCCATAACCATTTTTTGTCATTTGTACTGGCGGACTATTTACAAATGCGATCAGGTCTTTCACTCCATATTCTTTGGCTTTTTTTACAAACCAGATGTAACCTTCCTGTTTATTCCAATCGTAAGTCCCATCAGGGTTCTGGAAGCATTCTACTCTTCGTGGTATGCTTGGTATTCCACTGCTATCCCCCTGTTCGGCTGTCCCGGCGCCGATATTAAAACGCCAGGCAGAAAGACCTATCCCTTTCGGGTTTCCTTGTTTATCTTTTTCCTGACTAAACAACAGCTCCGCTATATGTTCCTTTTTTTCTTTAGGCCAAAACTTACCTATACCTTCGGCATTCCAGCAACCTGCCGCACCAAAATTCTGAATAACCTGCGCTTTGTTAGTTGCATCGATGGTGATCACAACTGGCTTAATTGCCGGCTTTTTCTGCTGAGCGGTAACTACCGTAAAGGGCATTAATGCTGCGATAACAGCCTGCTTAAAGAGTTTTGAATACATATATGGTCTGATCAAGTTCGCACTGCTATATGCAGATTTATAAAACTCTCGATTTAAGCTCGTTTTTTATTACCTGTAATTGGCGCATACCAGTATGATATTAGCCATTTAATTGCTTACCAACCTTGGATTCTAATTGACCTCCTTAATATTTACCACAAAAGCCCCCTTAACCACAGTATTGATCTTTTCAATATTCTTTATATCCACTAAAGGATTTTCTGCTAAAATAAGCAGATCAGAATTTTTACCAACTTCGACACTACCAGTCTGTCCATCCGCCTTCATCACCTGGGCAGGGATAATCGTTGCAGCCCGGATGGCATCAAGCGGTGTAAAACCCGCGCTGACAAAAAGTTCTATTTCCTCTGCTATTCTCCCATTATCTGTCCCGGTTACCACAGGTATACCCTGATCAAATAAAAACTTGGTTACTCTTTTATAGTTATTCATTTTATAAGCTTCATATGAAGAATAAACATTTATTGTGGCGTCTACTGCTACTCCTTTATTTTTTAGCAAATCTACCAACACCTTGTTTTCATTGACAAAATCTGAATTTTTCCATTTTAAAGAATTCATAAAATAATGAACATGGCTAACGACTTTCATACCGTTTTCGACACAATATTTTAGCGTTGTCACATCCGGGATATGCCCAACAACATCTAGCTGATATAGCTTTGCCTGTTCATTAATCAAAGAAATATTCTTTTTACTTATCTTACTGTAAATCTTAATCTGATCAAAACCCGCATCATGATACAATTTAACCTTAGCTGCAATTTCTGCTGCGTTGTTCACTTGTACATTTCCTAAAGCATTGGGAGACTTGCCTTCAATTATCCCGGCCCTGTAAAGTGTTGGCGATGGGAAACTTTGGTCGTCTGTCAGCTTTTTCAATTGATTGCTAAAATCAAACTCATTTGCCATATCCCTAACAGTGGTTACGCCAGATAGTATAGCACTTTTTAAACCATCAGGATGAAATACATGTGCGTGCATATCCCACAGGCCCGGAATAATATATTGGTTCTCTGCATTGATTAAATAAGCACCAAGAGGGACGGCAGACTTATCAATCTTGCCGATATAATCAATTTTCCCATCTTTTAATAACACCATACAATTAGGGATTACCTTGCCCCCATTCTTTACATCAATCAAATTACCACCAATAATAGCTACATTCGCAAAAGATTTCCCGAAAGCTTTATTCCTATTTTTATAAGTATTAATAAGATATGAAGTAGATGTTTTTGTAAAATAGGCCAGCTGAGCACTGTAGCTGTCGTTGATAATTTCTCTTTTATCGCCTTCTGCATCACAAGTAGCAAGAAAAACTGCCAAACCATCCTTATTGACCCATAGAATTTCGTTTGGGTCATTTCCTTTACTAATTTCAAGGATAACCACTTGTTCATTTGTAGTAGGTATTGATATGGTATCTAATGCACGAATAGTGATTATTTCCCTATCTAAAGTAGATGACAACGTAGCGGGGCGTTTAATTTTATTCCAGTACTTAACTAACAACTCTTTAATTTTTATAGATCCGCTCTTGCTGATGGGAAAAGATTTAAGGGAAGTAAATGTGGTATCGATCATTTCAGTAGTAGACCGGGATGTATTGCCTTTAGATGAGTAGGATACCGGTTCATCGGCCTGGAATTTAAGGGTCGAAGATAAAAACAGTTTTGACCCTCTATCACTGCTTTTAATAACAGTCGTACAGATTGTTACCCCTGAAGAAGTTTGCTCATTAGCCGCCTCTGTCCCGATCTTATTTTCGAGTTTGCAGACTGAATAATTAGAGGCCGACTGCCCAAGGGTTTTAAAACAGATTAAATTCAGGGTTATTATAAGCCAGACGAGAATAGTTTGTTGTTGAGCTTGCATATGATTGATTTGATCTTGCAAATAAAGGAACTTGCGGCTTCTCTCCTTTGATCGATCCGACCAATTTCCTATTTTTAGCAATGAAAACAGTTTGCTCCCGATTGATCGCGCAAAACATGGCTTTCGTCGTATAGCTGATCAGTTGATAATAGCTGCACAAACTTAATATCCAATTGAGGTAACCGTTACAGGACCTTTCATTCCGGCAGGCTGCAGTTTACTTTTTTCATTATACAACGGTGTACTCGTCCAGGTTTGCCTTTCGGCAACAGGTAATTTGCTATCTCCAATTAAACGGTTTACCCAGGTATTTACCACAGCTATTTCTACCTTATTAACACCATTTTTAACTACTTTGGTAATATCTACACGCCATGGGGCAGTCCAAACACCACCAACATCGCTTCCATTTAAAATAACTTTTGCCATACCCTTCACTTCGCCAATATTTAAATATACTTTTTCATCAGCTTTAGCTTCTTTTCCTTTAAAAGTATTACGGTATACTGCTGTTCCTGAATAATACTTGATATCCTCTTCTGGTCGCTCTGTCCAATCTACCAATTGATTAAAAACAACCAGTTCTTTGGGACCACGTAATTTATCTTGAAAATCCACTGTCCATTGTGTCGAAATAGAAGTAACCAGTATTGGTTCTGGAAAATTATCAGCCCCATCCTTTGGTGCCTGAACTGCAGCTTTCCTGAAAATCACAAATAAACTCTGGAATGGTGCTAACTTTAACGGAACAGCTGTTGCACCATTTTCTTCCGTAAATTGTGATAATAAACGGGTTTCTCCCGTTACCGGATCCCAAACTTCCGGTTGCATACCAGTTAATCTGAAAGCAGAGTTGATCGCTTTTGTTTTTTCACTCTGGTTGCTGATAAAATAAATATCACCTTCTGTAGTTCTCCGGTGTATATAAAGCACCGGGTCGGTATTAATTATAGGCTCATTGATATTTTCTTTAAAATCAGGCTTGATGCCTAGCGTGTTTAATGCAGTATGCATATCCATTCCGCTCAGTACTTTCCCTTTTCCGTAAATCCCCAGCTTTAAAGAAGTGCCATTAACACCTCCCCATAAGGTTTTTGCTAATTTTTGAACTGTCGCATCTGCAGCAGGATAATGCTCCATACTTGGCGAACGTTCGGGTGCAGGGCCTAAGATTTGTGCACCCTGGCTAACTAGCTCAGTTATTTTTTCTAGTAACTCCGGGCGCATTGTTTTCAGCTCTGGCAAGACTAATAAACGGTAAGACATTCCGTCTGGCAATACCATCCTGCCATGTTCTACTTTAAGCCGCGTTAAAATAACTTCAGCATTGATGTAATCAAAAGAATAGCCTAAAGGAAGTTCCGGGTTGGTTATACCCGTCATTTTCGGTACATCTTCTCCAATAAAATAAGCAACATCAGCTACATACTTACCTTGTTGCAGCATGTAATTACATCTCTTTAAATATTGTGTAAAGAGATCCAGATAATTAAACCACGTATTATGCCTGTTAAATTCATTTCCAAAATTTGCATTGATACCCGGGACTTTCTGATCGTCTGGCTGCTCAATAAAAACATGCAGCAAAGTATTATTTATCCCCTCCGTAAAAAACCGGTCGCCCCGCTGTTTCATTACATAAGGATATCTAGCATACGCTTTACCGCCAGCAGTAAATGATTCTGCAGAAACTTTTGTTTTGCCGTAGATATGCGCAGCAGAAGAAGCTGCTCTGTTTTCTATATTCCCTAATTCACCTTCACTCCAGAACTCTCCGCCAATCTCATCCGACTGACCGCCATACTGCAGGAATTCGCCCGGAAAGCCCCAATGTCCGTAATTCTCCAGCCATGTGGTTAATCCATACTTATGACTAATATCTCTTAATCCGCCAACATAATCATAAGCCACACGATCAGCTACCAATCTCCTTAAATCCCACAGAAAACGGTCCGACTGATCCTGGCTACCAACTACCTTACCTTCTAATACAGGCAAGTAAGCTAAGGCATCGTAATGATACCGTTCTTTAAACCTGGTCAACATATCATCAGTCCAGTTTTGGCCGCCAGTCTCATAACTATCCTCCACTACCACTTTCCATGAAGTTCTATCTGCTGCAGGTATCCGTCTAATTATTTCCGCTAAAAAGGCTTCAAAATGACCTTTTACATGCTCTTTACTCATTTTGTCGACTTCCAGTCCTGTTCCTTCAGGAGAAGCCGGACCATTCTTTACACCAGTCGGCAGCATTCCGGTCCGCTCAATAATCCAATCACCTGCAGGTACTGTCCACTTTAAATTGCCAGCAGTATCCATCTTTGATGAAATATCTATTACCCCGTTTGGCGCAATTACCACGGCTTTATCATCAACTATTGCTTGTGGAGCCCATTGATATTCATTCCAGTATGGCAATGGCGTCTGATACATTTTTGCCAGCGTTTTCTCTGTAAAACGCTCTACCACCGGTGAAGAGGAGATCACAATCTCTGCAATCGCCAACTCATCAGAACCATCAGTAAATACCACGCGAAAATATTTACCAGTAGTTGCAGGGACGGAAACGGCCACGGCTCCATAAGGTTTAAAACCAACATTGAGATTATCATTGGTCCGGTTGATTTCGAAAGTCTTTAGTGTTCTGTACCCATCTTTTTCTTTTACCTGCAATGCTGCTTTAGCACTGCTTTCCCTTTTCCCGGTATAGATAACCAGACTTCTGGCAGTAAAATCTTTAACAGTCTCAAAACTGATAGAAAATGACGCCGCCGCAGGAAACAACACTTCCGTCTCCTGGTGCTGGTCGGTCGCCAGTTTTATATTTTTTACCGGTACTGAGGTACTGATTTTCGGATGATAAGAAAGGATACTGCTACCATAATCTTTAGGTGCCTTAAAAGCGATCACTTTTACATCTTGAAAATCCCCAGCTGGTTTTTCCAGCTTCACATTTAAGGCAACCGGCCCTTTTACCCGTGTTTCAGCAGAACTTAGATAACGCATCGATTGCGAAGGTTTAATCCATGGGCCTCCCGACTGGCTCCAGCCGGGGCTGTTAAAAATACCAATCTCAATATTCAATTCTCCGGCAGTTTTTAATGCCGTATGCATAATATCCCACCACTCATCAGAAAAGATTTTAACTTTTCCATAAGGCGTCGTTTCATAGCCGATATTGCCGATAAAAGCCCTGTTAATGCCAACCTTTTTCATCGCCTGCAGGTCTTTCACTACACCTTCCTTTGAGATATTATCAGACATCCAATACCAGTAAATACTGGTTTGAACAGAAGATGGCGGATTAACAAATCCATTCTCTAATGTTAATGCATCGGGAGCAGAATTACTTTCAACCACCTTTTTTGGTGCATGACATGAAATGAGTAAAAAGAATAATCCAGTGAGGAGTGTGGGACGACTTCGCATAGGCGAATATATTTTAAATAAATTAAAATATCCCACTTACCAAGTAACAGTGTTATTATGTGTATATCCCAGGTAATTGCTTAGCTAAAAGGTTAAAGCTGGATGGAATTGATTAAGTAATGCACCGCCTGACTGGCGACTAATTTCTGGCACTTTTCCTTCAATGCTGTTGAATGATTCCGAAATCAGGTCAACACTACCATTTTGTACCATTGCCCAAACTAGATCAAGGCCGTATTCTTGGACGGTCAATACAGGTGAGAAGGCAGAAATATGATCAGTAATCCTATATAGGTAAGTACTAAAAACGTGTGTATAACGCCATCTGTACTATGTTATTTACCGTATTTGCACTCAATCCTTTTATCGCCTGGTTCATGTATCCTGCTTCAATATCCAACTTTTTACTAAAACGATAACCGAGTGCCAGGTAAGCCCTGTTCTGATCAAAAACTTTATGATTAAGTTCGTTTTTATTTTGGATATTTAAGAACACCTCATTCTGCAATGCAGCAAAAACGCCATCTTCAAATTTCTGTTTATTCTTTTGTAAAGGCAGGATAAAACGTACAAAATAACGGAAACGCTGTGAAAAAATATCTTCACTTACGGAATTAGTTTCTATAAACCGTTGTTCTAATCTAAAGCGGTGACTTAAACTGATGGTACTTATTTTCTGTTTATAAATAAATTGTTCCCAGATCCTATGTTCCGTCAGCGAAGTATTTGCTGCACCATCTAGCCTGTTAAAGGTTTTATTCAATAAATAGCCCAGTGTTAATTCACTTTTATCATTTATATAGTAAGTTATACCAGGCCTAAAAAGGAAATTTCTTAAATAATCTACATTGTCTGCAGAACGGAACTGCACATCAAGGTACGTCCCCCATTTATCATTTATCTTCGTATTATTTAACAAAAACAACCATCCGCTAGTCTGATTTACAGTTTGTGCGTGGGTAAATGTGCTTGTTAAACATATAAAAGACAGGATCAGTAAAGTATAACGTATCATTTAAAATTAATTTGGTTAGGCACTAAAATAGCAATTTAAACTATAACACAATTACATCAAGAGGAATTGAACCCTCACTTTCATTCTTTATTTTATCAATTGCCGTGACTACATAAACATATCTCTTTCCTTTCTCTACCGTTATATCTTTATAATTTGTAACAGGGTTAAATTGTATACTTAAAATATATTTGGGGTCGCTGATATCAATCTTTTCCTCCTCTTCAAACCGATAAACTATATAACCATAAACCAATTCGCCATCATTAGCGGTTAAAGGCATCTGCCAACTAATTACTGTTGCATTATCCTCTAATCTGCTTGTTAGCTGCTGAGGCGGGTTAGGTGCAACAGAGTCCAACCATAACATGACTGGCGGTAATGCTTTATAATGATAAAAATTATTCCTTAAAGAGTCTGTAAAACCTAATGGATTGATGATCAAAGACCTGGAACTAAAAAACACACTCCCTTGTACACGCAGGTTTTTGCGCAGATAGCGGATCTGATCTGGCAGCTGCCCAGGCAATTTGAAGCCAGGAAGTTTATTCTCAATGATCCGATAGGGAGCCTGCCCGATATATAGATGCTTGCCGTAGGTGTTGTAACTCCACCAATCTACCATTTTATTAAACGCGACCAAATTATCGTTGAGCGGACGATACAACTGTGGATTAATGTAGTCTATCCAGCCTTCTTTAACCCATTTACGAGAATCTGCATATTGCTCAAAATAAGAATTGCCGCCATAGGAATCAGAACCATCTTTGTGCTGCTTTTTATTTGCCCAAACCCCTAACGGGCTCATACCAAATTTAATTCTTGGCTTATGCTGGTGAATGCTGTCTCCCAGCATTTTGATCAGCAGGTTAACATTATTACGGCGCCAATTATCTATATTGGTAATCCCCGCGTTGTATTTTTGAAATGCCATCTGATCATTTATCGTTTGTCCGGCTATGCGGTAAGGATAAAAATAATCATCCATATGTATTCCGTCAACATCGTAATTATCTACCACATCCAATATGACCTTTACGATATATTCACGCACTTCAGGAATACCCGGATTAAACAGCTTTTTCCCACCATAGATAAAAAACCACTCTGGCTTTGTGTTTGTAATGTGGTTCGGGCTTAATGCGTTGAAATCACTGTCCATTGTAGCCCGATACGGGTTAAACCAAGCATGCAGCTCCATTCCTCTTTGATGGGATTCATTTATCGCAAACTCAAGGGGATCATAAAACGGATCGGGCGCTTTACCTTGTTTGCCAGTAAGGTACTTTGACCAGGGTTCGCGGCTTTTGGCATATAAGGCATCTGCCGCCGGCCTCACCTGCAGCATGACCGCATTGATACCTGTCTTCTGATGTTGGTCGAACAGATAGCGCAATTGTTTCTGCTGTTGCTCTGTATCTGCGTTAGAAGTTGTTGGCCAATCAATATTTTCTACGCTAGCAATCCACACCCCTCTAAATTCACGCTTTGGCGGTTGATCAGCTATTACGGATTGTGCTTTTGTCGCCACAACTGATATCATCAGGAGTAATAAAAAAAAGTATCTGCTAAATTTCATCTATAATAATTATAATACAGCTGCACGGAAAGTATCTTTATAATTTACCCTACCCCTTAATATCGGCCGCCCTGGATATATAAATATCAGTAAATAATATGAAGTCAGCTTATCATTCTTTGATAAATAATGCTATACGATATCTGCTGTACCCATTTAAACGACTCTTTCTATCTTTTATTTTCGGTGTGCTGATGAGGAAAATTTCGGCGAATTAAAGAGATTAATAACACAATAGTAATATCGATGATCGATGTTAAGAGATTACTGTTTTCAGTTAAAGTAGTATTAGGAAAATGATAGCTTGAAATCATTTAATTGATTATGCCCATAGGTTTAACTAAACTATATTAGCGCTAAGAAAATCATCATTTTAATCAATTATTATGAATACTTACCTTACTGCAATTGTCAGATCAAAAGCCGGACACGCCGAAGCAATGAAAGTTTTTTTACTGGCACTCGTTAGCGAATCAATTAAAGAACCAGCATGCCTTCAATACGATCTTCATCAATCTGTTGACGAAGAAAATATGTTTATTTTTCATGAGATATGGGAAGGAGAAGAAGGACTTAATATTCACAATGAGCAACTGCATCTTAAGCAATTTGTAGAAAATGTAGCTGCGATCATAGCTGGTCCTGTACAAATTTATAAAACTAATAAGCTAAGCACGTAAAAATGTAGCACCAAAGCACCCTTAACATTATTGATGTATAAGAGAGGGCGTAGCGTGAGCGGATATTAATTAAAGTATATTTTTTCAATAACCTTAATTCTATTTGTATATTTACTAGCAGTCAGCAAGATAGACATAACCCGACCTCTCACTCTTTTATAAATCTATCATGAATTCTAATAATGAGATATTGCATTCCGTATGGAACCAATCGAG
>Ga0247730_1000297_pt1 | contig 42196 bp, 71 predicted proteins | sample UWRJL073202C2_FD_180959 | JGI IMG/M metagenome (GOLD analysis project Ga0247730, IMG submission 180959) | Plant litter microbial communities from Arlington Agricultural Research Station in Wisconsin, United States - UWRJ-L073-202C-2 | ecosystem: Environmental > Terrestrial > Plant litter >... | reverse complement strand
TGCCGTTGTTCGTAAATTGCGTTTGGATGTACGCTCCGTTAATATCAATTAGTTTCATCTTCTAGTGATTGTGTTAACGCAAAAATATCAGTTCTAAGCTTCTTATTTTCTTTTTCCAACTCAAAGTACATTTCTTTATTTTTTTTCAACTGAGAGCTTTGTTTTATGCATCTAGCGGTTAATCCATCTAATACATCCATACAGCCAAGTAAAGTATCTATGCGTTTTTTCGATATTTCAATTTTCGGGCTATTAGGATTTGATTTTCCAAATTTAATTAACTCGCTGTTCATTTCTATTGAAATACCGCGAACTATTGAAATAGCATTCTGGTAATTTTCAAATGACTCAAAAAACAGGTGCCATGCTTGTATTTGGTTTTCGTAATGTTCCAAAAGCTCTTTCATTTTTTTTGTTCTGTTAAGATTGATTTTACCTCGTTTATTAAGTTAGTTTGTATAATCTCATCATTACACATTCTAATAATTTCGTTTTGCATATCAATTACCTCGGTTCTGGTCGCCGATACTGTTGTATGCGCAGGCGAAGCGTAAATATGAGTTTTGTTAAACAGAATATTGTAAAATGCCATAAAAGCAATATTAAGTCTTTTCATAATTCTAAAATAAATCGTTTGGCACTATCGCCGTATTTATTGTTTCGTTAATATTTTCGTGTTCAAAAGCGTAAAGGTTTTCGCCTCCTATTATTTCGTAGTACCTGTTTTTTTGCCAGTCGAAGAAAACCGATGTTGCGCCTTTTTTGGATGTTCCTTTTGGTTTTGCTTTTAATATTTTAACAATCGCTTCATTTTCTTGGAATGGCGTTCCTGTTGATGGGTTCATAGTTAAATCTACTTTTCCGTTAATTCGGTTATGCTCTGGCCTCCAAACCCCCACAACATTAAACGCTCTACGCCCCCATACAGCACCACCAGCAAAGCTATTTAAGGTTGGTACTGCAGTGCAGTAAACATCTTGCCCCGTAATATCTTTTAAAACGATTGGCGGTAAGTCTTTAGCGTGGGTTACAATGTTGTTATGCCAATTGTTAATCTTTGCTTCCTGTCTAACCTTTTTTAACGCCCAAGCAAGGTATTTATCCTCACGACCACCGTATTTAACTAAATCTTCTTCTAAGTCGTTAAACGGATCTAGTGAGGTTGTATTTAATTTTATTTTTAATTCTTTCTCTAAACTTTTCCAGTACGCAAAAAAACTTTCAATATCATGATCGGTTTCATCCCCATCAATCGGGTAGAAAAATTCATCTAACCAATTCATCGCTTGGTAAATTTCTTTTTCAGTTGCCGAATAAGGATTTGATTTAAAAAATGGTTTTCTAAGTCTTTTTGATATTAGCTCTGCGATTACATCATCCATGTTTCCAATCTCCCCAGATAAAAAACCATGCTTCCATCCAAATTTTTCAGACTGGTTAAACATCATTTCCATGTGAAACTCTGTTTTTCCTGCCCCCGCAAAACCTAAATAAAAAGTGCTATACCCAGGCTTAAAGCTTAACAATTCATCTAAGGTTTTAAATCCTGTATCAACTCCACGCTGTACGCCTGTTCCGTAATGATGCATTACGCTTTCGGTATAATCTGATATTCTCTTTTTAGCTTTCATTAACTGAATAGTTCTTTGTTTTGGCTTTGGTCAATTGCTTTGTTTAATTTTTGTTTAGGTTTATTGAAATCATTCTTAAACCATCTTTTTAATCTTAATGTGGTGTCCCATGTTTTTTCAGTTTCCTGTTTGAATTTTGTATTTGATTTGTTTGGTTCGGTCCAATAATCGCAAAACTCTCTTATCCCTTCCGCTCCATATAAATCAACAAAAGGAATTAGTGATTGAGAAAACTTTAGTTTTCGTACATCTATACTATTATTATTTAATATACTCTTATCTACTCTACTCTTATCTGTATCGCTTTGTATTACAATTGTATTAGATTTTGATACAATTGTATTTTTTTCTTTTAATTTTCTCCATCTTTCTTGAACGGCTAAACGTCTTTTTTCAGATAATTCTAGCACCTCTCCGTTTTGTTCGTCAAGGAATTTTATCCTTACGTGCCAATCATCAAAAGCGATAATCTTTTTATTTTTAAGAATAGTTAAATGCTCTTCGTCTATTTCAATTTCCGCATCTTCAACAGTCAAAAAACATTCTTTATTCCAGTATAAGCAACATAGCCTTATAAACCTTGCCTGAGTGACTTCAGGGCATTTCTGAATCTTTCCCATCATCCAGTCGGATATAACAAATTTAAACCAAGTTAATTTCTCCATTACAGTTTGTAAAAAGTATAAAGCCTAAAAATTATTGGAAAGTAGACTTATCCACAAATGACTTTCCTAAAAAAGTAACCTGTTTAATTCTTCCATCTTTGATCCAGTTGTAAACCGTTTGCCTTTCAACTCCCTTTTGTTTCGCGAAAATTGCAACTGTGGCAAGGTTTGCAGGATTAATTTTATTTGATGTTGTTGTTTCCATTGATGTAAATATAGTAATTATTTGACAAAATGTATAATTTTTATTATTTTATTTTAAGAAACTTGCTATTAAGTCACAAGCAAGTTTCCTATGTAGTAGCGGAGCATTAGAATGTTTTAATCCATCCGTATTCTACCAATGTTTCAACTGATAATCCCATATAAGCCATAGCGTAGCGTTTTGAACGTAAATAATCACAAACCTCTATGTATTTCATTGAGTTATTATTATAGCCTATTGTAAAAGTTGAGCCTTTAAGGGCAAATTGAATTATTGTCGTTTTAATATTGTTCACTCTTTTAGAAACATCTATATATGGCGGTTTATGTACTAACCCACTACGAATAATATTCTCTTCTGTTATTTCCTGATTTAATATTTTGCCAATAATTATTAATTCTTCATCTGTTATTGATGAAAGGGGTTTAAGTTTAAGTATATCATTACAATTAATACGACCATCTATCAAAGGAAATAACCTATTTTCAACTTCTAAATTAATACCTACATATTGTCCATAATATTGCGCAAAGAACTTTGCTTTGTTTTTTACCGTATTTTTCATGATAATTTTATTTTAAATGCTAAGATTGATTGTTTTGATGTTGCATAGCAAACCTGAAAGTTCCTCAGTACCAATCCGTCTGCTTTAGGTGTTAATTCTTGGTTGCCTCTGTCATAAATCATTTCTCTTGACTGACTTGCTAATTCGTCAATAACATTTTCGGCATAAATTTTCATTGCTTTTAAAACTTCATCCCATTCGAATAAAGTTCTGGCATCGTTTATAAAGGCAGTATCAATTTCACAAAGTATATCTTCTCTCGTTTTCATGTTATTTATTAAGTTTATAAAATAATTAAAGATCTAATGTAGTTCCGCCTATTATCTTCGCTATCGGTATCGTAAAACCAATCTTCATATCCTTTCCCGAAATCTACACCAACTCCTTTGTATTTACCGCTATCTTTGATAACGTTTATTTTGCCCTTTATACCATTATAAGAAACCGATGGAAACGTGCCGCCTTTTATAGCAATGCATATATTTTCGAATGTTGTCATTTTAGATTTAATTATCTCATCTATCTCAACACCATTGTCGAGTAAATCAAATTCTTTTGAACTCCAGGTAAATACTTTATCATCATAACCGATGAATTTATCACCTAATTTTATATCTTTTCTTTCCATTATTTTTCTATTAAAATGTATTATTGATTTACTCTTGTAACTCCTTTGTCAAATTGAATTTTGTCTGTTTCAAATCCAATAAAATCTCTATTTATTTTTTTACACACAACTGCAGATGTAAAAGAACCTGAAGTTAAGTCTGCCACAAGATCGCCCTCATTACTAAAAACTAAAAACAACCGCTCGAGTAATGCCTCTGGTTTTTGAGTTGGATTAATTGAGCTTTTTTGTTTGTCATTAGCAAAAGTTAAAACACTTCCAGAAAAACGCTCAGTAGAGTCGTAACCTACTTTTTTAGCTTCTCCGTAATTAGTAGTCATTTTGCTATTTCGCTTATGCTCTGCGGTAGAAACCTTTCTTTTATGACCTGTTGTAATTATCGGATTAAAAGTAGGCTGCTTATCGTAAAAGATTACGAGATCTTCATGCGATCTTAAAAACTGCCTTTTTGAATTAAGAAAATTAGTCTTTGTGGTTTTTTGCCAAACTAAAGAATATTTATAAAGATGCGGCATGCTCATTATAACTTTTGCGGTAAACATTCCAGCTGAAGTAAAAATAACCACTCCATTCGGTTTTAATATTCTATTAGCTACACTCCAAACGCTTACAAAGTCAATTACAACATCCCATTTATTTTGTGTTGTTCCATAAGGCAAATCAAGAAATAAAACAGAAACTGATTTATCTTTTATTTTCGTATGTCCTATTCGAAAATCTTCATTATACATTTCTATCATAATTATACAAAATTTCGGTCAACTTCCATTTCCTCATAAATATATTCTAATTCTAGTTCGCTTAATAGATTATCCATTTTCATTTTAGAGTTACCTCCCGTTACATAATTATCATAATTATTTTGTCTATGGAAATCAAAAAGCTTTTGTTTATTCATGTCTAAAATAGCTTGTGCTTTCTTTTTTAAGAATGAGCCTTCTTTATAGAAGTTATTATCTAGCACAATATCTATTAAAACATTGGCTATTGTGCCATAATCCCGAACATAAGATCCCCATTCTGCACTATGGATAACTGTTCCATTATTAATTCCGCTTTCAATTTCAATAACTAGATTTTCATCAAAACCGAAATCCGCTTCATAATAATATGTGTATTGCAAAACATTGTGCTTTTCTTTATCCATTGAAATTTTGCAATTCCATTTTTCTTCTATCGATGATAATTCGCTTTTGCATGATATATAACTTAATTCATCAGCAAAATCATCTATTTCTATTTCTTCTTTTTTCATAACTCCAAACTTAACTGCCCTGGTTTATACTTAATTAATTTCCATCTTGCTTTCAAAGCTTCTGGCGATAATATTCTGCTTACGTAATACTCTCGCTGATGTATTTGAGGCCTTACACCGTTTTTAAAGTTTTCCATTTAAAATAAGTTAGTTTGATTTCTTTTTATATCTAAATTGTTCTTTCTGTTTTGAATATGCCGAGGCATATCGTATTGAAGGTGGCATTTCTGGCATAACGCTTTTAATCTTTCGTCGCTAACTTCGTGATTCGTTTTATCATGATCTAAATGAGCAATAGTTAAAACTATTTTAGTGCATTTTAAGCCATCTAAATCCCATGCTTCGCTTTCCATTCCTTCTGGCCAATAAACCCAATCATTAATATCTTTACCGTTTCTATGAATTAAAGAATAATTAGGAACTCCGCAAAACTCACATTTATTCTCAGCACGCTTTAATATCCTTTCCCTAATAATTTTCCAATCTTTAGGGTACTCTTTATAATTTATTGGCATAATATCTACGTATAATTAGTTAATTTAAGAACTTTTAATACATCCTGAGTAAACACTTTATCTCGCCCATTTAAATCGTCAAAAGTTCTTTGTGCGTAAATTATTGTTGAATGATCTCTATTGAAAAGCTTGCCAATGTTTACAAGTGTTGCCTCGGGATTGTATTTTCGAATTAAACCAATTGCTATCTGTCTGGCTATTACTATCGGACGTTTCCTTGTTGGGCTTATTAACTGCTCTTTTGTGACTTCTAAAGCCATGCAAACCGCTTGTATTATTTCGTGCTTATCAACAATTTTAATTTTGTTCTTTGAAAAGAACCGATCTTTTTCGCTTAATCCTGCGTATATGTATGGTGTCATTTCAATTCCTCCAATCTTTTTTTAGCATCTAACAAAGCTTTTTCAGCTAAAAACCTGTTGCCTAAAGTAACCGCTTTTAAAAAGTCTGTTTGATAAGTTAAATAATTTTGACTAACATTTAGTTTATTAGCAATCATCGGAATAATTGCCATTCGCTCGGATATTAATTCATCCCAGCTACGCATTTTCTATAAATTGAATGATTTGACTTGCTGTAGCCTTTGGATTAGCTTTAATGAAGGCTCTAATATCATCCCTAAGAAGTTCTTTAGCGTCATTCATTAAATAGTCTAAATTCAAAAAATGACTATCTTTGCTGTAAATGAAATTTCCAAAATGATTAGGTATAAAACCATTTTCCTTTAAGTATTCGTTGTTTGTCATTACGATGTTCTTTTAACTGTTACTTTTCCGTTGCCCAATTTAATTTGCCAGTTCCAGTCTTGATACTCTAACTGGCGTTTTATCCTTGTTCTTGTGCTTTGCAAGGTTTGATAATCTGAGGGAGAAAATAGATTGCAATTTTCATCAACCTTCATGTTTTTAAGTGTTTTTGCTATCATGATTCAAATATATAAACATTAATTAATTTATTAAACGTTTATGGGTAAAATTTCAGTTACAATCCGTTACAAAACAAAAACGCCCCGATAACGAGGCGAGATTGTTTAGGCGGCTTGCTTACTTTGCAATTCTTGATGTATTTCTTTCAAATACTCTCGGCCTGCAATAACATACTTTTGAATTTTATCGATGTATTCATCTTTCCACTCCACTTCGTATTCAAGCAATCTCTGTTTAATTGGAATGTCGGAATAAGTCATTTCTTGCCTAATTTCATTACTTGCTTTTATAAACAATTCTGATTCAATTGGAGGATGGCCCATCTTATACCATAGCTTATTGATTTCGGCTTGAATTAAGCCCTCTGGCGTATCAACTAAGCAATAAGCAATACTTCCCGACCTTGCGCCTGTTAACCACATATACGCGATAATTTGCCAAAAGTAAATTGGGTTTAATTTTCGTTTAAATGTTTGATAAAAAGTTCTTACACTCCAGGATGATTTAATGTCTGGTAATCGGGTAGCGGTATGAATGCTTTCGCCCTCAAAAATATCTGGCGTTCCTTTAATGAATAGATTATTTAAGTGAGTTTCATTCTTTTTAAAGAACTGTTTTTTAACCCTTGAATAAAGCGTAATCGAATCATCCTCAACTAAGCATCCCTTTTTTACGTAACGATTTTCAATATCTCCTTTCCTGCCTGTGGTTAGAAAGATGTAAACATCCATTAGGTGCGTTTTTGCTCCATCTGAAAGCGTTACTTTATCTTTTACCTTACTTAGTTCGGATTCTAAATTTTGAGCGTTTAAATAAGCTTCTTTTTTCTTTTCCCAGTTTTTAGAAACAGTAACTCCATCTTTCAAAAACTTAGCCATTGTATTTAGTTCTTCGCTGATCTTATTTAAACTATTTACCGAATCCTGCCATTTGTCAAGGTTTGATTTTTCTTTGCCTTCAGCAAGCAAATATCCAAGGCTACTTGCCCTGAATAAATGCTTATCAAAAATATTATTTAAGTTCATCTTTCTTTTGGTTAAATAAATCAAGTAATTCTGGCTGAACATCTTTTTCAATTTTAGCTAAATCAGCCTTTGAAGTTGCGTCGTTAATTAAAGCTGACATTCTCTCTATTTCTATTTGTTCTGAAGTTTTAGCTACAGGTTCATCTTTTTTGCCTTTAAATGCCGTATCAACATTGGTATCTCCGTCTTTAATAGCTTGGCCGATACCGATTAAGACAACCAAATCATCTGGCGTAATGTGGTCAACTGCTGCTTTTCCAATAGCAGATAAAACTTCTTTTTCTGTTAATGTGTAGGTTGACATTAAGCCGTCCATTACTTGTTTTCTTCGCTTCAATAGCTTTGTGGCGTCTGATATATCGCCCGTAATGGTTTGTTTTGCCGAATTATAAACCTTGTCAGTAATGGCTTTAGGAATTACTGATAAAATTGCATTACGAAGCGCAATCGAATTTCCCGCATTACCCGTTACGACAATCATATCATCGTTCATCCTGCCAGAACGTGTCATGATTGAGCGTTTAACCTCTACCTTAATAGCTACATTGTTTTCTAAATCAAAAGCCACCGCCTGACTTGTTACGTGCTTATCGCCAACCTCAATAACCTTTGCCTCAATCCTCATATTGCCCCAGCATTGAGCTAAGATCTTAGCTAAGTGAACGGATGGACCAGTAATTGATTTGCCTCCTCTCGGAACTGAATAAGTACAAGTTGAAGCGGTTTCCCTGTCGATTGTTGCTGTTACGATTGCATTCTCTAATGACCGCTTTAAGTTTCTTGGAAAAGCTTTAGCTGTTGATATTTGAACATCAACTTGTGCCTTTTCCTGTAAAAACGCAATATCATTTCCAGATATTTGCATTACTTCTAATTCTGTGTTTTCTGACATTTTTTATTTATTTAATTGTGATTTTAATTTGTTTCCAACATTTACCATTTCTGGCTTAATTACTTCTATTAAAGATTCGTTTAATGTTAATTTAAACTTTTTTCCGTCCTCAGTTTCGAAATCTAATTTAACCATAGCCTCGAACATATCTAAACAACGTCTTAGCCTTGTAAGATCGTTTTGCTGCGGTAAATTGTCTGCCATGATTATATTTTATTTAACTGTTCGTCGATACTTGAATTTATATACTGCGTTTTGCAATCAAGAAGCTCGCATTTAGCGAAATTAACCTTAGTGGCTAATTCCCAATCGCTGTTTGCCTGAGCTTCAATTTCTATATCTTCAAGCTCTTTGATTCGGTTATTAATGTATTCTATCATGGTTTTTTTATTTAAAACAGATTTTGCACTTCTTAGTTGGGCACTCATGTTTTAGTAGAAGATAACTTACTGTTAGATTACATTTTGTTTTTATTCCATCGGAAGTTAAATGATAAGCTCTACCTCTTGAATGCCTTTCGTAATTTGGCATTTTAGGATGGGTTCCTCTACAAACCGTATCCCCATTAAACCATTTAAGATTATTTTCCATAATATTTTTTAACAAAAAAGCCTTTCATAAAACCAGAATCTGCAACGTTTCCAATATTAATCCAGGCTGTTTAAATTTCTTAATCGCTGTTGCAGTAGCGTTATGTAAAATTACCGTTAAAGATTTGTAGGTTAAAGGTTTTAGTGTAAAAGGGTTGTTACAATGATAAATTAATCGTTAACAACTTTATGAAGTCTGTTAATTAAATCATCATTCAAATAAACAAGGCCTTTGTTCCAGTTAGGAATACCTTTTATGTTACATTGAATATATAAATCTTTACCCTCCCAGTTAGAAAAAGGCTTAACATCCCACATATACCAAAGCTGCTGAAATGTAGTTTTGTAAACATATAATGTGCGCTTTCTTTTCATATTACCCAAATTTTAAAATTAAAGCTATTGTTAAAATTAACAAAGCTATGTAAACTATCTTATCTACTTTTGTGTTTGGCTCCCAAAAAGACTTAGGACTTTGCCTGTCTGTTTTGTGTTCGTTGTTGGTTAGCATATCTTTTTAGCTAATAGTAATTTATACTGCCATATTTCATTTGGATTATCTAACATAGGCACATATTGAATACTTACAACTAAGTAGCCGTATTCACCTAAATCATTAAGGTTTTTTATAAAGTTAAATCCTCTCGAATTGAACCAAACTCTTTCTAAATACTCGTATTTCATAATATTTTAATTTTTTCGATTTGCGAAATGAACAGTCCAACAAGCAAGGATATTGCAAGGAGTTTTAGGAGGAATGTTTTCATTTTATATCCCCCGATTTTGTTGTGGTTTGGTATTTGCAATATGTTCCGTTTGGTTCATTGCGTTGTAGAAATCCTGAGTTACAGAAAGCCAATTTTCGTCTATGTAATCAGTTAAATCCTCTTCGTTTATATTATATTTATTAGAAACAAATTTATCTAGTTTAGATACTGGATATTTTCTAACACTAATACCTCTTACCGTTAAAAACTCTATTTCTCCATAGCCGTTTTCAACTGTGTTGTTAAAATTTATAATCATGTTTTTATTGGTTTAAGTATTGAACAATTCTCTCCATTGTATTAGGCTGAATGTCTTGCCATCCATCGGTGTAATCTCCGCAAACTTGTATTTTAGATATTTTATAGAAATCATTATAAACCCTAATCAAAGGGGTTTCATCGCAAAGATTTGTATCTAAAAAGTTGTAACCAGCATATCTATGATAAGAAAATGTTTTTTCAGCTTCTATAAATTCATTACTGATTGTTTTACCGATGTTAAACCAATCTTCTCTAGTAAATGTAAATACGTCTTTCATATTATCTTAATCTTTTAGATTTAATTTTTCTGCCTTTCATTCTGTCTGTTCTCGATACAAACACTGATTGCCAGATTGACTGACCTAAAACCTTTTGAAACGATTTCCTTATTCTAGGTTTGATTTGCTGAAGTGATTCGATTGTTGCCATTTTTGTTTGTTTTAAATGTGATGTAAAGTAACGGAGTATAATCTATATATGCAAATGTTTATAGAAAATATATGTAAAATAAATATTACAATAAATTATACTTGCATTCGATATAAAGTTGTATATTTGAATTATGAAAGAGACAAAAATTAAAGCTACCGAATTTATTGAGATAGCTAAAGAAATTAAAAGCAAGCGGCAAATGATGGGCGTTAAGGCTGTTGATTTTTGCGAACAAAACAATATTAATCAAGGCAATTACTCTAAAATAGAAAACGGTCTTGCTAATCCTGGGAAGTATTTAGTTGTAATTCGGGTAATGTTTAACAAGTGGAGAACAAATAAATTAAAAGAGTTAGAAAACCAAATTGAATTATTAAAATCAATAAAATGAAACAAACATTTAATCAGCGCCAAAACATCCTTAATGGCGAACGAAAAGTTAAGGAGCAAGCTAATTACGCCTTTCATGAATTGCTTTACTCATGCAGCGATATAGGCACGTATTTTAGCAAAAGAGAATTAAGATTTAACAGGGGTAAGCAAATTAATTAAAAACATTATGTGTAATTGCATTAAAGAAACAGAACAAAAAATTATTGGAAACTTAAAAGAAAGATTTCCAGAAAAAACTTTTAACGAAGAACTTAACGGATTTCAAGGAACTGGAATGCAAAATGTTGCTTTAAGTTTGGGCGAAAATGGCGGTTATAAAACTTACTCTGAATTTAAAATAGAGAGTTCGTTTGAAAAAGTTAACGGCACGCAAAGCCGACCTAAAAAAGAAACGGTAAACATATATCATTCATTTTGCCCTTTTTGCGGCATTAAAAAAGATTAATCCATGACTAAACTCCAAAGAGCCGAAATATTATTTTGGAAATGCAAAGGCAATACCAAACGATTAAACAAAATACTGATTATAATCAGAGCAGAAAGAGATAAATTGAAAACCAATTAAAATAAATACCATGGAATTAAAACACATTAAAGTAGGCGATGAATTTCTATTTGGTACTAATGAAGGAGAGTTATTTATAGGCTCGAGGCTTAACAATAAAGCGACTGTATATATTACAGAAAATGCATGGGTTACGGCGGTCCATTCAAGATAATTAAACAACATGAACAACTTAATTTTATTCATCATCGATCTATTTTACAGGCCTAATTACAGGCATTACGGTAAATGGATTTTTCCAGTTAAAAACAAGTAATTATGAATTTAGAAACATATTTAAAAGCAGAGAAAATAGTAAAAGAAAAAGAAGTCAAAGACGCTATTGAATTAATACCTAAAATTTTGATATTGTGTATTAAAAAATGACTAGATTTTTCTTTGAACAACAACTCTAAAGTTATTGATATTAGAAATTTGAATACTGGATTTTCTTTAACTGGATATTATAATGAAGATTTGGTAAACTATGAAGGAGATTATTGCAGCACAATAAAGAATATTCATCAAAAACTTAAAGAATTATAAAATATAAACAAAATGGCAAAACAAGGCAAAAAAGATAGCTTCATGACGAGTTATGAACAGCACGAATTACAAAGCATGGCTAAAAAATGGGGTGTAAAACACTGGTCATTTATAGCGGCCATTAAGGCTAAGTTAAAAACTAACGATCCGAACTTCATCGACGAGGCAATCTCTGAAATGAAAGCTAATGGCGATGATTTGGTAATCAGTCACGAGGAAATGTTTGGCGTTAAAGACTTGGAGGGGTAAGGGGTGAAAAACAAAGCTACTATCTTGAGCATGATAGCAATGAGCGGGCTTATCTTTTCTCAAAATTCAAATCAAGGTCGATTTTATGACCCAAAAGATTGGATTCCGAAAGAACCGCCAATGCCTAAAGGTTGTCAAAAATATACATTTTATGGAATAACGGTTGTTGCTTTAAATTCCAAGTCAGCCAAAAAGAAATGCGCAAGGCTTTTAAAAGAAGGTAAATAAAAAAACGCCAGGCAATCGCTTGGCGTTTTTTGCTTAAAATAAGTTCCGAGCCTATTTATGCGTTTATATCCCAATCATCCGTAACATCTACCCATTGCTTTTTTAACAAAGCCTGAATAATTATCTCAACAATTTTGGATAAGAACAATTTAATTATTGTTCCAAAAAATCCTTTAGCCTCTGATTTTAAAGAATCCTTTAAATCATCTGTAAGTAAATCAATTTTACGTCTGCGCATTCTGATTATCTATTAAATAAAATTAACATTGTATAAAATAGGAGTATCGCAACAAAGCAAAGTCCTATGAATTTTTTAGCATCCATTAAGCAAATATAAGGCATAAAGAAACTACAGTAAACAAGAATACTGCAACAATTAAGATACCTTGTATATTTAAGCGTTTCATTTCTTTGTAGGCTCAATTGTTTTAGCGACTTTTTCAACCTTGCTATTTGTATCGTAATAAGTCGTTACAGATGGACTTCCGATTAGGTTAAGGTTCTTCAGCATATAAGAAACGAAAGCAATAATAGCAACGTTTAAAATGCTTTTCCAGTTAACTGTTAATTCCTCAGCCTGTAAAGATTGAAGTATAATTGTAAATACTGGAGATATCGCAGCTAATACACCGCCCTTTAATAAATCTTGCCAATTCCATGAAAGATTTTTGTTTACTACTATTTTATTTGCCATTATATCGTTTTTTAAAATCAAATATGAAGCCATTTTGATCTAACCATTTACCCATTTTAGTTTTTTTGTTAACCAAATCTATTTGGCCTTTAGAATCAATAAATAATTCTTTTGACAATTCCATTATGATAAGAATAATTTAGCCTCTCTCGCCCTACGCAAAGTTAAGCCTTTTAATTCAACCTTTTTACCTTTAATAGTTCCCTTGTTCCAAACACCAAACCAATACTCAATCGTTGCCTTGTCTTTTATGCCAGCATTTATTTTTTTGAATAAAGTTGATGAAGTTCCGCCTGGACCTACATTGTAAATGAACGATGTAAGCGCATCAAATTGATTTTGCGTAACATTTACTTTTAATCCAGATTTAACGGCAGGAACGTAACGAGATTGTAGTTTATGATTAAGCAGCTCGGTTGCTCTTGCTTCGGCAATTGGTTTATCTGTCATTTTAACAGCTACACCGTTTTCGTAAACAGTTGATCCATATCCAATGGTAGCAACTCCAACCGAATCTAAATACGGTTTGCTCATAAACTTTTCTTCATTCTTAATGAAGTTAATGCCGTTTGTCGAAATGTTCATTTAATAAAGTTAAACAAAACTATCGTAAAAGCAAAAAAGCGCAAATCAAATCAATGACCGCGCTTTAAAGACTAAGAAACTCGACTAACCTAGTCAAAAAGACTTTTCTGTTTTCCGCACTCACTAATAGGGGTATAGCTTATTTCAAGCCATTTTAGTATATCGCCAAGACCGCATTTATTTATTATAATGTCATGAAACTTAGGGTGGCTTATGGCTAATCTTTGAATTCTATTATTATCTGTTTTGCTTTCAAGATGAAGGCCAAACATACAAAATGTACATCCAGTTCTTGTTTCCGCTTTTAGACTTTCAGTTTTTACAGTCCCATCTAATTGAACTACCTCAACGACACGGTCATAGTAAACAGACGCAAACTTTATTTTCCATCTATACGCATATTCCCACGTATCGATATCTTTAAATATTGAATATGGTCTGCTTTTTTCTTTACCTTCTTCGAATGAGTTGCATCCTGTTTTTTGATATGAAGTCGCTCGGCTATCTCCCTCTGATGTAGTTGTAAAAGTTATTGGCTTCCTTCCCGTTTCTTTTTCATACCTTTTAAATGGCTCTTTTTTAAGTATATCACAACACTTGTCAGAAACATTAAAAGGCGCGTCTAATAGCTTAACCCATTTTGCAGAAAGTTTAGATCCAGATGGGGCCTTTGAGCCGTCTTTTTTTATACCGTTTAAATAGAGGTTTTTAGTTGCCTCATTGCTTGATGATGGATTTAAAATATAACCTTTTAGTCTTGTAACCATCATGGCTATTTTTTTACTTCCAACAGCGACTCCTATCTCAGATATTACGCGAGTGAACCCCATTTTTGGTTTTATTTTAACTACGTCATCGAAATTATTTACATGATCAACAATTTCTGGAAATTCTAATCCTGTATTCGAAAATAACCTTGGGGGTTTTGGGTAAGAAACAACCTTGTCCCATCTCGGTGTCAGGTGCTTGAAAGTTCCATCATGTATTTTATCTATTATGTCAGAACCTATCTGGCTATCTTTACCTCCCGAAAAAGATTGATAACAATTCCCTTTAGTGTGAATCATGAATTGAGAATAGATTTTGCAAAACCATTCAATTTTCATGTCTAAAGACCACGCTAAACGTAGTTGTAATTCTTGTGGAGAAACTTTCATTTTGTCGAGTTTTAAATGAATTCAAATATAACTATTTAAGCAGATTAAATACGTAACAAATTCGATATAAACAGAAAACCCGACTACATCCATAATCGGGTTTATCCAAACAAATAAATTATCTATCCTCTAGAATAGATAATAAAGCTTTTAAAAAGCGATTCTATCTCTCGACAGTATCGCTCACCTTACAAATTTACGCCAATCCCTCAATTGCGTGTTTTAAATATTTTTAATGTGACAAATTGCTTAATGTTCCTTGCGACTGAGCGTAAACTAATAACGCTATTACAGATGCTAAAAATACTATTAGTGCAGTTGCCACTTTCTGATTATAATTTAATGTTTTCATTTTCTTTTCGTTTGTTGAATCAAATGTATGAAGAAATATAATAGGTTGTATGTAACGATTTTGATACAATCCTAATTTCTGCTAAACCATCTTTCAAACATTCCTATTCTATCATCCACAAGCATAGCAATAGCAAGCCATAAGAACGGTGACAATTGGATTAATAAAGCTGGCCTATCAAATATCTTATTGTGCATGAAACTACCTAACATCAAAGCTATGATTGGCAAAAGTATTATTATAAAAAAAGTATATTTTAAATAGTATTTATTTTTCCAAAGCCATTTAATGTATTTATCGTCTTTCTGGAAAATCCAACGCCTCAGGCAATAACTTATTGAATAAGGCATTTTACACAAAAACAAAAATGCATAAAGCCAGATGCCTATCATTACTATTATACATAAAATGTTCGCTAGTAAAGTCATTATTTTACACCTCCCTTATCTCGTTTTGCTAATAATGTATCCCAAAGTAAATTAAGATAAGTAGGTAATCCGATTATAAATACCTTCTCGCCTACCTTTACCAAATAGAATGCCATAAAGCTAACAATACCTAAATATATCTGAATTGGAACCCATGAAAATTTAGATTCATAAATGAAATATGAAAAGTAAGAAATTGTAATAGACAATATCGAATGAACAATAGCTTTCTTTTTAGTTAAGCTTCCATTACTGTATTCCATAATAAGCCTTACGCAAAGCCCGAATACAACCGAGATTGCAACACCTAAGTTATATAAAACACCATGCCCCATTGAAAGAGCATCGAATAAAATGTTTAGTATTATGTAGTTTATCACAATCTTTACCCAGCTAAATGTCATTTTAGTAATCTCCGTTATTATCAGATTTAAATAAAGCATAGAATACATATCCGAGGGTAAAACTGTTGAGCGCAATTAGATACACAACGGGATAAGGCATTAATGCAATTGGCGTTAAAGTACGCATTATTATTGTGCCTATAAAATTTACTACACCAATCTTAAACAATAATCGTTCCTTTCTATTTTTGGTGATGGTATAAGCGAAATAAATTAGATATATGGAATACGAACCCATAAGACCCGAAATAAAAGCCTCTCTTGGAAATCTCGATACAAACCAGCCCATTATACCGCTTAAAACAAACCAGGAATAGACAAAGCAAAAAGCCCCGATAAACGAGGCGATTTGAAAACTTCTGTTATACACTTGGAATCCAATTGCACTTTTCGTCGTAATCGCCAGCTTCGCCATGATGCGGATCGTCTGGATTAGATTTGTCGCAAGGTGTTCCTGTTGGCGGAACTTGTTCCTGTTTGTTTTCTGAAATCCCTTTAGAGCCTAAGCCTTTTTTGCTGTTTACTTTTTCTCTGTCTTTTTTCATTTTAATTCGCTCCTATTCCGTTATGTTTACTTGTTAAATTATCATTTACTGCATCAGATACTTTGTCGAAATATAAGTTCTGACCAGATATTATTAACGTAGTTTTCTTATCATCGTATTGACCGAAAACCATTTTATTTCCAGATATTACTTTGTAATCTCTTGTTGGCCTTCCGCCCTCTTGGCCTACTAAAGTCGCTCCTAAGTTGTTGTAATATTCTACTTTACCGTAAGTATTATATAAAGTTAGTAATTCCCCAGCCCAATCAGTTGTTTTATTTAGGTTTAAGGCGGTGTTATTATACACTTTTGCATCAGCTGGTTCTGCACCTCTTTCAATAAAGTCAGGCGAAAATTGCAGTTCAATCAACCCGTATTTATCGCCATCTAAACCGATGTTGTTATATACTTCAACCGTTCTTCTCTCTCCAATACTATGGGGCCAAATACGAGCTAAATACCCCTGATAATTTGATGCTTTGTTATTGTGGAGCTTACCCGTTGCTTTAAGGTAAAACATCCCATTATCTTCGTTATTTTGCTTGTTAATGTTTTCAAACGTGTTCCCGAAAATATCGAAGTCAAAACCATTACCTAAGTAAACCATGAACTTAGAGCCGAGGTTGTTCTTAACTACGTTATTCGAGAAAACAAAACCTTTTAAAACCCCGTCATGCACACCCTTCGATCTTACATTTCCGTCTGAATGGAAAGGCGAACCGCCACCATCAAAAGTAAATCCATCAATTTTTAAACGATCAATGTAAGTTCCTGCCGAACCATTGTAAACTACCTTGTCTGAATTATAACAATTAATTTGGTAAGCATTTACGTTTTTAAATGAGGCATTACGGTATGAAACGTTGATGCTTTTACCCGCGATTGTTAAAGCCGAATTGTTTAAATCCTGTATTACAACACCCGTTAAATCGAAATCGACGTTTGTTAAATTTTCGTGGTACGCGCCCTGCTTGTAAATGCCTGGGATAACTTTATATTTTTTATCCGATACATTCGAAAGGTTCGCATACTCGATGTAAGTAATCGTTTTAAAATCCGAAATAGGAGGCTTAATATCGCCTTTAGCTTTTAAATAAGCAGCTTTACGAATAGCAACTGTATTACTGCCAACTAAGGTAATTACAACACCATCAGAATAAGTTATTACATGAGTTGTTTTGCTTACCGTAGAACTTATAGGAGGTATTGTTTCTGGTAATAATATTAGTTTTTTCATTAGAACTTAATAATTAAGTAATCAATAGTAATGTTATTGGTTCCTAAAATAGGAACGCTGGCAAAATTTACCGTAAAAGACGTTGAAGTAATGTTGCTTACCCATGATGGAACCGCAGCATTTGACGACCTCGCCTGTATGTAAATCTGATTTGGAGCAAAAGAAAGCCCGTGATTAACTACATAAGCTGTTTGCAGAACTGCTGCGCTAAAAGTTACATTACCTTTAATTGTGTTTGAATTTGGCATTTTAAGCCATCTTCCAGTTGTTACGCTCGCTACTTTGATAACGGAAAGCCCATCATCTGTAGCTGTGCTTAAATCATCCCACATATATATGCCGCCGTTGCCGTCATTTATGGCATTCAAACCCTGCAATAATACCTGAGTATTTGAACTTCCGCTTTGTGACCTCAAATCTGATATAGTGCCAAAAGATTTAGATGCAACTGGCGTTAATTGCGCTTTAGCAAAAGCACTTACAAATAGTAATAAGATTAATAATTTTTTCATGGCTATTTAATTGAAACTGAATAAGCTAAATTATTTGTACCCGAAGCAGGAGCAACGGAATATACAACATTTACGTTTGTAGCATCGAGAGTTACATAAATCAATCCTGCAGCCGCGGCATTGTTTGGTGTTACGATCACACTATTTACGGATGTAACGCCAGAAACTCCATGAGCAAAGCTGATTGTTGTTGCTGCGCCTGTTCCGCTTCCTGTTGCCGTAAATTGTTTACCTACAAAAGCAGTTGTTGCTATTTGCGTGGTACTCGTTTTAGCAGTTGCCGTCGGTGCTGCTGGCGTGCCTGTAAAAGTCGGACTTGCTTTAGTTGCGTAATATGTGTTGGTCCATGCTGTTGTTGGAATTTGCGTTGTGTTTATGTTGCTTCCTGGAGTTGGCGCTACTGGCGTTCCCGTCATTGTTGGCGATGCAACAGGTAAAAAGTCGGTGTTGGAAACTGCATTAACTACATTTTTAGAAGCGTCTAGTTTGAGTAGTGTAGAAGCTGTTAAAGGAGATAAGTTTAGCGAACTTTGAATAACTACATTATTAGATGCGTTCACTGAAAGCCCAGCATTAGGAGCTGTATTATTGCCATAAAAACGAATGCCGTTACTTAGCGTCAAGGCTTGAAAGTATAAAGCATTGTCGTAAATTCCATATTCTCCTGTTCCTGATGTTGATGTAAAGGCGTTGTAATTATCCGATGTGGTTGAAATGAACTTTGAAACGTAATTAACATCTAAAGCCCCGCCAACTGCTATTCTATTCGATGCTGATAATCCTCCAACTGTAGCGTTCTGAGTTGAGGTATTTCCAGTTGTTAAAACTTGGTCTAAAGTTTGGCTTGAGCCCGTTACAATTAAATCGCCACTACCCAAAACAGAAGCCCCGTTTATTGTTTTAATATTTGTTCCGCTTACTAAAGTGTTTTGCTTTGCGTTTAAAGCAGTTTGTGTTTGCGCTAAACTTCTACTATTAGCTACTGTACGATAAATAGTCGTGTCAGGAGCAGAACCGCCAACCGTACTTAATATGCCACTTCCATCTATCGAAAGTCCTGTGCCAACTCTAAAAGCTCCTAAAAGAGAAGCGGATGCGATGGGTAAAGCTGTTGGTTTTATGGTAGAAACGCCCGAAGCAAAAACCTCTAGCCTTGCTATAGGCGTATCATCAGCTGATGAAGTTGGAACTAATATTCCGTTAGGCTTAACATTTAATTTGTTTCCTGCTTTAGGTACGTATTGAGCGTATGCGGAATAAGAAACAAAAAAAGAAAGTATTATGAGTATTTTTTTCATGATTATTTGATTATGTATTGACAAATGAAGTAGAATGTATTAGCCCCCGTAGTTGAGCCGCTAAAAAAAGATAAGTCTATTCTGTCCGAAGTTGAATTTGCTATTGTTACTAATTGTTGCTGTCCGTATGAATTTAAAGCTGTAAGTGTTCCCGTAACATCGTCATTCAGCGTGAAATTGGATGGAATAGGCAATGCAACCCCAACGACAGTATTAGTACTTGCGGCCGTCACGTTTATAGTTACATTTCCTGATACCGTCACTATATTACCTACCCTGCTATATTTCGCGCCCGATATACTAGGGCTAGTATTATTTGCTGCGGCCGTTAAAGACGGGGTGTAGGGTCCACTAGCTAAATTTGAGGCCGAAATATCGCCGTTAATACCTACATTTCCCGTAGCGCTTATACCGCCCGTTACTTGGAGTTTGTACGCTCCGTTATCGGTTGTAGAGCCTATTAACACATTACCTCCCAGGGGATTTAACATAAAGGAATACGCTGTCGCTGTGCCATCTATCCTTGCTTGCTGTAAATATCCCATTCCATTACCAATAACCCCAAATTGAGTACCGTAAGCATTACCATTATTACCTAAAAACAACTTATAATTGCCCGCCCCTAAAGAGGGTAATACGTTATCTGCAGACCCTATAACCATGTTGTTTGTAATAACATTTCCTGCGGTGGTAACTTGTTGAAGATTAGGTATCGGCAAATCATTTGTAAATTGACTTAACGCTGTTGGTCTTGATGTTACCCCTGTCCAAGGAACAGAACTAGCACTCGCAGCATTACCCGAAGTATTTGATGTAATTGTGCTATTTAGCGTTAAAATTGGAGTTGTTGTTCCTGTCGCTACGCTTATATTTGCATTCGAACTTGTAACAGATGTAACAGTGCCTGAATTTGATGTGTATCCATTTGGGTTTGATGCAGGGTAATAACTCGTGTTGTCATAGCTTACTGTAGTCCCTGATGCTTTAACAAATCCAGTCCCATTAATTTGATTTTGTTTTGTATCTAATTCTGTTTTTCTTACAACATCAGTAGGGTTTGTTGGCGCAATTGACACCGTTGCCTTACCGCTCACTTGAAGCGAAGCCCCATTGTCGGTTTCGGTATTAATCAATAGATTTCCACCTTTAGGATTTATTAAATAAGGGTATGCTGTAGCGGTTCCGTCTGTTCTTGCTTGTTGTAAAAAACCCCATCCAGTTCCCAGAACACCTAACTGAGTACCGTAATTGCCGCCTGAATCTATAAGGTATAAACTGTTTTGTCCAGAACCCAAAGTTGGTATGGTAGTGTTTGTTTTTTGTACTAAAATACTGTTTTGACTTATGTTACCAGATGTAGTTATTTGTTGTAAAGTTGGAATAGGCAAGTCGTTAGTAAACTGACTTAATGCGGTGGGTTTGCCCGTCACTCCCGCCCAAGGAACGGCAGAAGCTGTGGCTGCATTCCCTGTGGTATTCGAGGTTATAGTTGTATTTAATGTCAAAACAGGTGTTGAGCCTCCTGTAGCAACAGATATGTTCGCGTTTGCACTAGTAACATTTGTTACTGTTCCTGAATTAGACGTATAGCCATTTGGATTTGTTAAGGGATAGTAAGTAGAAGCAGCATTTGAGCTTAATAGATAAGGCGCTAAATCCGCAATTGAACCACTACCATTTCTTTTGACAATCTGATTTGCACCAGTTCCACTATTTAATGTCAATACAGGCGTTGTAGTTGAATTAGTAACACTTATATCCCCATTAGCACTAGTAACGCTCGTCACGTTGCCTGATGTAACAGTACTGCCTCCTGAAATAACTACTACAAAGTTTCTACTTCCCGTTTCGGGTGCTACATCAAACTTATAAGTAACACCATTATCATCTGAATACCAATTGGTAAATACTTGTCTGTCGCCTGTCGATGATAGTTCAATTAAGCTCAAATCTGTAGGGCTTACGCCGTATGTTGCCGAATATGTAGCCCAAGTAATTGGTATAACAGTTGCTCCCGATGCCAAAGTAACCGGAACCCTTAAAGCTGAACTTCCTGCGCCACCTCCTGTTGCATAATTAGGAATGTTTAAAGTATTCCCAATTAAGCTCGCTGTTCCGCTTGTTCCTAATGTTGTTAAAACTAATTGATTTTGTTTTGAGTTAAAAGTATTCCAGTCTGATCCGCTTAACGCTCCTGTAACGCCGCTTGACGATAAACTTAATGATAATGCTTGACCAACTAAAGAAAGTCCATTAGCCGTTCCTATTGTAACTGCACTATGTCTTGCTGCTGTATTAGCTGTTACATCTGTATTAGCGCTTACCCTACCTTGAGTGAAGTATAAATTAGTACCCTCTGCTAAACCTGTGGTTGTTTTTCCTGCAAATTTAGTGTCGAATAAAGGGTCTGTCTCGGTATAGCTTGTTAAGAAACCACTAGGATTGCCTGTTAAAGGATAGTATAAAGCATCGTTCTGTGTTTTTGTTCTATAATTTGCAGATACACCAGTCCATATAGGATCTGTTTCAGTTGTAATAAATGCAGGAACGCCCGTAATTTTTGAATAAGCTAAAGTGTTTATCCATGTTGGATTGTTGTAAGTTGATGCAAGTAAGGGGTAAAATGCATTGTAATCGGCTGATAGGGCAACTACATCGCCTGTACGACCAAATACGCTACTTACCGCACCGCTACCGCCTCCGCTAAATTGAGAACGAGGAACCTTTTTAAAAACTCCATTATCAATAGTAACTACACTATCAGTAGTCGAGCCTAAAGCCAAAAAAGGGAACTGAACATTAGAACCCCTTAAAACTATTTTACCTGTATTTGAATTTCCAATTCGTATATCGGCATAGTTAAGTTGGTATTGAGCCGAAGCAAAGCCGCTTATTGCGAGTAAAAATATGGTTATTAATCTTTTCATTATATGAATATTATTTTTATCGTATCAGTTGGCGCAACTCCAAATCCGCCCATTATCATACCGTTTTCATCGTAACTTATAGCCTGTAATCCAGCATATCCATTTATGTAAACTGTATAATTTGCATTTGCTGGTATTCCTGTTTCTAAACTCAAATCTAAATTTCCCGAACCATCAACATCAGAACCTAACTTGTTTATGATTTTTTTAGTCAAACCGCCAGCTAGTCCGATTTGATACATTACTTCTCCCAAATCTGGAATATCTCGAGGGTCAGTAAAATTGTTGGGGTTTTTATATCTTAAAAGGCTATTAACAGATATGAAATTAGTTAAAACTCCGCTTATCCATTCAACAATTAATCCTCTAAGTCGTTTGTCTCTATTTGGCATGATTAAGCTATTTTAACAACCCAAACAGAAACAATACTATTTGGTCTTACATCAAAGTTTGCGCCATCCCCTAAGTTTGCAGATTTACCCAAAGTAGCGGCTCCTGTACCCTTTCTTAGTTCGTAAGCAAAAGCACCGTTATTACTTCCTGCTCTTGCTACTGGATTATTTGCATCTGGAATATCGCCAGGACTTGAATTCACGGTAACGGATAAAGTTGCTATGCCCTCGGCTGGTAATGCTGCTTTTGGTATAAGCTTTGCGTTTGCGCCTACACTAGTTCCGATATCATTTGAATCTACTCTATCCCATCCTATAGGATAAGCATTACTCATATCAACACGCCCATTGGTTCCCGAAACTGCCCATCCTCTCCAATCTCTATTTGAATCGCCTAAGCCTGTAGTTTGGTCGAAATCTAAAGCAAAATCTCCTGGATTAACTTCTTCATAAAGCATTTTCGCCCCAATGCCAACGGGAGGCGGTACATTTCCTCCGCCAATAGGCACGGGTATTTCATTTAATTGCTTCCAAACTAAATACAGTTCATCAGCATTTATTCCTGTTCCGCTAAAATAAACAGGCGTTGCGTTTCTGAATACATATTGAACCTCAAAAGAATTTTCCTGACTGTCTACGATGAATTGACCTATCTCGTTACCGTTTGGCGTAATGCCAATATTTAAAACATAATCAGCACCCGTTTTTAAGATTGCTACATACTCTAAAACAGACGCGAGCTTAAATAGGCCATTAACAGTTAACGGAGCTATTACACCTAAATATTGGTTTGTCTTTTGCACGGGCGTAAATGTTGTTCCAGATTGACCTGGCTGTGTTGTATATTTTGTAAAATTGTTTTCAGATGGATGAATTACAATTTTTCCACCAATATAGTTATTATCTGGGTTTTTTTCGTACTCAAATTGTTCTTCAGCTGGCACCTGGTAATAAATACCATCATACGAAACCTGATCGCATTGCTGAATATGTACTACCTTATCTAATATCCAATTAGGTACGCCTACTTCAAAGCCTACATAAAAGTTATGCTTTCTAAACGCTACAGATGATAATTGAGTTAAGTTATGAACTTGATCTGCATAAACAGCCCTTTCGTTTTCTGTAGTTTCGTATTCCACCCATGATTCAACACGAAATTGAAATTCAATACCCGTATCAAAAACAACATCGTAGTTATTTTCTTTGTTTTTGTACTTTAATAAGGTTGTGTAATCCTGCTGATCTTCGATGCTTAATGTTTCAGTTGTAAAAACATCAAACTGCGCCACGTATGCGCCCGAAACAAATCCAGCTAAAGAATAAATTATCTCATAAATCTTTAAATCTGGATTTCCTGCAATAACTAAAGGGTTTAATTGCCACGGAATAGATAAATAAAGCAAATTACTTTCATTGTAAAACTCTAAATCTGGCGGTACACTAGGAGAAGTTGAGCTATCAACTATTAATTGAAGCGTTAAAGTGTCGCTTTTTTTAAGCTTTTGAGCGTAACATTTGCCTGTTTGATAATCTAAAAGTTGATTCCGATAGTAGTTGCCATCAAAACCGCTGTTAAGATTTGATGTGTCAATAAATCTTAGCGTATTTAATATTGCTGGCGTTCCTATCATTTCTTCAAATATAGTTAAATTGTTGTGTTTTAAAAATTAAGGCACCCAAACTTCTGGTGTTAATAACAAAGTAAATTCCCTTTCTGTATTCTTTGCTAAATCAATTCCTGCATCTTCAATATATCCTTTATAATTTTGTCCGTTAAAATTAAATTCAATAAACCCAAATGGCGTATTGTCTACCATCTGCATCATATTTCTGTTTAATTGGCATGATATCGTTGCGATAATAGGTCTGAAATAATTTCCACCTAAATTAGAAACCAAAACGCTTTCTTTTTCAGCTACTCTAACAGGGTTTGAAATCATACCTCCTGTTGATATCGTGACAAGCTCTTTGTTCTTCTCTGCAGAAGCAAATTCAATGTATCTGCTATCTAATTTATAAAGCATCGAACGTAAATAAGGAGCCTGTCTCAGTAATGATTGTTTAGGGCTTAAATCTAAGTTATAAGAAGTTTGTCCAGCCTGTGCGGAACTCATCCCTGTTACCGATTGATAAGAACTGCCTAAAATTGGAATCCAGTTAACCCCGTCAAAAGTACAATTTACCGCAAAAACCGAATTATCAGAACTTGTATCGTCTGTTTTTTTGATGTAATTAACACGTATTTTTTCTATGCCGTATTGGTCCGCTCGAATTGGGCTTATCTTTGATTCTGGATTTTGAATCCTTGTAACTGGCATTTGCCATTCCTGTTTCGAGTTAAACTCAAATTGACCGTCTGTATCATCCGTATTCCCGTCATTGTAGCCAATTTCAAGCTTGTTAAAGATAAAATCAGTAGCTACGGTAAAATTACATTTATTAACATTCCCTACGTTAGCAATTGGCGTATTTCTATAAAAGAATGTAGCAAGCTCTAACCTTGCAATGTTATTCAAAACACCAAAGGCCGCATCGTTCCACGAAGAAACAGCATTAAAAAACTCTTTTAAAGTAATTTGAATAACTGCATCTGACTTCTCGCGTATTCCATTTCCCGAAGTAATTATTAAGCCGTTCCAATTCATTTTTAATAAATCAGATTGAGCCGAAATTTGGGGGTAAATTCTTTTTATAATTCTTTTATATAAATCCTCTACTCGAATACCTTTACAGTTTGACGGATCTGAAACCTGAGCATAAGAAACAACCAAGTCTCCATCGGTTACTGTAACTTTTAAATCAGATGGAATAACATCGGTTCGGATGAAAATAAAAAGTTTTCTATCTAAGGCTAAAGTTAAATTTATATCAAAAGGAATGCTGTATAAATAATGTTGACCTTGATTTAAAGATGGAGATTGAAAAATAGTTGATACAGTTGCCCCCGTACTATCCTTTAGCAAAATAGCGAAGTCGTTACCGTGGTCGGTTAATGGCGGCCTATAAGCATCAACTTTGATGACTCCTTTAATATTTATCGGAACGCCAGCAATCCTGTTTCCTTTCGCAAACCAATTGCCAGATGATGTAAAAATTGATTCATCGGTTATGTTTTCTTCCTGTGCAACATTTTGAAGTGTTACAAATCCAGAATTAGTATCATTAACCACCAAATCAATAGCTGGCATAAACCTATCAGATTCGCCCTCATTAACAAAAATACTATCTCCTTTTTCGTTAAAAGCAACGCCAGGTAAAATCATGTTTACAACATCGCTACCCGTTAACGCATATTCAAATTTTGTATCTTCCTTAGCTTTTATTTCCTTGCTTACACCGCCCTCCATTAATATTAATGCTATTCGGGTGCCATCATCATCGTATTGGCTAAAATCCAATTCAGATTTAAAAATAGTTTCGTATGTAAATGTTTGGCGTTTTAATTTCTTAACTTCAAAAATTACTTCAGCTTCATAAGCATATTTATCGAAAGCGTATTTACAAATATTGTATCCATCTAAAACGAAATTCATTGGAAGCGATAAAGTACGTATTAAGCCACGATAAAAAACGTCACGCTTAAAGCTACCAATTGTATCAGTATCCCATCCCTCGGGAGCAAAAACAAGCTTTGTCTCTAATCCATCAATGGTTAAATAATATTCAAAATCGTTTTGAGGTAGTAATAACATTAGCTAAAATTACGATTAATATGGTTTTTTACTCTTGCCATTTTAGTATTATTTGCAAACCATCCGTTTTTAGTGACAATTGTACTATGTACGGATTGATCGCCAAAGGCTTTAGTTAACTTTTTACCTAGCTTATCGTTGCTTTCTATGAGTTTTGACATATCCACCGACTGACCACCAACATATTGTATTTGATCAGGCTTTGCCATCATTCTGACTAATTCATGATTAGGAATAATTTTGGTGCCAGCTTTTGCATAACTTAAATTTGCTTGTGAGGCTGTTAATTCTTGTGAACCATCTGGATTTATTCTTAATTCCGTTCCTGCTTCTCCTGTTATAATTTGCCCATCACGCTTAACGGTTCCGCCTTTCTCAAATTGAGGTATTGGAGTAGCTAAAGCTGTAGCCAATGATAAAGCACCCAAAGCCGTAATTAAGGGGCTAAACACAAATCCCAATAAACCAGCCTGGCCAATAACTTTAACTTGTGCTAAAGCAGTTTGAATAATGATCTGAGCTATTGCTTGCGCTTTATCTGCTTTAGCCTGTTTTATTTTTTGTTGCCTAATCTTTTCATCGATTACAGTTTGTTGAGCATCAGCGCGAGCGTTTATAATAGCAATCTGATCGGCTTTTTGTTGCTCGGTTAAAACAGAATCGTTAACGTTTTCAATATCCTGTTGTTTCTTTTTATTTAAAGCTGCAGATTCATCAGCTAGGGCATTTAATCTGCGTGTATAAATTCCATCAATTAAAGCCTTTCCAAATTCCAATGATTTAGCAGTTAATTGCTTTATTGCATCAAGTTCTTTTTCAGCGGCCTTAGCTGAATCTTCACGTGCTTTAATCTTAGCATCAACTTCTATTTTTGAATACTTAATTCTTAATTCGGCTTGCTTTTTTAAATTGGCAGTATATTCATCTTCAGAACCAATGCCATTAAATAAATCCTGTCTTTGAATCTCTAAAATAGCATCTAAAGTATCTAATTGAAGTTTAATTGCATCCATTGATGCTTTTTTATCCAATTGATAGATTTTAGCATCGTATTCCTCTTTGCTTATGATTCCATCAGCGTACTGAGAATCTAAAGCCAAAGCAACAGCAGAACGTTTCTGCTCGTTTATTTCCAGTTCATTACTATTCGACTGTTGTAAAACTCTTATTCGTTCCTGTTCATCTTTTGTGAACTGATCTAAAATAGCTTTGTTTGCATCGTCGTTTATTTTTTTCTCATACGCTTTATAATCAATTAAAGCTTTTGAGCGTTCGCCTTCTTTGTTTTTATACAACTGATTTGAAGCAGACAAAAAGCTTTCTAAAGCACCTAAACGCTCTTGAAAACTTGCCTTATCATTATTGATTATCTCGATTGAATCTTTTATGGCGGACTCGATAGGGTTCTCTATTTTGTCTTTTTTTGATGCTGTTTTTTTTGTTTCCTTAGGTAGTAAGGCTTTTAGTTTAAGCAGCTCTTGATTAATTTTTCTTATTTCATTAGCTGCATCAGAGCCTTTTATTTTGCTAATAGAACCTAAAGCTCCCGTATAAGCTGATATTTTTTTTACAGTAGATTCCTTAAATGTCAGAGTAGTGTTATCGTCGACCTTTTTAAGATTTTCAGCTAAAACACGTAAAGCTTCTGCAAGCCCTTTTGTCTTTTTTTCTTGGCTTTCCTGAACTCCTAGCAAAGAGGTAACAGACTGCCTTTCGGTTATCTCATCGGTTATAAGTTTTTCTACCTTAAGATTTTCGTTAGTAAGTGTTGTTTTTGTTTTTTGAGCAGAGTTTATTGTGTTTTGAACATCAAGCAATTGTTTTCTTTTTTCCAAAGCGATTAAATCGTCAGGATTTTGAGATGCATTTCCGCCATTTAATGTAGATGTTAATCTAAGTTTTTCATCATCAGCATCTCTTCTTGATTTTTCTTTTGCCACTTCTGAGGCTATTTCTTGTATTAATTTTTTTTCTTGAATTTTAGCTTTGTTGTATTTTAGTTGTTGTTCTACTATTTTTTTTGTGTTTTCTGTTATTATTTCAACTCCCGCCGCTGCTCTAGCTACTAGTAAAATATCACTTGCAAGTTGCTTGTAACCAGAGCTTGCTTGACCTAGTAATATTTGTTCTTGAGTAAAGTTAGAGAACGTCTTAGGATACTGTTCTTGCAAAGCTTTCGCTGCTCTAATTCGCTCATCTGTTGGTATTTTTAAATTTTGCGTAGCCTCATAAAGCAACTTTAATGATTCGGTTTCTTTCACTGCGTTTTGCTGTCCTTTCAGGGCGATTTTATCTATGCCGCTTAAGGTATCTATGTATTCTGCACCCTCTTTATTCAGATCCTTAGTAGCTTTAGCCGATCTTTGCGCCCAAAGTTGATACGCAGTAAACCCAGAAACAATTAAAGATATACCTAAGCTTAAAAGATTTATAGGGCTTAGTAAATTGCTTAATGCACCTTTTAATATTGAAGAATTAGAAACTGATTTTCCTTCGGCAGCAGCAGCGTCTTTTACCGCTTTTGAATAATTTTTAAAATTTTCAGTTAATTGAGTAATGTTATTACCTATGCCAATTAAACCAAATGGTGCATCTTGTATTATTCTTGTAAATTCCTGAGAAACTCCGTTTGCATTGCCTATTGCATTAGTGTAGTTTCCTACGTTTCTGCCAGCTTTTCCTAAAGATTTCTCTAAAGTTAGGACTTGGTTATTTAAAAGAGGTAAAGTTTTGGATAATCTCTGACCAAAAGGAGAGTTTCTTTCTTGTTCACTAAGCTTTGCGTATGCGTTTTGAAGCCTTGTGAGTGCCGCCGCTCTTTGATCTAAACTTCCTTTTGCTGCGTTTATTTCTTTTGCTTGATTTCTTATTTCTCCGTTGCTTTTTGCTATAGCTTGAGAAACTTTAGCCTCCTCTAAAGAGATTTCTTTTGACTTAGCTATTTGAGCATCTTGCTCCTTTTGTCTTTTTTGTGATTGAGCCGCTTGAAACGCCGATAACCTTTCTTCTGCTAATTGCCTTGAAGCTGTTATTTTCGCTAATTGTTCCTGAGCTTTTGCCGCGTCAGCCGTATTCTTATTATAAGAAGCAAACCCCTTTGAATTTGCAATAGCATCGTTTAGGGCGGCTACAGATTTAATGTTATCCTGTAATGCTAAATTAGATTTTTCTAAGGCTTTAACTAAATCAACTTCTACTTGACTTATGGCCTTTGGGGAGACAATCTCGTTTATAGATTCTTCATTAGGCATTTTTAGGACTGTTAGCTAAATTAAACGCAGCAATATACGAAATATATTCTGCTGTGGTTATTACTTTTTTATCTATGTAATAACCTTGAAATTTAGATAACTGTCCAATTAAAATATCAAAGTCAGCTTCGGTTGCTTGTTTTGAATTATCAGATTGTAAATTTTCGTAGCTTTTTTGCGCATCGTTTCGCTCCAAAACTATTCGCTTCATGGATGATCTGGTTTTTTTAATATCATCATCGAGTGTGATATTTAGCCATTCATAATTGAAACCATACGATTTAAGCGTTTGAATTGTTTCAGCATAGTCTTTTACATCGCCAACGCTACTAACTGACTGTAGAAGCGATAAACATTGCTCAATAACCCAAATCTTACCGTTAAGTACGGTTAGTGTTTTCGTAATGCTAAAAACCGCCTTTCCATGCTTATCATTTGAAAGCTCGGAGTATTCGTTAAAGATGTTTTCCCAGATTGATTCTAAATCTGCTGATTTTAACCACGGCATTTTAGGTTCTGAATACAGCCAATTCTTATCATTCGTAACAACTACTTTAATGAAGTTGTATAGTGGGATATCAGAACACGAGGTAAATGTTTTTCGAAGTCTTATCATCTAAATTTTAATCCTGTAACTCTTGTTATGTATGCGAATAATTCGGGTTTAACGAATTGAACGGCATAAACTTTTTTATTTTCTTTAGTCAATCCGAATATTTCTTTGCCATCTCGTGCCTCTAATTTATCAGACTTTTCATCGACCGAACCAAATATTAAGCTATTCGTTTTGACTTGAACATAAAAACCATCTTGAAAATCGCCTGTATCGTAAAAATCTGGTCTACCAAATCCAGGTGATGAATTTAAAAAGTTCTTATATTCAGCGTAGGATTCAGATTGATAGTCTTTAAGAAACGAGCCGTCCGACTTTTGCCCTTTTAGCCTTAATTGATTTTGGTTAAGTTTAATAGCTTCAAATGCAGTCGATTTAAGCGATTCTTGAACAGCCAACGGCATATTCAAATACTTAACTCTACGTAGCATTTCGGGAATTGTCATGAAGTAAAGTTAACTATAATCTGGGTCAATATTTGACTGATTTAAAAATTCTACACGTCTCCTTATTTCGTCTTTAAATTCATCAGGCGTCATTGATAAAAAGTAATCCATTTCAATTTCTTCTTCTTGACCGTTTATTCCGATGTAAAAATTATTGTCTGACTTTCGTATTGTAACCGTCAAATCTTTGCTTTCGGGTTTAACATTTTCTTCTGTTGCAATGCAGGCTTTAAGAAAATCAATAAGAACAACTATTTCTTTTTTATCCAATTCCGCATATTCGCCCTCGAATAGACCGCCTATGTTTAATTCTAAGCCTTTATCTGATTTTTCAAATGTCATAGTATGACGGCAAGAGTTTTTTTTAAATTCTATTTTCATAATTCTTAAGTTTTAAATCGTAAATAGCTCTTTGAAATTTTAATTCCTGATCAATTTCTTTTTGCTTTTTTTTGAATTTCTTTAGGTTTATTTCTAAATAAATCAGGTTTGCGACATTTACTACGAATGCTACAGATGAAACGATAATTGAAATTACTTTTAAATCCATCCTTTTACTCCTTCAATTGATTTGATAATGTTTGAATTATTGTAATTAAAGTAAAAAATACCTTTTGCAACCTCGAAATACCAGACTTTAGAATTTCTGTTTATGCTATTTACAGAAAACATAATTACAGACATTGCGCCCCTCTTATCTAAGAGTTTTTCAGTTTTCTTAAACTCTATCTTAATCATTATCTGGCTTATTAAAATGTATGTCGTTTTTGTGGCTAACTTTATTTCCTAAAGCTACACATCCCATTATTATGAATAATGCTACAGAAGCCATAACCCCTATTATAGCAAAAAAGTAAATTACGTAAATCATATCTTTAGTTTTTAATTATAGTTTTCATTTGAATTGAAACAACCTTTATTGGTTCTTTTCTGCTTCCGTAATAGTAGGGCTTGGTTTTGTCTCCAGTAAACCCATAAGAAATAACCAAATTATCATTAGATATGCAAACTCCAGAATTATCCCAATAAGGCTTTGTTTCTTTAACCTTAACGCCATTTAAATAGAAAGCTTTCTTTTGGTAAGTCTTTGAGCATTCCCAAGACGAATAGGTAAATAGAGAATCGCAAACCGATGTTTTTAATTCTTTACCATCATACCAAGTAAATTGAATGCCTTTGATATAGTCTTTGTTTTGTTTGTTGAAATATTTTTTACCTGCAGATGTATTTACTAATGTTTTAATAATAGTATCTACTTTATCATTTTTATAAGTCCATTGCTCTCCGTAAGAAATCCATTGTGATTTATTGCTTTTCTTTTGAGAATATGCCGATAATGATAAAAGGCATAATAAAATTGTTGCTATTTTCTTCATACACCAAAAATAACAAAGCCTATACAAACTAATGCATAGGCTCGGTAATGTTGTTGTTACAATTACTTTTTTTCTTCCTTTTCTTTTTTAGGATTTGCTTCATCCCAAATTTTAGCTAAAGGTAAATGCTTTAGATGCTCATTATCCTTGATAAAAGCCTCTCTACTAATACGACCTAAATAACCTTTATCAAAATCGTATTGAGTAGTTGATTTTTTAAGCTTTTCCATTACACAACATCAATTGCTTTACCTTCAATACCTGTAACTCCACCAGTAGTTAAAACGCTTACAGGAGCAAGGTTTAACACAAACGGGCCCGCAGCATTATAATCTGGATCGGTAGTATCTAAGGTAATTGTAAACGCTTTTAAATTCGGATCAATTGCAACACTTGAAATGTTTACAGCAGCACCATTACGCGTTGCTCTCCACATTCCAACTACAGCAAGTTCAGCAGAATACGTATCGTATAAATCCTCTCCTCCACAACCTTTAGTAACTGCAGCTTTAATAACCGCGGTCGCTCTCGGAATAGGTAAAGATAAAACAGCATTTTGCAAACCGTAGATGTTAGACAAATCGCCTAAACTTAAACGAATAAACGCAATGTTATCGTTGATGTAGTTAGGGTTAAAGCTAAACTCAATTGTATACAAACTTACATTACTACCATCGTTTAATTTAAACGGCCTGGCGTAAAAATAAGTAAGCGGAATACCTTTTAAAGATGTTCCAACTTTAGTGCCGATAATCGTTCCCTCTGCATCCCAAAGAATCACTTTGCCTTTGTTTCCGTTGAATTTACGCAAAGCATTATTTACACAAATTCCGCCTTTGGTAAATTGGAAAGCTAAAACATATTTACCCTCACGAACAACCGATGGATTACCATAACCTAAAGTTTGTTTTACTGGATCTTCTGTTGAATCAGTTAGTCCGTCAAACTCTGGGAATGGATAAGCCCTTAAGTTTTCGTTATCGTTGATGGCAGCGGCTTGTAAAGCAGCTAAAGCCAAAGCAGGCGATGCAAGTTGAGAAGCTGTTAATTCGAAACTATCTCGAACGTACATACCGCCAACGATATTCTTAGGATCAAAGAAGCAATCTCCAAAGCCTGTATTTGCACCAATTCCCACGCATTTAATTGTGTTTAAAATAGTTGCCATGTTTCTTTTTATTATGTTGCAATTAGCAACGGTTAAAATAATATTTTAATTCTAAGGTTAATTCTAATCCATCTACATAATCCTGTATCATGTTTTGGTTATCTCCGCTGATCGGTGTTTCTCCCCATCGGTATTTCCTGGCAATTTTATGCTTAATGTTATTTACTGGATAAGCTCCTAAAAACATATTCCCATTTAAGGAAATTTGATTTAGCAACTCAAAGTAAATCGGCATAATTACAGGTTTAAATGTTTTTTCAAGCCTTTCATAAGCTTTAAAATTATTTAATGTGCCGTAAATAATAGCCATATTAAGCTTTAAATCCTCAATATTACCTTTTTGAACCCCCTTATTTTCATCTACATCAATAAACAAGCACACTAAAGGGTATTTCTGAAACTTATCAGTATTGTTTTTGCTTTTCTGGGTTAACGTTTCGATAATCTCCAATTTAGTTCCAAACCAATAATGAACGCCCGTAATCTTCGAATCATAGATTTGTAATTTAGGCGTAATCACATCGCTTACCGATTGAATTACAGTCCTTAAATCATCCTCTATGTATCTGTATTCAAGTGCCATTAAAAATTTAAGCTATTAATTGGATAATAAATATCATCAACCTCGCATCCACGATACCAACGTCTCCAATAAACACGAACGTAGTCAGGGTAAACAGTAGTATCTAAATCAAATAATCTAGTCATGCCTACCATTTCATTCCAAGCGCGAACCTGTTTATCTATCGAATTGGTTACGGTGCTATTTGCGCCTTTTGGTTTAACTTCGCTTATTCCTCCGCTTTGGGTTGTTTCATCACGTTTGTAGAAATAGTAAACGTAATTAGCAATCATTTCCTTTAGATCGGTTTCATCACGCAAAGCAAGCCATTTAGCCTCAATAGGCTCAACAGCCAAGCCATTAACAAAATCATTTGCCAACGTAACGCCCAGCAATTTTTTAAGAAACTTTGGCTCATACTTATCGATAAATTCTTGCACGTTAGTTACCATGAAATTATTTTCAGTCTGAGCGATCGTTATTTCGCCTTTAAAAATTGCTGGGCTAATGATTGTTGGCATTGTTGATGCTTTTTAAAATTAATCTTCTTTTGAGGTTTCTTTATCCTCTTTTGAAGCTTTAGGCTTATCTTTGGTTGCTTGACCTTTTTTAATAAGCTTTTCAGCTAACACACGATGAACCGTGTGCTTAACTCCTTCGCCTAATAAACTGCCTTTTGCTCCATAGATAACCGTATCTTCTTTTGGTCTTACCAAAGTACCTCCATCAACTACCGAGTTTTCAGTAGTTAGCGCTTGTACGTCTTCTTGACCTGCTGGTACTACAGCTTGTTTTTTTGGTTCTTGTGCCATGATATTAAGGTTTTAACAATGCAGCTTTAACAGTTGCAAATGATGCTGTAACGAATGAACCGATGTTGTTTGTTGCGATATAATCTTTGAAGAAATTCTCCACGATAATACGCATACGGTTGTTATCAAAATCGCTTGATACTGAAGTTACAACGGTTGAACCAGAAACAGTTGCAGTTGTAAAGTCGATACCATAACCCAAACGAATTGTTAAGGCCTCTTGCTCGATTTTGAATAAACCTGATTCTCCCAAAGTGAAAGTACCGATAGTTTGATAAGTAGATGTTAGAACACGGAAACCCATCATTGTAACTAATCCTTGAGGATTGTACATAGGAATCATCATGTAATAACGACCTTGCGAATCTTTTTCTAAAGATAATCTCCATTTGTCTTGTGGATGGATAATCAACAAGTCAGGGAAAAAGTTTAAAGTTTCGATTTGAGCCGCAACAGCACCGATAGCATCGTAATCGTTTGGAGCTACAATTGTATCATCCAAAGAAGTACCAACGTAACCAGCCGCCTGTGTTTGTAAATCGGTTGTTAAGATTGCAGCATAATCACGTAAAATCTTATCGTTGATAAGGTTTTGAATGATTGATAAAGCTTTCTTACGGAATTTAGCAAATTCTTCAGTAATCACGTATTTTGCTGCTACTTTTTTAGCTTTAGCGAAGTTACGAACCAAAGCGTAAGAAACTAAAGGCTTAACTGCGCCCTCTGCAACGATAGCAAATGCACCTTCGCTGTTACCTTCTTCTAACCATGTTGTATATTCCTCTAATTCAGCTACGGTAGTAACATCAGCAATATCGAAGATATACTGAGTGCCTCTACGTTTTTTAACAACGCCATCGATTACGTTAAAGCTTTCAATCATCGGCAAAGGATAATTGTTTTCATTAATCGTGTTATCGGTCTGCATATTTGCAGCGGCACGAATATTCAAAACAACCTCTTTTTGCCCTGCCTGGCCTTTACTCCGCATAATCATTTCAACATCTGAAGTTTTACCTTCTTCTGGAAATAATAATGAGTTGATAGATCGTTGGATTAACTCTTTTTCGTTGTTTTCCAACTCGCCAGCGCGGATGTTTTTAACTTTTTCAAGTTCTGTCGCAATGTTGCGAATCGTTAAATTTAATTTCTCGTTGTCGCTTTCGTATGTACGCAAAGCTTCTAACGGCATACCATCCAATGCACTATCTAATAATGCTTGAACAGCGGTTTTATCTTGAAGCCCACGAGTTTCAATCTCGGCTTTAGCGGCTTCTTTAACCTTTAATAAAAGAGCGTCTTGCGCTGCTTTTTCTTCTGCTGTCATTTTCTAAATGATTTAAAGTTTAAAAATTTTCTGTTAAATAATTGTAATCTATAATTTTCACTTTATCCTCATTCGGCTCATGTTTTTCGAGTGCTTTCATCCTTTGTTCCAGCGGCTCAAAATCAACGAGTGATTTATGGCGAGCGAATAAATTTCTTGCTTGTAATTGTAAAGAGCGAGGTATTAAGTTAATAAAATCCTCTGTATCATCAGTCAAATCATCCAATTGATCTAGCGAACGAATAACATACGTTTCTTGTTGATCTCCGATTGTCGCTACGCTACCCTCGAATAAATTAACCTCTTTCATTATGATTAAGTCATTCTTATCGTCATATTCCATTTTATCCCAGACGTATTTAAATCCTCCCGAGAACTGGTTTATAGTTCCTGACTGAATTTGTTTCAAAGCTCTGTCTGCGTTCGGAACATCGTCAAGAGGTTTAGTCCTGAATCTTAACCCATAATCATCCTCATAAAGCTCATCAAACATTCCAATAGGGTCGTCCTGTTTGTGCTGCCAAAGAAAGGTAATTTTATATTTAGCATTACTATTAACGCCTCTTGCTTCTAAAGATTTTGCGCAACTACCCTTAACCATTACTTCACGACTAAGGTTTGGAACCCCCCAAACAAAAAGATATCCAGCTATGATCCTTTTTTCAAAATCAGAACCGTTAGCTAATAATCCACCTCTTTCCTCGACACTTATGTTACTGAAGTTGATCGGAGCTGCTCGGTGTTTTAATTCCTGTATTTTGCTGTGTAGTTGCATTTGATTTCAAATTTATAATATTTTTTACTAAATCTACTTGTTCTGATGATAATTCGAAAATTTTCTTTTCGTAAATATCGCCAACTCCTTTGTCTCCATCGAAAGAACGAATCCAATCGTTTAACGAAATAACACCATTTTGCCACCTTTCGAGCATTGTTGCGCCATTTGTTTTGTCAACAGTAGCATCATCTTTTTTATTTGATTTAAGGACAGCTATATGGCTAAAATCAGCACGAATGTACCGATTTGGAACGTTAAATTTTTCATTCCAACCCTGAGCGTACTTATTTGCATACGGAAGAATAACATCATCATAAAAAGCCCTTGTATCACTTTCGGCATTATTAAAAGTTGAACTATCTTTTGATGGAACAAAGTGTTTTGGCACTCTTAATGTTTTGTAGATTACATTTGCATCAGCCAAAGTTTCATCAAATGGCTGTAGCTCCTGAATGTTCATTGATGTAGAAATGTATTCTACTGGAGCAGCCGAAACACCAACTTGATTTTTACCTCTTGTTAATCCGTAAGTTTGTTGATAAATCTTTTGCGCTTCTTCTTTTTCGCCAGGCGTTAAGCTTACCATTCCGCTTATGTCCGACTTCTTACTTACCAAGAAACCTAATGCGCCTCGTTTAATATAAATAACACCTCTAGCCTCGTAAACAGGTAAAAGATTTTTAATTGCTATTTCTGCCCCTTTTAAGTCTGACTTAAACTTATCTATTTGGTTGCCTTGTTGTAGGTCGAATTTAATGAAAGGAATAACATTTTTGATATCCATTACCCTTTTATTTCCAGATTCAGAAACCGTGAATTTATTTACAAAATCATCGATTGAAGTGGCAGAGTAAACATCGACGTTTTTCTTTTTATCAATATTTACTTGGTGTGTTGGAGCATTCCACCATGATAAAACAGAATCCAATTCATCTGGTAATGTTGATGGCTTGTTAAGATATTGAAAGTTTGCGCCAGTTAGAATGTCGTAACAAACGGATTGCCAAACAAACTGTTTCATTGTCATTAATGGATTAGGCTTTTCAAACAATCTATTAAATGCTTTATTTTTATAATCTACAGAATCGTTAGCGGTTGAGCATAATTGCCATGTAGCTTCTGCCACCCTTGATGCAATCTCGTTTACTGGAGCAAATATTTCTGGCAAACAATAAAAAAGGGTTATGAAGTTTTGTCTCCCATAAGCTCCATAAAGAATATCTTCAATGTCGTAACCGCCTCTGAATTGCGATGGCTCAATCTCTGAATATTCGTAAGAGCCACCAAGATTATTATCATTGTATTCTCTTTCAATAAATACTTTTTCGGGAACCTCAATTGAAGCGTTTCGCTTTACAATATCTTTACCCCATGAAAACGGATTTAAAAGGCTCATTCAAGTATTTTTTAATGCAATAATACCAAATATAAATTAAACTTTATTCATACCGAACAAATGAGGAAAATTTTGTTCAAAATAAGTTGCTGCCATTTCGCATAAATCGGGCGCATCATCATGTTTGTTGCCCTTGCCTGCCTCTTGAATTTTCAAGTATGAAGTTAAGTTTCTCATAAACTTTGCATACTGAGGGTATTCTTCCCAATCATGCCTAAAAACAAAGTTATTACGAATAAACGATGCTCTGTTCAATATCCTTGACGGCTTCGATGTTCGCGGCCTTAGTACCCTAAATTCTCCATCAAAATTAATTCTGTCTAATTCTTCACGAATACGTTTAGCTGTTTCAATCCAACCTAACACACCCTCTATACCTACTGATTTAGATTTATTACGTTTTATCATGTTTACCATTTCAAGTTCGTTATAATCTGCACCATCGGTATTATAAAGGGCTTCCGTAACGTAAATCTTATCGCCAACAAGCTTAAACGGTGCGCCAGCGAAATCATCGCCTCCTAAATTGGCAGGGTCAGCGCAAGTGTATGTAAAATCTGGATCTTTTAAAGCCTCGATTGAATCCATATCTGCAAATTGTAATTCATCAATAGGAAACAATAATCCAGCTTTAGGCTTAGGATTTTGCATGTGCTGTCTCTGAAAAACAATATCGTTATGCTTTTCTAAAGCCTTTAATTCTTCAATCGTATGTTTCTGAGGACAAAGAGCTGTTCCATCTTCTTTAATTGACGGTAAACTTAATACATGCCATAACCCACCATCTAAAGCATTGCCTTGCTTGCGAATTAAATAACCGCTTAAATCATCTTCGTGTGTTCGCTGTTGGATTATTATTATTGGGGTATTTCGACTGTTAACACGATTTGAAATAGTGCTGTCATAGCGCTCATTTACTTTGTTTCGCAATGTTTCGCTATCCGCATCATCGGGCTTGTTTGGATCATCTATAATAATTGCACCACCAAATTTTGACTTATTTTCTGGCAATTCATCTAATTCAAGTTTTAATTCTTCAAGTTCGGATATTTCTTCTTCACTTAATTCATCTTCGTCCACTAATCCAGCACCGAAGCCAGTTATCTGCCCTCCTGTTGATGTTGCGTAAACACCTCCTGTTTGTTCTGTGTACCATTTCTTTTTAGCTTTAGATGATTGTTTAAGCTTAACCGATGGAAATAATAATTGATATTCTTCAGATGTGACTAAATCTTTTACAGCCTCTGAATTATCTAAGGCCAAATCGTCCGAATATGATAAATGGATAAATTTAGCCGATGGATTTAAGCAAAGTCCGTACGCGATAAATGCTTTAACAGCTAATTCAGTTTTACCGTAACGAGGCGCAATATTTATTATCAACCTGGTTACTTCTCCAGATATAACTTTTCTAAGTTGTTCAGCGATTAAATAAAGATGTTCCCATTTGGCCCACTTTCTTTTATACTGCTTCTTAAAAAAATAACGCACAAAAAAAATAAAGTCGTCCTTGCAATAAACATGGGCGACTTTTAATTCTTTTATTTCTTCGACGGTTAAATCTGGCATTTAAAAATCTTTATCGAATGATTCTTTAATTTTTTTAGCTTCTTCTGCGGATGGCTCAATGTTAACGTTTAAGTTGGTTACTGTTGATTCCTGTTTATCAACCCACCCCATGTTTTTAAGTGCAAAAATCGCACCCGTTGGCTTGTCTGATCTAAGTTCTTTTTCGTAACCGTTCTCGACCATCAACCTGGCTCTTTTTATTATGTAAGAAAACTCGCCATTTTTTTCGTAATCATAAACGGACTGACGGCTTTCAAAACCTAAAAATAAAGCCAATCCTGTTACTGTTGGATGCTCTATATCCTTAATACTTTCGAAGTATTTATCAACCTCGATCTTTAGTTCTTCTGCATTATCAAAATGCGCTGGTCTACCTCCTGCCATACCCCCAAATATACGAATTAAAACTACTTTTTACCAAATGCTAATAATCCAGCTACTCTTTTTTCTGGATTGGTTAACTTTTTAAAATCCCATCCGGTTATTTTGCAGAATGTTTCGTGGTTGATGTTTGATAGCCCGCAAGGTTTAACTAATTCGAAAGGAATATTGTATTCAATGCAAAACTTTTCAATTTGCCTGCCTATCTCGTGATTAGCTCCAACACGTTTAGCCATTCCATTTCCGCCTTTATGCCACGTTGATTTGACTTTATGCCCAGCTTCTAAGCGAACTAAAATATTGTGCATACTAAATTTAATCAGGTCATTAAATATATCCCATAAGGTCATTTCTCCAACAACAAGGTTTTTCAACTTCGTGTCGAATATTGACATTCCGCTTTTATTCGTGTCAGGGTCTATGCCAATTATAAATCTTGGCTTTACTTTTACCTCAGTCATCCATTCCCTTTTCTGTTTTATGTTCTATTTGCATGATTAAATATCTGTTAATGATGCTCTCTTGTTAAGAAATTCATCTATTTCATTCAATAATTTTCCTTGCTCGTTATAGGTGTTGTAATTACCTTTAAGGTTGCATTCTGCTTTATGGATGGGGTCTAATAACAAATCGCCTTCGCTGCAATATCTCATTTCTTGCAATACTTTTCTTAAAAGCAATCGAGCTTCATTCTTCCACAATCTATAAGCCATTGGTAATTCTGAATTTTTCATAATGTTACTTTAAATTGTTTCACGCCTAATTAAAATATACCCCTCTCCTTTTAGCCATCCTTTTAATTCATCAATCGATAGAATCTGTGCTTTATGCCAAACCGTTTCTAACCCAATTTCAGATAGTTCATTTTCCTTATCAACTTCTTTTTTGGCTTCTTTGGCATCTTTAATGTGACCTAAAAAACCATGTTTTCTGTCTTGGTCATTTTCTTGCATTTTACTTCCTTCGTATGTGCTCATGTTATTATTACTTTAAATTGTTTATAAATCTGTTAGGTTTGATGTATCTAATTCTTTCCCTGTTAATGCGAAGTATATATTTTGTAGTTGGTGGAGGTTATTAACAGCAGTTTCAAATCTTAGGTCATCATATTTAAAAGAGTTATCTAAAAAAATAATTATAAATGGTTTATCACAAGTTTTTAAAGTGTATTTATTAAGAACTTTTTCAAACCCAACCTTCAAAAGTATTTCTTCCGAAACAACGACGGGAGACTTAATTATTTCATCAATTGAAATATTAACATCTGGCTCAATAAAAGAAAACTCTTTTAATCCCCACGAGAATAATTTATCGTCGTAGCCAATAAAAATGTTTCCAACTCGAATTTCGTTTGCTTTCATACCTGTAAATTTACCTTTTAATTCAATTCGGTTTTGTAACAATTTAGTTGCTAAAATGGTTTATCAAACTTATCTTCATTATACCTTTTAAATCCGTTGTTATCTTTACACCAAGCGCACCTATCATACCATCCATGCCCATTGTAATTACATGGAGCATTTTTAAAATCACAATGCTCTTTAAATCCTTTTGACAAATCTATTGTTTTGCCATTTACTAATTTACCTTCGTGGTCATAAACCATTTTATCTAGTGTAATCATAATTACTTCGTGTTACTTGGTTTATTTTGGTTGATTAACTTAATTATTCCTTGATTAAATTTTACATCGACTGTGTGCCTCATGTAATCCTTGTATTCTCCCTTATCGCTTTTAAAGAAATCCCTAGTTGTGACTAAAATATGTTCCCGAAATTCCGATTTACTTAATTTAAACGTTTGTACTTGATGAGGAATACATTCTGTTCCGATTAAAGTCCATATCGTGCCGTTGTTCGTAAATTGCGTTTGGATGTACGCTCCGTTAATATCAATTAGTTTCATCTTCTAGTGATTGTGTTAACGCAAAAATATCAGTTCTAAGCTTCTTATTTTCTTTTTCCAACTCAAAGT
>Ga0247730_1000296_pt1 | contig 42280 bp, 42 predicted proteins | sample UWRJL073202C2_FD_180959 | JGI IMG/M metagenome (GOLD analysis project Ga0247730, IMG submission 180959) | Plant litter microbial communities from Arlington Agricultural Research Station in Wisconsin, United States - UWRJ-L073-202C-2 | ecosystem: Environmental > Terrestrial > Plant litter >... | reverse complement strand
CTCCGTCAATATTGTAGCTAAATGTATAGGGTGCTGTTCCACCTGTTCCCTGGAAAGTAACCGGTGAAGAAGTATTACTGGCACATACCGTAGTACTACCATTGATCGTGGCTGTCGGCAAGGGGTTCACCTGTATCGTCACCGAACCTGATTGTGCATTGTCACAAGCCGTTGAACTGGCGTCTTTGACACCCAGTAAGGTATAAACATAGGTACCGGCTGTATTCGCTTGAGGCACCATCGCTATACCAGTTGCGTCTGAAGTTGCAAGCAAGGTTGCACCTCCGTCAATGTTGTAGCTAAAAGTATAAGGTGCTGTTCCACCTGTTCCCTGGAAGGTAACCGGTGAAGAAGTATTACTGGCACATACCGTAGTACTACCGCTGATCGTAGCTGTCGGCAATGGGTTCACCTGTATCGTCACGGCCCCTGATTGCGCATTGTCACAAGCCGTTGAACTGGCATCTTTGACACCCAGCAAGGTATAAACATAGGTACCGGCTGTATTCGCCTGAGGCACCATCGCTACACCAGCATTATCTGAAGTTGCAAGCAAGGTTGCACCCCCGTCAATCTTGTAACTAAAAGTATACGGTGCTGTTCCACCTGTTCCCTGGAAGGTAACCGGCGAAGAAGTGTTACTGGCACATACCGTAGTACTACCGTTGATCGTGGCTGTCGGCAAGGGGTTCACCTGTATCGTCACCGTACCTGATTGTGCATTGTCACAGGCCGTTGAACTGGCATCTTTGACACCCAGCAAGGTATAAACATAGGTACCGGCTGTATTCGCCTGAGGCACCATCGCTACACCAGCATTATCTGAAGTTGCAAGCAAGGTTGCACCCCCGTCAATCTTGTAACTAAAAGTATAGGGTGCTGTTCCACCTGTTCCCTGGAAGGTAACCGGCGAAGAAGTGTTACTGGCACATACCGTAGTACTACCGTTGATCGTGGCTGTCGGCGAGGGGTTCACCTGTATCGTCACCGTACCTGATTGTGCATTGTCACAAGCAGTTGAACTTGCATCTTTGACGCTCAATAAAGTATAAACATAGGTACCAGCTATATTCGCCTGAGGCACCATCGCTACACCAGCATTATCTGAAGTTGCAAGCAAGGTTGCACCTCCGTCAATGTTGTAGCTAAAAGTATAAGGTGCTGTTCCGCCTGTACCCTGAAAAGTAACCGGTGAAGAAGTATTACTGGCACACACCGTAGTACTACCGTTGATCGTGGCTGTCGGCAAGGGGTTCACTTGTATCGTCACCAAACCTGATTGTGCATTGTCACAAGCAGTTGAACTGGCATCTTTGACGCTCAGTAAAGTATAAACATACGTACCGGCTGTATTCGCTTGAGGCACCATCGCTATACCAGTTGCGTCTGAAGTTGCAAGCAAGGTTGCACCTCCGTCAATGTTGTAGCTAAAAGTATAGGGTGCTGTTCCCCCTGTCCCCTGGAAGGTAACCGGCGAAGAAGTATTACTGGCACATACCGTAGTACTACCGTTGATCGTGGCTGTCGGCAAGGGGTTTACCTGTATCGTCACCGCACCTGATTGTGCATTGTCACAAGCCGTTGAACTTGCATCCTTGACGCTCAGCAAAGTATAAACATAGGTACCGGCAGTATTAATCTGGGTTAAGGTGGCCTTACCAGTTGCGTCTGACACCGTGGTTAAAGTTGTACCTCCGTCAATATTGTAGCTAAAAGTATAGGGTGCTGTTCCACCTGTTCCCTGGAAGGTAACCGGTGAAGAAGTATTACTGGCACATACCGTAGTACTACCGCTGATCGTGGCTGTCGGCAAGGGGTTCACCTGTATCGTCACCGTACCTGATTGTGCATTGTCACAGGCCGTTGAACTGGCATCTTTGACACCCAGCAAGGTATAAACATAGGTACCGGCTGTATTTGCCTGGGTTAAGGTGGCCTTACCAGTTGCGTCTGAAGTTGCAAGCAAGGTTGCACCCCCATCAATCTTGTAACTAAAAGTATAAGGAGCTACCCCCCCTGTTCCCTGGAAGGTAACCGGTGAAGAAGTATTACTGGCGCATACCGTAGTACTACCGCTGATCGTGGCTGTCGGCAAGGGGTTCACCCTGATGGTAAAGCTTGCAGACCCGCCGGGACAACTGGAAGGGGATCCCGGACTGGGGGCAATCATTGACGTGACCGTTATTGTTGCCAGAACTGACGTGGCACCTGTATTTCTGGCAATAAAACTATTAATATTCCCGGTGCCCGATGCCGGCAGTCCGATCGATGGGGTGCTGTTGGTCCATGTATATGTAGTACCGGCAACCGCTCCACTAAAGATTACTGCATCAGTAGCCGTCCCACTACACTTTACCTGATCAGGGGGTTGATTTATAGTGGGTGTCGGATTAACAATAATCGTAAAAGTTTCAGGAATTCCCGGACATCCGAATAATGATGATGTGGGTGTAACCGTAATGTGTGCTATAGCTGGTTCATTCGTAATATTGGTAGCAACAAAGCTGCTTATAGTTCCATTGCCCGTAGGCGCCAAACCTATTGAAGTATTGTCATTAGTCCAGGAATAAGTGTTGCCCGCGCTACCGCCAAAAGAAATTACGGTAGTATTTGCCGCGTTACATACAACCTGATTAGCTGGTTTATCTACAGTTGCAGCCGGATTTACCTGTACAGTGGTCGTTGCCCCGCCACCACTCTGTGGATTTTGAAATGTTAAGTTCATATCCGATACGCGGAGCAGTTTATAAACATATGTTCCGGCTGCAGTTGGCTGTGTAACTGTCGCCGTATTGCCGGAGGTGGTAGAGATGGATGCCTCAGTTCCATTATTAACGGTATAATAAAATGTGTAGGGGGCAGTACCTCCCGACCCGGTAAAAGTAATGGCTACCGGAGCTGTTCCGGCACAAACCGACTGTCCTCCGGTAACTGTACCGGTCGGATTAGCTACTGCAGTTTCGGAATTGGTTTTTATATTATTGCAGTTTGCTACACTACCAGAAGTTCCGGCAATGCATTCATCAGCAGCACTTGTAGGCTTAGTTGTAAAAACCGTGTTGGTAGCATTCGGATCAGTAACATCATTAGGACGCAGAATACTTGCAGTAACAGGAATGGGCTGTCCTAAAAGCGACCGGGCAACTGTTCCGGTTATTTTATAGATAACTTCACATCCATTAGTCAGATCCAGCGCAGACTGATATTTTAATCCGGAGTTACTGGCCCCGCTTTCAATCCCGCAGCCTGTTTTAACGATATTAGTAATCGTAAATCCTGCGGGAACATCAAACGTGAATTTAGAACCAACTACAGCGCTTGGCCCATCATTTTTTACACCTATGGTGAAAGTAACATTCTCCCCAACTCCTACCGTGGTTATATTCGAAATTAAGCTGGTAATCTGCAAATCAGCAACTTTAACAGTTAAGCTTAGCGGCACCGCAACTTCATTACTTAAAATATAGGCATAGGTATCCAAACCTTTATCGTTTCCGAAACTACTGCCACCAAAACCATTCTCTCCGTCATAATCCCCCCATTGATGGCCGTTTCTATTACTGGGCATTCCATTTAACGTATTGACAATCGGGTCCGGTTTTCTTCCGTCCCCACCATTGATTGCCGAATCATCCCAATAAACCCGGTCGCTGTAAACACTTTCGTCAGCAGATGCCCTGTTAATTGTATAAGAGGTATTATTTTCAGTAAGTTCAATAATAATCCCCTTGGGATTGATCTCCATATCCACAAATGGAAAATGCACTTCCGCTGAGGTTAGACGAACTTTAACTACCGGATTTAATGGGCCTTCAGGTATGACAATACCTGCCCCGTCTTTGCCATCCCATACAACTTTATTCACTCCGGCCGATGCAGATCCCGTCAATACTCTTTCTGTACCCCGGTTGATGGAAATTGTAATCCTGTAACTACCGGGAACATTAGCTGTAAAGGTAATATACCCCCCTTTTTGACTTGCCTGATTTGGGGTATCTTCTGCGCCGGTAAAACCTACATTGCTGATAGCAGGCACGATAGCAGGATTTTTCAGCCAGGTGCTGGTAGCGGTTCCTGCAGAAATTCCGTCCGACAAATTCACTCTCGTTAATACCGAAGGGAGATCAGCTGCAGGTCTGGTATAAAATAATTTGTGCGTAACTAAATTTTTAGCTGCATTATCCTGAATCCTTGGATCCTGAACAGCATTCTTATTAATGACATCCAAACTCTTAAAAGTTGGGTTTCCTGCAGCATCGATGAAACCTTTATTATTAGAGAAAAAGGCAAAACCAAAGCCATTATTCCCATTATTCTGCACATAATAGGCTCTGCCATCCTTGGTAAGAACATAATTTGTTCCATAATAACTTGCGTCCCTTCCAAATCCACCGTTCAATCCGAGGTTCAGGATGCTTGCATATACTCTCCCCTGTACAACATTGGCCCCGCTAAAAACAGAAACGTCCCAGGCTACAATAAACTCCTTCTCAAGATTTTGTGTCCAGTCAGCATCTGCTGCAATGCCATCCGCCTGAGGAGCACCACCGCCTTCAGTTGAATTAGGAGAATCCATGTCAACTCTCCATACTCCCTCTTCAGCTGCAGTAACCAAATGCGAATAAGGTTTATACCTGTTTGGATCATTCGTTGCTACCGCGGGAGAAATAGGCCCGCCCAACTCCTGTGTTCTGTTAGCTATTGATCCTTCATTTCTTGTGATAAACTGCATCCCATCCGGTCTGGTCAACACTATGGCAGCACGCGCCCTGGCAATACCATCTTTAGTAAATCTGAGACCGACAGCACTTGATGCAGCCGTAATATATTCTCCGGCCTTAACATAAACATAATGCGTACCCCTGGTTTTGAACGGAAATGATCCTGCATTCGCATTAGCGTTATTTGTAGAGTATAAAGATGCCCGGTTACCTTTTGCCCTGGCGGGATATAGATCTTTACTTCCGTCAGCAAAAGCATGCTGCGAACCTGCTGCGAAAAGAAAAAACAAGAGAAGTAATAAGAATTTCCTACCAGCTTTTACAAAGGCGCCGGCAGACACATGCCCTTCAAAAAAGTGCATCAACAAACCAGACCTTAATAAATTAAAAAGGAGAGGTATTTTCATATAAGAGCGTAAAAGCAGGTAGTCAAAGCGTCTCGTTCATCATAAATAATTCAACTACAGACAGGCTAAGAAAATTGAATATTGCATCAGCCGAAGCCCGGCTGTAAGTGAAAATACCATTTTACAATAAGTTAATTAATCGTTTTACCTCAAAAATACCAACAATTGTATAGTATTTCCAAATTAAAAGTCTGATTTTTCATTTTAATATTTATAATGCCAAAAATATCATATGGATCAAAATAACGCATTATTATATTTTATCAATGCCAATATCAACTATAAACGTCATCTAAGTGCATTCTGTAGCGGAACTTAATCCACCTACGTAAATCAAAGAAATTTAGACGGAAATATTCCAAAAAAATCTATAAATAAAAACTGCCGCCTATATTGCTCGAAATGGGCACATTATTACCCAACATAGATACAAGCGTTTACCCGCACCCAGAGCGCGTCAAAACAGACAGCAAAACAATAAATTAATTAAAGGTTTTAGAAAAAATAGCAATAAGATATTATAATGATCACAAATTACATATATGAGAAATATACATTCATTCTAATACAACATTCAGAAAGTCATAAATCATCCATTCCTGAATCAAAACACTACACCTCCCATAAGATTTACATTGACAAACCCACACATAAGTGGATTATTTTTTGTATATTTGCATAGAACGGAATACGAACACACTATTCTCTCAATACTTACTTGCTAATCAATCCATTGATTAGATTCAATTTCTCCTGGCTCCCTTACCGTTGGTGCCCGGGATTTAAGTTTTATTCAGGCTAGATGGATCCTTACCCTATTTTAGGATCGCCTTAACAAGTAACATCAGAGAAAAGTTATTTTTTAACTAAACCAAGGAAATTTATGGCTAAGTCTCAGGCAACCTTCATGAAAAAGCAATTAGAGAAAAACAGGCAGAAGAAAAAAGAAGATAAAGAGCAACGTAAACAAGAGCGTCAACAAAATTCATCAGGTGGTGACCTGGAAAGTATGATGGCATACGTAAATGAATTCGGTGAGATAGTATCAACACCTCCGGAAAAGAAATAAAACAAAAAAAGCCTGATTCTTACGAACCAGGCTTTTTCTTTATGTTATTTTATAATTACAGGAAGCTCTATTGAGCTCTGCCTGATTTTTTGTCTTGTCCTCTACCAATCAGGTAACCCGCACCAGCACCGGCAACTCCGCCAATTACTGCACCTCTACCTTTCTTTTTATCAATTAAGGCTCCGCCTAATCCACCTGCACCTGCACCAATAACGGTTCCCAATGCTGCACTGCTCCATCCTTTTTTCTTTTTGGTAGTTGTTGTTGTAGTAGTTTCCGATCCTGTACCAGCCATCCTGGCCGCAGGAGCGTTTTCAGCAGCTCTTGCTTCAGATAACATTAATACTCTTTTTTCTTCTGCTTCTTTTGCCTCTTTCACAGCAAGCTCTTTTTGAGCTACTTCTGCTTTTTTGAAGCTATCTACTCTCATACTATCTCTTGTAGCTTTTATAGCGGCTTGTCTGATAGCCTCTTCTTTTTTAGCATTAGAACATGCCGACATTGCCAGGACAATCCCAAATACTGCTATTAACTTTTTCATCGTGTATCTTTTTTAGTTAGAGAATTAAATTATATATAGCCATTTACTAAAATGATGCCAAGATTCTTTACAATTTCAAGAAACAATATGGGCTCCTTATAACTTATTATATAAAAACACATTGTTATGGAAGAAAAGAACAACACAGCACAACCCGATCAGGAGGAATCCAAAAAATCAAACAGCCCGGCAGCCGATATAGAGACGGTAACCCCAAACACAGAAACTGTCGTTCCTGAAACAGAAACATCAGAAAAAGAGGATACGGACGATGTTAAGGATTAAAAAAGAGCGCAGGTAAAAGGCGCAAAATAAGCGTAGCAATCCACGCAGGGCAGCGCTCAGAATGATAAATCAGCAATATACTGTTAAATGATCAGACAGTATATCCTTATTTATCCATCAGCGGCGAATGCCCCCGCTCCTCGGTCGTATCATGATCATCATCTTCTCCGTCAGGGTTGTGTGAGATCCGATCGTTATCATTATCAAGATTAACGTTATAGCGCGAATCATCCGAAGAATGATCGGCATCTAATCCCAAATTATCATTTTCTGATGAATCATATCTTTCCTTTTCCTCCTTTTCCCCCGGGCCACTGACTACTTTTTGCTGCATATTTGACATAAAAACATTCCTTTATCATCATTACAACAAAAAAAGGACAGCTTAGTTTGTTAAAAATATACTCCTAAAGGAAGAATAAGCAATTCAAATTTTGGATATTAATATCCAATTGATTATTTTCACAGCGAAATTTATAATAATAATATGCGTACAACAGGAAAAGTTAAATGGTTTAATTCTGCAAAAGGGTTTGGTTTTATAACTCCAGAAGATGGAGGAAAAGATATTTTCGTGCATTTCTCTGCAATTGCAGGTGATTCATTCAGAGAACTGAATGAAGGTGACAATGTGGAATTCGAATTGAATGACGGTAAAAAAGGCCCTGAGGCTTCTAATGTAACTGTTCTTTAAGATTAATTCGTCAAAATATTAAAAGGGGTATGCACATTGCATTACCCCTTTTTTCATGCATTTTATTTTTGATATTTAAACAAAGCCCCAATCACAGATGGACACTTCAGAAAAAGAGATCAGCATCCTGGGCTGCGGATGGTACGGTTTAGCAATGGCCAAGAAACTAATAGAGAACGGTTATACGGTAAAAGGCTCAACCACTACACCAGAAAAACAAATCGTTTTAAAAGAATCCGGAATCATTCCCTACCTGGTCAATTTCCAGCAGGAGGCTGAAAGTTTTGATCCCCGATTTTTTGATAGCCCGGCACTGATCATTTGCATTCCTCCAAAGAGGAGTTCCGCCGAGCAGCATACCTTTCTGTCAAAAATTAAAAAGATCGCTGCTGCGGCATCCATAGGTAAGGTATCCCAGCTGATATTTGTCAGTTCCACCTCTGTTTACGGCGACCTGAATGAAGAGGTAGATGAAAATGTGGCTCCACAGCCTGATACTGACTCTGGTAAAGCAATCTTATCGGCAGAATCCCTGTTGAAAGATACACCGGGTTTTACTACCACCATCCTGAGGTTTGGTGGCCTCATTGGCCCAAACCGGGATCCGGGAAGATTTTTTGCAGGTAAATCTGACATTCCAAACGGAAAAGCACCTGTTAACCTCATTCACCTGGCAGACTGTACCGGAATTACCTTCAGCATCCTTGAAAATCAGGCATTCGGTTATACCTATAATGCCTGTTCGCCGCAACATCCCAGCCGTTCTTCGTTTTATACAGAAGCCAGTGTAAAATCAGGCCTGGAACGGCCTCATTTTAAAGATGAACTCCTGAGCTGGAAACTGGTGAACAGCATAACGATACCCGAAATCCTGAACTATGATTTTCAGGCCAAACTGAATAGTATTGTAATCCAATAAAATAGACAGCTATACACAATCAATTTCCGTAATTGCCCCCTCGTTAGCTTTAAAAATGATATATTGCTAATCTTTTAACTCCTATTTACCTGAATGGAAACAGTTTTAGCAGGAGCTTTCAGAGAAATAACATACAGACAGATGAAATTAACGATATGGGGCGCGGCGAAACAGGTTACAGGAAGTATGCACCTGCTTCAGTCGGAAGACTACAACATACTGATAGACTGCGGACTAGACTACGAAAAGGATACTTATCAGGAAGAAAACCAGTATTTCCCCTTTGAACCTTCCGCGATCGACGTTGTGATTTTAACGCACGCGCATATTGACCACTCCGGAAATTTACCTACATTGGTAAGGATGGGTTTCGCCGGCCAGATCCTTTGTACCCCTCCTACGGCAGACCTGACTGAGCTATTGTTACTGGACTCCGTAAACATTTTCCTGAGCAAACAAAACAAGAGGGCTAAAGGTAAAAGAGCGGGCTCAGGCCCAAAACCACTCTATCTCCATAAACATGTAATGGACACCGTTGAACGTTTTGTAACGATCTCGTTCGACAAAGAGTTCAGTCTGAACCCCAGCGTTTCCCTGAAGTTTATTCCTGTAGGACATTTACTGGGTGCAGCGGCCGTGGTGCTTACGCTCCGGGATAACGGGCAGGAAAAGAAAATTGCTTTTACGGGCGACATCGGCCGTAAGAATTACCCCGTGCTGGTAGATCCGCAGCCCCTTCCCCCGGTAGATTACCTCGTCTCTGAGTCTACCTATGGCGGAAGAGTGCATAGTAAAGATACCACGCTTGAACAAAAGCTGGTAGAAACCATCAATGAAACATGTGTTAAGTTTCCGGGAAGGCTCATCATTCCCGCCTTTAGTATCGGCAGGACACAGGCCCTGGTGTATTCTCTCAATAAAATATTTAGCGAAGGTCTGCTTCCCCCGGTGAAAATATTTGTAGACAGCCCGCTTGCGGGTTTCGCAACTGATGTTTACCGCAAGTACCATCACCTGCTCAATGAGGAATCACAGGATTTCTACAAGCGGAAAGGTGATGAGTTTGAATTTGAGGAGCTCTCCTACGTACAGGATAAAAGAGAAAGCATCTCGATATCCAACTACCATGAACCTTGTATTATTATTTCTTCTGCAGGTATGCTGGAAGGTGGCCGCATACAGGATCACTTATACTATAATATCCAAAACTATTATTGTACCATCCTATTTATAGGTTATTGCGCCAAAGGAACACTCGGGCACCGTCTGCTCCGCGGAGATCCTATCGTGCGGTTACGTCACCGCGACCTGATGGTATTTGCTACCATAAAACAAACCGACCTGCTCAGCGGCCATGGCGACCATGAAGATCTGCTGGCAAACGTAACGCAGCAGGATCCCGGCACCCTGAAAAAGGTATTCCTTGTACATGGCGAAGCCAAAAGTCAGGAGAGCCTCGCCCGCGCAATCAATGAAGCAGGGTACGAGGTAAGCATCCCCGAAAAGGGAGAAGTGTTTGAATTATAAGGAAAAGATCAAATCTCAGGAAAGGGCAGATTTAACAGTTTTTGACACCCTGGCAATATCCCTGAACATATCCAGGGCACTCTCTTCAGCCAGCTGGTGATCAGTTTCAGGTACACTTGTATTCAGTACCTTAACGAAGGTCTGCCAGTTAGGTATCAGGTTCTGCGCATAAACGTTGTAATAGTTCAAGCTTAGATCTGCGAATGCCGAATTGGCCCGCAGTTTCTTTTGTATCACGCTGCCACCCAGTGTAGCCCCTTCCAGTACGTACATAGCCCCTAAAGAAGCGGCATTTCTGTGATCTTTAAGGTTAAATTCGAAATCAATGGCATCAAGATTTTCTTTCTCCATGTTCATTTCTGCCAGGTCCATTTCCAATGCGTTGAGCTTATTCCTGTTGTCGATATCAAGGCTCTCCCTGATATCCCCATCCAGCGCATCGTGAAGTTTTGACTCTACTGCTGAATGTATAATATAATTTGTAGCCAGCAGTGTTTTGTATTGCTCAAGGGTTAAGGTTTTATTCATGATCTCATGAACGTACATGAGTTGTTCCAATTCATCGTGATGGGCACTGGTAGCGGACTTTAATTTTTCCTGAAGCATGAGGGCGTATTAAGCGGTAACGTTGTAGACAATGTAAATGTAATAATTATGCGGCAAAATCAGGCGATGTTTCTGTTTTGGTTAAACCAGAAATCATAAAGCGATTGTACGCAGATAATCAGGTTGTGGTATCCGGCAGGCTTGGTCAGAAATGCATTTGCACCAATTTCCAGCGACGTTTTTATATCATTCAAATCATCTGAAGTAGAAAAAAGTATCACAGGCACGTATTTGAAATACGGGATCTCCTTGATACGTTTCAGTACGTCCAAACCAGATATCCCGGGCAAATTCAAATCCAGTAAAATTAGTTTTGGCCTGTGTTTCTCCTCGGCATAGCGATGCAACATTGCAATTGCTGAATTTCCATCCTCAACTATACTTACAGTCAGGTCATCATTCACTTCTTTCACAGCATATTGCATAATGAATGCGAAATCCTTATCATCTTCAACGTAAAATATATCCGGGGACACCTGCATAATTATCTTTTAAATGCTATGTAAAAAACTGTGCCAACTTTCAGTTCGCTCTCAAACCAAATCCTGGCGTTGTGCTTTTCAACAATACGCTTCACTATCGCAAGGCCAACACCCGTCCCCTGGATATCTTTAACATTTTCCATTCTTTTAAAAAGTTCAAACACTTTATCGTGATGGCCAACGTCTATTCCAACACCATTATCCTGTATCTTATAAATAATTTCCTCTCCGTCCACAGCCCCTTCTATATGGACCAGCGGATGCGCTGAACCTGCGCTATATTTCACGGCATTACCTATTAAGTTTGTAAAAACCTGATTGATGAGAGCCTGAGATCCTTTAATGGATGGGAGTTCACCGAAGGTTAACGCTACATGACCTGCATTCAGAGAAGAAATAACTTCAGCAACACTTTCCCTGATGATCCCGTCCATATCTAAATCCACAAATTCCATTTCGGCCCTGCCCACCCGGGCAAGCTTCAGGATCTCGTTGATCAGGAAGGCCATTTTATCAGCCCCGGCCACTACCCTTCCCAATAATAGTTTTCCCTGCTCATCTAATGATTTATTTGATGCAATCACCAATTCGGTATAACTCTTAATTGAGGTCAGTGGTGTACGCAGGTCGTGGGAGATGGTGTAGCTGAAGGTGTCCAGTTCTTCATACGCACGCCTCAGCCGCTCATTTAAGATCCTGATCTCACCGGCCTTCTTTGTGATTGCGTTGATGATCTTCTCTCTGATCTTCATCACATTCGAAATTTCAGACCGCGTCCATTTCAATGCCGTATTCTCTACCAGCTGGGAAAAAATCTCGAACGAGTTTCTGGGAGAAAGGTTCAGCAGCCCGTTTTCAGCTATAACAACCGGCTTCTCAGGGTTACCTGCCCAGTTCACAGCAGTGATCTGTTCTGGCCGGAACCAAATGATGATCTCATTCATATCCTTGGAGATCATTGCAGCAATGATCCCGCTGGCGTACTTTTTATATTCTTTAGCCGGATGAAATACTTCGGGCAAACGATGCGTATAGTATACAGCATCCTTCATCGTGATCTTTAGCCACTCCACCAGTTCCCTTATTTGCGCCTCATCGGGAGTCTCGCCAACTGCAGAGATCTCGTTATCAAATAATATAGCAGCACCAGTAGCCCCTATGATGTCTTTTATGGTATATTCCTGGCCCGTCAGGGCTGAAATCAAGTCTTCATCTTTAGTAAGGTGAAGGCCAATAAGGCTTATGGCCAACTCGTTACTGTTTGACTGCTGTTCCAGTTCTTCATCCTCCTTGTACTCTAAAGCTGATGAAACGATCTTCCCAATCAGCTTAGTGCCCTCCCTTGCCCTGTAATCTATAAATCTGGGGCTATAATTATGACAGGCAATCAACCCCCATAATTCTCCGTGCGCCATCAGCGAAATACTGAAGCTGGACTCTACACCCATATTTTTGAGGTACTGTATATGTATTGGCGAAACAGCCCGTAGCACCGAGTGTGTAAGGTCCGGAGTTTCACCCTGTTCCTGAGTAAGGATTGCCGGGCTTTCAGCATTCACGTCAGCAATGATCCTGGTATAATTCAGTTTATAAAGCTCTCTGGCCTGCCTGGGAATATCGGAAGCAGGATAATGCAATCCGAAAAATGGTTCCAGGTCGTCGTTCTTTACTTCCGCAATCACCTCCCCATGCCCGTCTTCCAGAAACCTGTAGACCATCACGCGGTCATAACCAATGATCTCTTTGATCTCCTCAGCGGTGTTATGCAGCATTGACCTCAGGGTTTTACCCTTCAGAATTTCTGAAACAGACTTGCCTACCTGGTTTTGTATATCATATCCTAAAGTTACAGGTTCAAATTCCAGCAGGCAGTAGCCGGCAGAAACTGATAGGATCAGGTAATAATCCGCGCCATTGATCTCGAGGGGATAAGGATTGATTGTTTCGTAGCTTTTTTTTGCATTCCCAAGATGAATCAGCTGCAGCAACTCACCGTTTTTTATGGATAGCCCCGCCATCTGCTCAATTTGCCCGATGGAGCTGCCCAGCAGTGCCCTGGCCTCAACAGGAATAAAATTTATGCAGTTCTCACTTACATGAGTAATATTAAAAGACGAGCTGTCTACGGCAAGCATGAACCCATGCGACTGTATTTTTCCTGGAATATGGATAGGCTCCCTATCGCAATTGCTGAGATCAATAGTATTCAAATTCATAGTCATTACTGCAAAATAATTTGCGTTACAAAACTATTAGAATTTATTAATCCGCGTTATTGTTTTAAAAATAATCAAAAATTGTTGAACATTATTCTAGTAACAGCTGAACAAAAATTAAGTATGAATACACCATATTCCTTATCGGTGTAAACAAAAGGTAAACAAATCATTAAATATTGCGCTAAAATTGACGTTTTGTAGCAAATACTATACAGTAGATTGACGTTTTAAGCAGGAAAGTCAAATTTTAAATAAAAATAACAATCATAACTAAAGAGTTCATTATGAATAGATTTCAGTTATAATGTACACCCGGAATCTCTTTGGCAGGATTATTACGTGTAGCATAATCATTCAGTACAAAACTGGACGCATTTAATATCTAACTATACAATAAAATGAACTCAAAAATTACAAAATCGGCGTTGATATTATCCCTTGTAGGATTATCAACTTCTTTGTTTGCTCAGGACATGACTTCTGATTCAACAAAACGTTTCGACAAAAAAGAATTCCGCACCTGGTCAATCGGCCTTAACGGAGGGATGTTAACACACTATACGCCGTTCAACGGAAGTTCAAATGGTGATTTCCGCACGCCACAGGAGAGCTGGGGATACGGAGGTTATATCAAGAAACAAATTGTACCTGGATTTGGTATCCAGGCAGACTTCCTTGCTGGTAAAATAAAAGGCTTCAGATCTAATGACCTGGCTTCACCAAGTGCCGCGCAGGACAACAGTAGTTTTGAAACTAAGATAGACTGGTCAGCAGCAGTAAGTGCAAACTTTACTATCGCTAACCTGAGCTTAAATCAAAAACGTAATTTCTTGTCACCATATGTAACTGCAGGTGCTGGTTACATGTCTTCAAGTGCTAACGTTCAGAACACTCCCGCAGGAGCAAGTACAGGATACAACGAAAACTGGTTCGTACCAGTTGGAGCAGGTTTCAAATTAGGAGTATCTAAAGGTGTGAACATTGATTTAGGTTATACAGTTAGCTTCATGAAAACTGATAACTTTGACGGTGTACGCAGCGGAAGCAATGACAAGTTCTCTTATGCACATGCAGGTGTTGAGATCGCCTTGGGTAAAAAAGGAACTTCTCAATTACAGAACTACAGCCCTATTGCCGCAATTCGCGAAGAAAGTGCAGCTGAAAGTGCCGAGTTAAGAAGAGCATTATCTACATCAGAGCAAAACAGACTGAGAGATCAGGAGCAATATGCTAAAGATATGGGTGATGATGATATGGATGGTGTTGCAAACAAATTTGATAAATGCCCGGGAACTCCTGCAAATACTGTAGTTGATGGTGCAGGTTGTCCTTTAGTTGCTCCTAAACCAGTGATCAGAGAAAAAGTGATCATCACTGAGTCAGATCGTAAAGTAGTAAGTGAAGCGATCAGAGATCTTGAGTTTGACTTAGGAAAATCTACAATCAAAGCAACTTCATACAATACTTTAAACAGAGTTGCTGCCTTATTGGTAGAGAAAAACTTTAGCTTAAAACTAGCAGGACATACTGATAACACAGGTTCTATGGCTTTAAACTTAAGCTTATCTAAAGACAGGGCTGAAGCAGTAAAATCTTACCTGGTTTCTCAGGGCGCTAATCCTTCTCGTATAGAAGCTACAGGTTACGGTCCAAACCAACCTATTGCTACTAACAAGACTGCTGCAGGACGTCAGAAAAACAGACGTGTTGAATTTACTATCTACTAGTAAGTAATAACAGCTAAAAAAAAGAGACCTGCAAATTGCAGGTCTCTTTTTTTTTAGCCACTGTTCAGTGGGCTTTCAGCCGATAATACCTAACGTTCAGGCCAGGTTTCACCTTTCAAATCCAACACTCCGTTTTCCAGATCCGGAGATACAGTAATGGTCATATTATCCTTCTGTTCTGTATCTATAGCACTGCAGGCACTGAATTCTTCCAGAACAAATTGAAGCCTCAGGCTAACCGCCCCATGATCCTTCACCAGCATGCTTCCGGGGCTAACCGTTACCCTGCTCACCTTTTCCCGTGGATAATAAGCCTGCAGCATATACCCAAGCTGGTCAGCATGCCCGCCAATAATCTCTGCCAGTACTTCGGCTGAAAACTTCTGATCCTTTGCCAATGACTCACGCTGTTCCGGAGATAGTTTTATTTGATATGATGATTCCATAACAGGATATGATTATACGAGTGTTGCCAGTGCTTCTTTACTGAAACCTTTGAGCTCGTCAGTTTTACCTTCACTTACTTTTTTCGCCCATTCAGGATCTGCCAGAAGTGGTCTTCCTACGCCTACAAGATCAAAATCTCCCCTATCAAGTCTTCTCAAGAGCTCATCCAGTGAAGCCGGCTGAGAAGCTTCGCCCCTGAATGCGGCCATGAACTCACCGGTTAATCCTACTGATCCAACTGTAATTGTTGCTGCACCTGTCAGTTTTTTAGCCCATCCTGCAAAATTCAGGTCTGACCCTTCAAATTCAGGCTCCCAGAAACGTCTTTGTGAGCAGTGTAAAATATCCACGCCAGCATCTACCAATGGCTTCAGCCAGGCTTCCATTTCTGCCGGAGTTTTTGCCAGTTTATAATTATAATCCTGGGGTTTGAATTGTGAAAGCCGTATGATCACCGCAAAATCATCCCCTACCTGCCTGCGCACTTCTTTGATTACTTCAATCCCGAAACGGCTGCGTTCTGCTAGAGTTGCTCCTCCATATTGGTCGGTACGCTGATTTAGTTCATCCCAGAAGAACTGGTCTATCAGGTATCCGTGTGCACCGTGTATCTCTACACAGTCAAACCCAAGCCTTTTCGCATCTGCAGCTGCACGGCCATAGGCCAGGATTGCTTCGGTAATATCCTGCTCTGTCATTGCCTGTCCCTTTTTCTCACCCGGATTCACCAATCCTGATGGTCCTTCAAACGGAGCGGGTGGAAACCATCCTGAGTGATGATCTGCCATGATACCCATATGCCAGATCTGCGGCCCCATCTGCCCATGGGCCCCGTGTACACCATCAATCACTTTTTGCCAACCTGCCAAAGCCTGCTCACCATAAAAATGAGGGATATTAGCATCATTTGACGAGGAAGGGCGGTCTATCACCGTTCCTTCCGAGAGGATAAGCCCCACCTCTCCTGCTGCCCTTTTCCGGTAATAATCCGCTACATCCAAAGTCGGTACGCCACCAGGCGAAAAAGAACGTGTCATAGGCGCCATGACTATTCTGTTCTTCATATTTAATGTTTTCAGCTTAAATGGCTGGAACAAGCTATTTGTATTCATATATAATGTAGTTATAGTTCTTTGTTGATCTGCTCTTTGAGCAGTTGAAATGCGGCCTCGTTTCTTTTATAATACGTCCACTGGCCAATTCTGGTAGACTCGATCAGCCCCGTTCTCTGAAGGATTGACAGGTATTCGGAAACAGTAGATTGGGTTAACTTCGCCTTTTTCTGAATCTCCCCAACGCAAACACCCGCCTCATTGAAGTCCCTCTCCTGCTCAGGAAAATGGCTTGCCGGGTCTTTGAGCCATTCAAGGATTAACAACCTTGTTTTATTTGATAATGCCTTAAATATATCTACCTGATCCATACGCCAAAGGTACATCGGCTTTTCCCGATAAACCAATGTATGTTTAAACATGACAATGCAGTGATCGTTGCTTTATAATGAAGCAATGGAACGATGCAAACCTGAGAAATGGGATGATCTGAAGCAAAGCTGAGCTTCAATTTAATTAGGGAAAGTTAGACAGCGTTTTTCAACCGGTTAGCTACAGCTACTGCGAAAGACCGCAGGAAAGGCATTATTTTAAGGCTTTTCATTATAGACAAATCCTGCAGAATTGAGCTTTCTGCGTCAAGAAAAGCAAAGATCAGGTGTGCAGGGGCTTTTTTAAACAGGTCGCTGAAAAGCTGATGCCCCGGATATTCGCCCTGAGCCAGCACCTGTAGAAGCGTAGCATCATACAGCTGTTGTTTCAGGCCTATCGTTTCTGAATTGAAAAAGGGATGGCCATCAGTTTCAAAACTTTTAATAATCTTACCGACGGTTTTTTGTGTATTGGTAAAGGTATAACCTGTACTTGCCCTGGTATCTCCGCCGGCGGTTCCTATGTGGATGATATTTCCGTCAAATCTTTTAAAAAGATGATCGGTCATGGGGATAACGCCATATTCATCTTCCAGGATCTGGTAATGATCTATGCCCAAAACTGTATTGATATAGGTACCGATCTGCCTGCTGTATTCTTCCATGGGCAATACAGATTTGGAAAAAAGCGTATACTCTATAAACAGCTCGTCAGTGGCCATTGGCAGGGTGTAAAAAAAGGTAGTGCCGTTTTCCTGGCTTGTTCTGAAATCCATCAGCCAGGCATCCTGCACTGGCGGAATTACAGCCCTGGTTTTAATCTTTACGCCTTTAAAATGCTGCAGAAAGTATTGTTCTTTCTCGTTTATTGCCGGCTTCCGGTATACAGAGTTGAAAACATACGCAGCTGTATAGGTATGTTCAGGACTGGTTAGCGTACATTCATTTCCGGAAGAAACAAGGGTTAATACCTCAGTGCGGACAAAAGATATGTTGGAGATGCCTTTTAAATAGGAAAGCACATGATGATAAAAATCTATGCTTTTGATACTGTTATAAGTGTATCCCCCAGCATCAAGAGGAACCCTGGTGCCGTCATTGGAAAAAAAAACCAGGTTTTTCCATTGGTGCCGGATCAGTTCTTCAAAACAGGACTCTTCCTTTTTCCAGAAAGACCAGGTCCTGTCATTCTCAGACTTGTCTGAACGGTCAATCACAATGATCTGCTTTCCTGCCCATATGCCCGCCTTCATGGCGCGGTATAAAAGGCTGAGGCCCGCCAGGCCTCCGCCGCAGATCAGGATATCACATTTTATACGCACTGCCATACGGTATCAACAAACCATTTTTTATGGTCCATAAAGTGTTTCACCGTTTTAAATCCTGTTTTAGCGGCCATTGCCTCGGTCTCCCCGAGACTATATTTTTGCGAGATCTCCATAAAAATGAATTCATTCTCCTTAAATATAAACTTTTGCCCCGAAATGTTTACTTCCTGGTCTATCCTGCTTACCAGATAACTTTTGCAGGCGCCCGTGGCGGGATCATAGGTTGGATAATGTTCAAACTGTTCGGTATCAAAATCTCCTCCAAGCTCATTGTTTATCCTGTGCAGCAGGTTCAGGTTAAAATCCCTTGTAAAACCGGCGGCATCGTTATAGGCAGCAAGAATGGTACGGGGATTCTTTTTCAGGTCAAACCCAACCAGTACCAGGTCACCTTCCTGCAGGCAGGAACGGATTTTACGGCAAAAGTCCAGCGCATTCTCCGGTGTTTCATTCCCTATATTGCCGCCAAGCAGCATCACCACTTTTTTCCGTGATGAAATCTGGTTTGCCTTTTCGAGCATCTCAAAATATTCACCATTCAGGCCTTCCACCTTCAGCCCCTCAATTTTTCCCGGCAGTGATTCTTCCAGGTGAGCAATCATGGCCGAAGAGATATCTATCGGCATATAGGTAAAGTTGGCCTGCATGTCTACCAGTTCCTTTAACAAAAAGCTTGATTTTGTGGCATCACCTGCTCCCATTTCCACAAGATCAAAGGTATTAAAGCCATTTTTCAATGTTGTAGCGAGGCTTTCGGTATGTTCCCTGAAAATTTCCATCTCACAATTGGTGGGGTAATATTCAGGGCAATCCATTATTTCCTGGAAAAGCTTATCGCCTTTCCCATCATAGAAATATTTAGAATTCAGCGTTTTTGGTGTTTGACTGAGATCATGTAAAACCTCATTTAAAAATTGATTCATATTATTTTGAGAGCCTTATTCCGCTATACATCCAGCGTAAATTGGGGTGAAAGAAATTTCGGTACGTATGCCTGCTGTGATTTGCGGGCGTGGCCACCGAAGCACCACGTAATACTTCCTGGTTAACCATAAATTTGCCATTGTACTCTCCTAATGCACCTGCAGCCTTAGAAAAGCCGGGATAGGGAACATACGCACTTGCTGTCCATTCCCAAAGCTTACCCCATTCCAGTTGTGACGACGCCACTTCCCACTCAAATTCTGTAGGCAGGCGCATTCCTTTCCATTGTGCAAATGCCGAAGCTTCATAATAGCTGATATGGGAAACCGGCTGTTCAGGGTCAAGTAATTCAAGGCCCGAAAGGCCGTAACGATGCCATACACCATCAACCTCATACCAGTACAATGGGGCGATAACGGCATTTTTATTTACCCAGTCCCACGCTTCTGCATGCCATAAATTGAAATCCCTGTACCCCCCGTCTTGTATAAAGGCAAGATATTCTGCATTGCTGACAAGGCTTTTGGATATGCTGAAATTCTGAATATATGTTTTATGCCTGCCCAGTTCGTTATCAAAATGAAATCCCTCTCCCTGATGGCCAATTTCATATACGCCTTCGCTGAAATCTATCCAGCCATCTGCGGAGTTGACCAGGCCGGACTCTATGTTTTCCTGGCCATATTCCGGAAACAGGGGATTATGGCCCAGTATGTATTTGATATCATACCATAACAACTCCTGGTGCTGCTGCTCATGGTTTAACCCGAGTTCTACCAGTTCCAATAGCTCAGGACTGGTTACAGTGGGCAGGTATTTGCCCATGGCTTCATCCACATAAGCCCTGTAATGAAATACATCATCAACAGTTGGCCTGCTCAGATTACCCCTGTCCGTGCGGATTACCCTGGCGCCGATGTTCTCATAATAACTGTTAAAAACATAGTTATAATCCGGATTGAAGGGCTGATAGGCAAATGCGTTTGGAATGAGAATGAATGTTTCGAAAAACCATGTTGTATGCCCCAGATGCCACTTTGGCGGGCTCACATCCACCACCGGCTGTACTACGTAGTCTTCTTTTTGAAGTTTCGAACATATCAGGACGCTATGCGCCCTGACTGCCGAGTATTTCTCAGAGAGTGACATATTATTTTTGATTTAGATGTTTTGTTAAGTCTGTTATGGTTTCGATGCTCAAACTTTGTGCCTGTTCTCTTCTCATCATCAATGCATAACTGTTATTAAAGCCAATTGGTTTTAGCCATTTGAGGTTATATTGCTGTTTAAATGCCTGACTCACATATTGGTAAACACCATCCCTGTTGCCCGCCAGCCTGTTCATCGTTTTAATGTCAGGTTTTAACAAAACCAGGAAGCCCGTGCCCGTGTATTCGGGATAGAAGTCTATCTGGTTGTTCGTCAGTGCATCAAAACAGATCTTGGTACCTCCCAGGCCAGTTTTGGTAGCCACTGCCAGATCTGTATTGCCCAGGATCAGGATTTTATACATCTGCGCTAAAATATACTGTTCGCCAAATATCTTAGAGCCTATCCGTATGGTTCCTTTTGTGCCATTCCGGGCAGGTTTGTACAATTTATTACTGGTCATAAAGTCCATGGCCACTTTCTCCGGGCTTTGTTTCAACTGGTCCACCTTGTAATTCAGGGAGGTCATGACCGAATCATTGATGGTTCCGGAGAGCTGGTTCAGCACGGCTTCCAGTTCCGGGAATTTTTGCAGCACATCGTTTCTGACCACAGGGGCGGCGTAATATGGCGGAAATATGTTCTTGTCATCTTTGAGTATGACCAGGTCATACGCTTTTAAGCGCCCGTCTGTACTGTACCCGCTGATCACATCCAGCTTATGCTCAAATGCTGCCTTGTACATTACCGCATCACTGATCACAACGGTCTCAATGCCCAGCCGGTACACTTTTTTTAAACCCAGGTAACCATCTTCCCTTCCCATAAACTCAGGGGTAAAACCGCCGAGCATCTTTCCGCCGATCTGTGTGGGCAGCAGGTAAAAGGAAGATGTGGAGATCAGGATAAAGGGCAGGATTAACCAGGTGACACGAATACTTTTAAGATTGATCTTCTGCACAAGCGACAATAGAAAATCGAGCACAATAGCCAGCAATGCTGCCGGAATAGCACCTGCCAGAATCATATTTGAATTGTTCAGCGCTATTCCACCAAAAATAAATTCGCCCAAGCCGCCCGCAGCAATATAGGCGGCAAGAGTAGCTACACCAACGTTGATCACTGTAGCCGTGCGTATGCCTGCCATAAGTACCGGAAAGGCCAGCGGCAATTCTACCTTAGTCAGGATCTGCCAGTTACTCATTCCCATGCCCTTTGCTGCATCTGTCACGGCGGGGTTCACTTCCATGATCCCGGTGTAGGTGTTTCTGATGATGGGCAGTAAGGCATAAAGGAAAAGCGCAAGGATGGCCGGTTTGGGCCCAATCCCTAAAAAAGGGATCATTACACCCAGTAAAGCAATGCTGGGGATGGTTTGCAATACGCCTGCAAAGCCCAGCACAATGCCGGATAGTTTTTGCTTTCTCGCAATGAGCACCCCTATGGGAACGGCAATAATAATGGCAAGGATCAGCGAGATCATAGTAAGGCCAATATGGGCCCAGGTCTGGCTCCATAACTTATCGGATTGCTGATCAACAAATTGCCAGAAACTCTGCGTCTGATCCATGATTATCTCTTTTTATAGGTAGAAAACGCAGTCATCAAACGCGCTATTGTTAAGCCCTCATCAGCCCTGCTGCCCTGCGGCTGGTTTTTTCTTTGTAACAGGGTTTCCATCTGGTCCCAAACGGTGACTGTTTCCTGACCAGGATGATCATTATCAGCACCATATTCAGGCAGTACCTCTGCAAGTAAAACTGATTTCAATTCCAGCTGCAGGCGCTGCTCATTCAGGAAATCTGCAACAAATTCATTTGCCGGATGGAAGAGCAATTCTTCAGGGGTACCAATCTGCCTGATCTCACCTTTGTCCATCAGGCAAATACGGTCGCCCATTTCAAAAGCTTCCTGTACATCGTGAGTAACCATAATGATCGTTTTTTTCACCAGTTCATCCAGCAGCCTGAATTCCTTACGGATGCTGATCCTGGTTAAATTATCTAAAGCCCCGAAAGGCTCATCCATCAGCAACACCGGCGGATTGACCATCAGTGACCTGGCCAGGCCTACACGCTGCTGCTGCCCGCCGCTCAGCGCCGCCGGAAATTTATCTTTTAACGAAGGGTCCAGGTTTAACTTTTGGAAAAGCTCATCAGCGCGTTTCCTGATGGCTTCATTGTCCCATTTGAGCAGGCGCGGTACGATGGCAATATTTTCCGCTACCGTATAATGCGGGAACAGGCCGTGATTCTGCAATACATAACCTATACCACGGCGTAATATCTCGGGCTGCTGTGACCTGATATCGGTACCATTCAAAAATATAGTTCCTGAATCAGGCTCTATCAACCGGTTGATCATCCTTAAGCTAGTAGTTTTTCCGCAGCCGCTGGTTCCCAGCAAAACAAGGTTCTCCCCTTCTTTCACTTCGAAACTGATGCTGTTCACCGCCGTGGAAGAGCCAAATTTCTTTACCAGGTTTTCTGCTTTGATCATTTATTCGATAGACATAAATAGATTGTTTAATGACTCGGCGTAGAGCGGATGGGCAAAGATGGTGTTCCTGATCTCATCATAAGTGATCTTTCCCATCATGGCCATCTGTAGTATGGTCATTGTTTCGCCTCCCTGCTCTCCTATGATCGTTGCCCCCAGGATCTGTCTGGTATTTTTATCTACCACAGCTTTCATGAAACCCCGTGTTTCGCCGGTCTCTATTGCCCTGGCCACATTCTTCATCGGAATTTTCGCTACCACGTAATCCAGGCCTTCCTCAATAGCCTGTGTTTCGGTGATACCTATTCTGCCCAGTTGTGGGTCTATAAACATACAATAAGGAACCATACGGCCTTTTGTACTCCTATTCCCGTTCTCTAAAAGATTGTTGGCAACAATGATATAGTCGTTGTAAGAGATATGGGTAAAGGCAGGCCCGCCCTTCACGTCGCCCAGTGCAAAAACATTCTTTACCGCAGTTTCCAGGAATTCATTCACCTGGATATGCCCGTGATCGTCACATTTGATACCCGTATCAGCCAGTCCCAGTGTTTCTGTTTGCGGTTTTCTTCCGGATGCCAGTAAAACATGGCTGCAGGTATACGTAACGGTCTTGCCATCCAATTCTGCCGTAACCTTTATCTTTTGATCGGGCAGGTTCTCAAACTTTGTAACTTTGGCTTCAGTAAATACTTCAATACCATCTTCTTTAAAGATCTGGCTCACCACTTCACATACATCTGTATCTTCCTTTGGCAGGAGCCTGTCACCGTGTTCCAACAGGGTTACTTTAGCACCGAAACGGCTGAACATCTGTCCAAATTCCAGGCCTATGTAACCTCCTCCAACCACCAGTAAATGCTCTGGTACCTCCTCAAGTTCAAGAATTGTGGTAGAAGTAAGGTATTTAATTTCTTTTACCCCTTCAATATCAGGGATGACAGGGCTTTCTCCCGTATTGATAAAGATATGTTTAGCGGTGTAGCTTTCAGTGCTGCCGTCATTTCCATTGACAGATAAGGTATAATCACCCGTAAATTTTGCATCGCCGTAGATCAGCGTCAGGTTTTCGGTCTTTTCAATTCCTTTTTCTGAGCCTTCACGGAATTGTTTCACTATCCCGGCCTTGCGTGCCATAACGGCCTCAAAGTTCACTTTAAAAGAAGGAATTTCTATCCCAAGCGCTTTGCTTTTACCCGCCAGGTAAGCCAGCCGCGCAGAAGCAACCATCGCCTTTGTGGGCGTACAGCCGTCATTGATACAAGTTCCACCCACTACCCGTTTTTCTATTATAGCTGTTTTCCAGCCTGCCAAGGCCAATTTTTTTGCCAGCGGAACGCCGGCCTGACCTGAGCCTATTATAATTGCATCAAATTCCTTCATGAGTTCTTTTATTCCTGTACTTAAACTGTTTTCTCTGCGCGTTAATCCACAACTTCAACGCCTCTCCAAAAGGCAACATGGTTTTTAATCTCTTTGGCCGCATCCTTGGGCTCCGGATAGTACCATGCTGCATCAGGGTTGCTTTTGCCATCCACTTCTATACTGAAATAGGATGCCTCGCCTTTCCAGGGGCAGGTGGTGTGCTTGGCTGAGTCTTTAAAATATGTTTTGTTTAACGATTCTTCCGGAAAATAATGGTTGTTTTCTATCACAATAGTATCCTGGCTTTCCGCCAGAACCTTGCCGTTGTAAATTGCTTTCATAAGATGAGCTTTGTTGTTTTAGACAATAACAATTAATAATGTAAAATGTCGGCAACTTTTTCAAGTTCTTCTGCCGTATTGAAATAGTGGGGTGAAAGGCGGATCACGCTGTCCAGGTTTTTTTTGTCAAAATCAATCACCGCAAAATTCCTGAAACTAAGAGAAAAGTATACCTGGTTGTCTCTCAGGAGCTGTGCGGTTTCTTCCATCGGCCGCTTGCTGCTCGTAAAGGTGAGTATATTGCTCTGATGGCTACCCAGGTCATGCAGCTGCAGTCCGTCAATCTTCCCGAGGGCCTCTCTGAATTGCTGCATCAGCCTGACGTTGTACTGTTCTATGTTTGCAATCCCCAGATCATTGATATATTTCAGGGCGGCTATCAGGCCAAGCCTGCCCGCAATGGATGACTCCCAGAATTCAAATCTTTTCGCAGTCTCTGCCAGTTTATATTCGTCAGCCCCGGTCCACTCTGCTCCCATGTTGTCAAAGATCAGCGGAACCATACCCGCTGCCAGCACCTTGTCTGATACGTATAACAGTCCCGTCCCCCTTGGGCCACGGATAAACTTTCTGCCGGTGGCCGTCAGGAAATCACAGCCAATCTTTTTCACGTCAACCACCAGCTGGCCTACAGACTGGCAGGCATCAAGAAGGTATAAGGTATCGTATTTACGGCAAATTGCGCCAACCTCTTCTGCGGGCTGTATAAGGCCTGAGTTGGTGGGGATGTGTGTCAGTGCTACTAATTTCGGCTCATGCCTCACCAGCAGCTTTTCAAAAGATTCAAGGTCAAGATCCCCGTTGGGCAGGTTATACGCCCTGATGACCGTTATTCCCAGCCTGTCTTTCAGGGATAAGAAAGAAAGCTGGTTGGAGATGTAATCATCGTCAGTGGTCAGGATCACATCGCCCTGCTTAAAATTCACGGCAGAAAGCGCCTTTGCATAAGCATCTGTGGCACTTGCGGTATATGCGATATTTTCAGGAGGACAGTTCAGCAGTACCGCGGCCTGTACATACAGTTCCTGAAGTTCATCTCCAAACTGGTTTGCCAGCGCATACCCTCCCGTCAGCGCTTCCTGCTGCAGGTAGCTGACCATCTTTTCCGTTACCACCTCCGGAACCAGGGATGAACCTGCACTATTGAGAAAAATTTTGTCTGAGCATCCTTTTGTTTGTTGCCTGATGATGTTTAGATCCATGTTTTAAGGTATTGTTCAAAGCCATTAAGGTAAAGAAAATTATCTTTATAATATGATCTTAATCATTAATGATATTGATCATTATCATCCACTGGCATCCGTATAATACGGTATTTTGTGACATCAGTTTAAATTGAGTTTATGAGTAATCCAAAATATATCACCGCAGAAGAAGCAGTAAAACATATTCAGTCTGGCCACCGTGTATTCCTTCATGGAAGTGCCGCCACCCCCGCATATTTAATCAAAGCCATGCAGCAAAGGCATGCGGAGTTAAAAAATGTAGAACTTGTCAGCATTACTACCCTTGGCGATGTGGATTTTAACCATCCCTCATGGAGTAATAGTTTCTTTTTCAATTCATTATTTGTTTCGGCCAATACCCGGGGTGTGGTCAATAGCGTAAATGGGGACTATGTTCCTGTCTTTCTCAGCCAGATCCCGAAATTATTCAGAGAAGGGTTCCTCCCGCTGGATGTTGCCATGGTACAGGTATCACCGCCAGACGCCCATGGATTCTGCTCGCTGGGTACCTCGGTAGATATTGCCAGGGCCGCTGTAGATACCGCAAAACATGTCATTGCGCAGGTAAATCCATATATGCCACGTACACATGGTGACGGGTTCATCCATATCAGCAAGCTGGATTCACTGGTATGGCATTCATCGGTCTTACCTGAAGTTGATTATTCTGCAAAGATCAGCAGTGCAATGATCACCATTGGAGAACATATTGCTTCCCTGGTAGAGGATGGCGCAACTTTACAGCTGGGCATCGGCGGGATACCGGACCAGGTGCTCAAGAACCTCGGGAACCATAAAAACCTGGGCCTTCATACAGAAATGCTGTCAGATGGGGTCATTCCGCTGATGGAAAGCGGGGTGATCAACAACAGTATGAAAAAGATCAACCGCGGAAAATCTGTTACCTCCTTTATGATAGGCACACGCCGTCTGTATGATTTTGTGAATGACAATCCGGCAATCAGGGTAATGGATATTGCTTATGCAAATGATACCAGCGTGATCAGGCAGAACCAAAAGGTTACCGCCATCAATTCTGCCATTGAGCTTGACCTTACCGGGCAGGTCTGTGCTGATTCTATGGGCACCTATCAGTATTCTGGTATTGGCGGGCAAATGGATTTTATTCATGGCGCCTCTTTGTCACCCGGGGGAAAGCCCATCATTGCCCTGCCATCAGTCACTTCAAAAGGTATATCCCGTATTGTACCCTTTTTAAAAGAAGGTGCCGGCGTGGTCACCACCAGGGGGCATATTCACTGGGTGGTTACAGAATATGGAAAGGTAAACCTCTTCGGAAAAAGCTTTAAACAGCGTGCAAACGCACTGATCAGCCTGGCACACCCCAATCACCGTGAAGAACTGGCCCGGGCATGCTTCGAGCGTTTCAAGGCATAACACTCAAACCGTTTACCTGTTGTTAATGGCGGCTGGCTAACTTACCTGATCCAGCGGTTTCCTGTCACCGGTATCCTGCGCCTTATATTTACTTGGCGGCATACCGGTGACAGCTTTAAACTGTGTGGACAGATGTGCGCTGCTGCTGTAACCCATTTTATAGGCAATCTCATTCAGGTTCAGCTCGCCATATTCCAGCAGTTCCTTCACCTTCTCCACCTTCTGCTGGATGATGTATTTCTCGATGGTTATTCCTTCGGCATCAGAAAACAGCCTGCTGAGGTAAACATAATCCTTTTTCAGCTTTGCGGCTATCAGGTTCATGAGGCTCTGCTGCACCACACTCAGATCAGAATAATGCACAAGTTCAATTACCTGTGTTTTGATCTGCTCTATCAGCTGGTCTTTCTCTTTGTCAATGAGCTCAAAGCCCAGCACCTGCAGGGCAGCCGAAATCTCCTGTAGCTTTACAGGTTCAGGATCTGGTGATATGGTAACCTTCCCCAGCACAATATTGCCAACGTCAAATCCTAGGGTAGTCAGCTGCTGCCTTACAATCAGAATGCAGCGGTCGCACACCATATTTTTTACATGCAGTACCATGATCAGATCAGTTCTGCCTGGTAACCGGCCTTTTTTAGCGTATCGACTACTTCTTGTGTTAATGCGTCTGTACTTCCTGTTACGGTCAGTACCTTATCCGGCACATTGGTATCCACTGTCCATTGATCCAATCCGGGCAACGCATCTAAATGAGGTGTTACTGTGGTGATGCAACCCTCACATTTGATATTCGTTTTAAATTTTAATGTCTTCATGTCTGTATTTAAATTTATCTGAGCCTGATTAATTTCAGCCTCAGGCTATTGCTCACTACCGAAACGGAACTGAGCGCCATTGCCGCGCCGGCAATCATTGGGTTCAGCAAAAACCCGTTTACGGGGTATAATATTCCTGCTGCCAAAGGTATGCCAATCAAATTGTATATGAATGCCCAGAACAGGTTCTGCCTGATTGCCTTTACGGTAGCGTGCGACAATTTTAAGGCCCTGGGAACCAACCTCAGGTCAGACGATATCAGCGTTACTTTCGCCACGTCCATAGCAATATCCGATCCTTTGCCCATCGCAATTGAAAGGTCTGCCTGGGCCAGTGCCTGGCTATCGTTAATCCCGTCACCAATCATAGCCACAACCCGCCCCTGCCGCTGCAGGTCTTTTATAAAATCTGCTTTTTCTGATGGCAGTACTTCTGCCCGGTAATGTTCAATACCGGTATCCCTGGCTACAGCTGCCGCCGTAAAGTTATTGTCGCCGGTAAGCATATACACGGTGATTCCCTGTGCCTGCAAAGTCTGTACAGCCTCTTTTGACCCTTCCTTCAATTCATCGGCAATAGCCATTACAGCCAATATGCTGGTGCAATTGGTAAAGTAGATCACTGTTCTGGCATGCTGCTGAAAATCATTTATTTCTGCACTCAGTTCTGCAGGGACTACTATCTGGTGGCCGGCAAGCAATTTGTCACTGCCTGCAAAATAGGATTCGCCTTCATGTACCGCCACTACGCCAATACCTGTAATGCTCTCAAAAGAACTTACTTCACGGGCTTCAACAGCCTGCTCCTTAAGGTAACTTACAACCGCGGCTGCAAGAGGATGTTCTGACTGTTGTTCCATGGCCAGAAATATCCCCAGAAGGGATTGTGAGTTTGCCTCCTGGCCCGCAGCCCATTTGACAGCCGTTACAGCTGGGCGGCCCTGGGTAAGTGTGCCGGTTTTATCCAGTACCACCGCATTTACTTTATATCCTTTTTCCAGTGCTTCAGCATCTTTAATCAGGATACCGCTTTCAGCACCTTTGCCTATCCCCACCATAATCGCAGTAGGTGTGGCAAGGCCCAGTGCACAGGGACAGGCAATTACCAGTACGGTTACCATCGCCATCAGCCCCTGGCTCAGTTTATATTCCCCTCCCAGCATCAGCCATGCGCCGAGGGTAAGTAAGGCGATAAATAGAACTACGGGTACAAAGATCCCTGCAATTTTATCCACTGACTTCTGCATCGGGGCGCGTGAACCCTGGGCTTCCTGTACCAGCCTGATGATCTGCGCAAGTACGGTATCTGAACCAACCTTTTCTGCATAAAACCTGAAACTGCCTTTCTGATTGATAGTGCCGGCAAAAACGTTGTTACCGCTCTCTTTCAGTACTGCAACTGGTTCACCGGAGATCAAACTTTCATCTACGTAAGAACTTCCGGAATAAACCTTCCCGTCTACAGGGATCTTATCGCCCGGTCTTACCAACAGAAGATCGCCTGTTTTTACTGCCGAAATCTCTATTTCCTTTTCCCCGTCAAGCCCTATCAGGATGACCGTATTCGGCTGAAGGCCGATTAATTTTTTAATGGCCGAAGAAGTGTTTGATTTTGCATTCTCTTCCAGCAGTTTGCCCAGCATGATAAAAACGATCACTACAGCCGCTGCTTCATAATATACGTGAGGATGTATCCCTTTACTATGCCAGTATTCCGGATAAAAAGTATTAAAAATACTAAAAAGATAAGATATGCCCGTGCTGAGTGCCACCAGGCTATCCATATTTGCCCTGTTATGCCTGGCTTGTTTAAAGGCATTGATAAAAAAGTTCTTTCCAAACACGAACAGCACAGGTGTGGTTAATACCAGCATGTAATAGTTTGCGTAGGGTATGTCCATCAGAAACATGCCTATAATCACTACTGGTAAGGTAAGCGCAGCTGCCAGAATGGTTCTTGTTTTTAAGCTACTGTAATTTTCCTTTTGTGCAGCAGCCTGTTTTGCTGTGGCATTTACGGTGTCCAGAATAACATCATACCCAATACTTTGCAGTGCCTCTTTAAATTGCGGAGGCTGGATCAGCCGGGGCTGATAAGCAACCCTGACCTGCTGTGTTGCATAGTTCACTTCTGCAGTCTCTATTCCCGGCTGAGCATTTAAAATGGATTGCACGCTTGATGCACAACCTGCGCAGGTCATGCCCAGTACCGGAAGAGAAACTGTTTGAAGATCTGAAGCTGACATCTGTATCTGTTTATACAACAAAGATACACCCCCGGCAGGCTAAAGATTTACATGATTTTGTTATAAAATTTCAAAATTCGAACGCAGCCCAAATAAAAGCGTTATTCATACATTGACGAGGATGAGGTAATTTTAACGCAGTATAACCAGTACTTGTGGTCATATCCGTTCTGATGAACAAAGTATTCCAGCTCACCGGTATTGACCTGGCGGTCGAGAAGTTCATGTACATTAAAAAGTTCAGGCACGCTGGCCGAAAATACAATTATTGATATCAGATTTTTATCGGCATCGTATATTTTTAGCTTTCTCCTCCCAAAGTCGCATTCAATACTTTCACCATTGATTTCCCTGCTAAAATCTTTAAGAGTAATTTCTCTGTCCATAACTGTGATCTTAACGTTAAAAATAGTAAAAACTTATATAAAAAAGCGCATTGATATTCTTTCTAATTAATTAAAGAAAACCATAACATTTTTTTTCATTATTTCATATAAAATACTTACCTTTTACCTTACCAAATATCACCGTTATGAACAACCTTATTATTTTCGTGTTACACCTTGCTGTAGCCGTATTTGTTGTTATCCCTATGTTTCTTTTGATGTTCACCTTAAAGTTTTTTAAAGTGACTTATCACCTGATCAAACATAATGTATTGCATGTGCATGAGCCACAGCATACTGTGGCTCATTAACGTTAAAAGTCGAGATTTCCTTCTACAGAATCATCCATGGTTTTACCGGTCACCACTGAAGCTGCCATCTTAGCGAAGGCAACCATATCACCATGTTTATTGTCCCAGTAATATACATTGGTGGGCACTACTTTCAGCAAACTGATATTAAAATCATCCTTACCATCCTGGAACCATACTTTTAACAAGGGTTTCCAGAGTTCGTCAATTCTTTCCTGTTCAGTAACAATTTCAGTGATGCCATAGATATTCAGAAAACCGGAATTGGTTGACTCCTGGAAGAACAGGTGGGTGAATGGGTCAGACGCAATCTCAGCATTTTTTGTACTGTCTTTCATACTCATAAACCACAGATTTCCTTCGTCATCCACATCCAGTACAGCCATGGGCCGTACAGACAGTGGCAATCCTGTCTTGATATTTGTACAGAAAAAACAGGTTTCTGCTTTTGTAGCAATGTGTTTTAATTTTTCGAGTGCAGCGGCACCTTCCAAAGTTTTGATATGCTCGTCAGTAGGCTGTGTGTTGTTCGAGCTGTCTCTTGAGTTTTGATAATTTTCCATAATTGTTCTCATTGGTAGATGAGCTCTTTCAACAGTTTTATACATGTTTTGTTTTACATGTCCTTATAAATATCTACAAATCAGGGACTAAAGTCCCCAATTGAACACAAGCACATTTGCCTTCAAACAATCGACCATAAATTTTGGTTTATGCACCTATGGACGTATTTAATATTAAAATAGGATTTGGAGAGAATGAATTAACACTCACCATTCTGCCTACAGATGAAGGGCAGTATAAGATCATCTATTATGGCGGCATCCTTGGGGCTGTCCGCCTGGAGGCCGACAATGAAACCTGGGAAAAAGTGCCTGATGATGAATTGGAGGCGGGTGACCTGCCATTTTATAAACACGATCTGACGGCCGACAGACTGGATATTGTACTGGACGAGCGAACCGTGCGCCGCATTGGCGAAGAAATAAATACCCGGTAATAAAAAACCCCTCTACCAATTGGTAAAAGGGGCTCAAAACACACACTATTTTTGTTTAAATTTATCATTATTTATCAGGCGCCATCTATACAATACTTATTGTAACAAATATCTTACCACTAATTTATTACCTATCTGTCATCAAATGAATACTTTACGATTTAAAGCGTAAGTCCCCGGGCTTTCAGTCCCGGAAATTTATTGAGATGACCTAGGCTTCTGCCTGCAGTTTTTCCTTGTGCTCTTCCAGCTTAGCCACCTCCTCATCAGGCAATTCCGGAAATTTGAGATTGAGATCTTTAAAGGCCTGCTCAATGACCTGGCTAATGGTCAAACGCGCGAACCACTTTTTATCAGCCGGGATAATATACCATGGCGCTTGCTCGGTAGACGTTTCACTGATGGCTTCTTCATAGGCTGACATGTATTTCTTCCAGAGGTCTCTTTCAGTCAGATCTGCCGAAGAAAACTTCCAGTTCTTTGAAGGATCATTGATCCTTTCGATCAGGCGTTCCTTCTGCTCTTCTTCAGAAACATGCAGGAAGAACTTCAGGATGATCGTGCCGTTCTCTGTAAGGTGTTTTTCAAAATTGCGGATACTTTCATAACGTGCCTTCCAGAAATCGTCATTCACCTTTTTCGTCTCGGCATATCCCGGTATCCTTTCATTGAGGATATATTCCGGATGTACCTTACACACCAGTACATTCTCATAATGAGAGCGGTTATGGATGCCTATCCTGCCCCTTTGCGGAAGGGCCAGGTAATGCCGCCATAAAAAATCATGTTCATATTCATTGGCTGTAGGGGTTTTAAAGCTGAACACCTGGCAGCCCTGCGGATTTAAGCCAGACATTACATGTGATATGGCACTGTCCTTACCTGCCGCATCCATTGCCTGAAAAATGATCAGCACGGAATGGGAGTTCCCTGCATATAAAGTTTCCTGGTATTTACTCAGTTTCTCCTTCACTACTTCGAGGGTGACCTTCCCAACCTCTTTGTCTATATCCCCAGTATAATTTGTACTAAAGTCTTTCAATTTTATTTTCCGCCCTGATGGCGCTAAAAAGCGATCTGTATCCTTGCTCATTTATATCCGTTTTAAAAAACCGTGTGGTATGTTAGATTGTTTAATCTGCTTAAAACCAGGCAGCTTAAACTACCCGGGGCCTATGAAAGGCAACGTATTTTAGAATGGCTAAAATTTTAGTGATTTATTTACGTTAATTTGCACATTAAGTCTTTAACAAGAATTTCATAAGAACTGTTTTACTAAATTTTTTGACCATATCAAATGTTTAAAGAGATCCATAATAAATACCTGAGATATTTATCCATATTTATCTTCAGTATCATCATCTTCTTTTGCGCACTGCAGCTAAATTTTCTCTGGCTGTTTGGTTACTCCCCATCTATACACGATATCAAAACCCCAACCCTCAGCGTAGGATCAGAACTTTATACTTCAGACGGTGTACTGATTGGCAGGTATTATAAGGAAAACCGCACACCGGTAGACTTTAAGCAGATATCTCCAAGTGTGATCAATGCACTGGTGGCTACCGAAGATGTGAGGTTTTACAAACATATGGGTATTGATTTCCGTTCACTGTTATCCAGCGGGCTTTCCACAGCCACCGGGGACAGGCGTGGTGCAAGTACGATTACCCAGCAGCTGGCTAAAAACATGTACCGTACCAGGTATAATAAATCGCAGGGTTTTATCAAACACATCCCTGTTGTCCGTACCATTGTTTCAAAGCTGAAAGAATGGATGACCGCAGTAAAGCTGGAATCAAACTATTCAAAAAATGATATCATCACCATGTATCTCAATACGGTATCATTTGGAAACAACACTTACGGTATCAAAACAGCCGCCAGGATATATTTTGATAAACAAACAGATTCCCTTACCGTTCCCGAATCAGCCATGCTGGTAGGAATGCTCAAAGGAACATCAACCTATAACCCTGTACGCTACCCTGAACGTGCACTGGAAAGAAGGAACGTTTCTCTGTCCCAGATGAATAAATACGGGTATATCAGCAATGCTGAACTGACCGAATATAAAAGCCTGCCACTGAAACTAAAAGCAGGCAGAGTAGATGAGGGAAGTGACGGAGACTCCTACCTGCGTGCTGCTGTATCCAAGTACCTTGAAAAATGGTGTAAAGACAACAAGTATGACCTGTATGAAGACGGACTAAAGATCTATACCACTATTGACTCTAAACTGCAGAAATATGCAGAAGAGGCCGTGGCAGACCAGATGAGGATCATCCAAAAGAGATTTTACAATGTATGGGGCAATGAAGACCCATGGCAGGATTCTGAAAAACACAAAGTTGATTACCCGGGCCGCGCCATGCGTAACCTGCCAGTCTACTCCCTGTTAGAAAAGAAATATGCGAATACCCCTGATTCCATTACAGCCTATTTCAATAAAAAGAAGAAAATGAAGATCTTCTCCTATAAGGGAGACCGGGATACGCTTTTCTCAACAATGGATTCTATCCGCTATTATGGAAAGATCATGAACACCGGTATGATGACACTTGATCCGTTTACCGGGAAAATTAAAGTATGGGTAGGCGGTGTAGACCATAAGTTCTTTAAGTATGACCACGTTAACCAGGCCAAGAGACAGGCAGGATCTACCTTTAAACCCTTTGCTTACCTTGCCGCTTTTGAAAGTGGCATGAGCCCTTGCGATACCTTTGTAGACAAACCCGTAAAAATCAAATACGAAGAAAACGGTAAAACGGAGTATTGGGAACCAAGAAATGCCGACTGGAATACGACCTACAGGGAGATGTCACTCCGCGCTGCCATGGGCCGTTCTGTAAATACGGTAACTGCCCAGGTGACGGAAAAAGTAGGATGGGACAATGTAGTGAAATGGGCGCATGAATGTGGTATTGACAGTCACCTGCAATCTGTGCCTTCAGTAAGTTTAGGCCCCAATGACGTTTCTGTTTACGAAATGGTGCGGGCTTATGGTACTTTCCTTAACAAAGGGGTAAGAACCGATCCGATTCTGGTGGAGAAAATTACTGACCAGGACAACAATGTGATCGAAGATTTTGTAGCCAAAACAAAAAGGGTACTTTCAGAAGAAATTGCCTGGCTGATGCTCTATATGTTCAGGGGCGGAATGGAAGAACCCGGGGGAACATCACAAGCCTTATGGGAATGGGACCTCTGGAAGAAAAATAACCAGATCGGCGGCAAAACAGGTACCTCATCTGACTATGTAGATGCCTGGTACATGGGCATCACTAAAGACCTGGTAACTGGTGTTTGGGTAGGTTGTGACGAGCGCTCTGCGCACTTTAAAAACGGCGAAACCGGCGAAGGATCACATACCGCACTTCCTATATTTGCAAAATTCATGGAAAAGGTATACCATGACAAGAGCACTGGTTATACCTATGGGCCTTTCCCTAAAGCAACAGTGCCTATCACCAGGAGCATTGACTGCCCTACGCCCGTTTACGTTGCCGATACAGCATCAACGGATAGCTTAGCTGTAGATTCAACCAGTGTTACCCCACCTGCCGAAGGCGAAGCCGCTACACAGGAAAAACAGGAAGAAGTAAAACCTGAAGAAAAGAAAGCTCCTGAACCGGCACCGAAACAGCTGCCGCCAGCACCGTTAACCCGTAAGGAAGAGCGCGAACTCAGAAAAAAACAACGCCAGGAAGAACGGGAAAGAAAGAAGAACGAGAAAACGGAAAACTAGCTCTTCGAACTGATCAGCAGAAGCAGAATGCCACACATGGGCAGAGCTCAGCTACAGCAATCCTATTGACACAAAAGGCCGGATGGAACTCAAAAACCAGCCGGCCTTTCTCATCTGTGGCAGTTCATACTGCTATATAATGTCGCTCCGACAAAGAACCTAAGACATGATTGTCAGCGGCATTTTCACTTGTGTAGGTATAGGCCTGTTCATGGTAATATGCTCAAAATCCAAACCTATGGTCAGATCTATCCAGTCCGGGTTACATGAACGTACCAGACGCTCTTTCTGCATTCTGGTAAACCGGCTGATCAGCTTGAAGCGGCTGAGTGCCTGGCTCTCCGTTTTAAACTCCTCAAAATAAACCAGGCGGGTAAGCTGCTGTGCATTATCAAAAAACAGGCTTGGCATCTGTTTATAAAAATCAAGCGTTTTAATCAGATCAGCGCTCATTCCAACGTGTAAACTAGTACGGTTCCTATCGGTTACGATGTAGACAAATTTTTTCATTGCTTTCAGCTTAAATTATTACCACTAATTAAATTAGTATATATATTTGGAGTACGAATAAATATTACTAACTTTATTGGTACAATATTACTAACTATTTTAGTAAAAACAAATTATTTTTAATCTTTTATTTTATGTCGAATATTTCCAGCAATCTCAAATACTTAAGAAAGAAAAAAGGCCATACACAACAGCAATTTGCTGATTTAATGGAAATTAAAAGATCACTCGTAGGTGCTTACGAAGAAGACCGGGCAGAACCTAAATATGAATTACTAAAAAAAATAGCAGAGTATTTTGAACTGACCATTGATGAGTTCATCAATGAAACTGTCAATGACAAGTGGAAACCGAAATTAAAAAGCCAGGGATCTAACCTCAGGATCCTCAGTATTTCTGTTGATCAGAATGACAATGAGAATATTGAAATGGTTCCTGTGAAGGCAAGTGCGGGTTACTTAAATGGATTTGCTGACCCTGAATATATCAAAGACCTGCCAAAATTCCAGTTACCCCTGCCTGCATTAAAACAGGGTACTTTCAGGGCCTTCGAGATCGTGGGAGATTCCATGTTGCCTATCCAGCCGGGAAGTGTGATCATCGGGGAGTATATGGACAACTGGAATGATGTTAAAACCGGTGAGACCTATGTCATTGTAAGCAAAAACGAAGGTGTAGTATACAAACGTGCAGGAAACCGCTTCAAAGAGAACAAAGAGCTGAAGCTTGTTTCAGATAACAAGATGTATGACCCCTATATGGTAGCAGCCGAAGATATCCTGGAGATCTGGAAGGCAAAAGCCTTCATCAGCTCTACCCTGCCAGACCCTACACCTGAGCCTACAATAGAAACCCTGACCAATATGATGTCCCAGATGCAGAAATCACTTTCACAGATGAATAAGAATTAATATTTCAATTGCGCATTAAACCGTTTTGCCTTTTTCTGATCCAATAAACAAAACCACACAAAATGAGACCATCATGAGCCTGCATCATTCCAAATGAAAGGCTCATGATCATATCACTTATAAATAACAGACATGAAAAAACTATTTCTGACACTCGCTATCGCTTTCATTGGATTTACTGCAACTTACGCACAGACTGCAGCCCACAAAGAAAAAACCACTCCGGCACAAAAAGCAGAGAAAAGTACCGCAAAATTGCAAAAGGAGCTTTCACTCACTGCCGATCAGAAGCAAAAGGTTTACGCCATAGAGCTGGATAAATTCCAGAAAGCCGAAAGCCTGCACAAATCAGGTCATGCAGCTAAACAGGCGCAGAAAGATCAGCAAAAGGCCATAAAAAAGGAAACTGAGGCAAAACTGGATAAGGTGCTTAACGCGGAGCAAAAGAAAAAACTGGATGCCGTACATGCAGAGAAAAAGGCAAAGAAGGAACAAAGGAAAGCTAAGAAAGCTTATTGAGCAGAAATTACTGACAATAAAAAAGGGGAGCAAATTGCTCCCCTTTTTTATTGATGTGTTTTTTATTTCTATTTAACTGTATCAATCACAGCTTTAAAAGCTTCCGGGTGATTCATAGCTAAATCAGCTAAAACTTTACGGTTTAAACCGATATTTTTAGTAGCTAATTTACCAATCAGTTGAGAGTAAGAAATACCGTGTTGACGGGCTCCGGCGTTGATACGTTGGATCCATAAACCGCGGAATTCTCTTTTCTTAACTTTACGGTCACGGTATGCATACTGCAAACCTTTCTCAACCGTATTTTTTGCTACAGTGAATACTTTACTTCTTGATCCCCAATAGCCTTTGGCCATATTAAGGACTTTTTTCCGTCTTCTTCTCGAAGCTACTGCGTTTACCGAACGTGGCATAGTGTTGTTGTTTTTTGATAAACGGTGTTGCGTATTTCAGCAAACTTACTACCGGGTACCTGGTTAAAAATTAATTATTTACCGATGGCAAGCATACGCTTAACGTTGCCCATATCAGCAGCTGACACCATTGAGGTGTGACCTAAATTACGCTTACGTTTAGTAGACATTTTTGTTAAAATGTGACTTTTGTATGCGTTCTTTCTAGCGATTTTACCTGTTCCAGTAAGCGAAAAACGCTTTTTAGCACTGGAATTGGTTTTCATTTTTGGCATAACCTGTGTTATTATTTATGTAATTTATTTATTTTTTTACAACTTTTGGAGCAAGGGTTAAGAACATACGTTTACCTTCTAACTTAGGCAACAGTTCAACCTTTCCTATATCTTCCAAAGCCTGTGCAAACTTAAGCAACAGGATCTCTCCCTGTTCTTTGTAAACGATTGCCCTGCCTTTGAAATGTACGTATGCTCTCACTTTTTCACCGCTTTCCAAAAAACTCTGTGCATGTTTCAGTTTGAACTGAAAATCATGGTCATTCGTATTAGGACCAAAACGGATCTCCTTAATTACTGTTTGTTTAGCATTCGCCTTAATCTCTTTCTGCTTTTTCTTTTGTTCGTAAACGAACTTGCTGTAATCGATTATTCTACAAACCGGAGGCACTGCATTCGGTGATATTTCTACCAGATCCAGCTCCAGTTCATCGGCAAGGGCTAAAGCTTTTGCCAAAGGATAAATCCCCGGTTCAACATTATCTCCAGCTAATCTGACCTCCTGGGCCCTGATAAACTGATTAATATTATGTTCTGCTTCTTTTTTCTTAAAAGGAGGACGTGGTCCCCTGTTAAATCCTGGTCTGCCTAATGCCAAATTTATATACTATTTAAACTGTTATTTCTTTAATTAATAATTCTCTGAACGCCTCAATGGTCATCTCTCCTAAATCACCTTCACCATGCTTTCTCACTGATAATTTGCCTTCTGCCATTTCCTTCTCCCCTATGATCAGCATATACGGAGTCTTTTTAACCTCTGCGTCCCTGATCTTCCTGCCTATCTTCTCGTCACGGAAATCAATCAAACCGCGAATATCGGAATTATTTAGTTCATCTGAAACTTTTTTAGCATAATCTTCATACTTTTCTGAAATAGGAAGGATTATAAATTGTTCAGGTGAAAGCCATAACGGGAAATTACCTGCGCAATGTTCAATCAAAACTGCAACAAACCGTTCCAGGGAACCAAAGGGCGCCCTGTGGATCATCACCGGTCTGTGTTTCTGGTTGTCACTGCCGGTGTATTCCAGTTCAAAACGCTCAGGCAGGTTATAATCTACCTGGATTGTTCCCAGCTGCCATTTTCTGCCCAGGGCATCTTTTACCATAAAATCAAGCTTAGGGCCATAAAAAGCCGCTTCGCCCAATTCTACAACAGTAGAAAGCCCTTTTTCAGCTGCAGCCTCAATGATCGCATCTTCTGCAAGTTTCCAGTTTTCATCGGTACCGATATACTTGGATTTATTTTCAGGGTCTCTCAGTGATACCTGTGCAGTATAGTCATTAAAACCTAAGGACTTAAATACATACAGTACCAGATCAATCACCTTTTTAAATTCCTCTTTTACCTGGTCAGGCCTGCAAAATAAGTGGGCATCATCCTGGGTAAATCCACGTACCCGTGTCAGGCCGTGTAACTCTCCGCTCTGCTCATAACGGTAAACCGTACCGAATTCAGCAAAACGTAAAGGAAGATCTTTGTAAGAACGCGGTTTAACTTTATAGATCTCGCAATGGTGAGGGCAGTTCATTGGTTTTAAAAGGAACTCCTCTCCTTCCTGCGGGGTCTTTATCGACTGGAACGAATCCTTACCGTACTTATCCCAATGCCCGGAAGTAACATATAAATTCTTATGGCCAATATGCGGGGTAATCACCTGCTCATAACCTGCCTTTCCCTGTGCTTTAGTTAAAAAGCTTACCAAACGTTCGCGCAGGGCAGTTCCTTTTGGCAGCCACAATGGCAATCCCATTCCTACTTTCTCAGAGAAGGCAAACAGTTCCAGTTCTTTACCTAACTTCCTGTGGTCGCGTTTTTTCGCTTCCTCAATCATCAGCAAATACTCTGTCAGCTCGCTGGCCTTCGGAAAAGTAACGCCATAGATCCGGGTGAGTTGTTTTTTGGTCTCATCCCCTCTCCAGTACGCCCCGGCAACATTCATCAGCTTTACAGCTTTAACAAAGCCGGTATTCGGGATGTGCGGGCCACGGCAAAGATCTGTAAATGCACCCTGTTTGTAAAAGGTGATCTTTCCATCTTCCAGTCCCTGGATCAGGTCCAGTTTATACTCATCTCCCTTTGCTGTGAAATAGGAAATCGCATCAGCTTTAGAGACACTTGTCCGCTCAAAAACTTCTTTCTGTTTGGCAAGCTCCATGAACTTGTTCTCAATGGCCTTGAAATCATCTGACGAGAATTCATGGTCTCCAAAATCTACATCATAATAAAACCCTGTTTCAATGGCCGGGCCGATACCAAATTTTGTGCCCGGGTAAAGTGCCTCCAGCGCCTCTGCCATAATATGCGCAGAAGAATGCCAGAAAGTAGCCTTACCGGCAGTATCATTCCAGGTGAGTAATTTTACTGTTGAATCTTTTTCAATGGGCCTGGATGAATCCCAGACCTCGCCATTTACTTCTGCGGCAAGAACGTTACGTGCCAGGCCTTCGGAAATGGATAAAGCAATCTGATGGGCGCTTGTCCCATTTTCGTACGGACGGACCGAGCCATCCGGTAATGTAATGTTAATCATCTACAACTATGATTTATATGTGAATTAATTGATATTATTTAATAATCACTTACAAGGTGATCTTTCAGCTACAAAGATAAGGTTTTAAGAAAGAAATAGGAAAAATGAATCCCAATACTTTTATTTAATGTGAGTAACAGCCTGTTATTTTGTATAGGTGACGGCCTCTGTTCCCCGTCCAACAATGACCATTGCGGCCAGGTTAACGAATAAGCCATGCGCCAGGATTCCTTCTATCTGGTTGAGGCTTTCGGATAGCTTTGCAGCATCTTCAATCAGCCCGAAATCGGCATCTATGATCACATTATGGTTATCAGTAATAAACGTTGCACCATCCTTCATCCTTACTTCGCCGGTTCCGCCCAGTTTTGCCAATGCTCTTTTTACATAATTCAGCGCCAGCGGAACAATCTCTACAGGAACCTTGAATTTACCAAGTTTGTCTACTTGTTTTGCCGCATCAGCAATGATGATTTCTTTTTTTGTAAGTGAAGCAACTATTTTCTCCCTGAAATGTGCTCCCCCGCCACCCTTGATCAGGTTCAGCTGCTCATCAAATTCATCCGCCCCATCAATCGTTACATCAATGTATTCTACTGAATTCATGTCAAGCAATTCAATTCCAAGGGAAGTAGCCAGGGATGCTGTATGTTCAGAAGTAGGTACTCCCTTAATCTTAAGGCCGTTTTTCACGAGTTCCGCTACCTCAAGAATAGCGTAATAAGCGGTTGAACCGGTTCCCAATCCGACAATATCATTGTCACGGATGTATTTAACGGCTTCACGTGCGGCAACCTGTTTTTCAAGATCTTTTGTATTTGTTGGTTCCTTATCCAAAATGTTAAGCTTAAATGGTGATTTTGCGGTTAGGCGCCATAAAATTAAACAAAATAACTAAACTCTTTAAAAACAAATAATCTTTAAAATAAGCAGCAAAAATTTAAGATTGAAGCAAACCCGCTCTGTGGCGGCATGTCTGCAATGGGCGCAGCATTCCGGCCGGTATGCCTTTTACACAACCGCCCTTTAAGCGGCAATTACTCCTGTATTAACTGTACAGTAAACCTACCCGCTGGGTAGGTCAGGGGTAGGTTTGCAGTAGGATTGATGTAGGTGTGTACCGGGATTGCCCCGAACGTACCCCCTGAAGAGGTCGGATAGCGTACTATATGAGATTGGGTCATCTCCATCTGAATTTCAATATACGTCCAATGTGAGTCCAATTTTTTCTAAGGGCAAAATTGGACTCACATTGGACGTATATTGGACGTACATTGGACCTACCTACCCCAAAATACCTAACGTTTGT
>Ga0247730_1000293_pt1 | contig 42518 bp, 79 predicted proteins | sample UWRJL073202C2_FD_180959 | JGI IMG/M metagenome (GOLD analysis project Ga0247730, IMG submission 180959) | Plant litter microbial communities from Arlington Agricultural Research Station in Wisconsin, United States - UWRJ-L073-202C-2 | ecosystem: Environmental > Terrestrial > Plant litter >... | reverse complement strand
TTGGGACTGCGAGAAGCGGGTTTTCTGGACGGTTTAGCATTGAAGATTCTCGTTATGGGTTGTTGGTACCGGAAAAACCCCAACGAAGGGGGTTTGGCCAAGCAATGGTGTCTTACAACACGGCATCCAGCACCATGATGTGATCCAGGCTGACAGCGCCGGCCTTGCCGTCAAACCAGATGACAGCGCTATGGCCGCCCATCACCTGGGCTTCGCTGGTGGTCTTGCCCTTGTGGGTGGCGCCTTGGCCACGGATGTTCTCGAACGCGATCTGCGTGCCCTCGGGGTGTCGGGCGTTCCAGGCATCGCACTGGGCTTGGAGCTGTTCGGGGGTCTTGCGCTTAGGTGCTGGCATGCTGGTGCGTCCTTACTTTTCAGAGGTTTCTGGGGAGGTAGTTGGTTCGGGCAGGTAGTGCGCAATGAGGGGCATGTACAGACGCACAACGCCTTTCAGGTGAGCGCGCAGTGGTGCCTCTGCAGCGCGCTCAAGGAAGTAAAGCCACGCCATCGACAGTCGGCGCTCGGGAGCGGTATCAGCCTCAAGATCGGCTACAAACTTAACCCAGTTGGCGCGGGTGTTTGACCACAGCCTGGGGCCTGGGCACTCCTTTGCTATTGAGTGGATCAGAGCTGCATTGTCGACCAGCTGCTGGGCCATGGCGGCTTCTGTCTGGGGCTCGATGCTGATCAGCTCGAGCAGCTGCAGTACGCGCGCCTCAAGGGTGGGCGGCGCCGGCTCGGCGGGTACTGGTGTTGCTTTGGTTTTGGACTTCATTATCTGGCTTCCATCAACGTTCTGGTGGTACCGGCAAAGCCCCAATGAAGGGGCTCGGTCCTGTTACGGGTGGTCAGTTGCTGGCGGCCAGCCCCGGCAAATCGTATTGCATGTCTGGTGCCGGCAATGCCTTGGGCCTGCGAGGCACGATCCGAACGGGCTTGGACGTGAACTTGAGAGCAGCCTCCCGGATCAGCCGGCCCGTAGCTGCGCCTAACGCCTTGAGCTTTGGATAGATGACGGACTGACCGTAAATCTCGTGCATGGTCGTGTCCGACTGGCCATCAGCGACACCTTCGGGGATGCCCTTCGCGCGGCCGTGCTCAAGGGGAGTGAGGATGCGCAGCAAGCTTGGATTGTCCGGATGGATCAGGAACGGCTCAGTCCCGCGACACTTGGCGTAGCCCTTGCCAATAGTCCCGCAATGCGCCTCGTCACCCGTAAGCTGCTGGGGAGCAAACCCCTTGCCATCGGCCTTGTCGCGGATTGCTTTGGCTGCAATGCCCTTACGCTCGCGCCAGCGGGGTGAGTCGAGCGCTACCGGCTCCATGATGTCGCGCAGTGTGGCTTCCTTGATCCTGACTGGGAGAACGTCGTTGATGTCGAAGGCCGTTTTGAGGCTCCGGCAGACCCCCAGAACCAGCAGCCGGCGACGGCGCTCAACTGCGCCGAACGTATTGCCGTCCAGCACCATTTCGTAAAGGTCGTAACCCAACGTGTCCAGCTTGGCGCGCAGCAGCATCATCGACACGGTGCTCTGGTACTCAGGCACGTTCTCAAAGCCCACGATCGCGGCATTGCTGGACTTCACGCCATCAAGAAAGTCCATGAACAGCGCGCCGGCGTCGACATGCTCTTCAGCAGCCTTGAGCTTGTTCTTCGATCGGCCTGAGATTGACGCACCCGTGCACGGAATCCCGCCCCAAAACAGATTGCTTTCACCCAGCGCCGGCCAATCGACGTGCCGGATGTCCGAATGAACGGCTACAGAGCTGTCGCGCCACAGCTTGGTGTTGTTGCGCAGCGAGGACGCCAGATACTTGTCCTCCATTTCGACAGCGGCTTTGACGTAGACCGGAACCCCTTCGGCAGTCAGACCATCGTGCATGGCCAGGTCGAGCACGCCGCCGCCGTGGAAGACGCTCATAGCGGACAGCTCCTGACCGCGGCTGAAAGTGTTCAGCAGGGAAAGGGCGCGGCGCACCATGTTCACGTCCAGACGGTTGGCGGTGATGACGATGGAGCCGTCATGCAGCGTGACCGTCACCTTCTCGATGTGCTCGAACGACTCACGCAACTTATTGCTGCGAATCTCCATCAGGGGACGGACACGACCACGGGTGCGCTGGCTCACCAGAAAGGTCTGCCCCTTGTGCCCGGCGCTCACACGGCGCAGCTCAATGCGGTGCGGCTCCAGCTTGTCGATGGCGTAGGTGGAGCCGATCTGCAAACCACCGAACTCAAGGCTCGAGCCTTCAAGCCATACGCGCGGGACGGACTTTGATTCGCCGATTTTCAGGTTGTGCATCGTGATCATTGCTGGCGCTCTCGAATCTGGTTGTGATGGGGGGACATTTTGTGAGAGCCGATCAGATCAACCGCACGTAGGTTTCCGGGCCGCGCGGATCAAACGGGCCGCGCGCTACCTTGCCCTCGTCCATTAGCACCTGCAGCAGGTTGCGAACTTCCATCCATCCGCCGTCCTTGATAAGGCCCAGCTGCCTTACGGCATCCATGGCCAGCTGGTAGTCGGTCGGTTCGGTCTTGATGGCGTCCAGCAAGGCGCTGGTGATCGTGAGCTGGCGTTGGGTGAGAGTGGTCATGCGGGCGTCTCTGGCTGATATCTGTGGGACTGATTCTATTAGCCCTAGACTAACCGCGCAACACTTAAATTAGTCCTAGACATCTTTTATAGTATTTGTTGATGTCAGACGCTACAGATTGTTAGTGCGCGGCAGCCTCAGGCGCATTCCAACGCATAGCCATACCCTTGACCGTCAGGGTGCTGCGATCGGCAAACGTGTACACCTCGCCCTGGCACGACGACGTGAGCGCGACACATTCGATCCTGGCGTAGGTTTCTGCCTGGTCGGCGTCATCAGCGTGGGCAAAGATGCGCTCGGCGTCACAGGTGATCAGATGGGTGTGGGCAATGGCGTTCATGCGGCGTGATGGCTCACAGGGTCTGTGGGCTGACCATTGGCGCGCTGCGCGTTGGCGGCACACGCCAGCTCGAATGGGCGCATGTTCTGGCGGCGCGCCAGCCGGAAGTCGCCGGCAACGGTGCGCACCTGGCGCTGACTGGCCTCGCCCACCACTTCAATGACCGCGGTGCCCAATACGAGCACGTCACGGCTGGCGCGCAAGATGCCTGGCACGCACTTCTCGATCGCCTTGAGGGTCAAATCGTTGCGCGGGGTGCGCAGCGGGCAATCGCCGGCGTCGTGCTGCCTGAGTATCAGACGTTCATCACCAGTGGGCAGCACGCCCATCACGTACTTGTTATCTGATCGGAATGCGACAAACGCGGCCGAATCAATGACCTCGTTTACGGGGTGGGCATAGCATTTGAACTGCATGTGTGAACCTCGCAAGGTGTGGCAACTGCGGCAATTTGCCACCAAAAAAAGTATCCGCGTACATGTTTCGGACGAAAAACACCTATGTTGAGGCTCTAAAACGGTTATTCGTCGTTTTGTGGCGCTTATAGGCTGTCAGCCGTCATGTTGATTGGGTTGATTCACTTTTGGCCTGGGGACTACAGCGATCTTGACTCAACGGCCGCAAACTCAGCCTTGAGCTTGCGCAGCTCGAGCACCTCGGTCAGCAGGCGCAGCGTATCGCCTGAGCTGGCGCCAATCCCGCGCTGGGCGTCCTTGCCGATACGTTCAAGGTCGAGCCCCCACGCATCTACAGCGGTGGTTTGCTCGATCGCTGGCAGATAGTCCAGACCTTCGACATACGCCATGGCTATCGAGTCCCACACGGCGGGTTGATCTACGCCAGCAAGGTGCTGTTCGATTTCGCTCTCAAGCCTGTACGCGCCACGGTGATCGAAGGTGTAGGCCAGATCGCTACCCTGGCAAAGGATGGTGTCAGCCATTTCACTGGTGAGGCGAATTGCGCGGTCCTTGATGGCCTCGACAGCATGAACGTACGCCTGCGCCCGTGTATTGCTGAAACGCGCTGCATACGCAGGGCAGACATTAACGTCACCCCATTGGACGCTCACGCAACGCGCAGCGGGCGCCAACTTGCTCAACCGATGGCGGAATTCGGTGCCGTTCCCCTTGTTCTCAATGGCCACGGTTACGTTCGGCAGGCCTTCGATATAACGCGCAACGGCACTAGCCAGCGTTATCCAGGCGCTGCTGGTGGTGTAGAGGGGTATCCCGATCATTTCTACTCGGCGGCGATCCTTGCTCAGGCGGTCACCAGATCCGGACACGATCATGTGAGTGGCTATCGTGTGTGCCCCTCGCGGGCCGCCCGCGACCACCACGGTGATCAAATGCCCCCACGCCTCGCTGTGATTGATCACGGGCGGGCCGTCGATAACATGCTCGATGGTTTCGCGCTGCAGTAGGGCTTGATACGGGGCTGTGCTTGTCATGGGTGATGTCTCGTTGTGGTTGAGCGCCAGCACGGCGCGGGGTCAGACCAGGTCGGCCAGTTCGGCCTTGGCCTTGTTCAGTGCATGTTCGCGCTTGTCCTCTACCAGGCTGTCGCTTTCGCCACGCGCCGGCACGTACTCCGCGCTTTCAAGGAACACCATGCACACGGTGTCGAAGAAGTCAGGCGACGGCAGGTTCTCGGCCGCCATGTCCTGCTTACGGGCGATGTGATACCGCCCCAGCTCGTCCAGGTGGTAAGGCATACGGCTGGCCTGGTCGAGCAGATCCTTTTTGTACTTGCTGGTGAAGCGTATGGCGCCGTCCTTGATGGCCTCGATCGCGTGTACGGTCGATTGCGCACGTTGGTTGAGGAAGCGCTTGCGGTATTCGTTGGAGAAAGGCAGTTCGCCCCAGCGCACGCCCCTGCAGTTGATGCTCCCACTGCCCAGCTCGATCAGGCGCTTGAGGAACTGGTTACCCATGGCGTTGGTGTCGACGATGATCGATACGTTGTTGAAGGCCGCGGCGTAGTCCAGCACCTTGCGCGCCACCGGTGTCCAGTCCTCGGTGCTGGTGTACACAGGCACGTCGACCACTTCCACACGGCGCCGATCGGGCGACATGCGATCGCCATTGCCGATGACCTTGAAGTGGGTGGCCACCGTCTTGTCTCGCCCCACGCCAGCCGAAACGTCGACGACGATGACGTGACCGTAGGCCTCGCCTTCCAGGATGACGCGCGGGCCGTCGATGACGCGCTCGATCGCCGATCGGCTGACCAGGTATTTGCTGGAGTTGGTCGGGAACATGCCCCGGACCTTGATTTGATACTCGGCCTCGTCGCGCCCACCGTACTGGATGATCTTGGACTTGATGAACGGATCGTCTACCAGCGGGCTGTCTTCGGAGCTGAATGTCAGCGATGTCCACTCACCGCCCTGGTACTTGCTCAGGTTGTGGTGGGTGTCCCGGAAGAACCCGGCGTTACGGGTGGGCTGTGACGCCATGATGAATCGGTTGCGGGCGTCGGTCATCGCGCCACCGATCACACCAAAGTTAGCGTCTGGTATGCCCGAGGCTTCGTCAGCCATCCACAGCAGGTAGCGTTCGTGCGTACCGGCCAGGTTCTCAGGCGCGCCGCGGGGCGCTGTACGGGTGGTGATGAACCAGGTGGCCGAACGGGTCTTGATGTAGACCTTTTCCGCCTGAATCTCGATGTATTCGGCAATCCAGGCGTGCGGCCCCTTCTTGATTTCGGTCAGAAGGTTGGTCATTTCCTTCCACACACCTTCGCGCACCGTCTTGAGCTTGGGCGCGGTGATGTAGGTGTTGGAATTGGGGTAACAGAACAGGTGCCAGAACCCGATCACGCCAAACGATCGGGTTTTGCCGGTACCGTGGCCCGAGGCAACCGAGACGCGCGCCCCGAACACACTGGTTTCGTCGAACAGCTCTTTTTGCTGGTGGGTGACATCCATGCCACAGACTTCGACCGCAAACCCGTAGATGTTGGCGGCGTAGCGCTCCATAAACGCCAGATAGCGTGGGTCAGCGTCAATGGCTGCCCGCTCTACCTTCTGTTTTGACGCTCTGGCCATGCCATCCCTTACGCCCCCACAGGGGGATTACTCAGCGATCCCACTCTATGGGGCGTCTGGACAGCTATTTGGCGGGGGTTTGCGCGACTGGGGAGTTGCTCAGCAGCTGATCGAGCAGATCCGATTGGTATGGCGTGAGCGGCTTACCCGCCACGACCTCAATGAACGCCCGCAATTGGTTGTGGTGACGCGCCAGCGCGGCGTCGGCCAATGTGTGTGGCTGTGTCATGTTTGTGTCCCCTGATGGCGCTCACGGTCTGCAATGAGCAGCGCCACGGCCTTGGTGATGGATTCGTTCGCGTCACAGCGCTTGATGGGGCTGTTCGGCCATGGCCACCAGCGTTGGAACGCGATGGCTTGAATGCCGGCCGCCTGCAGCACGTAGCACCCGGCCGCACGCACCAGCTCGCCCCTTATGTACTGCTTGTCCCAATCGAGGTTGAAACCCTCAGCCGTTTGCTGGCGCAGGCGCTCCATCACCATGGCCATCGCGGTCGGGCTGGCGCCTGGCACGTTCACGAACAGCGGCATGGGCGCTTGCCACCCCTGGCGCACCTTCACGTCCCAACCGTCAGAGCCTGGGCCCGGTGGGCGCGTATAGCTGATGCCATGGGGTTTGTTGGCGCGACGGGTCACCCACGCGATCGGAGCGGCGCCAGCATCGCCCAGCGGACGCGCAGCGCTCTGCCATACCTGGTAGGTGGCTTGGGTAGCGGGATTGGCGTAGCCGTCGCCGGCGTGCTCCAGATCCGTGATCCCAGCCAGGCCGCACTGGTGCTCGAAGTCGGCGCGCTCGAGGAACATCACGCAGCACCTCGGACGTGGGAGGCTTCCAGTATCTGCCAGCGCTCGGGCGCCAGCTGCTGGCGCTCCACACGCTCGACATCACCCGCAGGCCACTTGAGCCACAGCACCTCGCCTATCTCCAGCTCCACGGGCAGCTGCTCGTTGGTGGCCAGATCCACAACAGCCACGGCCGGGTGGGTGCGGGTGCTGCCTGCATTCGTAAAAGCGGGATTGGTTTTCATCGTCACGTCATCTTCAAAGGTAATTGAGCGCGGGCGCACTCGTTGATCCCGTGGGGAAGGGCCTTCACAGGCCGGTCAGAGTTGCGGCGCCCGCAGTCCTCGCAATAGGTGTAAGCCGTGGGGCGCCCCTTTAGGCGCCACTTGACCCGCTCACCGTCGCAAAACCGACAGCGCATGTACGGTCCCTCAGCTATCCGCGCACATGGCGGCACGAATTTTCATCATCACGTCCGCGTACTGCCATCGGCGAACAGCGAAAGCGTCCAGCGGTTCGCACTCCCACTGGATCAAAGGACAGTGAATGGCGAAGTCGTCGCGCAGATCCTCCAGGTGCTGCAGGTCTACCGCTGGCGCTGGCGCTGGTGCTGGTGCTGGTGCTGGCGTTGTACCTGCTTCAACCATGAGGCCGTGCCCGGTTACCGCCAGCTCTCGAAGGGATGGCGGCATGATGACCATCGCACCCGAAGCGCCTACGTCGACCGCGCCCAGGTTGCGGGCCAGTTCGCCGAACTCCCGCCACTTGCGCGCACGCTCAAGGGCTTTATCAGTAGGCGCGAACGCATTGTCGTCCTGGTCAATCGATCGATGGCCATGCACTACGCGGAAATTGGCTGTCCCGGAATCGTTCTCACGATCGAGCGTCACGTTATGGGTATGGGCGTCCGGCTCAGCTGGGATATGACAAAGAGTGTGTGACGCAAGCCGGCTACTGCTACTGGCGAGTAGCTCGACCAGTGCGCTGGTGTCGCCCTGGTAAGTAGCGTCCACAGCCGGGGCATCGGCCACGCGCTCAGGATCACAAGGAAGGTAGGCGCCGAACGGGATGGCCTGCGACTGCCCTGATACGGGTGAGGCAGCGGCCTGGGTGATGTCCGGGGCGTCCAATGGGATCTTCTTGGCGCGACTGATGCGCTTGGCCAGGGTCATCGAGCGGGTGAGCGGTGTCTGCAGGAAGTCCGAGATAACAGCACGCAGCGCGATCGGCGTCTTAACGGTGCCGGCAGCACCTTTCTGGATCGGCGCCCAGCCCGACGACGTGCCCACGAACAGCAGCTGAGTGTTGTTATTACCGTTACGCACCTTGCAGCCACACCCTTCCAGGTACGTGCGGAACTCGTCGAGCTGCTCGAGCTTGAGCAGACCGGTGTCGTTCTCTTTCATCATGTCGATCGCTGTGAGCATTGCCCTACTCCTGAGTCTGTTTGGTTGCCTTGAACGGCGTGAGGTTGGCGGCGCGGCCCTGATGGCGGGTCGATGCCTTTGCTTTATTGACGGCAAACGGGAGAGCCCAGATTTGCCCGGTCTTGAACTGGTACAGCTCCCACAGGCCCAGCTTGATCTTGGCGCTACCGTCCTCGTAGCACTGCCATGAACGGCGGCTGACGTGGATCAGGGTGGCGCTCTGGCGCTGGCTGAGCCCGGTACGCAGGCGCAACTCGCGCACCTGGTCCTGGCTGGGCACCAATGAGGAAACAGTTAAGGGGGTGGTCATCACAGATTCCCTTCTTCAATGCGGCGCCGGCGTTCCTGCATTTCCAGGCGAGCGGCTTCTGTCTTCTCGTGGGCGCGCATGATTGCGGCGTCCAGCTCAGCGCTGTCTGGGCCGTTGTTGACGACAACAGCAGGCTCGACATGCAGGTCGAATATCTTGGCCACCAACTCGCGATAGGCCTTCTGGTCGCCGGTGCGGATCTTCAAACCGTCTTTGGTTTCCTCCACGCCGCCGTACAGCGCTACAGCAGCAGGGCTGTAGCCGCGCGAATCGTGGAAGTGGGTGTACTGGATGCCCTCGCCTGCGCATTCCGGGCAATCCTGCTGGGGGGCTTTGCGCTTGTCGTAGCCCAGGCCGCCCAGCTCGTCGAACGGGGGGAATAGGTGGCCTTTGTTGTCGGCCTCAGCCTCGGCAAACTTGGCGTCGTATTCGTCCCGGCGCCGCTCCATTTCACGCGGGGTGTGCTGATAGCGGTTGTCGATGCCATAGCAATAGCGGCAGCACGCGCGGCGCAGCTCGGAGATTTCGCGCGGATCTGCGAAGGCGGCGGCATGGATGACGCCAATAGTCGCGTTTTGCACATCGGCGGTGCGCTTGAAGATTTCAGCCTGGCGGGCCGCGTAATAGGGGTGGTACTTAACCTTTTTTAGCAACTTGCTGGCCCCGACAGCGGCCACGTTATCGTTCTTGGCGGTGTAGCCCGCATCACGATAAGACTGCACCTGGTTGTAGCTCACCAGGTACAGGTCCACGAACTTGGCCATCTTGGGGTTAAGTCCGTGCAACTGCGCAAGCGCTAAGGCTTCCAGCTGTTTTTCATTCAGCTCGATCGGGTTTTTAACGACGGTCGTGCCTTGCTTTTCAGCTGCTGGGCTGTCGGCCGTAGCCGCAGGTTTTGCAGCAGCAGGTGCCGCAGAATTTCGAGCCTTTGCGGGGGCTTTCCCGGTGTCCTTTTCAGCGGCCTTTGGCTTGCTAACCTTAGCAACGCGGGGGGAACGGTCTGGCTTAGTGGCGGCCTTACCCTTGGGCGCGGATAGGTTATCCGCGTACCCGGCTGGGAGGTCATCATTTCGCTTACGTGGCATGGCTACCTCAAGGCGCACTTTCTACATTACTGGGCATGGTGCCGGGGCCAACTTTCTGCGCCTCCGAAACACCTGTAAAAAAGCCCGCTTGCGCGGGCCCCTTCACTGTTGCGACTCATGGCAAAGGAGCCTGGTAACTCCCCCACCTGCCAGATTCGGGCACGTCTCTGGCAAAACGCGCATGGTCGAATACCGCACCCGCCCTCCCTCGGTTATTCATGCTGCAGGTGTTTTTTCACATCCCCCTCTTTCAGTGAGAGACGCCGTGCTACTGGCTGACAGCTCCAGCAGACCACCAACAACGAGCGACCGGGTAACGCACCCATTCGGTGGGTCAGTCCTGTTCATACAACACACACTCTGGCGCAGTGGTTGGCGTTTAAAACCAGGGCGTAGGCCAATTCCCGCAAGGGAGCTGGTAACACCTCCCACTGCATAAAACAGCGCTCTGCCTGCAAAGCGTTCTTTTATGCGGTGATCACACGTCAAACAGCAGCTGCTGAACCTTCTGCTTGATCAGCTCAGGGCTCACGGTCACGGTTTCCAGCTCGTCCAGGGCCATGCGTTCGCGTTTCAGGCGCTTGAATTGTTCCTTCATGCTGTCACGCAGTTCACCGACCAAACGGACCAGCTTTGCGCCTCCTTTGAGGTCTTGGAACTCTGGCTGGCGGTGCGCAACATCCAGCGCGGTACACAGTTCCTCGACCGTCCCGGCAACCTCGCCCAGCAACACCCGATCCAGACTGAAACCCTCCAGCATGATCGAGCTGCTACGGGCCATCGCATCAACCATGCGATGAAACTGCGAACCCACTGCCTCGGCCATCACACCGCACAAAACAGCCTGGTTACCTTCCTCGGGCTGACGGGTGATGTCGTCGTGAACGCCCAGGGCGTAATCAGTGGTGACGCTGTAGAGGTTGCACAGCAGGCGCAGGTTGTTGAGGCTCGGGGCGCGGTGGCCGTTCTCAAACAGGCTGATCTGGGTCACACCCTTGTGTGCCAGGGCAAGCCCCGCGGCACTCTCGGAATAGCCAGCCAACTTGCGAGCGCGGCGCAGACGCGGGCCGACGATCTTCATCAACTCAACGTCTGCCTGTCGCGACATGTCGGAAGGGCCTGAACCAACGCCTAAATCAACGTCCTCACCAAAAAGCGAGTCGAAAGAGGTCAAAGCACCCTTTTCTGCCTCGATTTCGGCTTTATCGGCCTTCACTAAACTATCCGCGTACATAGACACCCGTATTCACCCGTCAGCTGGTGCGATTCGGGCGGATTAAAATCTATCCGCGTACATATATCAAGCCATTGGCGAATTATCTTCGCTACCCGTTGTCGTCTCGGGGCCAACTTCCTGCGCCCCTTGTAAACACTTGGCGTGCAGCTCGATGACCCTTTGCTTGAGTGCGACCGCTCTATCAGGATTCAGCCACGTTTCGCGCAGCAGCTTGTGACGCCTTTGTGAGTGATCGCATATTGCCATCAGATAGGTGGCGTCATACTCGATGCGCAACTGTAGTCCCACAATACAATGACGTTTTGTAGGGGCATAGCAGCCCCCACACGCCAGCACATGATTCAGATACGCCTCGTGGGCCAGCTCCACGGGGGTTGGGGCCGGGTCACTCACGGACCAGCTCGATATCCCAGCCGCCGCCGTCGCCCTTCTTGACCGGGTACACGACACGGAACACGAACGGATAGGTGTCTGCCGCCAGCTTCATCTTGACCTTGGCATCGTCGGTGTAGATCGCCTTGGCGCCCTTCACGTCGTGCATTTCAAGCGCGCCATCCGCCAGCATCACCATGAAATCAGGGGTCAGCGTGGTTTGTGGCGCCAGCAGCAGCTTTACGGGCTCGAACTTCCACCACAGCACGTCGCCGGCAAGCCTGAGCTGATCCAGGTACGTGGCGTAGCGCTGTTCGGTTTCATTCATCACGCCCTTGGCCAAGCGCCCCTTGGCCTGCATACGCTCGATCGAGGTGGGCTTAGGCTTGCTGACGGTCGCAGAAGGCGGCACAGCGGCCGGCGTCTCGTCTTGGCCAGCCTTGCCCCTGGGTGGGGACTTACGCGCCGGCGCACCCATTTCGCGGACCTTGTAGCCTGGTGGCAGCGCGTTGATGTCGGCCTCGGACATGCGCAGGCTCATAGCGCCAGCTCCGCTTGTGGCAACGCCAGGGGCTTGTCCAGCTCCAGGGCCAGCGTATTGACCGCCAGCGCATAGACCTCAGGGTGTTGCAGCTCGAATGCAGGCAGGTGCGGGGTTTCGATCCACTGGCCACGAACAGTCCCCTTTTCCAGCCAGGCAGGCTTGGAGCTGGTGCCCTGTGTCCAGCTGGTAATGCCTATCCCGTAGCTAGCCACCTGTTTGCCGGTGATGAACCCCTGACGGCGCATCAGCGCGATGACCTTCAATGCCGCTTCCTTCCACGGGGTGAGACGCACGGGCGCCGGCACACCTGCAGGAAGGTTTGACACCAACACCGGCACTTGGCAGCGCTCGGACGGCCACCAATCAAATAAGCGTTCCTCGCCCATGTAGGTGCGGTCACGGTCCCGGTGCAGCAGCTGGTAATCCAGTTGGAACGTGAAGTACTTCCCCTGCATGTCGCAGCTTTCGCGCGTACACATCACTGCAACGCCCAAGCGCTCGAGCATTTTGGCAATGCCGGCACTGGCGTCAGTGATCTTTGAGACGATCACCAAACGGTGGTCAGGCCCCGGACGGCCGTAGTACTCGTCGCCCCGGTTCGGCAGGATCTGGTCGGCCACCTTGGCATTGAGCGACAGCTTTGCCTCTACGCCGATCTGGCGCCCACTCTCGTGCACCACCAACACGTCAAAGCCAGCAGCCTCGGGGTAGCACGTCCACCCTGGCACAGCGTTGAACTCGTTGATAAACACGGCACAGAGGTCGGTTTCCTTCTCGATGGCTCTGATTTTGGACATGACAGTCTCCGGCCCGCTGGTTATCAGCGGGCTTGATTGGGGGTGTTGGTATTGTGATTGCCGGGGTCGGCGTCCTACGGGCGGGCTTTGCGCCAGCCGTTAACCGTACGCTTTACGGGCGTCTGCCTCGTTGTCGAACAGGCGACAGCCCCAGCACGACCACGAACCATCATCGTGCTGGTGGTAATAGGCGCGATCCTCAAGCCCCAGCGTCTGCAGATACAGCTCAACTGCGTCAGAGAAGGTTTTGCCCTCAAACTCTCCGTGGAGCGTTGCTGTAGCGGCCTCACCCGTTGCCCGGTAGCCCTCAGACCAGATTGCAATGGTCCGTATCTCTCCGGCATCCGCTGCAGGCTGGTCATCGCCATAACCATCGTCCAATGCCTTTTGCAGACGATCTATGAGCCCAACAACGTCGCTCTGCTCCCACACGGCAAAGAGCTGGTTTTGCTCATACAAGCCATCACGGCACACCGTGTTGAAGTGCAGCGGCACAGATGAACCTGTTTGCTCGGATGTCTCCAACAAATCGACCATTTCGCCCAGCTCGGAGCTATCTACCTCGGTAGTGAGGCTGGAACAGTAGAAATCACAGGTTGATCCGCTGGAATCGTGCTTAACCATCAGCTCGCCAAACACGCAGGGTTCATACTTTGAGAACACGGTGCCTGGCCGCATCGCCAGAAACGTGACCAGATTGACTATTCGCATGGGCGAAGTGCCTCCGCTTGGGCCTTGTACCGGTCCCGCTGCTCTCGTACGCCACTCCAGGCCTTATCGAAAGGGTCGTTACGGTGAAATCCTTCGTCGAGCTTGGCCTGCTCCAGCCAGCGCTCGGTGGACCGCTTGTAGTCCACCAGATCCTGTTTGGTTCGCTCTGCCTCGCCAGCACGGCGGTCAGCGTCGGCCAGGTCAGACTTGAGCTGTGTTATCTCATCGAGCAGCGCCAGCACAGCTTGCGGCGGTACCGGCATTTCGTATTGCAAAGCATCCTCGGCAGCTTGGGCTTCGGCTCTCAGCTCGCTATGGTCATCCATGATGGGCTCCACTGCAGTCGCATTTGGTGCCGGTCAGTCCGGCAGGCTCGATCGGCTTGCGACAGGTATTGCATATGGACCAAGACGCAGGCACAGGGCTGGTCATCTGAGCCGATACCAGGTCACGCAGCAGATTCTTGTTGTGCTTGGCCAGCGCCAGCACCATGTGCTCCAGTGCTTCCTGGTAGCTAGTGATCGCGCCCGTGCCCATGCGCAGCACATACAGCGGCGTACGGACCAGGACATTCTCCAATGCGATCGCTTCAATCTGGTCACGGTAAGAAGGCTGCGGCGGCACGGTAGCGCCAGCTTCGTCCGCCTCGGCCTGCAGCGCCAGCGAACCCATACGGCTACCTAATTGGTCGACCAGGTCGGAATAGTCCTGTACGCCCAATGAGGGGATCGGTACGAACTCCAGACCGATCTTGCCCAGCTGATGGGCCATTTCCAGACCGTTGCGTATTGAGACAGGGTGCGCGCGTTTCATACCAGCGTCTCCAGCTGGGCCTTGTATGCCTCGCCAGCCACCACGTCAGCGTCAGTGATGGTGTAGGGCTCGATCTTGCTCACTTCGTAGAAACGAACGTCACAGTTCTTGTCTACCCACGCCCGCATAGGCTCCATCAGGGTATCCAGCTCGTCTTGCTGCGCGTCGGTCAGATCCGGGAAGTGGTCGGCAAACTCGCTCTCACTGCTCGCCTGGTTGGCCATGTGGTTCACCACGTCGTCGATATCGGGCAGGAACGAACTAGCAGCGCTCTTGCTGGTTACCCCGCGTTGAATGACATCGCCCGCTTTCAGGTCATTGTCACTGACGATCGACGCCAGGCTGTCATTGCTCCAGTTATCGGAGGGGGCCGCCTTGGCATAGGCGTACTCAATAGCCGGCTCGGTCGGCATAGCAAAGGTAATCGTCCCTTGAGCCACCACTACCCCCGGTTCGTTCTCCCAGTCGCGGTCTGGGCCTTCTGTCACGATTCGAGGGATTGCCCACGCATAGCTTGATAGCGCCTTGTCTATGCCAGCCATCGTCTCTATCGCTGCCTCGTCGTTCTCGAAGGCGTGGCGCGCAAGGATGAACCCCCGGACACATTGCAATTCTTCACACAGCGCCTTTACAGCAAACCCCTGCTCGAGAATGCGGCTTGGGTTAGGCTGATGACGCCCCAGTGGGATTGCTAGCTGCACGGTGCCGTCAGGCCTGGATTCCCACTCCCCAACACGCATGCTCTTACCTTGGCCGTCTTCCAGCTCGATAAAGCGGCATTCGTCGCCTGGGCCAGGCGCAGCGGAACAAACCACCACGGCAACCTGCTCGGTACCACTATACAACTCTGGCGAGGCCTCTTTGAGCGCCAGGATCTGCTTGGCAGCGTGGCGCAGCATGTAGATCCGCTGCATCACGGAATTGGTGGGCTTGCCCAGGCTGTAGTCAAGGTCGTCGCCCAGCTCGAGCAGTTCCTGGTGATCACTGAGCCACTCATAGGCGCCAGCCGTAGAGCGGTTCTCAAGGTTTTGGCAGCCTCTCAGCGCCACCACCAGCGCACTGTGCTCGGCATCCTTGCATTCGGAACCCAGCAGCCATTGCGACAGCTGCTCGACGCGATCGGCCATAGGCTCGGTATCCGGAAACCACTCGGGCAGCTCCAGGTCGCGTTCGTCCAGCAGGTCGATGATTGCCCCGTACACGATTTCGAGCAGGTAGGCTTCGTCCAGATCGGTTTCGCGGCTCGAATGGTCCAGCTTCCCGTAAACGTAGTCGTCGTCATCTTTGGCCAGGAACTTGAGCCCGTAGTCGGCGCTTGAGCCAACGTCGAACACCAAAGCGCCCGTATCGCCATACATGGCCATGCCGTAACGGGACATAGTCAGGTCGAACGCGTAGGAGTGGGTGCCCGGTGTCTTGCAGCGCCACACCTCAACGGAGTCGGTCTTGGCCAGTTGGGTGAACTGGTGGTCTTTGATCAACTCGGCGCAACGCTCGGGGGTAGGCTTGTATGCGGTCATGCTGCTTGTCCTTGTATGTCAGATTGCCAATTCAATTTGGGTTTCGCGCAGCCAAACCGGTGCGCTGTTATGAGATTCAATGCGGTCAGCGATAACGGCGCTGCGCTGACCAGCGCTTGGCGGGGTGTACATGCCAAAGCGGCTAATGCTTCCACCGTTCACAGCGGCATTTGTTGAATCAGCCGATGCCAGGGGCAAGAACTGAAATACAGCGGGGTCCAGCATGCGCAGGCCATGCAGGCGACAGATCGGCCGCCCCTGTTCGTCGCAAACCGCGTTCATTACAGACCCCATGCGTTTCCACCACGGACGGGTGCCTGGGCTTGACCACTGGCCCGAACTCCCAAGGGCGACCATTTGCCATTCGCTGGCCAACCGCTGCAGACGCTCAAGCGATTCATGCAAGTGCCAGACGGGTACGCCGCGTAGACCCTTTGGCCATTCAGCAAGTAACCGATCATTGGCGGCTTCATCACCATCAATGACATCGGGAATCAGCGCCCACTCAAAGCCTGGGTGGCGGTGCCAGTCATCTACCCAGCGGGTATAACCGTCTACGTCGAGCGTCCCGCCTTTGGTCCAGATGCTGAAAGCGCCGTTATCGAACACAAACGATTGGCACACATCAGCGACAACGCCCATATCATCGCGGCGGGGGAACGGAACAAGGGCATGGCGGCCGGCTAAGAATCTGGCTTTGTCCTCAAGCTGCCCGGTCACAGGCGTGCCGTGGTAATGAATCACACGTCAGCCCTCACGCTTTCCAAGGAAACGCCCTGATGCACCGCTGTGATGATCTGGCGGCCGCCAAACCGTTGAAATAGGTCATCCGCGATCTGCTCGTGAAATCCGCGCTTGATAAGCGCCGTAGCCGTACGGATGTGCTCGACCCTGATCATGTATTGGGTGCAAATCTCCAGCTGGTAGACGATTGATTCGCCATCGGCCGGACACACAGCAACGAAAGTGTGGCGGTAGGTGTTGGTGGCCGTTAGGGCCGTCCTGGTAAGCGGCGCAGGCAAGCTCATTCACTGCACCTTCACTTGCCGGCAACGATGCGATGGCCTGCATAGCGGCCTGGCTGGACAACACGGTTACCGCTCACGACTTTGTGCTGGCCGCGGACCTGGGTGCCGTCCTCACGTACCAGGCGCGAATCCGCACCCTTGGACAGCCTCACAATGTCGCGGCAGACCTCAACGACCGTGAAACCATCGGCCTTGAGCGCGTTCACGGTTACTTTCTGTTTGGGTTTCATGGCAGCACCAGGTGCGCAGGAACCTTGACGATATCGCCGGCGTAGGTGGCCACGATCGAGCGGCAGACAGCCACCAGGTGTGTCGGGGCGTCCATAGCGCGGGCTCGGTCTTTTTCTTCCTTCCAAGTGCCGACCAGGGCGACGATAGGCTCTTTGCCGTTATCGTCTTTCGGGCCGGTACCGCTTGCGGCGATGTTGAACCGGTAGTCGTCGATCAAGGGACCGCCATCGGCCCAGTTGCTCGACGGGGCATAACGCTGGACACCAACCATGTGCGGCTGATGCACCACGTCCAGAACGCCACGGCGGGCGATATAGGCGCAGGCAACCTCGGGGGAGTTGCTTGCGATCTGGCCGCGACCCTCAAAGTAGCCCTCGCCTGACTTCTCAGCGGGCACCCACACCCACGTCAGACCTTCACAGCGTTTGTCGAAGGCAGCAACGGCCAGATCCAGCGCCATGCCGGTCAAGTCTTTGGCGGCAACGTCCACCAGCGTCGTGTTCAGGTTCATGCAGTCACCAAACAAGTAGGGATTTGAGCGTGCGTGCCAAAGGCGATCGACACGAGCAGGCGACAGGCCGCCTCAAGGTGGGTTTTGCCAGGCATGCCCAACAGCGTGTTGCGCTTGCTCCAGGCGACATACCCGGAAATGCCCAGCGGGGTGCAGTCGTTGGGGTTGAAGCAAATATCGTGTTCATCCACCAACGGGCCGCCCACCTTCCAATCCGTCGACATCGAGCACGGATTGTTAAAGGCAAGTACGAACAGCTTGCTGTCGGGGTGGCCGTAGGTGCCGCCCAGCGCGACGGTGGGGCGCACGTCCTTTGTGGCCATGATCGCGGCCCAATCCAGCGCAGCGCCAGACAGGTCGTGAACGTCGACTGAAACGGGAGTCATGTCGAAGGCTTGGCTCATTGCGGCATCACCAGCACGGCCGGGACGTTAACGGTGTAGCCGTACTTCCACTGCACCAGGGCGCGCAGCACGGCCACGCCCTTGGACGAACCTATGCCGATCGTGTTGAGGTCAACGGTGGCCACGTACTGCTTACCGTCTGCAATCTGGGCCCAGCCACATTCGGGCTCGCTGCAGTCGCGCAATTCCTGAATGTGCGCATCCACCAGCGGCCACATCTGTTCCGGTTTGGTCAGCGGGGCGAACGACTGCATACGGAAGTGACTAAAGTTCACCGCCCACGGCTGGCTTTCTATTCCAGTGGGGGTGACGATCAGGTCCATACCAGCGGCCGTACCGCCAGCCCACTCCAGTGCAAGGCCGTCGAGGCGCTGCGTTTCTACGGTGACGACTGCATCAATCATTGTGCTGTGCCTTCTGATTCGGCCCGCGGGCGCTGCTGTTTGATAAGGGCGCTTTCGGTGGGCGCTGGGGTTGTACCGGCGAAGGCAGTCATGCCGCCGCTTTCGTAATTGGGTGTCGAGCCCTCAACCAGGAAGGGCTCGATCAGGTGCCAGGTCCACTTGCCGGTGATGTCCGAGGTGAGCCATTGCGCCCACGCGGGTGCATCTACCCACTTGGGTGGCGGCTTGACCTTGGAACGGGGCTTAGCGGGGGCTTTGATGGGTTTGGGCTTGCCAGGCAACAGCTTGTTGGGCCTGATCAGACCTTTCTCTTTGGCTTCGGCCGCTTCACGTACGCGCAGGCCTTGCTCGAACAGCTTGCCGACGGTGCGGCCACCAAAATTGTCATCGGCTGCGATCCCGCGATCGCAATGCGGACAGCACGGCAGCTGCTTGGAGCGCCACACGCTCTCAACCTGCTTGGCGGCTCTGAGGTGCAACGTGAGTCCGGTGGCCAATTTGGCCGCATCAACTTCGCGAGCAAGCCGTTTGGTCTGTTCGCGCCAGTCGGTCGCCAGCATCTTGAGCGCCCAGTACGCGGACACCTGCATTTTGCAGTCCTGGCACTTGACCGTGTCACCCACGTCATCGAGCAGGATTCGCTTGTGCTGACAGCCTTCGCGCTGACGCATGTAATCGTCTTTCTGCCTGGCGATCTGCAGGTCAGCAAACTGGACAACGTTGGTTAAATCGCTCATTACCGACTCCGCGTAGCGCCTGGCCAGCACTATACCTATCCGCGTACATTCGTAATAGCGTTTTGTTTATATAGATGGGTTTTACGATGTTTCAGGCACAAAAAAGCCCCAGCAAAGGGGCTTTATGTCGGTTTCGTAGGTGTTTCTCGGCTTGCGGCTTTTGGGTGCCAACTTACCAACAGCGTATCAAGGCCCGATCGCCGCATTCTTCGCTGCTAAGACTTAACGGGAAGGCTCAACCCTTCAAACCAAAGCGCGACATTTTGCCAGCCAGTAACAAGTACTCCATTACCCGCTTGCGCCAACCTGTACGCGTCATCGGGGAACGCAGACAACACAGTCCCTATGAGCGCCAGAATAGTCGAAACGATCAGGGCGCCGGCCTGGCCTGCCAACGCGTGGGGAAGTGTGATTTCTCGGTGGTATCGAATGTTGTCGAAGCACAGACGCATGTGCGTTTTTAGCGAGAGAATCTGAAATTCAGCGTTACCGAGTTTTTGAGTCAGCGCGGTCAGATCCTGGCGCAATGACGCGAGTTCACGGTGATCCTCGGTAGGGAAACTCTGTATCGCAGTGATATTGGTAAAGGTCGACGACTTGCGCTCGATGACCTCCGGAGTAGGTTCAAAGACTGTACGCACAGCCTGAATCTTTGCCATGGCGGCTAAAGCGATGGTGACCAAGCTTGAGAACATGGCCAACAACAAGCCAAGAGCGAGCATGTGGTTCTTTTCAGCTGCGCCTAAGGTGACAAAAGCTGTCGCAACAATCACTACCAGAATTGCCAGCCCTACAATTGTTTTCATTGGCCGCGTCTACGAATTTGGGGGGCGGCAGTATGAGCGGGGCTGAGCGAGGAAGCCAGGCCCTGGCGGCGGCGCCGGCTTCTGGCTGCCCCGGATCGGGGTGGGTTCCTTTCTATTCGGCTTGATGCTGATACAGGGTCACTACAAGACAGCGGCGGCCGGCGTCATATCTGCCCTGCCCTTCACGGACTTGGCCATTGACCGTGACCCACACCTGGTTAAATTCGACCAACCCTTCCAGCGGTTCATGCAGGGTGATAATCAGTTGTGTATCACGGCCGAGCTGGACCTCATCAATCGACACATCGACCCCGGTGTAGCGTTGGCTCTGCTCTTCGCTTTGCGGTCGGCCAATCACGGCGTAGGAAAATTTCAGATCTGCAACAGTTCGCATTGGGATTCCTTTCTATTGATGACGTTACAAGAATTGCGGTTGATCATCGGCCCAGACTTCGCCCAGCGCGGCCATGCGCGCAGAACGTCGAACATAGGCGTCCTGCCGGTACAGCCCGGCGCCGTCGACACTGATGCGCTGTTCATCGCACAGGGCATCGATATACCCCACGGCATAGGCCACGGCAAAGCGGACTTTCAGAGCGTCGGCGGCCTGATCGATGGTGTCCAGGGCGGCATTGACCCGTACCTGGGTTTTTTCGTCCGGGCTTAGCATCAGGGCTCCTTTCAGTGACTTAATCGCGGCTTGCGCGACCGAGCGCGGCGATAGCGCGGATTTGCAGGGTGCTACCACCATCTGCGTCGTCAATGACATCGATCAGAAACGAGCGTGCTGCAGGCCCGCCAGCTTCCCCCAGCGCAGCTATGGCAGCGACGTGCACATCGCCACTTTTGCTCGCCATCTTCGCGATTTTGATTAAATGCTCTACGCCTGAATTACCAGCCATTACTTGTTTCCTTGTGTGGGTATTGCCCGGTTGCCTGTAGAACACGGGGCGGTATTTTGCCGATCGAGCGCGGCGCCATCGTTTATTCAGCCCTTATTTCAACTCGCCACGCAGCGCCTTATTCATCAGCTCGGTCAATTCCACCTGCAGCGCGCCGGCGTTGGGGTTGCCCGTCTCGACAATCTTGAAACTGACCTCCCCTTTCCCTGGGATATAGCTGCTCCCACTGGCCGTGGTGGTTTCGATCAGCTGTACAGCCGCCAGCCACAGCTCATTGGCGTGCTCGTGGCTCGTGGCCTTGATGTCGATGGTGATTTGCGCGGTGTATGGCTCAGCCATGGAGGACTCCCTTTTGTTTGTTATGCGATTCGCTCAGATAATTATTCGCTGTCTAGGGGGATGCTTTGAATCTCCCACCTATGGGCAGACGTGAAGGCCGGGGCCGGATGCGCCTGATACCACCGATCCCAGCCGCCCACTTCCTCGTGCGCTGCTGCCTGCTTAACGTGGTGTTGCTCCACCTTGAGCCGAAACGCCTCAGCGTCCACCAGCTGGGTGAATCCACGTACTGGATCACTGCCTTCATAATCAACAACGGCCATCACCAAATGGATCATGCTGGCAGGCTTCCATCAGTGGTTGCTGTCTGAGCCACCTCGCAGGCGTAGCAGATACCCGTATCGGTGACACCCTCATGGCCGCACTCAGGGCAAATCTGCTCGGCCTGTTGCGCCTGTCGGTAGGGCTCAAAACAGCTTTCGCACAGGTAGCCGTCGGGCAGTTCGATTACGCGGCCTTCATAGCCGCAGGAATCGCATTGATGGATCAGGGTCATAGGTCAGGCTCCATGGGGACAATGGTCAGGGTCGGCGGTGGGGGCTCAAGGTCAACCATCATGGACACCCGATCGCCCAGGGCGAGTAGCGCTTCGTTGTAAACCAGGAGCGCGATGTCAATGCGCTGCAGTGTTTCTTCCAGTTTGCCCGGCTTGTGCGCCTCCAAGGCTCTTTGCGCCGCTTTGAAGTCTCGCCGGGCGACGGCCACGGCATGGAGCTGGGGTTGCAGCTGATCAGTATCAATTAGCGCCATGGCCGGGCCCCTTAGTCATCTACAGCGGCATCATCGTCCGCATCATTCAGCTGCTCTTTGAGCGACAGCGCGCGATTCATCATCTGTTCCGCCTCAAGGATCATCTGGGCCAGCGCTTCCCGTACGCCTTCTGGCTCCCCGTTAAGCAGATCCTCGTAGCCTTCCTCGATCAGTTCAGCGCTGACAGCGGCGTACGCCTCAGCCTGGCCACGCGTTGGAACCTGAATCATTGTAGAACCCTCGTGCTGGCTGTCGGGTCGTACGGCTATTGGTGGTGGCGACACCGGCCATATGCCAGACTGCTGTATATATGAACAGTACAGGTATTACCAAATGGCCAGCAAGTTGCCGCCCTTTCGCCCCGTCTCCCAGGATGAACTCCGGGCCGTCTACGCCCGGTACCGCGATCCGGACATCCGCCGCATCGTGCTCGAGGTCGAGCGATATCGGCGGGTGATCGCGGAAATGGACACCCTGTACAAAAGCACCCACCAAGCCTGGCGTGACGAAGTCGGCGGCAATCTCATATCCCTGCACATGCTGCTGCAGATAATGACCACTGAGCGCCAACGCCTGATCTTCTGATCACTCCCCGCGCTCGTGGGCGCGAATGCTGTGCGTCACCACGCCCCACACGCTGAAATCTTCGCCCTCGAGCACGTAGCGTGGCGGGAAGCGCGGGTTCTCCGATCGCAGCACCGGGTTATCGCCCGAGAAATCTAGACGCTTGACCATGGGTTCGCCATTGATCACGCCTATGACGATCTTGCCCCGCACCGCCTCGCCAGCCTTGTCCACCACCAGCAAGTCACCCGAGAAGATCCCGGCCCCCTGCATGCTGTCACCCTCTACGCGCACCAGGTATGTGCCTGGGCCACGTAGGTTGACCAGGTCATCAAGTGATATCGCCTCGCCCGTAGGGAATTCAAAGGACATCTATTCGTCTGTCCCGCGAATTCGCTCGTAAGCGGCTAGCGGGTCACGGCTCGACAGCTCGGCCAATTCCGGCGCCAGCGCGTTAAGCACGTTCCATGCTTGAGCAACGGCCTTGTGGCTTTCCCGGAAGTACTGGATTGATACCAGCTCACCCAGGGCGGCTTTTAAGCGTTCGTCTGTCAATTCTGGCACCTGGGCGCGCGGCACGTACTCCACCCCGCCGATCAATACTGTGGCCATGGCAAGGCCTTCCGGTTTAATTCATTCATCCTCGCCATCCTCGTTTATCAGGCCATGCCGGATGAAAATCTCGCGCGCTTCGGGCATGTCTCGCATATCTGCACCCTCCGCGCTCCCACGGTCGAAATACATATCGATCAACAATCCCAGCTCAGACAGCGCCTGCTTTTCTGTCGGTTTCGACAGCATTCGCTCAGCGATCTGCTCAAGCATTTCGCCAGCATCTTCCGGCTCGCCCCCGACTAATTCACGCAACGTCCGGTAGTCTTTCAGGGCCTGCGCGTACTTCATGCCCTATTCGCCGATCGGCGCGCGATCGAACATGGTTTCGGCCGCGGCTGAATAGCGGGCGTCTGCCAGTTCGTTCAATTCGCGTAGCTCACCGTCGTCGATGATGCCCAGGCGCTCGAGCACTTCGGCATGCTTGCGCAGCGCGCCGTGCTGAAACTCGGGCATGTGCCCCGCCTGGTGATCGTCTTCACAGAGCGCGTGCCACAGCCCTAGTTCGCGTTCCTTCACCTCGTTGTCCATCAACAGATACCTGTTTGTGCGAAAGCGCTCGGTTTGGTGTGAAAGCGTGCCGCCAGGGCAGCCGCCATATGGTCGCTGATAGGGCGTTTTCCGCCGAGAACCTCAGCCACGGCCGCCTCGTCGCCAATTTCCGGTAGATCCGAACCTGTGAGCTGCAGCGTCTCCATTACATCCTTTAGCAGCTGCACCGGAGTTGCGGTCGGAAACGAAGCGTTGAATGCCTCAAACTGTGGGCTGTCCCGCTCATAGGCCAGAATATCGACCTCAAGCGCGACAAGGGTTCGTTCTTCTGCGCGGCTCAGAGCATGCCCGTCGGTCAATTCGTCCAGCAGCACCGTGGCTCGCACGTAATCAACCTCGTTCATTGCCAATGCTCCAGATGGTGAACAGCCATCTTTACACATGGTGTAAAGGCGGTCATCCGCACCCGACAGATTGTCCGCTTATACACGATCAAGGTCGGCTTTCAGGCGAATGAGCTGGGTGCGGTAGGTGTCCAGATCATGGATACGCGCGCGGTACTGGTTGAACTGCTTGTCATAGGAGAAGTGGCAGACGGCGGGGAAATTGACGGGCTGGTCGGCCATGTTGCTGGGGTTGAATCCCTGGTGATCTTTGAAGGCTTGCTTGGCCGCATGGCGATAGCCGCCGTGGCTTTTCACCAGGTACATCCCGTTTACGAGGCGCCGGCACTGCTCTTGGGTGAAAGAATCGCTCATGTGTGCGTCCTGCTGAGTTACTGGAAGGCCTGGCCGGGGTGGCTGGCCTTCTCAGTATAGGCGCGAACGCGCGTACGCGCCAACGTGCTTTCGTGCGTTCGCGCTACTGCATCCGCGCTTGCTCGAATTCCTCAATCCGCTTAACCAGGTCAGGCACCGCGGCCGCGATCAGCATCAGCGCCCCCACTTTGCGTGGGTGGCCACCGCAGATAATGCCAGTCACGTCCTGCACCTCAAGCGCCAGATCCTTGATGTGGTGCAACGGCTCTTGCCCGTAGGTGCGAACAGGCCCCAGCGGGTCGAAGGTCTGGCGTACAAACTCAAGCTTGCCCTGCAGGGCATGAATGCACGTCTCCAGCTGATCGCCAAGGCCTGCACCCGGTGTGAGGGGCCATTCCTGATCCGCCAGCACCTCGTTGATACTGATCACAGCGGTTTGCAGCGCTTCCAGCTCGACAACTTCCGGCAACAGCTTTTTACGCAGCTCGATCGACAACTGACGCATGCTCATTGATGGATCGCCGGGCACCTTGGCCCGCGGGGTCATCAGCAGCGCTTCAATCGCCAGCTCGATCAGCTGCACCAACTTGCTATCGCCATCGCCAGGCCCGTCGGGGGTCATTTCATCCATTTTTACGCTCCAGGTATTCAATGCGCGCCAGCAGGTCAGGCACAGCGGTGGCACAGGTCAGCAGTGCGGTGACCTTGTCGGACCGCCCACTGATTTGGATTTGGTCAGCGAATTCGATCACCTTGGACAGCTCCTTGAGCTGCTCAAGGGTGTGATCGTTGTACAGATGCTCGCCGGCACCTGATAGGCGGCCTTCCTGAATGCACAAAGGGCAAGGCTCAGTGTCCGGATCGCGGTCTACCGGGTCATTGGTCACGATGACGTGAGCGTTACCGCATAGAGCGCAGATCCCGTCGCCGCTCAGGAACAGATCGTCGATCGATGTAGCATCAGGATTAATCATGGCTGCACCTTGCCTGTGCCGTTGCACGGATCGCAGATTGTCGTGGGGGATTCGGTGATGCCCGTACTGACAGTGCCGTAGCCTGCGCAAGGCTTGCAGAACACCTCGGGCGCTTTGTAACCAGCGTAGGAAGTGGCTTTGCTGAATATCGTGGCCACGTCCATCACCAGAAGGCCGTGCTGGCCGTACAGCCTGCGGTCGTATAGCAGCCAAGCGGCATCGGCGCAGCCCGCAATCCGATCGACCGCGGGTGACGGCAAGTGCAGCAATACCTTATCGACTTTGGTTTTAAACGGGGCGAACGAACTATCTGGCAACAGGACAGCCGTCGACCTCACCACGTTGCGCGCCTCTATCAGCAGCTCTTGCAGCTCGGCCAGCTTGGATTGCAGCTGATCACGCTCAGCTGCTAAGCCATCGATAGTTTCGTGCCCGGCCTGTTCAATTGCCGACTGGTTCATCTTGCAGAAATGACGGACCATTTCCAGAGACGCTGATTTAACGGTCAGGTGTTCCACCTCAGCCTGTAGCCGGGTGACGTGGGCGCGGTCTACCAGTGGCACCGCACCCTGTGAGTACCAGTCGTAAAAAGCGTTATCTGGCTGCACGTACTGGCGCTGATTTTCAGGGCCGCACGCATAAACAACCACTTCAACCTCCCCACCCACAGGCGGCACAGGCGTGGCGATAAGCTTGGCTTCCAGCTCACCCACGAGCGAATTGATACTGCAGTACGGCGACCAGGCCTTGCCCAGCACCCGGCTTAACTCCTTCTCGACGTGGATTTTCAGGGTGTCGACGGTCCATTCTTCTGTGTTGGCGCTCATTGGGCTTTCACTCCGAACACTGGGGCGACTGGCAACGGTCGGTAGGCCGTGGGCTGCAGATTCGCCGGTACCGGCTCGCGACTGGCGCAGTAACGCCAGCACTTGAGCAGCTGCTGGCTGGAAAAGGGTTTGTCGACCAAAGGGTCAAGCTTGGCGCTGGTGTCTTGACCAATGAAGCAATCGCCCAGGACGTGAGTACCGCATGCGGCGATCACTCGAATACCCTCAGGGGGCAAGCCCGACTCAACGGGTGACCAGTGCGCAGGCTCACTGTCCGCCAGCACACCTTCGATGCGCTCAATCCATAGTGGACCGTGCACCAGTAACGGCCGGGCGAATAGCAACTCGGCCAGCATTGCTTCGCGGGACATCAGCCGTTCAACGATCCGATCAAAGTCCCCAGCTCGCACCACGGGAATATCTTCGGTACCGAGGGGCTGGCCTTCACTGTGACTGGCCATCTGGTGCGGGTGCACGGTGTAACGCTGTACGTGCTTCATGCTGTAGCCCTCTCTGGACGGAACACGCAGCCTTTGTCGTTGAACTCGGCAATGACCACGCCTGCAGCATCGAAGTACTTCATGCGCCAGGTTGGGTGGACGTTGCGAGGCTTGGCGCCGCGCGCGGTCTGGTTTGCGAAGGCCACCATCAGGTTTCCGTTTCTGGTGCCCGTTATCGTGCCGATATCGCCGGCCATTTCGACCTGCATGCCGATCCGGGCGAATTCGATACCGCGCACGCGCTCCATTTCTTCAATGAATTGCTGCTCTTTTGCTGTGAGTGCTTTCTGTGTGTTGGTCATGGTTAGAAGTTCGGGCAGGAATCGTCATATTGCGGAGGGTTCGGGGATTCTTTCCCAAACCGGCGTAGGTACTCGGCGGCGTGGATCACTGGATATATCCAGGACGTACCGTGGTGCAGGTTCATGTCTTTGATCCACCGACCCGATGACTCGTCGTATTCGCACCAGCCCTTTTGGGGCGAGTACGAACAAAAAGCCAGATCCTCGGTAAGCAACGCGATGCGGAAGTGCGTAGCCGTGGGGTGGTTGTCCATGATTTCTTTCAGGCGCTGCTCGTGGTGCTTGTACAGGTTGCCCGGCATGCAGTGAGCGCCGTATGCAACCGGTTGTGGCCAGCCGCGGGCCTTGCAGTTGGCTTGCAGGTACTTGAGCGTTTTGATTGGGCCGTTATCGTCTTGCTCGTAGGCGTCATGCTTCATCATGCGGCGCGAACGCTCACGAGGCGGCGCGCTCGGGGCGGGTGCCACCCTGGGCCGGGCCATCAGCTTCGGATTGGTCGTTGCCGTCAATGGGGCTGGCTCGACAGGCGCAGGCTCTGGGGCTGGGGCTGGCTCAGGTTGCGGGGTGGGTTCCGGCGCCGGGACGGGCTCTGGCTCGATCGGAGCGACCACTTCGGCGATCGGCGCAACGGCCGGCACCAGGTGAGGACGCGGACGCGGGCGCAACAGCTCGGCGCGTTCTTCAAGCTCGACAAAGTCCAGCTCGTCGCCGTAGCGAATGCTCCCCACCACGCGGCCCAAATCGCTTTGATCCTCCACCCACGCTAACAGCGCCAGCGCACGAGCGACGGTCAGGTTCAATTGGTTGTGTCCACAGCGCGACATCAAGTCATCCAGCTTGCGCTTGCTCTCTGCGCCCATGGAAAAGTTGAAGTCGTGCCGGGTCGGCTTTTCGGCGGCGTTCATCGCGCCCCCTTTCCGGCGCTGGCGGCCGGACTGCAAATATCTGTGTACATGGGGTGCTTCCTGTATCTGGCTGATTGCCGAATCATCATACATGAACGCGCGTACGCGCAAACCTGTTTTAGTGCGTACGCGCGTTCGCGCCTTTGTGTTGCGTATTATGACCCAGCCAAATACCGCCGAAAGGGCCTGTTTACGGGCTCTTACAGGAAACTCCCCTGCTCTGGTGCCCCGCGGCCAATCGCCAACGGCTGAGCAGTGGCGGTACCCACCCCATGATTCAGTTCGACTTCACCGCCCGCCTGAAAGCCCGCCAGCAGATCCGACGTATTAGGCTTGGCCATCTTGCCCGCGCGCGATTTCCCCACGCCCGCGCCGTTGGTGAGCTGGTGCATGAACTGATCGATCAAGGCGTTTTCCTGAGTCTGAGAAACGATCAGTGCCTGGCTTTCACTCGGGGTCAGTTCGTCCGTCTCAGGCACCAGCGCCTCAAGCTTGTGATGCACGGCCGACACCCACGCCAGGGCGAAGTGGTTACCACGGGTTTCGGCGCTGTACTTGGCGGGCCGCACACGCCCGGCACGGATGTCGGCCATGAACTGCTTGCGCGCGAACGTCACCTTGGTCAGCAGCGTGTCATAGGCGTACTTGGCGATTTCGTGCGAGGGGCTCACTCCGACGAATACAGATCGCTCGAGCACCAGCAGACGCTTGCTGCACCAATTGCGAAAGGTGAACGACCTGCAGCCAAAGGCAGACGCCACCAGCCCCGCCAGATCCTTTTCCCATGCCGGGCGAGTGGCCGCGGCCTTCTCTGCCTCGGACTTGCCGATATCGCTCAGGTGCACGTCCAGCTCAGTCAGACGGTACTTCTGCATCAGGCTTTGAGCCTGGCGCATCGCGGTCGCCGCTTCGTGCTCGTTGGCGCTCTGGGACAGCGCCAGGCAATGCTTGATCTTGCGGATGATCCGCTCAAGCTCTTTAGGGTCGAATTCAGACATTGGCCACATCCAGCCCCAGCGCCTGGGGATCTACTTCAAAGAAACCCAGCTGCCCCTTGTAGGGGGTAAAGGGCAACGGCTTGGGATCACGCAGCAGAAAACCTTTCTGCCCCATGTACCAGGGCGAGTCGCTCGTATCGAGGCTGTCGACCAGCTCGACGGATCCGATGATGCCGCCACGCTGCAGCTGGTCGTATTCAGGGAGGTCGAAAGGGGGGTTCATCGCACCCGACTCCAGACAGAACTGGTAAGCCTCACCCCATTCTTTGCGAGTCATGCCAGCGGAGGCATGTACAAGGAATCGGCCCCGAAACTTGGTGTGCCAGGTGCGGTTTTCAATGTCCTTGAAATCCGGGCTATGGATGATCAGCCACGCCCACGGCTGACGAATGCTCAGGGCCTTCATACGCTGATACCCAGTGTTTTAGCCTGGCGGCGCAGCTGTGCCGGGATCGGCGGCAGGGTGAATGCCAGTTCACGCGGCATGCCCTTGCTCAAGCGGCGCCGGATCGTACAGATAGGCACCGGCGCGAAGGCTGCCAGCTCTGTGAGCGTGCCAGTGCGCCCACCTACCTCATAGGTGGTGCGTGTTTGCCGGCGCCGCATATCTGCCAGGTGCGAACGTTGCGCAGGCGAGCAATGGCCGCGGGCCGCTTCACGGGCTTGGCGGGTCAGCATCGATTTGTTCGGCGCCGGCCACACCACATCCGGCAGCAGCTCAAGGATCAATCGCATCTTGCCCATTGAAATCTGCAGCGCGGCACCGGTCTGAGCCCGCGACCACCCACGGGCCGCGGCATCCCTGATGAACTGCTCTGTCGTCATTGCAGCACCTTGGAGGCTGGCAGCGCCTGTTTCAGCTTCTCCAGGATGCGATCAACGGATTGAGCCGCGTCGGAATTGCGCAACTCGCCTTTAAGCGCCAGCTGCAGCGCATTCAACAGCAGCTCCTGGCGCTCGCCCCGGCCGATCTTTTCTTCAACCGCTGCAATGATGAAACTGTTCATCGAGCGATGTTCCAGCTTGGCCAGTTCCTCGACCCTCGGACGCATACCGTCAGGCAGGCGCATCACGAATTTGTCAGCAGTGCGCGAAGGGGCGTTATTTTTCTGGGTCATCGGAAAACATCCTGTACAAATTTGGTTTACGCACGCCGGCGATCGGCGCCAGCGTGCGGTGAGAATTACTGTTCCAGGGCTTTCGCCGCTTGGAGCGCTCGGTGCTCGGCGGCCGCTTCGGGGCTGGCCAGCTCAAAGTGCGCAACCGTTGAATGGTCCGGGAGGACGATCGACAAGGTGTGCACGTCCAGGCCGCCCAAGGTCAGGTCACAGCCCGCCCCTTTCACGTAGCGGCCAAGGCACGAGACGCCCAGGCGGAACTCCAGATCATCCATTTCATCGCCCACGCCGGCGTTGATGAAGTCGCGACCGCTCTGCAGCGTTTTGCACTGAGGGCAGACAAACACCACGTCTTCGCGATCGGGGGCTTGTGCCAGGTACTCGGCCTGGAACTGCTCGAGGGAAATTTCACGACGGCCGTTCACGCTGCGCGCTCCTTTTCGTGGGGTGTGGTGATGGGCAGTAGGCTCGCAGCCTCACGGCACGCCTGCAGGGCATCAGCGGGATAGCCCCAGATATTGCCGTCGCCGAAAGTGCGCTCCATGCCAATGAAGTGCATCCCGATGCGGGTACCCTTCGTCACGTAGTCACGCATCATCGTCACCAGCTCGCGCAGGGTTCCGCCGTGGCTGAAACCCGTCCAACTCCCGTTGTTGCGCAATACGATTTTGGTGCCCGTCTTGGCATCGATCAGGTGCACCTTGGTGTCGTACACCAGGCGCGCCACCCGTTCGGTCTTAGGGCAGTAGAAGAAACGGCGCCCGTGTTTGGCGATCACTTCGAGCAGCTGATTGGCGTAGACGCAACGAACTTGGCAGGCGAACGGGTGTTTGCCGTGCTCGAGCAGTTTGGCGTCCGTGAACTTGAACGCCAGCTGATCACACAGCGTTTTCTCGTACGACAGCCGGGTCTGCTCGCAAAGAAGGCCCACCACAATGGAGACTTTGAGCCCCGTTCGGAGGTGCTCAAGCCTCATGTACTGGTCACCGTCGACGGTCACCACCTCCAAGGCAAAACGCTCGGGGTCACGCATCACCCTGACCCAGTCGATTCCTTCATTCTTCATAGCGTGTAGCCTCGAGCATCCGTTTGAATTTCGTGTTTTCCTGCATGCTCCACCACAACGATTCGGCAGCATTCGCGCAAGCTCGGCGGTAGCCTTCTGCGCCCTTCTCATTCCCGCTTTTACCGACCGTCATCACTCCAGATTCCGGGTGGTGAGCGACCGCTACAAAATTCCGCCCATCCTCCCCAGCCAACACGCTGGACGTGGAACTGACGGTGAACAGCATCGTGCCGATCGGGGTATCGATGGCCGCACTTCCCAGCGCGATATCGCCATCAAGAATCCCCATCAGGTGAGCTCCGGCCGAACCGGGCGCCCGACATACGCCTCAAGCCGTCTGGCAATCAGGTTGGCCACCTCAGTCAATCCCGTGCGCTTGTTCGCGGCACAAAGCCCGATCAAGCGATTTCCCTCGAGCGATTCCACCAGCAGCTCCACATTGCAGGCCGTGGGCTCGATGGCCTTGCCGGTCTGTAGCGCTTCGGTCATCGCCTGTGCGGCATCCGCCCAGGATTCAGCGTTGAACCCCTCGGGCGGGTTGAATTCGTAGGTGTCTGCCAACAGGTCGGCATTCCCCAGAAAACGCATCCTGTCGGCCAAAAACTTGGCGCTCATAGGACTGAAAACAATCGGAAGGTTGGGCATATCGATAACTCTGGCTGATTTGCCCGGCAATGATTGCACAAAGGCGCGAACGCGCCAACCTGTTTACGCGCGTTCGCGCTAACGCGCGTTTCGGTTAATTCTTTCCGCTTGAGCCAAACCCCTGAGAGCCACGCACCGTCTCGGTTTCAAAGGATTCGACCTCTGTAAAGTGCTCGTCCATGGTCGGTAGTTGGTAAGCCAGCTCGATGCGTGTCAGCACTATCTGAGCAATGCGATCGCCGACATCCAGCTCCACAGGTTCCTGGCCGTGGTTGATTAGGATCACCTGCAGTTCACCCCGGTAAGAGGGATCAACCAGCCCCGCCAGCACGTCGATACCGTGCTTGTCCGCAAGCCCGCTGCGCGGCCATACCTGCACGCCAAGCTGACGCGGCCACTCATAGGCGAAACCCGTCGGGAACCGAAAGCGCTCGCCAGGCTGTAGCGTCTTGGCCACGGCCGTGCGTACGTCAATACCCAGATCCGTCGGGTAACGGCGGGACGGGCGCGGCAAGTCATGCTCGCCAATGCGTAGAAGGTTCATGCTTTCGTTTGCTCCAGTTTCAGGCGGCCAGCACGGTGCGAGCCATTGAGGGGGGATTGATCGGTGTCGAGCTTCCACTCGATCACTCGGCGACAGTCAGGGCACTGCTTGCGGCTCAACGACTTCAACAGGATCAAATCGCGATTCCCGCAGCCCCTGCAGGCCTTGGTGCTCGCTTTTGACGTGCTCTCGTCGCTCAGCATGCTTGCGCTTCCAGGTATTGGCGGTGCGCTGCCCACTTGGCCAGCAGAGCGTATACGCCGCCAGGCACGGTGCGGCCGGCCGCCTCCACAAGCGACACGCAGTTGTCGACCAGCTCGATTTCACGGCCGTACTCGGCAATGAACAGGGCCTTGTTCCCGTGAACCGCCAGCAATGCCTTGTTCTCGCCTGTGCCTTGCTGGTGATGACCCTCACAGAGCGGCAGCACGAAGTAATGGGCATGGGCTTTGGTACGGCCGTCGCAGTGGTGAATCGAGACGTGCGCCGGCAATGTGAAGTCTCTCGGCTTGCCATCGAGCAGGCAGCAGATGCACCCACAGATATCGCCCACGTCGTGCCACCACTGTTCCTCGGGCTTGGTCTTGTGTCGGCCGGCGATCATGCTGATGCCCCTTGCGCTTTACGACCGCGCAGGGAGGCAAGGCCAGCACTGGCAGCAGCTGACGGAACCTTGGGGGTTTTGGGGGCGATGAACTGCGAAGGGATATCGACGATGACCGGCGCCGGGCGGTGGGCGCGCGACTCGTTGAGCTCAACACGACGGGCCTTGATGGATTTGGTGGCATAGGCCTCGCAATCCTTGAGCAGAACGGAGAGCGGGTGGCAGCTGGTGACGATCTGGTGGGCGTTCTCTTTGCGGACGTAGTACTGAGCCGCCAGTGGAGCCTTGGCGCCGATCCGGTCAACGATCTTGCCCATCAGGCTGCCTACGGTTTTGTTGTAGACCGGCCATTCCTTGTGACGGATGTGGTACGCGACGGCGTAGACCTGCCAGGCATCATGGGTCTTGCCCGACGGATTGGCCGGGTAGTCGTCCGGCTGCCCTGCAGTCAGCCCTTCAATCGAGTCAGCACCCAGCTCGACAGGCACCAGCTGAGCAACCGTATTCTTTTCTGCTTTTTCAATCTGGAATGCTCTTTCAGTCTTATCTAATGTTTCCGGGTTTGCCGGAACCGGCGTTGCCGTATCCGGTGTGACCGTTTCCGGCAATTCCGGAAACGGTAGCTCCAGATCGGGCTGGCCACGTTCCTCGGATTTGACTGCCAGGCTGGCCACATAACGCGCCGCCTGCTCAAGGTCGGGGGTTTCGGAGACTTCGTATTCAACGCCCCGGAAGGTGCCGCCCTCTCGTGTGAACTCCTGGTACAGATATCCTGCAGCGCGCAGTTCATTGATCAGCTTGTAGACCTTGTCGCGGCCCGAACGCCCCCCGATCGCCTCTTTGGTCTGGTTGATCAGGTCTTTGATCTGGACGCGCCAGTGGTCCGGCTTGCTCAGCAGATAGACCAGCATGCCCCGCCCCGCCCACGACAGACGTTTGTCCTCGATAACCGAGGCCGGGAGCATGTAGAACTGAGATTTTCTTGCAGCGCGAACGATGCTCATAAAGCACCTCCATGTGTGGGTGCTTTGAGCGGGTTGCGTGGAGCAAAAGACGCGTACAGGCCAACGCAGCCGCAGGGCTGGTCAGTTGAAAGCGTGGGAGTGACGCAAAGGCGCGAACGTGTTAACGCGCGTTGCGTATGGTATAGTCGGGCTATGAACACGTTGGACCCCCGTGAATCCTATGGAAACCGGGAAAGCAAGGAAAGCTTATTGATCCAAGGTTTATGGCATTGCCATAGTGCTCATAGCGACACAGCCTGCTAATGGCTATCCGCTTGAATGTATTCATAAGTTGTGGAAAAAGAACCCAAGTCGCCTGGTCGGTGGGGCGGGTTCTTTTTTTTTGTCTCCAATTTGACGAAAAGCGCAGAAACGGGATGTGATCCAATATGGCGTGCTGTATATCACACGGCCATTAACGTCGTCTAAAGCATTTTATCCGCGTACATCACTCCGATTTGTCTTTTTTCAACGGCACCAAATGCGCCAAAGCCCGGAAATACAGGGCTTTTGACAGCCCCCGCTCGCCTGACGGCGCACCTGAAATAATTTCCATAACGCTGATTGTCGCGAACCTGGGCGATAACTTGTGTGTGCGCAGTTTCCTCGCCAAGCGCGTGCCTCGAGCGATCGAGCCGCGTAATTCACGCTCGGGGTAATCCTGATCGAACCACCCGAATGGAAGTGACAGCACGTCTTCAAGGCGACGGCTGAGGCGCTCAGGAATCCCACTGCGCGCATTCACCGCCACACTCATCTGGTTGGCAAACTTCACCTGGTCCGTTTCGGAATACGCGCTCAGTGCCTTGATGCGCACGCCGTCATAGCGCAGATCCACGTACAGGATGAAACGATGCCGGCGCGCAGCCTGCGCGGCATCTACGGCTTCCTCGACTGTCGTGCATCCTTCAAAAATCTCGATATTCATGCTGCCCTTATCAATTGCTGTCGCTATTCCCAGCGATACTACAGCACCGATATACAAAGCGCTGTTTATTCACACCAAAGACCTTTATCGTATGGCCCGAATGTACGCGGATAGAATGCGCAGCGTACAAAACCGTATTTGAGAGGCGGAACATGGCTCGTGGTGTAAACAAAGTGATTCTGGTGGGCACATGCGGCCAGGATCCGGAAGTGCGGTACATGCCTAACGGCAATGCGGTAACGAACTTGAGCCTGGCCACCAGTGAGCAGTGGACCGACAAGCAGACCGGCCAGAAGGTCGAGAAAACCGAATGGCACCGGGTATCACTGTTCGGCAAGGTGGCGGAAATCGCCGGTGAGTACCTGCGCAAGGGCTCCCAGGTCTACATCGAAGGCAAGCTGCAGACCCGCGAATGGGAAAAGGACGGGGTCAAACGCTACACGACTGAAATCATCGTCGACATGCAAGGCACCCTGCAGCTGCTCGGCGGCCGTCCACAAGGCGACCAGGGCACACAGCAACAAGCCCCCCGCCAATCCCAGCAGGACAGCGCAGCGCGTCAGGCACCAGCTCCACGCCAGCAGCGCCCGCAGCAGTCCAATCAGAACGCCAGCGGGCCACAAGGCGGTGTCGCGCCGGACTTTGACCAGTTCGCAGACGACATACCTTTTGCACCTCTCCCCTACCTGGCGGGGGCCTGATCGATGGCCCACCCGATTACCTACCTGCATCACCCCCTTAAAACCGTCAATGCCCGCGAGGCCGATCGCCGGCGTATCGCTGAGGCCATGGCCGCGTTCGGCCCGATCGAGCCGGCGCCGGAACTGCACACCAAACCCACCCCCGCGCAGCAACGCGTGGCCCGCTACCAGTTGCACTTGAGATAAGCCATGTTCTTCAAAAACCTGCTGGTCTACCGCCTCACCCAAGCCCTGCCCTTCGACGTTGATGCACTCCAGCTCGCCCTGGCCACCAAGCCGGCGCGCGAGCCCGCCAGCCAGGAACTGAACACCTACGGTTTTATCGCCCCCTTTGGCAAAGGCGAGGACGCCCCGCTAGTTCACGCTAGCTCGGGCTATCTTTTAGTAGCCGCTAAGAAGACGGAACGCGTGCTGCCAGGCGGCGCGGTCAATGACGAAGTTAAGGCCCGTATCGAGAAGATCGAGGCCGAGCAGCTGCGCAAGGTCTACAAAAAGGAACGTGACCAGATCAAAGATGAAGTGGTTCAGGCGTTCCTACCTCGGGCGTTCCTGCGCAACCGCGTCACCTTCGCGGCCGTTGATGTCGAGCGCGGCCTGGTGCTGGTGAATACCGCCAGCAATCCCGCGGCCGAGGATCTGCTGTCGACCCTGCGCGAAGTACTGGGCTCACTGCCTGTGCGCCCGGTCACTGTGAAAGCAGCGCCAACCGCAGTAATGACCGACTGGCTCAGGACCGAACGCACTAACGAACATTTCTTTGTCCTGGACAGCTGCGAGCTGCGCGACACCCACGAGGACGGCGGCAAGGTGCGCTGCGATCGCCAAGACCTGACCAGTGACGAGGTGAAGCTGCACCTGAGCACCGGCAAGGTCTGTACCCGCCTGTCACTGGCCTACAAAGCCGATCTGTCGTTCGTGCTCGACGATGACCTGACCATCACCCGCTTGAAATTCGAGTCGCTGCTGGTGGACAAGGCGCACGATGACGGCGGTGACGATGCACTGGGACAGCTGGACGCCAGCTTTGTGCTGATGATGCTGACCTTCCGTTCATTCCTTCCGGATCTGTTCGAGGCCATGGGCGGTGAGGAAGTGCCACAGGGCATCTGACCAAACGCCAGACGAAAAAAAGCCGCGTTTCCCGTAAGGGCCGCGGCTTTCCTCCACAAGTATCAGCCAGATAATTGTGCCTCGCATTATATGCACCTGACCTCGATTAGCAAGGGAACGACCCCGATGAAAATCATCTTCGACGGGCAACACGTACGGTACGAAGGCGACCGCGGCCAGCAGCTGGGCAAGTACAAAGCCGGCCTACCGAAAAAGCGTGTGGCCTGGACGGCTTTGGTGCAACTCAAAGACGGCGCCGGCAACGCCATCGAAACCAATTGGAGCACCCCGAAAAACCTGCGCATGAACTACCTGGAAGCCAAAGCCGCAATCAAGGTCATCGTAGACGAGCTTCAAGCGCAGTTTATTGAGGAATACGGGCTGGGCCCGGACTCGGCGCACTTCACCTTGGTCAGCCGCTAATGCGCGCGCCGATCGATGCGCACGAACTGGATTTTCGCCTGCAGAAAATGGCTTTCTCACCCGCGATCGGGCTCAAGGTCCAGACCGGCGCCGTGCGCCTGGTGATCGTGCCTTGCCGGCCCCAGCCGGTGATCGATCCGGACGTGATGGCCCAGGCCGGTATCGCACCAGGTGACGAACTGGCGCTGGTTCGCACTGTTCAGCAGGCATTCAGGCAAGGGCTGATAGCGTCCGAAACCGCCCCTATACGCGTCGGCAACGCATTCGAGCTGCTCCATGCCCTTCCCGCGCAGAAGTTTTCACGGCTAGGTACGGGGATTGTTCGGCGCATTGGCATCACCCGTTTTGACCAGGTCACTGACCACCAGCTGGGCGCCAGCGGATACGCCAGCGCAGACGCTTTTGCAAAGTATTGGTCGAGCACGATGCCCGACGTTCCAGCCCACACCAATCCGTGGTGCTGGCTCATTCAATTTGAATACAGGGGATAACGATATGTTCACATTGCCACTATTAGTATTAGCCGGTGCACTCTCTTATATGTACCGCAGTTACACACCCGACGGAGTGGCTAATGCGGTGCTTCGCAAGTTTTATGGCCGGCTCAGAAAGGCCCTGGCGCTGACAATTGTAGCGATCTTGATATTAAGCGCTTACCAACTGCCTACAGAGATCGGGCAATACTTCAAACGTATTCAATATGCCCAGAACGCATTAGCAGCCGATAGACAGGCCCGAAAGGACGCGTCAGAAATCCAGCGCGCCCGCCAGATGATTGACGCATTTGAAGGGGTGGACAACTATTTGGCGTACCTAAAATGGCAAGATTCACCAAATCCAGAAAAAAACTACACCATTCGTCGGTAAAGGCACTTCGCATTTGAACCTTCTCGTGACACCCTCTACAAACGAACATGTGGCAGTTGGGGTCAATGTGTGGGACCGGTTCCAGAGCGATTTGCGGATGCCCTTATGTGGTGGGCTCTACAGGCAGATGTTACGCGGATACAATATCCGCGTAACATCCGGCGCAATCTGAGACATTGACCTGATGTTTTCCCCTGCACTTTTAAAATCTATCGTCTTTCGCTTTAGAAACTGGAACCGCCACATGCTACGGATCGCCCACTTTAATTACGCAGCACACACACGCATAAAGGCAGACAATCTATGGCCCTCACCCAGAAGGTTATTCAAAACATAACCATCCCGGCTAAATATCCCGACAAATACGGTTTGTCTCTGCGGGTATCTCCCGGTGGGGCAAAAGCTTGGATCGTACGCTACACGTTGAACGGCAAGCGCCGTGACGACGGGTTGGGTAAATTCCCCGAGGTGTCCCTTGAAGATGCCCGCGCACGAGCGATGGAAATCAAGCTCCTGTCGCGCAAAGGTATCGATCCGCGTGACGTGAAGGCGCAAAAAGCCTTGGCTGATCAGCCGGTTATCACCTTTCTGGACGATGCAAACGCCTACATTGAGCGCCATCGCAAAGAGTGGTCGCAGACTCACACCCACCAGTGGGAAGCGTCCTTGCGCGACCATGTTTTCGACTTAATTGGCTCAAAGCCAGTCGCCGATATCGACACCAAGCAGGTGACGAAGGTGCTCGACGTAATTTGGCGTGAATTGCCAGAGACGGCTCGCCGCGTGCGCAATCGAATTGAGCGAGTATTGGAGTACTCCACAGCCATGGGCCACCGCACGGGCGAAAACCCGGCTCGCTGGCAGGGTCATTTGCGCAACATCATGCCTAACGTACTGCCCGCCCCGGTGCCGCTCGAGGCGATGGACTACGTGCTGTTGCCCGATTTTATGCTCAAGCTGGATGCCGAGGATTCCCGAGCTGCACGCTGCCTCCAATTCCTTATATTGACAGGCTGCCGCACCGCCGAAGCGATTGGCGCGCGCTGGGACGAAATCGACTTTGAGCACGCGGTGTGGAGCATTCCGGCCGAACGTATGAAGGGCAAAGAGTTGCACCAGGTGCCGCTCAGCGATGCGGCGCTCGCCGTTATCAAAGAGGTCGGCACGCGGGGCAAGAGTGATTTCATTTTCTCCAATCGCGACCACAGTAAATCGCTTGCGCCCAACGCGCTGCGCCGGTTGATGAAGACGATGAATCAGGATTGCACCGTGCATGGCTTCCGCTCGACCTTCCGCACCTGGTTACAGGAAAAGACGGACTTCTCGCATGACCTGTGTGAAATCTGCCTGGCACACGTCGTCGGCAACGCCACGTCTCGCACCTATACCCGGAGCAATCAGCTCGAAAAGCGCAAACCCATGATGGAAAAGTGGGGACGTTTTGCGATTGGAAAGACCGTCGCCCCGCGTCCAGTCCAGCCTAAACCCAGCGCCCGTACGCCACTGGCCAAGGCCTCGCTGCGTGTCGGTGCTTGAAAGGGAGTAAAGAAACGCCCCAAGATCCATTGAGTGGATTGGGGCGTTTTGGCTGAATCCTGTTAGAAATTCCAGGTGGCGGTTAACACCCATTGCGAGTGTTCATCCGCCAGCCAGAGCTTGCCTGTCATCCTGACGGGCACCTGGTAGACCATCAGCGTTGCCCGCCAGTACAGATCGGGCAAACCGAAGTCGTCTCTAAGCCAATCAACTGAGTTGAATATCAGCAATATTGAATCTCACGCGATAGTCGGCGATTTCCTCAGCGCTCAGCACTGACACATCAAAATCAGCCCACGTCACGCCAGCTGCCTGGCATTGATCCCATGCGTGCCACGCGCCCAGCTCCAGCCCGGTACGCAGCAACTGCCCTTGCAACGAGGTCGCTCCCTGCGCCAGGCACATTTCCTCAAACAACACATCCAGCTCCGCGCGCGACTTCCCTGTCACTTTGCTCAGCATGTAGCCCGCATCGTGAATGGCGCCTGGTCCGCGGTGATCGACGTTGCCGAAATACCCCTGGGCCAACATCGGAATGCTGGCCAAGTCCGTCAACATCCCTTTCACTGTTTCGTGCCTTACCCCCTTGGAATCGATGAACGCGGGCTGATTCATCAGGGTAAAAAGCCGGTTGGATTCCTTCGACCGAAACGGCCGAAGTATTGGCTGCTCGGTAAAACCCGGTTTAAGCATCGCCAGTTACCTGGCTGACCTCGGCGCCGGCATTGCGATCAATTGCGGCCGTGGTCGTTACCGTGGTTGCTGGCGTTGCTGCAGGTGCGGGCGTGACTGGCTGTGCCGGGGTCGTGCTCGTAGGGGTTCGCGTCGACTGGATCACGTCGGCCTGTTCCTGAGTCAGCTTGCCGTCGCTCACCGCCTTGGCGATCGCATCGTCAATCAACGTCGCCGCCTTTTCCTGCACCGCCACCGTCAGCTGCGCATCGAGCGTGGTGTCGCCGTTGACGATGTCACACAGCCCGGAGTTGTAGACCTTGCCGGCGACCACGAGCTGGGCAACCGCTCGCTGTGCTGGTGCCAGGGCGCAGTAGCCAGCCACTGCGGTGGAAGCATCGGTGTAGACCGCGCCGCCGACAGTCGAAACGACGTGGTCAACGGTCGAGCACGCCGCCATAGCCGCCATGGCCAGGCCGATCATGCTGCCAATCAAAATTTTACGCATACGGATAATCTCCATTTAGAGCATTGGGTTAAGGGTGAATCAGGGGAAAAGGGAGGGTTTCTTGAGGTCGCGCGTGCAATACGCCAGCTCTGCCTGGCGGCGCTTGGCAATGCCGGGCATCCACTTGGGGTTAAGCCATTGCATGATTTGCTCGCACGCTTCCCAACGCTTGCCGGCGCGCAGCAGGCGCATCATCGTGCTGGGTACGCCGCTGGACTTGAGCGCGAACAGGCCGTCTTTGACGCCCTTCCCGCCTGGGCCCAGGTTGTCGTAAATGCTGTTGTAGGCGAATTGTTCGCCTTCGCTCAGATCCAGATAACTGATCGGCCCGGTGGGCGTCTGGATCGGGCCGACACGCTTCTGCAGCGCATCCTGGTTGGCCTGAATCCGATCGAGCAGCGTGCTCGAGCATTCATCAAGCGTGCGTGCCGGCTGGCCGAACTTCACGCCCAGCGTCTGCCCCATACACACGGTGGGAATGCCCAAGCCGTCGTCATAGGGCGACAGGCGTACACCTTCAAAGCCCACGGCTGAAACAGCCATGGCCACGATCAACGCTTTCACGCCTTTACGCTTCCCCGTCGATTTCAGCGAGGCGGACGCCTCAGCCGTGGTCGGATTCGTCGCCATCGGCGTCACTCCCTGGGTTTTTGCTGAGGTAATTGATTGCCAGGTTCACGGACTTGAGCGCGATGGTGACGGCGGCGTAGATCGCTGGATTGACATGGCCATCCAGGCAGATCCACGCCATCACCAGGCCGTCACTGACCATGCTCAGGGCGAACAACTTGCGGTTGTACGGTTCGGCTCTGCGCGCCGCGCGCTTGACGGCCCCCGGCCGTTTCTCAGTGACCACGGGCGTCTAGCTCTTTGCGTAGTTGGCCAAGGTCGAAACCTTGCCGAAGCACGGTTTTCTGCAGGTCCGAGAGGTCTTTGGTTTGGGAGTCCTGGGTGGACTTGAATTGAGTAACGTCGCGCTGTACCAGGGCGATGTCCTTACTGAATCCATTGATTGAGGTTTGAATACCGTCGAGCTTGGTGGCCGCGCTCTGGCAGAAGGCCAATAGCAGCGCGCCGGCCAAGGATTGGGCTACTTTTATAGCCATCTTCACCAAGGGTGAATCCATTAAACGCTGCGAGTCAGCGGCCATATTGATATCCGGGATGTGCATGATCGATCCCCTATTCTCTGTCGGTGATCGGCCCTGAATCGGGTCGGGTTTGCGCGCAAATCACGGCCGTTTCGCCATGATTTCCGCAAGGTTGGAGAGGCCCTTGATCATCGAATCAAGGCGGTTGATTTGCGCTGATACGGCCTTGCCTTCGTTCTCCCGGTTTTTCTTCCAGTTCTCGAACGGTTTGCTCGCAAAAAGCTTTTTGATGCGCTCGTCGGTGAGCTGGCCGCACCGCACCAGGTCTTGGCCGAAGTACAAGGCCAGGTCCGCACGGATCGCGTTATAGGAATCCCATAATTTGACGCGCTCGCTCGCTGATGCAGGAATGGGGAGGAAATCGGGCCGGTGCTAACTCTGGCACCCCCTTTTCAGCGTCTGGCTCGCTCACCTGGTGGGCGACAACGCCATGCAGGTTGGTGACGGCGTACACCAGGTGGGCGCCTTTCTGCTCGCACTGGCGGTACCAGTCGAACAGCCCCACAAACTGGGGATCTTTCAACGCGCGCACTTCCATGATTCGCGCCTGCAGCGCCGTTTCGTACTGCGCATCGTCGATGTAGGGCAGCGGATCTTCGTCGGCCCCGCGGATGCAGGCGGCCATCGTGGCGGCCCACCAGCTGTAATTGGTCTTGCGGAAGGTGCCGCCCTCGATCAGGGTTTCGATCGTCTCGGCCTGGTAGCCCAGCATGGGGCTGTAGATCATTTCCCGGCCTTCAAACTCAAAGGCGATGTTCCCAACCTCGGGCGTGTAGTCGGTACCGCCCAGCAGGTAGTCACGAAAATTCCCCTTGCCGATCGGGAAATCCGGCCCGTCTTCACGGGTCTGGCTCATGTAATACGCGGCGACATACATTCGCTCGTGGATCGACCACAGGCGCGGATCTGCAACGGCGCCAGCTCGATCCACAGACGTACAGACGCGGCGCAGCAGCTCGGTGTAGGTTCGTTGCTCGAAGACGGCCGGGATTTCGCACAGCGCCTCGACAT
>Ga0247730_1000292_pt1 | contig 42750 bp, 56 predicted proteins | sample UWRJL073202C2_FD_180959 | JGI IMG/M metagenome (GOLD analysis project Ga0247730, IMG submission 180959) | Plant litter microbial communities from Arlington Agricultural Research Station in Wisconsin, United States - UWRJ-L073-202C-2 | ecosystem: Environmental > Terrestrial > Plant litter >... | reverse complement strand
CGGCCGTGGCCGGGATCGTGAGCGTCTTGGTCGCGGCGTTGTAGGTCGGCGCCGTGGCGTAGACCTGCGTGACCGTGCCGGTGAACAGGGCGAAGACCTCTCCCGGGAGGGGGAGGCGGGCGTCCTGACCGTCGGTGCCGAAGAGGATGTCCTCCAGGGCCTCGAGGGCGTCGGCGTCGACTCGCGTGGAGTCGATCGACAGCGTCGCGGTCGCCTTGTAGGGGCGTCCGGTCTCGGGATCGTTGCCGGGGACCTCGACCGGGGTCGTGGTGCAGTCCCAGCTGAAGCCCTTGAGCTCCGGCGAGTCGTTGACCGTGGCGTTGGTCTGCTCGGACGGGGCGGCGTCGGCTCCGTAGACGAGGTTCAGCTTGTAGCCGGCCTCGGAGTCGAGGTCGTTGCCGATCCGCGTGCGGTAGTGCATGCCGAAGGTCTCACGGTTCTGCTGACCGACCGTGACGCCGGGCACCGGAGATGCCGAGCCGTCGCAGCGCTCGAACTCGTCCGGGTAGGTGAACGCCTCGATGGTCGCGGAGAACTCCTCGGCCGACTTGAGGTTGGCGTAGACGCCGTTGTCCGCGTACTGCTTGTTGGACTCCGCGCCCGACGGTGCTGCGGTGACGGTCGTCAGACCGTTCCACGGGAAGCCGCGGTCGTAGTTGCCCTGGGCATCGCGCAGGTAGAGGACGCCGTGATCGACGCCGGTTTCCCAGCGCTTCTGACCGGCCTGGCCCCACTTGATTCGTGACATGGTTTCTTCCTTTCTAGAAGAAAATGGTGAAGACGGTGTGGTTGAGCTGTTCTGCTGCATACGACCGGTTGTGACGTGTCATAGGCAGCAGACGGACTTGCTTGGGGATTGGACTGTCCGGATCCTCGTCGATGACGGTTACCTGGTAGCTGTCCGTGACTGAAAAGGGATGGTTGTCCGCGAACGTGGTGTCCGCTGGGTTGGGCTCGTAGACGATGCATGGGTACGTCATCTTCACATCCTCGGGAGGCTGAAAATATACGTTGTCACACAGAGTCTTGAGCTTCTCCTGGAACTGCATCCTTCTCGAGACTTCGGCCATTGTAGACACCCCCTAGCCGCAAGATGAGACGGGGGCTCTGCACCTTGACAGACTGAACTGTCCACAGAGCCCCCATCCAGCGTACGTACTTGATGGCAAAGAAATGTCCATTGGCGTAAGCATCGGCGACGATGCTGACCGAGTTGCTGAGGGCGAAATCGTCGTTGACTTTCTCCCCCTCTTCGGTCCGGCGTGTGTTGTCGAGAATATCGCCGAAATACTCGATCTCGGTGAACTCTTGCTTCCACACGCCGGACCCTGGAGGAGATTCTACGGTTTCGCCGTACCCGACCTCACCGCAGAACTTTGCCATCTGAGATCACGCAGTGCGCGCGTACGTCCAGGTCGTCTGGACGTTGTGCGGCAGGTAGTAACCCTCCGCGGCCTCGGCCTGGACGGTCAGCTCGCTGCCGACGGCGATGGCGTTCTGCGCACCCGAGCTCAGCGTGACGCCCGTGTCGGCGTCTTTGTAGACCACACCCGTCTGGGCCGGGATCGTGACGACACCGGTGTTGTTGTTGAACGACGGAGCGTCCGGTCCGGGCAGGACGTCCTCGTCAGCTCCGTCACCGATGAGGTTGCCGGCGTCGCGGACGAAGACCTGGGCGGTCTTGTGCTTGGTCAGAGCGCCCGACATGCGGCCCTCGATCAGGTACTGGTACTGGTTGTAGTTGATGTCGAAGTCGTCGAACGTCGAGATCTCGCCACCGCGGGTGGTACCCACGGCGTAGTCCGACAGGTCGACCAGCACCATGAGGATCTCGCCCTCGTCGCGCGTGACACCCTCCATCGCCGGCACGTCGACGATCGAGCTGACCTCCAGCTCGGCCGCCAGCTCCGCGCGGTTGCGGTACAGGCGACGACGCATGGCGTCCTTCTGGAGCAGCATGTCGTTGAGGACCTTGCGCGTCATGAACGCGGTCGGGTCACCCGCACCGAGGTAGGCCTCGCGCGAACGCACGACCTGCTCGACCATGGCCGACGGCGTGATGTTGGCCGGCAGCGCGACGACGTCCGTGTAGAACGGGTCGTCCAGGGCGATCGGGCGGATGTTCTCCTCCTTGATCTTGTCCTTGTTGCGCTGGCCGTCGATCACGACGGGACGGTTGTCGCCCACGAGGATGGCGCGAGCGATCTCCTCGTTGAGCATGAAGCGCATCTCGCTCCAGATCCAGTTGACGACGTCGAGCTCGGTGATGTCGACGATGTCGTCGCGGTCGAGCTGCTGCTTCTTGTAGATCGTCTGGGGCGTGGTCTCGCGGCCGGCCAGGGAGAAGAACTGGTTCTCCTTCAGGTCGCCCTTGATGTAGCCCTTGGCACGAGCTTCCTCGTGGGTGAGGTCGGCCGACATCGACTTGATGCGGGAGTAGGGCAGCTTGCGGACGCCGTTCAGGACGGTCGTCACCCACTCCATCCGGCGCGTGATCCACTCCGGCTTGTTGTCGATCATCCGCGCCTCGGGGAAGAGGAGCTCGATGTTCGTGATGCCGTACTCGCCGGCGTGGGCCAGCAGCGACTCCTTGAAGGTGTCGTACTTGCCGTGGACCTGGACGTCGTCCACGATCGTCTTCAGCTGGTCGTGCGAGAGGCTTGCGCCGGTGACGAGCTCTCCGCCTCCGCCCTCGACGCCCTTGCCGTTGTTCTCGAACAGGTTGCGGTTCATGTTGTTGCCTTCCTGGTGGGTGAGGGTGCCCTCGTTGTTGGTCTCGCTGTGGTTCAGCTGCTCGCCGTGTTCGACTGCGCTGTTGTTGCCGCCTTCGCCTTCGCCTTCGCTCGATGCGAGGGCCTCGGCCAGCATGTGCGCGACGACTTCCTTCTCGTCGTCGTCCATGCCTTCGTAGATCTCCTTGAAGGTGCGCTTCTCACCCTCGTCGGCAGGGGCTCCCGCGACGTGCTCGAGAGTCATGCCGGTGGTGATGATGGCGGTGTCAGCCAGCGTCTCGATCTCCGTGCCGTCGCCGTGGGCGATGCGGACGAAGTCGATCTTGGCGCCGGCGTTGGCGCCCGCGATGACGAGGCTGACTTCCTTGATGGCTCCGTGAAGGACCTCACGAAGGTTCTGACCCGTCAGCTTCTCGCGAAGCTCGTTGGCCCAGATGGACATGCTGTCCAGGTCGCCGTGCTCGACGATCAGCTTGGCTGCCTGACCCTTGGGCGTCTCGTTGAAGTAGCCGTAGGTGTAGACGCCCTCGCCCTCGCGGTGCTCGAGCACTGCGTAGCCGAGGACGTTCTCGACGTCGTCGTGTCCGTGCGACCAGACGAGCGGAACCTTCACCTTGTCCTGATGCGCGAACGCATCCGGCATGATGGTACGTCCGTCCGTGCACTTGAGATTCGCCTTGGTGGCCCAGCCACTGAAATCTGGTTCCATTTTGACGGTCTCCTTTCTGTTTGTGTCAACGGCGGATTGTAGCCGTCTTGGTTTGGGTGATCTTCTGTCGGTCCTTCTCAACAGCGGCCTTCAGCTGCTTACGGATCGCCTTGATCTTCTCCTCCAGCTGCACGATCTCATCGTGTTGTTCTGAGGCTTTCTTCGAAGGCGACTTTGTAAGCTCCTTGGCGTAAGCTTCGGCGGATCGCTTTGCGGCTTCTCGCTTCTGCTTGGCTGTGAGCGGCTTGCGGTCTTTGGCGGAGTCTTTCGAGTTTTTGGAGTCTTTAGAACTGGAGGGTGAGGACGGTTCGTCTTTCACACCAGAGCGGGCTTTCGCCTGCTTGATCAGAGAGTCGAGAATCTTGCGAAGGCGCTCGATTCGAGCCTTCTGGGCAGCGACGCGGGCCTCCGTAGCGGCCTTGGTCGAGAGCTTGGGCTTCGTCGGCTTGTTGGACCCGGGGGTCCCGCTGCTGAGTCGACCGGTAGCTTCTTCGACCGCCCCTTTCTTTCGTCCCTTGAGTTTTCGTGTCCGCAGGTAGTACTCCCTCGCTTTCGCAGGGTCGTAACTTCCGTCGGCGTGAAAGAACGCTGGGACTCCGTCATCGGGGTCAACCGAATCAAGTGTCGTCATCTTCTTCCTCCACTCCCAACGAGTTGAAAGCATCGTCGAGCGCCTTGTCAACCTCGCTCAAACCAGCTTCCTCAGCACCTGCATCTTCCTCCTCACCTTCAGCGCCAGGAACCCCACCAGCGGCCATTGCCTGCTGCTGGTACGCGGGGTTGATGTTGCTGTTCATGAGCTGATCCGCCTTCGGATCCTTCGACGGCTTCATACCCATCACCGAGAGCAGCTGGTTCGCTGTCATGATCTCGTTGCGGGAGAACTTGTCGCCGATTTCAGCCATGTCCTTGATCGGGACGAGCTTGAACGGGTTGCGGAAGTAGCTCACGGTCTGCAGCTGAGTACGAGCGGTCTTCGTCAGGAACTTCCTGGCAAATTCCTCCGACGCAGCGTCCAGAAGAGGCTCGAGCGTGCGGTTTTCGTAGTTCTGCATGACCTCAGGCGTAGCCGTGCCGTTCATGATCTCAGGAGTGATGCCGAGCTCTGTGTAGAAGTCGGCCTTGAGGTCCTTGATCTGCGCCCAGAGAGTGTTCTCGGCCGCACGGTTCAGCTGAATGACTTCCTCGGTACCGTCGATGTAACCGATACCGTACTGGCTGTCTTTCATCTGCACCTGAAGGGCTTTGCGCTTCTTCTCGACGTACTCGGCCTTGGCCTCGTCCTTCACGGTGTACGGGACCTTGATCAGGAGGTCGAGCTTTCCTGAGCTGGCCTGCTCGTCCACCGAATCCAGCATGGCGAGCTTCCGAACGATGCGCTGCAGCGTGGAGCTGGGCTCGTTCATGATCGTGAGGAACGGGTTCTCGATGATGGCGACCGCCGTCTTGGCGACCGTCACATCTTCTCGCCGACCTGTCTGGACGTTGTAGACATTGAGCGTCACGTGCCGGGGGTACCAGCTGACGATCTCTGCCACTCGCATGTTGCGGATGTCGTATCCGCCACCCATCTCAGGATTGAGCGTGGTGTCGATCGGAACTACAGCCGCGACGCCCTTATCGAACATCGTGGTGTAAATATCCTGCCGAAACTGGCGAGCTCCCTGGTCCAAGTTGGCTTCGACGTTGAGGCAGTTGTGCAGCCCGCTGAGGATGTCCTCGACGTAGCGATCCTCGGTGTCTTTGCGAATATGACGCAGGTTGACGCCAGAAGCGTCGATTGCCAGACGCGTAAGAACGGCCGCCAGGATGGATCGCTCGTGCTGGACACGAAGATGGCGTCGGTTTGGGCTACTTCCGTAGCTCGCACCCATGTCGCCGATGTCGACTCGACGCAGAGGGTCCTGGTTGGTGAAGACGTTCCACGCGTGCGCGATGTTCTCCGTGAACTTAGCCATGAGTCACCTCCTTCCTTGAATTGGTCATTCGAACGCCTCCTTGTTGTTCTTGTACGCGATGTAAGCGTCCATCAGAGCGGAGACATTGTCGATCTTCTCGTCTTGCCGCTTCTTCAGGAGCTTTCGGTTGCCGTTGGTGTCTTCCAGGGTAATCGCGTTACCCATGGTGAACTGCATCAGGAGCTGGTCGAAGAGCAACATGCGCTCCTCGGCAAGGATCTTGAGTTCGCCCAGAGGGACGGACTCCGTGCGGGCGCCCTGAATGACCTTTTCGATTCCGAAAGAACCGTTCTCCGCTTCCCAGCGGGTCATGAATTCTTTAGCGTTGTAGGGGTCGAACCCCACGCTGCGAACGTAGTACTTCATCTGGCGAATGAAAGCCTCGACGTCGTCGTAGACCTCCATCATGTCCAGCACCGTGCATTCCAGGACAAACAGGCTGCCCTCGGCGATGAACTCTTCGTACTTGGCCCGCATTGCTCCGGGAAGCTTCTTCAGCGTAAGAGACGAGATGTAGCTTCGAGTCTTAACGCCGTACTTTCCGTTGGGTAGAGGGAACAAGAACGTGAACGCACAGAAATCGTCACCCTGTGAGAGGTCGATCCCCATGGAGCAGGGAAGCTCCCAGAAGTCGCGTCGCTTGTGCGGCTCGGTGTCTTCGTAGGTGAAGAAGTACGTGTAGCCCTCCATCGGAATGCCGAAACGCTTGGCGAGGATGTCATTCCTCGAGGCTGGTGCTTTCTCGGCGCGTTCTACGTCTAGCTGGTACGTGTCGTACGTAACCGTGAGTCCGATGTTGGGATTGGCCTTGGGCCACATCGCGGGATCGTCAACTTCCTCAATGTTGTCCAGCCGGTAGTGCCAGATTGAGATGTGAGGAGCCAAGTAGTCGCCGCGAAGGATGTCCGCAAGTTCCATTTTGATTGTGTCGCCAGAACCGTTGCGAACGGTTCCTTCAGAACTAATAGCGACGATCAACCAGTCGTCCAGTTTGCTGGCTCCTTGCTCGACGGCACCAACGACGTCTTCCCTGATGTCACCAGAGAGCCATTCGTCAATCGTCGAGATCTTCGGGCGTAGACCCTGCAGCTTGTTGATGCTCATGGGTCGAACTTCAAGGAGCGAGCCTGTGAGAAAGTTCTCAACGCCCTTCTTGGTTGAGGCAAGCTTCATCCGAAGCGCCCGGTTGCCCGTGGTGTTCTGCATCGAGCCCTCGGTGAGGAACTTGAACAGCGGCCCGCGTGCGCGCGTGATGGCAGTTCGAATGGGCGACATGACTTCGTCGGCCTGCTTCATGGTTGGTGCGGTGGTGATCTGGTGCGTGGTGGAAGTGTCGACGTTCAAGAAGTAACTCTGCAGGCAGGAGGCGTACATTGACTTGGCGGCGCCTCGTGCAACGATGAGGTACTGCTTTGTCGTAAGCCGCTTCTTGATCGTCTTCTGAACGTAGCGTCCGCCGTGGTCGCCCGGCGTGGGTTCATAGACGCTACGTTCGACGAAGTAGTACCAGCCGAGAATCTCTTCCGCCCAGAGCTTGAAAGTCGGGAGCAACTTGAGGTCGCTTCCGTCTGTCAAGGTAAGCTCGTTCTCGCAGTAACGAACAAAGCCTTCGACCGCTTGATCGTCGTAGTAGAAATTCGGATTGTCAATGAGCGCGTCAATGCGGTTCATCTCCAGCTCGATGTTCTCGTTTACCGGAATGTCCCCGCGCATGACAGCATCGCGGAACTGACCGTAGTAGTACGGCGTTGCTACGTTTGACAGCGTCATTGCAATCCTCCTCCTTTCCTACCGTTCAGAGCGGCTAGGCCGCCTTCTTGTTGAGCGCTTCCTTGATGGCGGTTGCCGCGGCTTCGTCTGCGCCGTTCATCTTGACGTTCTTGTCTCCTTCAGCGCCCAAGAGCTTGGACAAGAACTTGGAGACACGGTCTGCGCGCGGGTCGCCCGCCTTCAGACGCGTGTACTGCTGCTCCAGGTTCATCCTGCTGACCAACTGCTGAAGCTCCTGATTGCTCAGAGCGTCAGTGCTGCTCTTCTTGGCGACCTGCTTGGAGACGGCGGCCTTCTTGGCGTCCTCGTGCACCGGGTGATTGGTACCACCCGTGGTCTTGGCCACACCCTTTCCGGGCTTGGTCTGGACGTCCACCGAAGTGGGCGCACTCCCGCTGGGATCCTTCCGACGAACGCCCCACTTCTGTCCCTTGATGCCGTAGTGGGCAAGGAAGTCTTCCTGGACCAGCTCCAGATGCGCGAGCGACGAATCATCGACCTTGACGTCCGTGATTTCACCCAAACCGCCCTTGGTGTAGAGCAGCGTGAGGATGATCTCTTCGTCGTCGCCGTCGTCGTGCTTGATCCGACTCTTGGGCGCCTTGATGTCGACACCCTCTTCGTTCTGGCGGGTGGACCCCCGGATGAACTCGTTGAGCGCGTCGAGACGCACCTTCAGAAGCTCTTCCTTGTAGATCTTGACGGCTTCGGTCTCGACGGCCTTGTAGTAGGCGTCTCGTAGGGCGGGATTGCCCTTGAGATCCTTTCCGCTGAATCGCGGGTCGCCGTTGACCTTGGCGGCAGCTCCGAGAACTCGGGTCTGCGTGTTCGTGCCGGCCTCGTACTGCTTCTCCTTGGGAAGGAAGATCAGCTTGGCCTCGCCCTTCTTGATGACGTCGGCACCAGCGTCGGTTGCCACCTTCGCCTTGGTTGCACCGCGACTGAGAGCCCCTCGAGGGGCGCCTTCGGCCTTGTGCTTTCCCCACTGCATTCCGGGAATGCCGTAATGCGCGAGAATATCGTCGACAGTTGTCATGATTCCTCCTTCCTAGTAGAACGAAACGATGGATACGGCTCCGGCGGCGCCGGCTCCGCCTGCTCCGGAAGAGAAACCGGTGCGTGTAGCTCCGCCTCCTCCGCCTCCTCCACCAAAGTTCTTGCCGGGGTTGCCTGCGGAACCGTTGGCGGCGGTGTTTGACGAGTTTCCGTAGCCTCCGTCTCCGGGAGAGACAAAGAACTTGTAGAAAGGGGCGTTGCCCTGGATATCCGAAGTGCCACCGCCGCTGATGGCGGTGGTTGCGGCTACGTTTGCCGCAGTGATCCCGAGACCAGAACCTCCGCCGCCGGCACCGAAGTCAGAAACCGCACGCTGACCGTTGACAGCAAAGTTGGTACCGTTCTGGTAACCGCCTTCACCGCCGCCGCTGTTGGTGACTGTTCCTCGAACTGCTGTGCGTGCAGCACTACCCGCCAGTCCTCCTTGAACGGAGGCATAGAGGGTCTTTTGCGCGTCCACCGGGTTACTGATGTTGAAATATACGGACGTGCTACCGCCGCTACTTCCAGCCCCTCGGTCTCCCGTTCCGCCGGCACCTCCAGCGCCTACGACAATAGAGATTGCCGCATCGTTGACGAATTCGGTAGGCACCCAGAGCTGCTTTCCGGCCCCTCCGTCACCTCCGGCTCCGCCGTAAGCAATTGCATTTGCTGCAGTAACACCGCCCGCTTGTCCGCCTCCACCTCCACCGATCAAAGTGACCAGAAACATCTTGGCCAGAGGATCTTTGGTCCATGTGGTGGACCCGGCAGTAGTGAACAACTCGATCTTGGGAGCCTTGGGCGCCGGTCGAGCTTGAAGACTCTTGATGTCCGCCCCGACCGCTACGATGAAAGCGTTGAGGCGGTCGGAGAGGCTCATGCCTTAGCGGTTGTGTACGCCGCCACGAGATCGGTCTCGGGATCGCCGATCTCCGCGCGCGAGTACACGGACAGGTTGGTGCGAGCCGTGGAAGCGTTCTGCAGATCGGACAGGTTCGAAGCGATCTTGAGGTTGAGCGCATCCGCGTTGGCCTGCGCGGTCGAGACCGGCTTGTTGGCGTCGGACGTGTTGTCGACGTTGCCGAGACCGACATCGCCCTTGACAAGCGAGACGGTTCCGGTCTTGCCGGCGACCGAGTTGACGTCGCCTCCGGAAGTGATCTCGACCCAGTTGGCGAGCGTCGAAGCGCCCTCGGTTGCGAGGATGAACGAACGCTTGATGTCCGAGCGAATCGCGACGTCTCCGCGCTGAGCCGTGAGCGCCAGCATGGCCGCCTGGCTTGCCACCGGGAAGGTGTCGTTGATCGCCAAAGCCGGGAGCTGAGCAGTGCTCAGAGTTCCCGTCAGATCGGCAGCGTTGCCCGAGGTGGCGACCGTGGACAGACCGAGAGCGGTCTTGGCTGCAGCGGCGTCAGCAGTACCCAGAAGGGTCTTGCCGAAGGCACCGACAGCGCTTCCCGCAAGAGCCGTCAGAGTCGCGTTGAGCGGCTGCGCGAAGGCGGCCAGACGAGTCTGGAACTTGAGCGGGGTGACGGCGAGGTTGTCGGCCGTTCCGGTGTTGGTCTCGGCCTGCGTCGCGATCTCGATGACGCCGACGGTGGTCTCACTGGCAGCGGGAGGAGCTCCCGTGGCAGCGGCCTTGACCTCGTTGATGGCCGCGACGAGCGAACCCTTGGCTGTGGTGGTGAGACCGGTGAGGTCTCCCCCTGCCGACCCGGAGATCCAGGTACGGACTTGCTTGTAGTCGGTTCCGACTGCGAGGACGAGGTCCGCGAGACGTGTCTGAAGAGACATGGGCTATACCTTCGCATTCTGATAGAGGAGTAGCAACGACGGGCCGTCGTCGTACACAGGGTGGGGCGCGTTGGAGGAAATATGAGCTTGCAAAGCCTCAATTGCAGCTCCATCGTCGCCGGGAATCACGTCTTCGTTGGTGAGAAAATACTCGAGGTCGGTCCAGGGCGTAACCCCGTCACCGATCTTGAAATTTCCGAGTCCGAGCTCCAGACCAGGCTCACCTTCAGCAAGCACTGGGTTCTTGAGCTGCCACTCCGAAGTGGTCCCCTTCTTGAAGACGATTGTTGCGTCGATGACCTTGGGCTTTGCGACCACAATTCCTCCTAGGGAGCTCCACCGTCGATGATGATCGGGCCGGTGGGATCGTTGGGGTCCGGAACAACCGGAAGACGGGGCGATGTGGTCTGCACGATCCGCCATTCGCTTTCACGAATCAGTTTTTCGATCGCCGTGATGTGAAATGACGTCGCCGGCGGGTCGTGCAGCATCTTCACCTTGAGATATGTGTACGACTTGACGTTGTTGAGCGTCAGCTTGTCGTCCAGCATCTCAGACCACTTGGACTCGGCATTCTCGATCATGAATCCATCGATCGGGCCTACACCCAGCTGGTTCAAGTCCGAAAATACGGAGTTGATGTGCATGATGATGTTCCGGTCGAACGATGTGTCCGCCTTGGAGACATCGAGAACCTTCTTGACGGAATCGAGAATGCTGTCATCCATTGTGGCCACCTCCTTACGAGAGTGAGAGTCGGAACTCGAGCGGGTAGTGATCGGACAACTTGATGCCATCCGAGTTGGAGCGCGAGCGAGCCTTCACGGTGACTTCCGCTTCCTTGTGGCCCAGCACTCCGTCGAGGTGGCGACCGTCCAGGAACGTGGCCTGAGTGGTGTTGCCTTTCTCCTCGAAGTTGTAGCTGTCCAGAGCCTTGAAGGGGTTGTCCGCCGACGTTCCGTCCCAGTTGCCGTCCATGCAGACGACCTGGTTGACGTGCTTGATGCCGAGCTTGTCACAGTCCTTGCGGAACTGCGCGAAGAGCGAGCGGACCTGCTTGGCCTGCTTGGCGTCCTTGCGGTAGTCCGTGTGGATCTCTAGCATGGCCCACTTCTTGTTGCCCTTCTGTCCGAAGACGGCCACGCCGTGCTTCTTGCGTCCCAGCCAGCTCCACGCCTTGGAAGTGGCGTAGGTCTTGCGGGGCGCGATGAGCATGTCCTTGTCCTTGATCCAGACGCTCTTGTCGTCCTTGGACCAGCGGTTGGGAAGGATGCGACTGACGTCGTCGATGAGGGACGCCGTGCCGGCCTCAGAAGCGAGGAACAGATCCACGTCCATGTCGCGGACGTAGCGGCCGATCTCGTCGCCGCGCTGGGCGTTGGTGGCCTTGTAGCCGTTGACCGTGTCGTCGTCTGCGATGTTCCAGTGGACGGCCTTGATGTGGGCCACCGACTTCACCTCCGAAGGCTTGGGCGTAACCGGCGCGGGAGCCGGCTTGGACGGGGTCTTCTTCGTGTAGATGTCGTACTGGTCCTGGACCATCTTGACGTAGGTCTTCCAGTACTTCTCGAAATATGGACCCGGGCAGGACGTGGCGTAGAACGACCGGTGGGTGCGGATGGTGCCACCCTCGCCGAAGCCGACCGACGTCGGACGTCCCAGCTTGTGGATGATGTGCAGGCCGGCCACGAGCTTGGCGCTTGTCTCCATCGTCAGACGGGAGATGCTCCAGCCAGGAGCCAGAGAAGCGTTGGCGTGCTCGACAACGATGCCTTCCTGGTTGGCCTTGGTGTTGGCGTTTCCCCAGGCCTCACGGTTGTCGTAGACGAACTGCGCGCAGTGCGCGTTGTCGACGCCGTAGTGCGCGGATGCCTGGCGCTTGGCCCAGGTGGACACGCAGGCCGCCAGGGCTCGTCCGACCAAGCTGTCGTGGATGGTCATGTGATGAATATCGATGTGCTTGACCTTGCCCCGTCGAGGGGAGGTCTCACGGCGAACCTTGAGCAGTTCGCTGAGCAGCATCTCGTCGACTTCGCCCTTGAGGAAGTCGTACTGGGACGGTGAACGTCGTTTCATGGTGTTCTCCTTTACCAAAGCTTGGTGTCGCCGGGTCGTCTTGGCGTGTAAACGCGAGGAAGCGACTTGGCGCTGCCGTAGTGCACGGCGTTGTGAGTCTGATGACTGACTGAGATGAGGAACTCGGGATCCAAGATCGACTCATCGTGTTGTTTGATGTTCTCGGGTGTGACAGGATTCATGTGGTGAATCGACGCGCTTCCGGCGATCAGAAAGCCTTTACAGCCCAGATCAAAGCCGTTATCACGAACAATAACGTGATTGCGAATGTCTCGCCACTCCCGGGATCGATAAAACCGCTGGTTCATGTAACGCTCAAACCCAAAGGTCTGATCGCCTACCTGCCCTCGTAAAGACAGGTAATTGAAGCGTTCCAGCATGGTGTCAAACTCAACAAGCTCTGAATATGTCCTAGTCGTCATCCGGACCGACGTCCTCAGCCCCCTGGTAGGAGCGCATGGCCTTGATGGCCTCTTCGAACAGTTCTTCGCTTCGAGCCATGGACTGCATGCTCTCGACCTTGGCCTCAACAAGCGAGACGTCGGCTTTCAGCTTCTTGCGCTCGTCCTGCTCGCGTGGCGAGGCCAGTTTGAGGAAGTGAGTCAAAACTTGAGAGGACGCGGTACCTTCGCGAATTTGCTTCTCGACTAGATCCATTGCCAGACTGATGATCTGACCTTCTCGCGCCTCGGGAGTCTTCGCCGGCGGACGTTTGGGGGTACTTCCGGATGAGTTGCTACGACTTTCCGCCATGCTATCCTCCCTTCGTTTGGTTTCATTGAAACTTTACCACCAGTAAAAGTGGCATTGTCTCCTCAAATATCTCCCCCGGGGAAAAATATAGGAGGGAAGCGATGCAGCAGGGGGGAAGGATTTGCGAGACCCCTCCCCCCTACCCAAAACTTTTCAGACTCGAGCAGAGTCGAAAACTTTCAGATACATTCCTGAAACGTTTTCGAAAACTATCTCATCAATTGCTTGATCGATAGCCACTGACTGATCAGCTTCTGACAGTTCATCTGATGTTCTCATGATCCTAGCAAGGTAGCTAGGTGTGTGGTAGCCGGCAGCGGCGTCCCATGCAAACCACTCGGCGTACTCACTGAAAGGATTGAATGGATTGTCCACTGTAGTCAGCATGCACTCAGCTTCATCCATCTCAATCACTTCCTTCCAATGAGCTAGCGAGTGTGGATACTGGTACACCTAGAGCCTCTGCTATCTCTGATGGGGGATAGCCTGATGCAAGCATCTGTCTTGCTCGTTGCTGCTTGACACTTGTCATCACTGTGTTGACCCTTGGTGTAGCCAGCTTCTTTACCTCGTCGAGATCAGCATTGTCGAGGATGTCGTTCAGCTTGGTGTTGCTCAGAGCGCCTGCCTGAATAGCTTCCCACTCAGAAGGTGTGATGAGGATCTGATTCTTCCTCGCTCCAGTTCGTGTCCTTGCCACGTCCAATGCTTGGTACTTGAGCTTTTTGAGCTCGGCCTTGTCCATGGTGGGGTTTGACTGGGTCTTCTGTTTGACGGTGGCGTTAGCAACAATCTGTGCTTGCCTTTCCAATGGCCTGTTGCGCAGGGCCAGGGCCAACTTAGCATTCAAAGAATCTACCTCAGAAGAGTAGACCTTCTTAGCAGAACGAGACACAGGCATGGGTGCTGTGTTGACAGCCCTACGTCGTGCCTCATTGGCCATAGCCTTAAGCCTATTGGAGTGGTTTGCATAGATCTCCTCAATAGGCGTACCTGAGGAGAGGGTGCGTGCATCATCGGTCTCGACCAACTTCTGAGAACGCTTCTTCTTGACAATGGTCTTTCCTGCACCATTGACATAGGACTCATTGGTAGGTACATAGACACGCTTGCCTGTGAGAGGATCCACAGGACCACCATCTTTGGCAGAACGAGGCTTGTAGTCAGGCACATCCACACGAGCCTTGGCCTGTGAGATGAGAGTAGAAGAACCTCCACCAGAACGGCCTTGGTACTTCTTCATCAGCTGAGGAATGCCGTTGTCCACAGAAGACTGCTTGTGGTTGAGCACATGTTTCTCGGAATCGATGACCACCATGGAATGACGGACTGCTCGAGCTAGCTCGTCGTTGTTTGCACCCTTTATGGTCATGTCGGTAATCAGGTTGGACACAAGGCCCATCTGAGTACCCTTTCCTCGTGGAGAGGAACGCTTTCCGGGAGCGAACTCCACCTTCTTGGTACTGGCGTTGTACGTACCACCATCGATCGTCTTCATTCCATCGTATGCTGGGTAAGCAGACTGAGGATCAAAGCCTTTCAGCTTCTCAAGAGGACGTTCGGTCTTGATGGGGTTGGCACCACGCTGTGGGATGACAAGGACGGTATCGCCGTCAAAGTCTGCACCAGACAGTCTTTCAGCAACCTTGTGATGGATTCCAACAGCATCTACCTTGAGACCGCCACCGATGTGACGCTTGGCCTCTGAGTTACTGTTGTTGACCACCAATTCCGGAATCTCGAACTTGCCTCCATGAGGGTAGCGAATCAGAGCAACTGTTTCGCCATTCTTGAAGTTGGGTGCGTAGATCTCGTTTTCCTTCAGCGAGTTGATAGGCAGAATCACCTGTGTTCGCTGACGTGGCAAAGCTGCAGCCTTGAGATGCACAGCCGACGAATCGACGTCATCTGCGTAGGACTCGAGAAGCTTCTTGCGTACAGCCGGATTGGTGAGCTTGCTGATCTCATCCAACTGCATTTTCTTCTTCTCGAACGTCATATCGAGCTGAGTCTTGGCTAGCTTCGGACTCTGCTTCGAAACGACCTGTGTGGAGAGCGACTTGTTCCACTCACCCCATTTGCCTTGATCGTTGACGATGTTGATCGCAGAAGTGACCTTTTCCTTGCCGTTGGGCAGGGTTTCGATCTGCTGGCGAACAATTGACCCGAAAGGATTGTCGGCATCGTCTTTGAGGCCTTTCATGGCGTCGAGCTTGCTACCACTGAAAGACTTGTTCGTGTGGAACTGCAAATCGACTCCTGGAGGCAGGTCGTCCTTCAGAACGGCCATTCCCTTCAGATAGTGCGTGTCGTTGACTGCAATGCGGACCTGAGCGTACTGGTTACGCCCCATCGAGAGATCCTTGGCACCAGGACGAACGTAGATCACACCATCACGCTCAGCACCACCCTGTTCCTTGTACACGACCTCCACACGAGAGGCGTTTACGGAGATGGGGGGCAAAACGCCAAGGACGCTTCTTCCGTTGTCTTCAGACCATGCAGTCACCTGCGTGATCTTGTCCTTGTTCTGGACGATGTCCTTGTACGTGGTGCCAGGAGGCGCCAGGACCTTGACCAGAGTCTTCTGGTTTCCACCAGTACCCAACTGATCGACCTGGACTGAATGAACCTCATAGCCCTGTTCCTTGAGCGCAGCAACAGCAATGTCGAGCTGATTGCGACTCACACCATCGAGAACGTGGTACTCAACACCCGTTCCGATGTCGATGTACCCTTTCTCGTCGACCTTCTGCTTGAGGAAGTCAGTTGTTGTAGTGAGCTTGTCCGACTTGTCTGCGGCGCCAGGAGCGAGAAGAGAACGAACCGATGACTCGTTGATCCCCATACGCTCGCCGATTGCCACATTGCTGTAGCCCTTGTCCTTGAGACGTTGGGCCATTGCGATGTTCGCCTGCTTCTGCTGGTTCTTCACCAGAGAGCGGGCAGCACGCAGCTGAGTTGTCGTGATACCAGCGCCGCGAGCGGCTTCAGCGTCAGACAGACCAGCTTCTTTCATGGACTCGAAGTACTGAAGAAAGTCCTTGTTGCGAACGTTCTGGGTGGAACCGGAACCCCACGGATAGCGACCCGACTTGCGAAGGATGCCGTAGTGAGCGAGGTACTCGTCTTCCGTCAGGATTACTGAATCGTCGGTCACTGGAACACCTCCATCTGTCGTGCCACGATGATCTTGTCGAACGCGATGATCTTGCTCATGATCTGCAGGATGTCGTGCGGGTCGGGCTCATAGATCTCCACATCATCGTTCTGGTAGATGCGAAGTTCATGTTTGATCGTGTGCGGCTTGTACTTGTACTCGAGGCAGAACAGGGCGTCATACACCATGAGCTGCTTCATCGACACGCGACCAGCACCAGTCTTGAGATCGTGAATGCGGAGAAGATTCTTCCTGAACGAGATCGTGTCGGGGGTACCGAAACAAACGTCGGAGTAGTAAAGAATCTGTTCCGATTGCATCTTGAAACCAATTGCGTCGTTGACGTAACGGTTGAGGGTCGCACTCGTGTTGGGCATCTTCTGCCCGAGCTCGATCGCCATGTGGGCGAATTCGTGCTTCCTGGTTCCCAGACGTGCCGCCATGGCATTGTCAAAGAACCGAACCATCTTGTCTTCGTCGTAGTTGATCCAGTGGTACTTGCTAGCGGACAAAAACGCGTGTTGCCCGGCGAGATTCGAGTGCGGATTGAATTGCATTCAGCACCTCCTCTTCGTTCTCCGGATAAATGAACCACGCGTGAGACAGACCAGCCATCTCTTCGATCCACCATTCCTGGTTGGGTTGCAAGGGGGCAGCACGCGAGGCTTTCACCTCGAGGGCAAACCACATAGGTCCGATGAGGACCAGGAGGTCTGGGATTCCCTGCAGATACTCAGGATCATTCTTCAAGACTATGCAGCCTCGAAAGCGGTCCTTAAGCTCTTTGATAAGACCCGCTTGGTACTGACTTTCTCTCATGCTGCCTCCAAGAACAAAAAAGGAGAAGAAATGTCAAAGCTTGCTTTCATCTCTTCTATTATATGCCGCGAATTGTCTGCGACATGGTATCTATTCTTTGTAAACACGGAATTCGAACCCATCAGGGAACACTCCTGTTCGATTGCTCATAGATACGAGGATGTCGTGTGCTAGAAGGCCATACCGAACACACACATCTTTGGATGTGTCGAAGACTTCGTCTGTGTCTACGACGTACATCGGTCGCATGATCCAAGGGGTGTTGGGATCACGGAACTGCTTGTGGTACGCAATGCGGAACCATCGGGGTCGCCACATGAGGTTGGTGACATCGTTTCGATTGACATCACCGTCCAAGTGGATGATCGCATCAAACGCTCGAGTCTGGGGATGGGGCAGGAACGCCTCACCCACCATCTTGTCGACCGCACGTTTGTACTGCAGGTGGTCTCGCGACATGCCAGCTATGGTGATTCCCCGAGAGTTGCGCGTCAGGCTAAGTATGCGACCGGTGTGGTCGTTACGGACTCGACCGCGGTTACTTACTGAGTATCCCGGGAACGCCTCGACAGGAATCCAGTCTTCATCCATTGTTCCTCCTTTCATGCTCCATGTCAAATGTCAAAAATAATCGGGACAAAACTCGTTGCTATTTCCTATAGGGTATCTATAATAGATACCAACTATAATCTCTGAGATAGTTGTTTAGACCAGTTTTGACAAGGGATTTGACAATTAGGCCATCCAAGGGCCCTTTTTGCCTTTATTTCTAGATACCAAGTCGCAAAATCTCAGAAGTTGGTATCTATTATGCCACTTTGCTCATCATCTTCTTCTCGTTGAAGGTCTCCTTCGTCCTTAGACTTCGCCAGATCGCCAGATCGATGACGGATTTGGATCGCAGAATGTAGTAGTGCAGATCGACAAACGGCGTGTTCATTCTGTCAATTCGCCCCAGAACTTGTTCAAACACCTTGTATGAGTAGTTCAGGGAGTAGAGCACAACCGTGTCAGTGGTCGTGCAGTTCCATCCTTCTGCCCCGGCCGTGTACTGAACCAGGTAGATCCAACGGTCAGATGTCGGAAGTGGGTCGTGATTGTGCCCGTTCCACTCCGCGACTACCAAGGGAGAAGCTGTCGACGGAATCTTGGTTGATGAGTCGGTACTGCTCTTCGGTGAGCTCGAGCCGGACTTCGATGTACTCGCGCTTGACTGGGTCCCAGACCTTTCCAACTGCGGAATGAGCGACCGGAGCATCTCCAGTTCGTAGTCGAAGTTGTAGAAGACAATCATCCGCGGGTGCTGACGCATCAACGTACGGACGGCCTCCAAGCGTGAGGGGTCGGTATTTGCAACCTTCCGCATCACATTGAACATCTCCCCCACGTCCTTCAAGGGCCTCTCTTCGAAGACATGCCATCTGTCTTTCACCACCTTGTCCATCTTGATCATGTCATGCATCACCTCCACAGAGTGAAGATGACGCTTGGTGTGTCGCTCGTAAGGCATCTCGACAAGCACAGCATTCTTATGCTTGACGAGAGTTCCTACTTCGACGTAGCGGTCGACTTTCGGAAACTTGGAGTAGCTGTTGTATACGACGTGCCGACGCTTAAATTCAGTGCGGTTCTTGTAGAAGCCATTAGCAAGGAATACAGGGATGTAGTCAAGCCAAGTGTCGCCTGGTGTAGCGCTGAGCAGGATCCAGCGGTTAGCTTTAGCGATCTTGACGAAGGACTTTGACCAGGCTCCACTACCCACAACCTTCTGTTCGTCAAATATAAAGAACGCATCTTTCACCTCCGCATACTTGTCGATGTTGTTCCACGAATCCACTGTGAGAACGCCCATGACGGTGGCGTCCTTAGCCTTGCCAATTCCGAACTTGTGTGCCTCATCTTCCCAGTCCAGATCGTCTCGCTTGCGTGCTGTGGTGATGACGATGATGGGCGGGTAAGACTCCCACGCGGGATACGCTCGCTTGTAGTACTCGAGCGCCGTGATTGTCTTACCCGACCCAACACCGCCAGTGAGAATGCATCCGTCGTGCATCCTCGTCACCGCGAGCTCCTGGTGAGGCTTGAGCTCTACGACCACGTCGTTTCCAGTTGGACCCACTTGTCGACGTCAAAGTTTGCGTCGGCGATGAGGGACTCGCTGATGACCAGCGACTGGTAGTTACGTGCTTCCAGATCCATGCGGATCCAGAGCCGGCCGCTAATCACCTTGGCCTGGTACAGCTTCTGACGCAGCGACTCCTCGAAGACCACGGACTCCATGGCCAGGGTCTTGAGGTTGTCTTCCGTTACCTCCACGATCTCGATCATCGGCATGCTGCCTTGATCCTTCGGACCTGGACCTTGTCGCCGTGACCCAGCGTCAGCTTCTTGGTCTGATAGGGGCTCATCAGATCCTTGAGGCTGTGCGAGTGGCCGACCCCCATGGAATGCAACAGCTCGTGCCGCAAGACGACACGGGTACGACGCAGTCCGAAGTTCTCCAGCCGGCGAGCGTTCATGACGATCTTGCCTCGAACGAGCTCACGCTGCTGCCACGTCATGTGCGTCATGGCAGCCTGCAGACCGTTGGTGTACCGGCCCCATCGGATGGTGAGATCGGCGTCGGTGTAGTTGGAGAACACGGTGTCCGTCTTGACCGAGCCGACGTACTTGTAGTTCTTGCCCGACACCTTGGAGATCCAGCGCAGCTGCTTCTTGATCTCGGAGAGGGCCGCCTTGTTTGACCCGGGGGCCAATCTGACGTCTGCCTTGACGGTGACGATCTTCTTGGCGCAGGGCCACTTGACGAGGTAGGTGCCTCCGACAGAGTTGCTGCGACCCGGTCCGTGGTCCGCCGGCACGTTGGCGTTGGCCGCCGAGAACCCACTGATGCTCAGCAGGATGGTCAGGATGAGTGTTGCGATGGTCTTCATTCGATCTCCAATTCAGTCTTGCAGTCCGGGCACGTTACCTCGGACTGTTCCTTAGTGCCCTCGAAAGAGCCAATCTCGTCTTGATCCCAGCACAGAGGCCAGCCGTCAAGATAGTGCTTCCAGTGGACGATCATCCCAAACCCTCTCGTTTTGGAAGAACGCATCAATGTCGCCGATGGGAACGTTCTTCATGACTTGCGGAGTCACTGCGTGACCTTTGAGAGTCAGGTTGTACCGGTCGTCGATCTCCACTCGAACCCAGAGGTACATGTTCTTCTCACGAGCCTCGACGATGAGCTTGTTGAGCTTGCGCTCGAGTTGCGGGCGCCCCATCGACAAGGACACGACGCTACCCAGCGTCAGCTGTCGGATCTTGATCATCATGAGAGATTCAGGATCTCTCCGAGCTCGGCCACCGCGATCTGCTCGAAGTCGTCGAGGTAGATCTCAGCGTCCCGCAGCTTCTTGGCGTACAGGTTGGAGAGCGTCCGTGCTGCGACGTACTTACGCTCCATGCGCGCCAGCTTGACCGACGTGTAGATGTTGAGAGCGAGCTCTCCCGAATATGCCACACCGAATGCGACGGCGAGACCCTTGGGGTCGAGGTTGATCTTCAGCATGATGTCTCCTAGTTTTTAGTCTTCGAACTGTGGGATTGTCTTGATGTCTTGCCAGGGGTTGTCGAACGTGGGCTGTCCGACGTAGACGTAGCGCTCCGGGAAGTCCTCGGGAGTGACCCACCCGAACTTGCCCGTCAGCTTGTTGCGGACCAGGAAGTGCTGGTTGATGTCGCGCAGAGGGATGGGCGTGAACCCTTCCACCAGCTTGACGTACACCTCGTAGGTCTCCGGAACGATCTTGAGTGCTTCCAGCTGCTGCTGCATGACTCTCCTTGTGAGGGTGGTGGGCGGGGGCCCAGCGCTAGCCAGACCCCCAACCCGTACTTACTCAGCCAGGCGACTGAGCCTGCTTGCCCTTCTCATCCCAGTAGGGATCCCGCATGTCGTGCTCGGCGTGCTCCTGGAAGACACGCATGTTCTCCTCGATCACCGAACCGCCGAGATCCGCCTTGACGATGGCCACCGCGGCGATCATCTCCAGGTCTTCCTCCGGCATGGGGTCGAAGTTGTTGCGGAACGCCCCGTCGAAGTAGACCTTCCACCCCTTCGAGTAGAGAACCCAGTCACCGATGAAGGCCTGGGTCTGCCTCGAGTTGATGGGGTTGACGACCTTGACGCTGATGAACCAGGCACCATCGTCCTTGCTGGTGGGCTCGTACTTGACCTCGCCGTCACACCACTTGGCCACCTCGGTCATGTTCTCGGCCGTCACACGGACGGCATCGATGGGGAACGGCTTGCGTACGAATCTTTCAGTCTTCATGCAGACTCCCTGTTGATTTGTGCTCGGAAATTGCTGGGGTGTGCAGCAAGAGCCGCTTGGCGCTCGAGCTTGGCTCGGTCCTTGCGGTGGTCCTCGCTACACACCCCGGTGTACCGGAACGCCATGGTCTTGATCTTGGTACTGCAGATCTCACAGACGTCCTTGTCCTTCTCCGCCGGCTGGAGCATCAGCTCTCACGTCCTCGATTGACCACGATCACGTAGATCGCACCCACACCCAGGACACCGACGTCGATCCCCAGAATGAGACCGGCGAGGAACTCCATCAGTCCTCGTCCTTGCCGACGGCTTCGTAGGTCTGGTCGAAGATGTCCGGCTTGCACGGGTAGAACTCACCCTGGACACCCTTGATGACCCAGTCACCGGGCTTGACCTGCATGACGCCTTCCAGCGTGGCGATGAGCATGAACCCTGTGCCGGGATCGATGCTCACCCCCGAGCCGGGAATGACGTCGCTGTGCGGGTCGAAGGAGCCCTGGGTGTTCTCCTCGATCCACTGGTAGATGGAGTGCAGCTCCGCGGAGTCGCCCGAGAAGTTGCGAGCCTCGATGACCACCGGCTTCTTGCGCCACCTGGTGAGAGCACCCATCACTCGTCACCCCCGTCGATCTCCTCGAACTCGGCGTCGACGATGTCGTCTTCACCGGACTCGATGGCCAGCGTCTTGGGCGCCTCGATCGTGATCTCTTCGACGTCCGCGTACTTGAGCTCCAGGGCGTCTTCCTCGATCGTCACGTAGATCGACTGCAGGTACGCCTTGGTACCCGACTTGCCGTTGACGTTCCAGGCGAAGGGCCGGATGATCAGGTCGACGTTGCGGATGTCCACCCAGTCGAGGACCTCCACGTCGTCCTCGCCGAGATCGGTGCGACCTCTCGAAGTGATGAGCACGACACGCGGCGGCCTCAGCTTCTGGCCACCCCGCCCCCAGTACTTCATCGAGACTTGGATGTAGGGCTGCGGCTCGTCGCCCTCCTCACGAGCACGGAGGTACTTGACGTTCCACTCGTCCTCGATCATCTGCTTGGCGACGTCCTCCTCGAGGAGCACGCAGAAGTTGCGGTCGCCTTCCTTGTTGTACATCCCCTCCGCGCCCTTGAAGTTGCGGAACAGGATGCGGGCGTCCTCGATCATGAGGTTGCCGTCGTTGCGGCCGCGGGTTGCGACTTCGGTGGTCATGCGTTCTCCTTGTTGTTGGGGACGAGGTTTCCGTGGCCGGCGAGCTTGAGCATGGCGTCAGTCGTCGACGCCCGCTGCTGCGCCTTCTTCGCCTTCTCGGCGTTCTGACGCTTCAGCTCGACCCTGCGAGCCTGGTCCTTCTTCAGGAACTGCAGCCCCCGCTCCCGGGTTTCGGTCATGAACTTCTCGTGCTTGGCCGCCATCGCCGCGCGCTTCTGCTTCTTCGTTGCCATCTTGTACCTCCTGAAAGAGTCGCGTGATTGCGACGAGATTGTTGTTGATGGTTGACATCGTCTTGTTGAGAGCGTGCAAGGCCTTTGCGATGTCGTTCAAAGACCTGTCACTGTTGCTAGCGGGCATTGCCACCCAGCTTCTCCCGGAGCTCATCGATCGGATCGTCCACGATGCAGACGTTGTCGATCTTCTTGTACCAGTCCAGGTACATCTCCTTCTTGGCCGCGTTGTAGGTGACCTCGTAGTAGCTGGTGTCCGTCCATGCCTCGCTGCTGAGCAGGCACTTCCAGTTCCCGAGGGTGTAGGTGAACCACACGACGTAGATGTCGTCCACCGTGAGCTCCTCGTAGAACGACCGGTTGTTGTCGATGTCCCAGTTGTTGGACTTCCGGTGCTCGACGACTGCGATCTTGGCCTTGAGCTGGTGGTCCATCAGGACTCCTCCTCGAACTTGCGCTCGAACGCTCCGGGCTTCATTGCACTGAACCGACCGGACGAGTTCTTGAGCACGTAGTCGCCCTCGCTGGCACGTTCGTACCCTCCTCCGCCGGTCGGGACGTTGAGGCCGCCGTAGGTCTGCTCACGGTCGTCCCTGTCCTGCTCCTGGATGATGACCCCATCACACCAGGTCGCCACCTCCAGGATGTTCTCCGCCGTGAGGCGAATAGCAGCAGTCTTGTCCGACTTGATGTGGTACACCCTGGGCAAACCCGAACCGACGTCGTCGCGGCTTTCCCTCGCCGGTCTGCTCAGCGCGGTGCCGTGGTCGTTGTGTCGCATGCTTGTCTCCTTCACTTGACGAATTCATCGAAGTTGCCGAACTTGTTGATCTGCTTGACGGCCTTGTTGGAGAGCTCCTCGAAGTAGTTCATGTCGATTTGCTCACCGTCCTCGATACCCCTCTGCTTGGCCATGGTGGCCTCGATCCAGAAGTACCCCTTGGTGCCGGACACGGCGCTCTTGGTGTCGTCGCGAACGACGTACAAGATTCCGCCACGCATGTCTTCGGCGACCGGAACAAAGCGCCCGATCTTGCCGACGAACTGCATGTTCTCCCCGGGCTCCGCCGACGGACGCTCGTCCATGTCGAAGTCCAGGTACATGGCACCCTTCTGCACGCTCTTGGTCTCACAGAGATCGTCGAACGTGATCTCCTCGTGAGTGAACAGCGACTTGTAGACGTACGGGTGCTGGAACTCCGCACCCACCGCCTGCCAGTGGTCACCCTCACGAGCGATGTAGACGGCGTTGTTGACGAGGCAGAACTTGTCGTACGTAGCCTCGTGCTCGAAGTCGTAGCCGTACTTGGCTCCGAACTCCGTGATCATGTTGATGATCTCCGGTGTCGCGTTGGGGATCTTGATCGAGTCCGTCTTGATGTGGACGACCTGCAGGCCCATCTCCTGGCATGCGACCTTGAGATCGATCATGAACAGAGCGCCGCGCTTGGCGACGATGTTGTCCACGTTCTTGGGGTCGCGGAACGGGTTGTCGAACTTCGCGCTCGTCAGACCGTAGACGATGTTGATCACGATCTTGAGCGCGTAGGCAAGCTGCTTCGCCTGCTTCTCGTCCTGCAGATATGGCTTGAGCCGGCCGTCGAGCATGTTGCGAGCGGCGTTGTAGTCGCCGTGCTTGATTGCCAGTCTTGCCCAGTACAGGTCCGCGAACTTCGGGGTGTACTTACCGAACAGGTTGAGGTGGATGATCGTGGTGGGGTGCATCGAAGCGATATCGAGCACTGCCACGTTCTCGTACATGCCCGGCTCGGCATAGACGTACCCGCCTTCGCCGGGATCCTCCCCGTTGTAGTCGGACTTGCCCATGTCGAACTTGTAGCCCTCGAACTCCTCGCTGAGGTCCGTGTAGATGAACTCCTTCTGAGGGTTGCGGTCGTTGCCGAAGATGATCCTGGCGGTGTGCTTCTGTGTCGTGTCGTTGACCGACAGTCCACTCAGCTCCGCGAGAATCTGCCTGGCCACGAAGTCAGCACGGCGTGCGTTGAACGTGGCTTCGGTAGCCTCCACGTCGTTGCAGCAGTACTTGACGATGCGGTCCACATCCTCGGGCTTGACCGGCTCGTCCCACGGAAGGTCCATCTCCATGTGTGTCAGACCCAGGTCGATCTCGAACTTCTTGAGCGGCTGCTTCAGCGAACTGAAGTCCCAGATATCCGCGTAGGACAGGGAGTAGGCCTCGCCGAAGAAGCCTGAGCGATCGTCGTTGACGATCTTCTGACTCAGCTTGTAGAGCTGCTCGACGCTGTACCCCATGTAGGCGGCGTACAGGATGTGGTTGTCGTAGCGACGGTTGTAGAAGCCGACCAGCTTGTACTGGAAGAGCTTCTCCACGTCCTGAGCCGAGGGGTTGATCATCTTGACCATCGAGGCGTCACCCTCGAACTTCCAGCAGATCACGAAGAGGTTGGGGTAGACCTCCACGTCGTAGAAGACGATGCGGTCGTCCTTACCCTGCGCACCCAGATCGTGGGCTTCCAGGTCGTCCGGTCCGATGAAGCGCTCGGCTTTCTCGTCGGACTTGAACTTCATCGACTGCACGATCTTCAGCGACGGCAACGGCTGGTTGCTGCTGTTGTTGGCGAACGCGAGAAGCGTCCCCCGCAGGTCTGAGACGTCGTACTCCTGACCGCTCTCGTAGTGTTCGTCGAGGATCTTCTTGATGAAGTCGACCGACGGCTTGGTCCGACCGAACTCCTTCGAGAGAGCTCGGGCGATGAGGTCGCGAAGACCCTTCTCGCTTTGGATAGTTTTGGCAGTGAGCACTTTCTTCTCCTTGATAGGCAGCCCCGAACTTAGGGTTGCGAACGGGACTGCGTTGCAGCGGGTTACCCGCCGGCGTAGTGACGATCCACCACTGAATACCTTGACCTCAATGCCCTCTGAGTAGATGGGGGCAAGGACAGAAACATCTCCGTCATACCAGTAGTGGAGATGAACTCCAGATCCAGACTTCGAGAGCTCAGCGTAAGTGGCGGGCCATACCGACGCTGCTGCGAGGTTCTTTTCCAGCGACTTCTCACCGTCTTCGCCACGAATATCAAAGTCAATGACAATGAGATTCTCAGGAACCTTGACGAAGTGAATCTCCGAAGTGTCGAGATCCTCCAGGACAGACGTGACATACTCCCACTTTCTCTTTGGCGTCTCAGCCTCGGTGGCCCCTTGTGCAGAACACGCCCGAAACTCGTCGTCAAATATGGAATGGGTCTCATCCATCACCAGCGAGAACGCGTTGACGTCTTTCGTGGGGGCCTTGAACTTATTTGCATTGAACCCCTCGTAGTAGCTCCGAACGGGAACATCATTGACAACAACTCTTTCTGCGAAGGTGTCAAAGTAATTCCGCAGCTCTTCGCGAAACTTATACTGAGGGAGTACTCGTTCGATACCAGTATCGGAACAGAATTCCTTATACAGGCTATAAGCTTGCTTGAGGGTTGTTCCATTCTGCTCCTTAAAGAGATCGAAGTGCGCCTCGATGAAGTTGAAGAAGATGTCAGTCTGCAACATCATCTCCAAAGGCCGGTAGGTGTTGAAGTGGTTCTGACCCAGGTTCCGGTAGACATCGAGACAATGCTTGGCGATGGCGCCCAGCTCAAACTCGATCCTGGACATGAGAGCGACGTAGTGGTTCTTGGATATGATCACACCCGTGGGGTGCACGTCGATCAGTCGTCGGATGATTCCCGACTTGGCGTCCGAGATCTTGACGGGCTGGTTGGTACCCATGAGCAGACAAGCATTCACCCGAGACGTGTAGCTCGGCTTGTACTTCTCGTTCATCGGCATCCACTCGTGAGACACGATCGAGTTGAGCTTGGTGTTGTCCTCGATCCTGCTCAGGTCACCGTCGTGTTGGATCGCAACCAACGGGTTCCCCTTGAAGGCCTCAGTAGCAAAGCCTCCACCATCCTTACCCAGAGCTTTCGCGTCGAACGTCGTGGTGTAGCCCACGAAGAGGTCCTCGGCGATGTTCAGGACGGTTGACTTTCCGGTACCAGCCGGGCCGTACAGAACGAGAAATTTCTGGATCTTCTTGGAATCGCCTGAGACAATCGCGCCAAACATCCATTCAATCTTCTCCCTCTCCTCGACGTTGTAGAGCGTACCTACAAGTTCGTCCCAAGCGCTGTAGTCCCCATCCTCGAGAGAATATGGTAGACGCTTGCTGACGTAGTCCGACTTCTTCACTTCTGAGTTTGCGAAGGTGAGGTTATCGTCCAGTTCATGGCTGTTGTCACTGATGTTGGCCATGTACTTTCGGAACTGGTTCCAGCCGTTACTGCTGAACGAACGGAGGTACTTCGGTGTGTGCTCAATGCCGGTCTCTGCCGTGAGCTTCTCGCTGTACTGCTTGATGTCGGCATCTACCAGACGCTGAACGTCGTACTCGTCCGTAGACCACACACCCTTCTCTTCGTCCCAGATTGCGTAGAACGACTTGCCACGAACCATGAGATCCTTCGACCTCCCGACTTTCCAGTCAGGATATACCTCAGGCGGCTCACCCTTCTTGACAGCGTCCCTTACACGCAGGCTGTAGAAATCCATAACCCTCCTTTCTAGTCTAGTTCTAATACATAGGCGCTGAGCTGGTACCAGATCTCAACCTTGCGTTGATCCCGCTGGGGGTTCTTCAGTGGAAATAGGCCTCCTTGGCCGTTGGTGCTGTAGCGACGATCGATCAACACGTCGAGAATGTGTCGAATATCGTCTTCTGCCTGCCGGTGCATGTTGCTGTCGCTGTACGCGGACAGGCCAAGGTTTTCGATCAGAATCCAGAACCACGTGCGGGGCTGACCTTCCGCCTCGAAAGCCAGCCGCCGCGTCAGTCCAACCATCATCTCGAGAACCGAGCATCCCAAACCCGACCATTCCGGGTTATCGTCCTCAAGGCCCTCGGCCTCAAAGAACTCGTATCGCAGATCTCTGCCGTCTTCTACGCGGTTGTCGTCGTTGTACACGGACCATTCGAACTCGGTCTGATACAAGATCCGAAACAGCTCCCAGTAACTGCGGGAACGGCTGCGGATCTTGATGTGTCCAACTTGACCGTAGAGCCAGGTTAGATAGCGCTCGTCAAGCGGTTCCATCACTCATCACGAGTCCGGAATCTCCCGGGCCGCGCGGAGTGCTTGAGCTCGGAGGACTCCCCGCTGTCGAAGCCGAGAACCTCCTTGGCGTAGTCACCGTTGCTCCGGACGATCTCGAAGTCCATCTCGAGACGGTCGTTGCGTACGAACACGATGTTGCGATCGTTGGAGCCGGCGCCGAACCGATCCAGGTTGGCACGACCCACCATCTCGTCGATCTCGTCGACCATCTGGTCCTTGTCGTCCGCGAGGACGTCGTCACCGTCGAAGTAGGTCATGGTGTTCTGGCTGTAGCCGAGATCGGCCTCCATGTACTCCTCCTTCGACACGACGTAGGGCAGGTCCTCCGAGCGCTTGGCGATCTCGTCGTTGTAGTCCCACACGGGAACCGCCTGGGAGAATATGTTCTCCGGACGATCCTCGGGCAGTTCTTCCTGCACCTCGACGACGATCTCCTCGGTCACGACCGCTTCTGCGGCTGCGACTTCCGAGATCTTGCCGTACGGCGTCTTGCCGGCCTTGGTTACAGGAGCCACCACCGTCTCGGGAGCTGGATCGGGCTCGGAATCGAGATATCCCTGCTCCTTGGCGAAGTCGATGGGGGAAGCGTAGGCCTCTTTCTGAATGACCGCGTAGTAGTCCTTGGCCTCGGCAATCTCCCGCTCCGCGATCCCGGCATACTTCTCCTCCATCTTCTTGTTGGTCCACACGAACGTGAGCTCGCTTGCGACGGCGGCTGAGATCACCGAGGAGGTGATGATCAGAACATCCTTGCGTCGAGCGAAGTTGATCAACTGCTGCTTGTTCATCATGCCTCCTTAGATCTTGTCCCAGACAGTGCCGTCCACGTTGAAGGTGAGCCAGATGGCCGACTCGTCGCCGTTGAGCATGCGCTGCGCGCTGTCGTTGTCGATGTCGTACAGACCGAAATCCACGAAGTCGTCTCCGTTGCCGAGGACCCAGCCCGTCACCGCGCCGGCAGGCGTGTGCTCCAGACCCAGCGCGTCGTAGACCTCGTTCAGGAACAGGTGTCCGCGAGAGAGGAGACGATCGTTGGCCCAGTTCTGCTGGCACTTGATGAAGTGGAACGTCTGCTCCGGGTTGCGAGTCCAGTTCTTGTTGTACTCGTCGAAGATCCTCCGGTACGGGTCTCCGCCGTCGCCGACGACCTTCGTCTCCGTGACCTTCTTGCCGTCGACGGTCTTGGTGACCCGCTCGGTCTCGAAGCTCAGAGCACGCTCGTTCTCCTCACCGATCTCGGCTGCGACGCGCTCGCGGTACTCCTTGAAGCCCTTCTCCATGGCCGCGTAGGCCGCGGTGAGAGCTGCGTTGCGCTTCGACATGATCCGGTGGGATCCGACGATGGCGCTGACCGAGAGCGAGCCGATGACGACTGCCGGCGCGTAGAGCTTGCACAGAGCCATGACGGTCTGTGCGGTGACGACCTTGCGATCCTTCTCGGCGTCGTCGAGGTTGTAGTCGCGCATGTTGCCCTCGAGGACCTCGTTGATCTGCGCACGCTTCGCGTCACGCTCGTTGAGGACCGCCTCGACCTGCAGGGTGGCCTTGCATGCCAGGACCGTGCTGGTCACGACGCCGACGACACCGACACCGAGCAGCAGCTGCGGGCTGTGCTTCTGCGTCTTGAGCACCTGACGGGCTGCGGTGCGGCTGATTGCCTTGGGTACGAACTTCATTTTGTTGCTCCTTTGAAAACTTGGTAGGTGGCTGAACAGGGGCAGTACACGACGAGGGAGTTCTGGTTGAATACCCAGAAACCGTGGTTGCGGTGTTTGAAAGACCACCAGGCCAACCGAATGCGCCAACGCATCAGTAGTCCAGGGTCTCGGGGACGGGGAGGTCCAGCAAATATCCGTCACGAATGCGACGAACGCCGGCTCCGCGAAGGTCCTCCCAACCCCACTTCTCGTCGGTGAATGCAGGCGAGATGCCCACGAGGGTGTAGAGGTCGGCGACGGTGGCGTGCTCGTACTGAGCCACCAAGTCGTACAGAGCCTCCAGGGCATCGTCCGCCTCGTGTCGAGTGGCGAGGATGATCTCCTGGAAGTCGTGGTTGGCCCGTGCACGACGGCTCATCGCACGCGGCTCGTCCGGTCGTCCGGCTCGGCCTCGAGGATCGCCGCTCATCTTGCTGTACGACACGTGCCCGTTGGGGGATCGACCGGTACGCCGGCTGCGGGATCGTGCCTCGCCGAAGAGGGTGCGCTCGACGCCCTGGCTGACCGCATCAGCGACCATGTCCTTGGCGGCGGGCATCATGACGTCCAGCACGACGTAGTCGAACACGCCTCGAGATTCCCCTCCGAAGAAGAGCTCCTTGATGCGCCGTCCGAGCGGCATCTTGCGCTGGATGACATCGCCCTTCACGACCTGCTCGACGACCTTCTCTTGCTTGGCCGGCTTGTCAGCCTTAGCCGTCTTCTTGGCAGCGGGGGTCTTGCTCTGCCGGGGGAAATCGTCCATTGTTCCTGCTTTCTAAAAGAAAACCTAAACCCCTTGTGGGGGTTGTCGGTTGAGAGTGGTACTAGGAGGTCTTGGCCTTCTGGAATGCTTCGGTGATCTTGTCGATGCCGTCGCTCACGTGGGTCTCCACTCGGTCGCTGACGATCGATCCGAGAGCGAACGCCCCCACCCAGACTTCAGCTGACTGCAGCTTGTTCTGGGGGGTGGTGTTGTTCTTGATGATGTTGGCGACACAGAATGTCGTACTCACGCCAGCGACGCGCGTGACAATGGTCTTGGCGAGTTCGGTCTTGGTCATGGTGTTTCCTTTCGTAGGGGTCTCATTATAGGACCTGTAATTGTTGCGAAGCAGGGCACAATTTGTGTCCTCGGTTGTTGTTTAAACAGCGCAGCCGGTCGTCGGAGGTGACGTCCACTTCCCGACCCCTCAGGGCGTGGCACTCCAAGCGCTGTCCCGCATCGCAGTGGGTACTACTCGGAGGCCGGCACCGGCTTGTTGGCGGCTTCCATCTTCTCGACGTAGGCCGCGCGGAGCTCCTCGACCGACATGTCCTTGGCCGCCTTCTGGATGATGGGCTGCGAGGTGACGCCCGGGTCCGTCTCGGCGAGCACCGGCGCTGTGGTCGTCTGGACCGGCGTCGTTGCCTGCTGCGCGGCCATCTTCTTGGCCTCCTCCAGCATGCCGGTGGGGACCAGCTCCGTGAAGAACTTGCCGGCCGCCTCGGGATCGGTGAAGAAGTCGAAGATCAGCTGCGAGTAGGCCTCGCTCTCCTCGAACTCCTTGGAGATCTCGGCGCTCTTGAGGAAGCGCTTGCCGTCCTCGGACTTCTTGCCGTAGGTGTCGAGGAGGATCTTCTTGAACTGCTGGAAGATGAACGCGTTGTCCTTGGACTGCGAGACGCCCTCGAGGAACGCGCCGTAGCCGCCCTCGGTGCTGATCTCGAGCTCGATGAGCTCCGCGCGCGACAGGTTGAAGTAGTGCTCCTCGGTGACGGTCTGGTCGTTGAAGTCGGTGTAGACGATGGTCTTCTTGATCATGGGAATATCCTTTGGTTTGGTGAAGCGAAAAGGAGAGGCTCTGTAGTGTTAGTACAAAGCCTCTCCATGAGGTCCATCAGGGCGATGGGTGTGTCAGACGGCGATGTCCTCGATGGCAGCAGCCACCCCCAGGACGGGAGCCTTCTTCAGCACGGCGATCGTGGCGACTGCCGCACCTGCGCCGGCGGCGAAGATGACGACATCGCGGGCGATGGTCTTGTTGAAGCGGAGCTTCTTCTTGGAGATGTTGATGGTCGATTCGTTCTCGGTCATGGTTTTACCTTTCGTTGGGGTGAATGGGGTCTCATTATAGGACCCGTTTTTCTTGCGAGCTCTAGCCAAACTGCCACTCAGGACTACGAACAATCGAGCTCAGTGAACCTTGTAGTAGTCCCTCTGAGGGGTGGCGTTGTACTCCACGGACAGTGCGGGGCGTCCGTCGGCAGCCACACACGCCGAGATCGACAGCTCGAGCTGCTCCATGCTGTTCCAGCCGACCTCGTCCGAATATGCGGTCTTGGACAGACCCACACGGTCGTAGAAGTCGGTGAGCGACGCGTAGCAGTCGTTGTTGATCTTGTAGTTGACCGCGTTCTGCGCAGCCTTCAGCTCCTCCATCGAGCTCATGAAATATCGATCGGTGTAGGGCTCGTAGCAGAGCACCTCTCCGTTGCCCATGACGATGGTGCTGGACGGCGGGTTCCGATCGATGCGTTCCTGCGCGATCTCGTCACGGTAGGTGCGCTCCTTGGACTCACCGATCTTGTCCACGATCTTCTCACGGTATTCGGTGAAGGCTCGGTCCGAGATCGTGTAGGCAGCCGCCATTGCTGCCGTACGTCGCGTACCTACCCTGTTGGCCATGACGATGCAGGTCACGGTCGACCCTGCCACGACGGCTGCTGGAATATAGAGCTTCCAGGTCAGGTGGATCTTGCTCTTCGGCTCGAGCGGCACGACGTAGTCGCTGATGGGACGACTCTCTTCGTACTCGATGAGCTCCGCAGCCTTGAACGTAGCCGTTGCCGTGAGATATGCAGTGGCCAGTGTGCCGGCGACTCCATAGCCCGTCAGAAGGGCAGGTGCGTTGTCTCGTGCGGCCTTCTCAGCCTTCTTGACGAGTTGGTGGAGCGTCATTGCGGTTCCTCTCAGTGTTGGTTGCAGGGGTCTGCTTGCGTCGCATGAGGTAGACGCAGAGCACGATGATGGCCAGGAATGCAGCCGGCCATGCGCAGACTTCGAAGACGTGCAGGAAGCCGCGCAGGACAATCTCGATGTTGTCACGCATAAAGAAAACCCTTTCTGTGGGGTCGAGTTTTGGTGAAAAGGAGAGGGTTTGTTTATTACCGTTTTATGGCTTTTACTCGATGGAAGTCGAGTTCATTATCCTCTCACTATAGGGCATGTTTTTTCTGCGAGCTCAAACCTAAACCCCTTGTGGGGGTCAGGCTTGATTGCTACTTGGTGGCTATGTGCAGGGCGATCTTCGCGGAAGTGTCGACAGCGACCTTGAGGGCGTAGAGGCTTCCGACGGCGATTGCAACTCTCTCCACCTTGGGGGTGTTGTAGTAGTTGATGGTCGTGCCGTTCGGGTGCGTCTGCGTCTTCTTGTCGTTGACGAGCTTCATGCGGATAGAGTGGTTCTTGAACATGGTTGTACCTTTCGTAGGGGTCTCATTATAGGCCCAGTAATTTCTGCGAAAGGAAAACCTAAACCCCTTGTGGGGTTGTCGGTTGGATAGCTACTTGGCGGGGGTGGTGGACTGTGTCTTGCCGAGGTTCCAGGTCTTCTTGGCAGCGCGACGCTTCTTCACCCCGTCGATGGCGACGAGGGTGAGGCAGGCGGCGCTGATGGCGACGTGGATGTTCTCTTTGGTGACAGTGTTCATTGTATTTCCTTAGGGTAGGGGTCTCATTATAGGGCACGTAAATCTTGCGATTGTTTTGCCAAAAAGCCCACCCGGGGAAATTTTGAGATGCCTTGTAGACCCCGCGAAAACCTAGAGACCATGTACGGGGGAAGTCGTACACGGTCTCTAGGAGATCGGGTCTTACGGGGGTCGGTTGTTCACTTCAGCTTGATGAAGCTCAATGCTTTGGAAGTGATGATGTTGGCTCGTTCGTAGTTGATGATCACGAGGATGCCGGCGATGTTCGCTGCGGCAGTCACCAAGGTGTTGGGGTCCACGCGCTCAGGGGTTTCAAGTTCCTTGAGTGCGTAGAGTTCCTTCAACTGGGTGACTACCTTCGCGTATTCGTCGCTGTGGCTTTCGTGACCGCTCAAGTCGGAAAGAGCTTCGTCGATCTGCTTCTGCAGCACTGGGTTTACACCAGGTGCCTTAGACATGAACATACGTGTCCTTTCGGTAGGGGTCCTATTATAGGGCCTGTTTCCTACGCGAGGGCTACTTCTCGACCTTGAACAGGACCTCCTTGCGGCCCTCGAGCTCCGGGGGCACCGCGTCAGCAGGCACGACACCGTCGTACTTGGCGTCCGAGTTGTTGTAGTCGCTCCTCAGCTTCAGGAGCACACCTCCGAGGAAGGTGTCGATGACCGTGATGGTTCCGACGAGCTCCTCCGCCTTCGGAAGACCCCAGATCGCGGCGATGCCGAAATATAGGGCGCCGACGGCGGGCAGGAGGACGACCGCCAGGAACATGAGCTGGTCGTAGAGCTTGTTGCTGATGACGGGAACGTCCTTGGGGGCGTTGGCCTCGGCCTGGGGTACCTGGTCACTCATGATGTCTCCTTCTTTCCCATGACGCAGGTCACGAACTCCTCGTCAGTGGGATATGGGTTGGTTGTCACCTTCTGCTGCGTCTGGCCGGCCACCTTGACGAATTCCGTCAGACTGCTGAAATATGCGTTCAGCGCGTCCTCGGCTTCCGTGTTGGATGCGGGCGGTTTTCGCAGGAAGATGTTGAGAAATGTTGCCTGGGACTTCTGGAGCTCGACGTTGGCCGAAGCCTGTTCCGTGGTGTACGTCGTGCGCTCGTTCAGAGCCTTGATGGTCTTCGACAAGTACTGCTGCGTGCAAGCCACCGTGCGCCCCTGCGCGTCTTGCGCATCCTGGACGTCACGGCTGGCTTTCTGGGACCCGACTACTCCGTAGAGCGTCAGAGCCAGAATAACGAGGAACGCAGCGTCAGCTACCGCTGGGATTCGCATGAACCCGCGCTCGTCCCTACCCTTCTTGAGCAAGTCGTCCATCTCCTCTACCGTCTTGTTGATCTTCCGAAGTGATCGGGTGATGTAGCCGAATGCGAATCCGACCAGTGCACCCACGATGAAGTAGGTGATCTTGTCTTGATCGTTCATTGGTCATCTGCTCCTTTCTCTTCTTGATCTTTCTTGTGGTTGGATGTTTTCCTCTGCGTGAGGACGAAGGCCAGAATGGAGCCAACCCCGGAATATGCCATGGGGTTGTCACTGATCTCTAGACCCAAAAGTGAGCCCACCAGAAGCACGATGGCTCCGCCGACCCCCACGAAAAAGAGGACAGTGAAGTGCCACTCTTTCAGCATGTTTTGCCTTTCTATCCTGCCTGGACGAGAGTGGGGAATCCACGATCGCCTTCGAAGTCCTCCGTACGGATGTACTCGGTGACTATCGCTGAAGAGACAATGCCATAGCTGCCGAGGCAGGTGACCTTGTCTCCCAGATCAAAGTGCGTCTTGTACTTGTACGGAGCCGCAATCGAAAGCTCGGAGTCAATCACAACGCGCTTGTTGTGCTCCATCAACGCCGCCGTGCCGATCTGCTGGATATAATCCAAGAACTGCTGACCGCCAGGGATGCCTGAGGTGTCGCCAGCGTCAATCGCCATTCCGCGCTTGTTCCAGCCTGAAGGAAAGACCCCCGGAAGGGTCACTTCGTTGTCCGCGAGGTCGTGGTGCACCGTCACGGCATTCTTGAAGTCCTTGAGTGTGAACAAATATGACGCTTCCTTGAGGTGTCCGTCCTCGTACTGGAAGATCACGGGCGTGTAGTTCGTCTGACCCAGCGTGCGGTCAAAGCCCTTGTAAATATCCATCACGAGCTTGGGCTCGGGGTCCACCGCAAGCAGGTTCTGCAGTCCGTCAGCTTGGTAGGACCACTCGACCTCACGGATACCCGAAGGTCGCTTGTTGCGAATGCCGTTGCCGCTGTTCATCATGAAATTCACGAGGTTGGCGTAGGTACTGCTGTTCTGATACGTCCAGTACTGCGACGTGCCGGTGTTGTTGGTCAGCGTCAGCGCGAGATTCGGAAGAATATCCGAAGACGGCGAACTGTAGATGTTGCCGATGTTGCCGGCGTAGATGAGGAAACCAAGAGCGCTACCGGGCGTGTATCGCTGAGGGAGCAGCCAGTTAGACAACCCGGCACTGTCCTCCCTGCGCGACTCACGGTTTTCCAGGAACGTCTCTACAGTTCGACCCGTGTACACCAGCTCGGCGACGCCCTCATCGTTCTTGGTGATCAGCGCGGTCTCGACGATCATCACCTCTTTGGTCTCGAGGTGAGTGACGAAATCGCCCTCCTTGAGCAAAGCTCGTGTCGCGTCGATCAAGGGGGTGTGCATTTCAAAGTCGCCTGCACCCGAGAATCGCTCCGTCCAGATAAGAGAGCTGTAGCCCTCGATGAGCTGGTTGGGAATCCACGTGGTGTTGTTCAAGCGCATAAAATCCATGTCACACCCCCAAGTATTGTGTGAGGAAGCTGAAAGCGCCCCACGTGTTGGTACTTACTGAGTTCAGCTGGTTGTTCCCGGGATATAGCATGATCCACTTGTGTGACGTCTGCAGGGATCCCAGAAGGTTGGTTGTGGTACTGGCTCGGCGGTGGTTGATGGACCGTAGGCCGGGTGTGGTGTTGAATATGATCCGGTCGCCCACCTGCAAAGGATAGGTAACCCGGACCCCGTTGCCCTCAGCATCGCTCAGCGACCAAGCACTGGCCGCGGCTCCGATGGTGACATCAGCACTGAATCCTGCCGGAGCCGAACCCGGGTAGTTGATGAGTGGCGAAGACGCCAAGGACGCCGCGTTCAGACTGGTGCTGAAAGAGTCCCTGAGATATGCGCTCAGGCAGTCAATCGTGATCTGAATCGAATTGTCCTTGTCGTTCAACGCCGGCTCAACGTTCTTCACGACGCCTTGTGTGAGGGCCTTGGTAGTAGCTCCATCCATGAGGGACAGAGCCATCGAAGCCCTCGAGTTGGCGGCGAGAATCCCGTACAAGTCTGTACGAAGTGTGTCGGGACGCTCGCCGCCAGCGTAGTTCGGGTTCAGCTTGACCTTGATGACGATCTGGCGCGTCTGAGGCTGAGCACTCTGCAGAACAGCGCCCTGGTACAGGACTTTGCTCAGATTCGTGTCAACCTCAGACGGCCCCAGACCATCGATGCTCTTGACGACGTACTTGTCAAGCGGAGTAGCTCCCACCATTGCAATGTTGATGGTCGTCCGGCCTGTCAGCCGAATGGATTTGAAACGCATGGCAGTCACTCCTCCTTAGCTAGGGCTAGCAGATTCTTGGTGTTGCGGTAGTGCTCGACGGGCGAGATTGCCTTGGGCGAGTAGTTGTTCTGCTCGAAGTAGTTCGTCGTGCCACCACCCGGGTTCTCCGGATCGTCGCCGTCGTCCTCCGAGTTCTTGGTCTGGCTGTCGGATATGGCAACCGCAGCGCTGTAGGACACGTCCGTAGCCAATGGGTGATCGGTGAAGATGTTGTTGATCTCCCCCGACTTCTTCTTGACGTCGGACAGGTCCACAACGGGACGAATTGTAGGAACGAGGTTGATGTCGGACGTGGACAGGTTGTTGATCCCGTCCAGACCCTTCTTGACACCGTTGACTGCCTGGTTGGCCATTCGCTCACCAGCCTTGGAAGTCGCACTACCCATGGCGTCGATGCCCATGGTCATACCCTCGCCCATGCTGCGTCCCTGCGACATGGTGACCTTGGAAGGCGAGTTGATCTTGAGCTTGTTGCCGATGCTCTTAATCGCATTGCCTGCCATGTTCTTAGCCGCGTTGGCGACCTCTCCAGCCATGGAGCCGATGCCCGTGATGATGCCCTTACCGATGGCAACACCAAGACGCCCTGCCGCCTTACCCAGCGCGGGGGCGTTTGCGTCGATGGCCTTTGAGAGCGCATTGACGAACTTGACGATGGATTTGGCACCCGCGTCGGCCAGCTTCGGAGCGTTGTCAGACAGCGCCCTGATGAAGTTGATGATGAGCTTGGTCACCGTGGAGACGACCTTGCCGACGTTGTTGCTCATGGCCTGAATCAAGCTGATGATGATCTTGATTCCTGCGCTGGCAATCCTGCCGACGTTGTCGACAAGAACGCTGAGGATCATCCTTACGAACTTGGTCACTGCTTCACGGATCTTCGGAAGCGCATTGATGACTGCCTGGATGATCGTCGTCAAGACGTTGACCATGGCCCCCAGCATCGCCGGAGCACCTGCGCCAATCGTCTGTACGAAGTTGACCACGCCCTTAGCCACTGCCGATACCATTTCAGGCACCAGAGCAATGATGGGCTTCAGGAAGTTACCAACGGCAACTGCCGCGGCACCACCGATTGCGATGAGAGCTGTCAGACCAGCCACGAAGGCCAGAAGACCGCCACCTGCAAGCGCAATACCCGCACCGAACAACGCGATGGCAGCACCCAAACCAATGAGTGCAGGAACCACCGGAGCCATAAGCAAGCCAGCGACACCCATGATGGTGAGAGCGCCGGCCAGAGTCACAAGACCCTTACCGATGGATTCCCAAGACATGGAGCCAAGAGCGAGCAGAGTAGGTACGAGAAGCAGAAGAGCCCCTGAAACAACCGTCAAAGCGATGGCTCCGAGGAGCGCACCACTCATGGCCTGGGTACCGACAGCGAGGATGGCAAGAGCGCCACCCATAGCCACCAGACCCTTAGCAATATCCTCCCAGGACATGCTCCCCATCTTGCCGAGAGCACGAGAGATTCCTTGCAGGGCAATGCTGACCAGGACGAGTCCCGCAGCTGTGATCGGCAGAGTCAAGGGCATCGCACGCATTGCTGCGCCAATAACCACCAGGGAACCGGCGATGGCGAGAACGCCCTTACCGATCTCCATCAGACTCATACCACCGAACGACCCCATGGCGTGAGCAATGAGGTTCAGCGCAATACCGACACCCACCAGACCCGCGGCCGTAACCGGGAGCCCAAGGGGCATAGCTCGCATGGCCAAAGCGACGACCGTCAGGGAGCCGGCAAGCGCCGTCATACCCTTAGCGATCTCCGTCCAGGTCATACCCGCCAGGATCTTCACCGCACCGGACAGCAGCAGAATACCCGCGGCAAGCGGGATCATAGCGGCACCGATAGCGGCGATCTTCAGAGCGCTTCCACCCATGGTGTTTGCGAACAAGGATATAGAGCCCAGAAGGACCCCGACCCCTGTCAAACCACGAATGAGCTCGCCCCAGCTCATGGTCGACAAGACCTTGACGGCCGCCGACAGAACCAGAACAGCTCCTGCGAGAAGAACCATGGATCCCGCGATGAACGGGAGCTTGATGAACCCGCCGTGTCCAGCCAGCTTGACCACAACAGACATGGCCAGCAACAGCTCGCCGAACGCCACAGTCATAGCTGCAAGAGCCTGACCGAGACGCTTCGGGTTGACCAGGGACAGCGCGACCATCGAAGCGGCAAGGAGCGCCACCGCGATAGCGATTGCTTGCAGAGTCTTTGCCTGGAGCAGCGTCTGCATGGACTGCAGGGCGCCCGTGAGCGACTGGAACGAGTCCTTCATGCTGTCGAGGAAGCCACCTCCTCCGAATATACCTCCGGAGAAGAGTGTGGTGATGCGTCCAATGAAGCGCTTCAGGATGAAGAGGATGCCGCCGAGCAGACCCGCACCTACACCACTGAGAATGGCGTTGACGTTGTCTGCATTGAACGCGTTTGCGATGGCGTCACCAACGGCTTCGAAGCCGCCAGCAATATCGCCAAGCACGTCGACGTCCAGTGAACCGAACAGCCCGCTGAGAAGCGAGCCGAGGCCCTCGAGCAAGGCCATGGGGATCGAGAGGACCCCTTCGAGACCGTTGAAGAACGCGTTGAGCGCTCCGCCCTCCTTGAGAGCCTTGTCGATGGAAACCAGGAAATCGCCGAGGCTGGCTGTGATGCTCAGGATGCCACCTTCGCCACCCGCAGCGGACGAGCCGAGGTCAAAGAACAGACCAACGACCCGCTTGATGATCTCCCAGCCGATCGAGAAGAGTGCAAACACTCCGGCGAAAGTCCTCCGGAGGTTATCTGCCGCCCCGTCACTGAGCTTCAGTCCGTCGAAGAAGTTCTTCAACGCAACCGTCATGTTGTAGAGGTCCTGGCCAGTCTTCGCGGGGAAGATATCGCGGAACGCGTCCTTGATGGGCTTGAGAACCGAAGAGAGTGCCTGGAATCCGGACTTCAGAGCCTCGATAGCCATGTCGCGGCCGCCGAGCTTCTTCCAGTCCTCCAGAACAGCGTTGCGAGCATCCGCCTGACGGTTGATGAACCCGTTGACGAAGTTGCTCAGCTGGGTCATTGAGGTCTTGGCCTCGTTGAACCCTCCAAATATGATCTGGAAGGTCTGAGCCCACCCGGATCCAGAAGTCTCGCGAGCCACGTCGATGACACCGCTGAGGGTCTTGACCTCGGTGGCAGCCATCTGAGCAGTCTTGGCGGTCTGCTGGATCGCGAAGATCTCCTTGTCGCTGAAGCCCTGTGCTGCAAGCTCCGCGTCGCTGAGGTCTCCGGTGAACTGCTTCAAGGTCTGGGTGAGCACCTTGGACGTGAGCCACTGGGGACCCTTGCTGGCGTCGAGTGACTGACGGAACGACTCTCCATTGATGGAGACGTTCTTCATCGGCCCTTCGAGGCTGACAGCGCCGTCCTTGAGCTCGCCCATCTTGACTGCGGTGTTGGCAAGAGCACGCTGGAAGACCGTACCGCCCATGCCGGCGTTGACGACCGAGTTCCAGTCCTGCAGACCGACCTTACCGGCCGAGATTGCCTGCGAGAGCTGGTACATGGCCGTGGAGGCCTGCTGCGAGTTTGAACCCGACAGGGCTGCCAGGTTGGCGATACCCTTGATGGCCTCGGTTGAGGTCTTCAGATCCACACCAGCCGCCGTGAAGGTACCGATGTTGTCGGCCATCTCGGAGAAGTTGTAGATCGTCTTGTCGGAGTACTCGTTCAGGGTCTTGAGGGCGTCCTCGACGTCTTTGAGCTTGGCGCCCGACGCCTGGGTGTTGGCCAGGATCGTCTGAATCGACTGCAGATTCTTGCCGTACTCCTGGAAGCCCGCGGTGATGGGCTGCAGGGTGAATGACTTGGCGAAGTTGGCTCCGGCGGTGACGGCCTTGGTCGTGATCGTCGCAAGAGCGGTGACCGCGACCGTGGACATGGCCAGGAAGCCCTTGGAGACTCCGTCGATCTGCGTGCGAAGCGGGTTCAGGTTGGTCTTACCCAACTCTGCGCCAATATCGCCGACACCCTTCTTGGCAGTGAGCTGATCCAGACCAGTCTTGAGGGTCTGGAGCGTCCTCAGCGTCGTGCGGACCTTGTTCTCGAACTTCGAGTTGTCAAAGTCCATTCCAATTACTCTGTCTTCGGGAGCAGTCATGCTGAGTTCACCGCCTTTCGAATGTCGGATTCGATCTTGTCAAATATCGCTTGCATGGGTGGGTTGATGAAGTCGCGCCCCTTGACATAGCCGCCGGTACCAGTACCGTGGCCTAGCTGCAGGAGAATAACCAGCGGAACACCGCCGGCATCGTGACTGTTGGTCCAGGATATGGAGTGCTTACCGCCGCCGGACTCCACGTGGAAGTCCCACAGCCCAGCAGTCTCACTGCTCTCCCTGGGGGTGTTTGCTGCAAGCGCAGCCACGCCTCGAGCGCCAGCGTTGTTCATCACAGCAGCGATCTTGAGGTTCTGCACGCGCTTCAGCCACGCTTCAGTCTTGTCGAATGAGCCCTTGTTTGAGAGCGAGAACATCACCCCTCCTAGGGCTACGACGTCATGAGGTTGTACAGCTGGAACGTGTCGGGCATCTGAGGAGCTGTGTTGGCCGTGCCGTACAGCTTGTCCTCCAGAGCCTGCATTCGAGCCGGAGACGTCTTCCGCGAATCGATCACGAAATATGGCGTCGGCTTGAAGATTGTGGCGTCGATAGGGATCGCCTTCAACCCCCAAGAGAAGTTGTTGGGATCAGCCGTTCGACTGCGAGTCTTGTAGACCCGATCGGAGGGCTCGGCCGAGGCGTTGTAGAGCAAGTGCAGCTTGTAGCCGATGTCGGCGTCCACGTCGTTACCCACTCGGGTTCTCCAGGCCAAGCTGAACAGCTTCTTGGGCTGGAGCATGGCTTCGAAACCCGGAACGATTGCTACGCTGCCGTCGCACTGTGCGAAAGCGTCGGGGTACATGAACGCCTCGAGCGTGGCTGAGAAGTCTTCGTCCATGGCGTCGTTGTAGTACGCCTGACCGTCCCAGTAGTACGTGGTGATGTCTCCGCCGGAGACTTTCTCAGACACAGACACCAGTCCGTTCCACGGGACACCGTCGGCGTGCTGAGGGGTCAACCCGGAGACCGTCTGGACGTAGAGAACGCCGCGATCGACGCCGTCTTCGTAGAAACGCGTGCCGGGATCGTTCCAGCTGACCTTCGTCATCGGGACCTTCCTTCCTTAACCTGTAGAACCGGTCTCCAGCTTGCGCTGGTCGTTGAGGGCCTTGCGTTGTGCGATGGCATCCGCACGGTTCACCTTCTTGGGCTTCTGGCGCTTAGCGCCGACCACCTTGATGAGGGTGAACAATCGGTTGAGATGCCAGGTTTCGTACTCGTGCGGGATGCCGAGCTCCGTCAGCCAGTAGTAGATCAACTCGTTGGTGATTACCTCCGAGGAGTTCTTGCCCGGCTGGTTCGGGAGCTCGTTGAACCATGTAGCAGTCATCTTCGACTGGATGTGCGCGTTGATCTCTTCAACGTTCTCCGAAGAGAGTCTGGACAAAACGTCCGGAGGAAAGTCAGGGGTGAGAATCATGGCCCGGACGTAGTCCACAGCCTCTTCGTCAGTCTTTTCGGACAAACCGAGAAACGGCTTTTCCCATTTCGACTCCCATTTTGACAGTGAGACCAGAGAATGCTCGAGCAGGAGCTCGTCGTACTCAGTGACGAACTCCTGCTTGGCATCATCGAAGTTTTCGGTACGAAGTACCTGAATCTTGAGCATTCTCTGGTCTCCTATCTAGTTGGGACTACGGCGTGTAGTCGAAGGCCCAGTCGTCGTCGCTGGCGTCGGTGAAGGCGTAGCCCTCGGCCGGCACTGCCTCGACGAAGGTGTCCTCCGTGATGACCTTCGGACCAGCCGTCTGGTCCACGCCGTTGATGCGGTAGATCACGCCGGCCGTGGCCGGGATCGTGAGCGTCTTGGTCGCGGCGTTGTAGGTCGGCGCCGTGGCGTAGACCTGCGTGACCGTGCCGGTGAACAGGGCGAAGACCTCTCCCGGGAGGGGGAGGCGGGCGTCCTG
>Ga0247730_1000290_pt1 | contig 42938 bp, 31 predicted proteins | sample UWRJL073202C2_FD_180959 | JGI IMG/M metagenome (GOLD analysis project Ga0247730, IMG submission 180959) | Plant litter microbial communities from Arlington Agricultural Research Station in Wisconsin, United States - UWRJ-L073-202C-2 | ecosystem: Environmental > Terrestrial > Plant litter >... | reverse complement strand
GCTTCGGTTTAAATGCCGTCAGTTTTATTGCCGTGATCGGGTCTCTGTTGATGATGCGGCTGCCTAAGTACATTGAAAAACCCATCACTAAAAATGTTCTGGCAGAATTAAAGGAAGGCTTTGAATACATCAGGCAAACGCCTTCCATCAAATTTGTACTGATCACACTTTCTGCCGTCAGTCTCCTGGTTCTACCATACAGTACGCTGATCCCGGTCTATGCAAAAGATATTTTTAAAGGAACGGCTTCTACATTCGGCGTGATTGACAGTGTAATCGGACTGGGTGCATTCTGCGGGGCTATCTTCCTGGCTTCTCTTAAGCCGGGCAGAAATCTGAAACGTATACTGGCAACGAACACGATCATCTTTGGCGCAGGGCTCATCCTGTTCTCCCACACCACCTGGTACCCGCTTGCGCTGGTATTTGCTACCATCACAGGCTTCGGCATGATGTCGCAGATTACCATCAGCAACACACTCATCCAAACAACCGTAGATCCGGCAATGCGCGGCAGGGTAATCAGTTTTTACGCCATGGCATTCTTTGGGATGCAGCCACTCGGTGGTTTGCTCATTGGTACCCTCTCCAAATGGATCGGTACACCTGATACCGTAATGGCGCAGGGTGTGATTACCATCCTGATTGGCATTCTTCTGTTCCGGTTTTTACGGATCGATGCCGAAAAACTGGCTCATTCTTAATTAAATTCATTTGTCGTAATTACTGAAATGTCACTCCTACGTGTTTATTTGCAGGTAATGTAATTTATGTGACCACGGTCATTGTTGCTGATGACGTGAAACACTAATTGAGGTAAGAGAATCATTCATCTTTGAGTAATAAAATTATAGCCTGATCAGGCTATAGTTAATTTAAAATACTCATTATGAAAAGAATTCTATTCTTACTGCTTCCTGCCTTTGTCTGTATTTTAAACGCCGATGGCCAGGAAGCCCCAAAGGAAGTTGCTAAACCTGATTCAACCAAAGCCAAGATCACGATGAAAGGGCTGTTCCAGGCGCGGTATTCCTTTAGTGCGCATAAAGATGTGGATCTTAATGGATTACAGCATACCGACGGAAAGGCAATCTATAACGACTTCGACCTTAAACGGGTGAGGCTTCAATTCACCTCAAAAATATCCGATCGTACTGATGTAGTCTTACTGCTCAACCTGGCTGATTTCAAAAGTGATCCGGTTAATAAGGTTCTGGAAAATGCATACATCACTTATCGCCTTGATCAGTATATCAATCTTAAAATGGGCCAGTTCAGGCCTGCTTTTGGGTTGGAGGATATGTACGCTGTAGATGTGATCAAATCAATGGATTACTCCAATCAATATACTGCATTTGGTACCAATGGCTGGCAGAGTTTCCAGATGGGGGCCAGTATCTACGGGGCGGTTAGCGGAGAAGTGCCTGTAAAATATGAGTTCTCCATTGTGAATGGAAACGGCAGAAACCAGACTATGGATACCGATAACGGAAAGCACTTTTCTTCACGTGTAGAACTGGGGCTGCTGAAGAGCCTGAAAATGAAATTAGGTTTGAATGGTGGCCTGGGCACTGTTCAGAAAAGTAATGTATATGCGTCGGGTGTTGACCTGTCAATGGTATTGCCTGTTTGTAAAAAATGGACTATGGAAATTGAGACTGAGTTTAAACAGGGAAATAACCATGCGCTGTATTATGGACTGGATTCTGCCAAACGTATTGGCAGCGTTACCAATTACCAGATGCGCGGCATGTACTTCTTGCCAAACCTGAGATATGCGATCAATTACCACCGGTTAAGTTCTTTAGAGTTATCCTGCCGGTATGAATATTTCGATAAAGACTTCAGACATGCCAGTAACCCAAGGCAAACCTATACGCCAATGATTAGTGCCGAATTTCTAAAATCATACAATGCACGTATCCAGTTTGGGGTGAACATAGATCACTACAAAAAGAATGTTGCGGGCACTAGCCAATACGACAACCAGCTTTTCATCCTGCAAGTACAATCAAGATTATAAAATAATTAAACGGATTCTCATGAAAGCCAACCCCACTGCACCGGTTACAGCCGCGCCAGCTCCAGCCAAAGAAATTCAGCTGCTGCCTTTAATTATTACAGTTGCCATAGGGCTCGTCATCTGGTTTATCCCTCCTCCGGAAGGTGTTAAGCCAGACGCATGGCATTTATTGGCCATCTTCCTGGCTACGATCATCGGCATCATCCTGAAGGCTGCAAGTATGGGCACATTATGTATGATCGCTATCGCACTGGTGGCCGTTACAGGTGTGCTTGCTCCCGGAAACCCGGCAAAATCCATCACGCTGGCCCTGCGCAGTTTTGGCGACAAGGTCATCTGGCTGATCGGGATCAGTTTTTTCATTGCCCGTGGTTTTATCAAAACAGGCCTGGGCAGCAGGATTGCGTACATTTTTATCAAACTGTTTGGTAAAAGCCCTTTAGGTTTAGCCTACAGTCTGGGTGCTGCGGATCTGATGCTGGCGCCTGCCATACCGAGCAATACGGCCAGGGGTGGAGGCATTATCTACCCGATCATGAAATCCATGTCGATGAGTTTAGGCTCGATGCCAAATGAACCCGAAACACACCGTAAGGTGGGGTCCTATCTCACGCTGAACAGTTACTATATGAACCTGATCACCTCTGCGATATTCCTTACCGGAACCGCAAGTAACCCAATGTGCCAGAAATTCGCCGCTGATATGGGGATCCATTTCAGCTGGATGTCATGGTTCTGGGCAGCCATCGTACCAGGCATGGCCTCAATGATTATCATCCCGTTTCTGCTGTATAAAATTTTTCCTCCTGAGCTGAAAAAAACTCCTGAAGCACCTGCAATGGCAACTGCAAAACTGAAGGAAATGGGGGCCATTACAAAAAATGAATGGCTGATGCTGCTGGCCTTTGTGATCTTACTGGTACTATGGGTAACAGGAGACTTTTTTAAGATTGACGCCACTACCACTGCCTTTATAGGACTGTCTATTTTGTTACTTACCCAGGTACTGACATGGGAAGATGTAAAAGCAGAGAAAGGCGCCTGGGACACTATCGTGTGGTTTGCTACACTGGTCATGATGGCGGGATCACTAAACGAACTGGGCTTTATTCCATGGTTCGGGCACCTGATCCAGACACAGTTGCTGGGCCTTTCCTGGTCGATCGCTTTCCCGATCATCGTTGTGGTATATTTTCTCAGTCACTATTTATTTGCCAGTGCTACAGCCCACGTTGCGGCAATGTATGCAGCTCTGTTAGCTGTGGGAGTGGCTATGGGCGTGCCTCCGTTATTACTGGCACTCATGCTTGGATTTACCGGATCATTGTACGGAACACTGACACATTATGCGCACGGACCGGCCCCTGTATTCTTTGGGAGCGGATATGTAGATGTTAAACGCTGGTGGACAATGGGTATTGTGATCGGAATTGCGTTGCTGGTGATCTGGATGGGAGTAGGCGGGCTCTGGTGGAAAGTTACAGGTGTTTATTAAATGATATTAAACAGATAATATATGAAAGTAGCCATTTTAAAAAGCACGTTGTCACGGAAAAATCTGATGGCCCTCACGGGACTGTTCCTCTGTTTTTTCCTCGTGATCCATTTGCTGGGGAACCTGCAGCTGTTACTGCCTGCAGAGCGTGCAGAAGGAAGTTTTAATTATTACTCAGATCTGCTGTCAGGCAATATCTTTATCATGATGATCTCCTATGTGCTGTACTTTTCGCTAATCGCACATGCTGTGGATGCACTGGTAATTACGCTTAAAAATAAAAAAGTTGCAGCGAAATATGCCTATGATGACCGTAAGCAGGTGAGCAAATGGTATTCCAGGAATATGGGGATACTGGGCACAATCCTGCTGATTTTCCTCGTGCTGCATTTCAAAGATTTCTGGTACCTGTATAAATTCGGGGCTGTACCAGTTGATAAAGAAGGATATAAAAACCTTTATGTAGTGGTATTATACGCTTTCAAATCCTGGTGGTATGTGTTGTTATATGTATGTGCAATGCTGGCCCTGGGGTACCATTTGCTGCATGGCTTTAAGAGTGCTGTAAGGACCCTGGGCTTGTACCATCCGCGTTACGCCTCGTATGTGCAGGTCTTTGGAGTGGTTTACAGTTACGCGATCACCATAGGGTTTTCAGTTATTCCCGTTTACGTTCACCTTACTCAATATGGATTATGGAATTAGATGCTAAGATCCCGGAAGGCCCACTGGAAGATAAATGGAGCTTTTATAAGGCCCATGCCAGGCTGGTGAACCCGGCAAACCGTAAAAAATTACCTGTCATCATTGTAGGTACAGGGCTCTCCGGTGCTTCGGCAGCGGCCTCTCTGGCTGAACAGGGGTATTCGGTACAGTCTTTCTGTTTTCAGGATTCTGCCCGGAGAGCACATTCTGTGGCCGCCCAGGGAGGCGTAAATGCAGCAAAGAATTATCAGAATGACGGAGACTCGGTTTATCGTATGTTTTATGATACACTAAAAGGAGGCGACTTCAGGGCCAGGGAAGCCAATGTTTACCGTTTGGCAGAATGTTCACTCAACCTGATTGATCAGGCTGTTGCGCAGGGTGTTCCCTTTGCAAGGGAGTATGGCGGTTATTTAAGCAACCGTTCGTTTGGCGGGGTGCAGGTAAGCCGTACATTTTATGCCAGGGGGCAAACGGGGCAGCAGCTGCTGCTGGGCGCCTATCAGTCGCTGATGCGGCAGGTAGAACTGGGAAAAGTTAAGTTATACAGCCGGCATGAAATGCTGGACCTGGTGGTCATCGATGGTAAGGCAAAGGGGATCATCGCCCGGAACCTGGATACCGGGGCAATTGAACGTTATGCTGCCGAGGCAGTAGTGATTGCCACCGGTGGGTTTGGGAAGATCTACTATTTGTCTACCCTGGCTATGGGCTGCAATGGCTCTGCCATATGGAGGGCACATAAACGGGGAGCATTGATGGCCTGCCCAAGCTGGACGCAGATCCATCCTACCTGTTTACCACAGGCCGGGGATTACCAGTCTAAGTTGACACTGATGTCTGAATCGCTGCGTAATGACGGGCGCATCTGGGTGCCAAAACTGGCGGATGAAAAACGGGCGGCAAACGATATTCCCGAAGACGAAAGGGACTATTACCTGGAAAGGCGTTATCCTTCTTTTGGAAACCTGGCACCCAGGGATATCTCTTCGAGGGCTGCCAAAGAGAGAATTGATGCCGGCTTTGGTGTGGGCGCACAGCACAACGCAGTGTACCTTGATTTCTCAAAAGCAATCAAGGAGCAGGGAATGGATAAGGTGAAAGAAAAGTACGGGAACCTTTTTTCCATGTACAAAAAGATCACGGCTGATGATGCCTACGAAGCGCCGATGAAGATCTCGCCCGCAGCCCATTTCTCTATGGGTGGCCTCTGGGTAGACTATGAGCTGATGACTACCATCCCGGGCCTCTTTGCCGTAGGCGAGGCTAATTTTGCTGATCATGGAGCCAACAGGCTCGGGGCAAATTCATTGCTTCAGGCATGTGTAGACGGCTATTTTGTTCTTCCCTATACCATTGCCAATTACCTGGCAGGAGAGCTAAAAGCCGAAAAGGTGACTGTTAAACATCCGCAGTTTGAAGTGGTTGAAAGGGAAGTTATCAGACAGCTGGAAAGGCTGATGGCCATTAAAGGGACAAAAACTGCTGATCAGTTCCATAAGGAACTTGGAAAGTTATTGTACGATAAATGTGGGTTATCACGCTCTGCAGGCGGCCTGAATGAGGCTATCCTTGGCATACAGCAACTGCGCCAGGAGTTTTATACGCAGCTGATCGTTCCGGGTACTGCCGGGGAGATCAATGCAGAACTGGAAAAAGCGGGCAGGGTTGCAGATTACCTGGAGATAGCGGAGCTGATGTGCCATGATGCACTGAGCCGTGAAGAATCCTGCGGGGCCCATTTCAGGGAAGAATACCAGACGGCCGATGGAGAAGCTTTGAGGAATGACGAGAAGTTCTGTTATGTGTCTGCCTGGGAGTGGACAGGTGCGGATGCTGCTCCTGTTTTGCATCCTGAACCCTTGGTGTTTGAATTTATCAAATTATCAGTTAGAAGTTATACTTAGAATCATGAAGATACATCTCAAAATATGGCGCCAGAAAAACGCCGCCACTGAAGGAAAAATGGTTGACTATGATCTGGATCAGGTAGACGTGCATATGTCTTTCCTTGAAATGATGGATACATTGAATGAACAGCTGATCTTAAAGGGAGAAATACCGGTTGAATTTGACCATGATTGCAGGGAAGGGATCTGTGGGGCCTGCGGTATGATGATCAACGGACAGGCACATGGCCCGGTTGCGGGGTTAACGGCATGCCAGCTGCACATGCGGGAATTTAAAGATGGGGAAACGATTTATGTTGAGCCGTTCAGGGCATTGGCCTTCCCCGTAAAGCGAGATCTGAAAATTGACCGCTCTGCATTTGACCGTATTATACAGTCAGGCGGTTTCATCTCTGCCAATACCGGACAGCCTGCCGAAGCAAATACTTTACTGATCACACATGAAGATGCTGAATCTGCGTTTGACTCTGCCGCCTGCATCGGCTGCGGTGCCTGTGTAGCTACATGTAAGAATTCAAGTGCGGCATTGTTCACCTCAGCGAAGATCTCCCATCTGGCCAAACTTCCGCAGGGCGAAAAGGAAGCTGCAAAAAGGGTGTTAAAGATGGTGGCAAGGATGGATGCGGAGGGATTCGGACACTGCAGTAATACAGAAGCCTGTGAAGTGAAGTGCCCGCAGGGGATATCGGTACTGAACATTGCGAGGATGAACTGGGAACATACAAAGGCCGCAGTATTAAAAGATTAAAATATTTATATGTTGCTGTAGCGTTTCAATTGTTGACTGCGTTTAATTGTCAGGTTAGGGTTCAAAATCATTGCATACGAATTAAGTATCTGCTTTATTTCTTTGGTGTGTTTTGTTATTGCCTTCTATAATGTGGTGTTTAGGAGGGCGGGAATCAGGCCTGCATATTTACGCTGTATGAATGATTTTGAATAAAATGGGTTAAATAATTCTGCTACACACAAATGGACGCAATAGCCCCCCGGTCTGAGGACTGGGGGCGTTGTTTTTTTACAGGTTTACCTGATGAATGGGCTTTGTTACCTGATAAAGGGGCTTTCCGGAGGCCCGAGATAACTTGAGGGAATCTGCCCGGTTTCTACAACTATCTTTTGCAGCACCACACCGGGGCTAGCCATCCAGAATTTCAGTGTATGTGCGCCGGGTGTTTTGATCATATGCGCAGATCTCTGTATTTTGATATTCTCACTCACATCGGTATTCCAGTCGCGTCCTTTAATTGCATTCATATTGATCAGTTGAGGTGTTTCATCATCTACAGAAATACCATACACCAAACCTTTGCTATTGGTAAAATCCAATGTTGGAGAGAGGTAAGTGCTGACATTGATGGTACCGCCCTCGCTGAGATTGATTTCATATTCCAGCCTCGGGCTTTCCCTGCTGATTTTCTGAAGTTCTGAAGTGACTGGGTATGGCGTAACAGCAGCACCTGTTCTGCCATGGTCAGGTAAGATCTTCCAGATTATTTCTCCGGAGCCAACAGCTTTGCTGAAGTGCTCTGCAGCAATGGAGATATAGCCGTTTTCTTCCAGATATCCTTTTTGGGCTTGATCATGAGGTATATTGCTAATCATGGCTGTCACGGTTGCCTTTTCGCCGTTTTCTGATTGAATTTCAATGGGGACAGCAGAATCTCCAGGGAGAGCCTTCGAGAAATCAACATGAACTGTTAACCTTTCCTGTACAGCAATGGTTCCCTTTGGCTGGCTTACGGTTACCCAATTTTCTGCGGGAACAGCAGTATAGCGAAAGGGTGTTTTGCCTCTGTTAAATATTTCGATGTAAGCTGATGTTGTACCGCGATTGTATAACACAGGCAACACAAGCGCTGTTTTTGTTTCCGGCCACCATGCTTCCGATCCTTCCGCCGTAAGACCCATTTCCGCGGTGGTAGGTATAGTGATTTCCTTTACTTCCGGCATTTTATTTACTTCCGGCTGTTGCCAGTAGGTATAGCCGATATGGGTCTGGTCCATCATATGGTTCCACTTTCCTCCTGATATTTTAGTATTGTACCATGTGGTGATGGCCTGGTCATTTGCGTATAGGGCCTTCGCTTCCGCAGCCATGGCATTGGTAGCTGCACGACCCTGACTGGCGTACAACTTATTTTTGGCGACGGCGTAATACAGCCTGTTCAGGTTGGCATAAGCCAGTACCGGATGTAAGACCAGCTGGTCATAAGCGTCCTTTGCATTCCCGGGGATTTGTTTGGATACCGCTTTTGCATCCGCTTCTAATCTTTCATATAGCGCGATAATTGTTTCAAATTCCCTGTAATTGCTGAGGCTGTAGGTGTGCTCATCCAGTAACTCTGGTTTTCTGCGTGAGCTGTATTTCAGGTACCTGGAAAGGATAGAAGCGATCGGTTTTGCCTGCATTTTTCCAAATTGTTTTTCTGCCCATAAAACTGTATAATCATTCAGCTTGTCTGCCGGCCATTTGGAGGGTGCCCATGCATAATCGAGAAAGAATTCAATAGGGAATTCCATAGGTTTCAGATCGCCTACGTTCACTATCCAGATCTGCCGGGCACCATATTCATACGCCAGGTGCATCTGCTCCTGTATGCGTGGCAGAGGGTTTGTGTTCAGCCATTTATAATTTCTCGGGTCTCCCACGTAGTCAAAATGATAATAGATGCCGTAACCGCCCGTTCTTGGTTTATCCGTCAGCTTAGGCAGTTTCCTGATATTGCCCCAGTTATCGTCTGACAGCAGCAGGGTAACATCATCAGGTACGCGCATGCCTTTATCATAATAGTCCTGCACTTCCTTGTATAGAGCCCAGAGCTGCGGCGTGGCCGTAATATCTTTCTGGGTGACATCGGCAATGATCTGCCGCTGGTCTTTCACTATCTTTTCGAGCAGGGCGATATTGCTGCCTTCAGACATGGGTTCGTCTCCGTCACCTCTCATCCCTATGGAAACAATGCTTTCATTCCGGCCCATTCTCCTGATTCCCGTTTCCCAGAAGCTTTTTAGTGATGCGGCATTGGTGCTATAATTCCAGGCGCCCTTATTGCCATATCTTCGCCATTCGTCATGGGCGCGCATGAGCGGCTCGTGATGGGAAGTGCCAATTACAACTCCATATTCATCTGCAAGGCGGGCATTCTCAGGGTCGTCATCATAAAAAGCATTTCCCCACATGGCGGGCCAGAGGTAATTGCCCTTTAATCTCAGGATCAGTTCAAAAACATGCGTATAGAACTGGTGGTTAAAACCGCCGAATTTCTCTTTAGTCCAGCCCGAGAGGGCAGGGGCTTCATCATTGAGGAAGATGCCACGATATTTTACCGCGGGCGTGCCCAGGCTGTGTTTACCGGGAATGATGTACAGGTCTTTCTGTGTTACCACCGGAACATCTGCCCACCAGTACCAGGGAGACACCCCTATTTTAGAAGAAAGGTCATAAATGCCAAAGATGGTGCCCCTTTTATCACTGCCCGCAATGACGAGCGCCTGATCTATGCCTGCTGAAGGGCGATCTACCGTCTGGATGATAAAGGTTTCCCATTTTCCGGTAATAGCTGCAACAGAGAGTTTTTTATCTTTTACCAGCTGGTCAATCTCCGGGCTTTTGCCCAGCGTTCCGATGATGACTACCGTTTTTGCCCTGGCCGGGCCACTGTTGAACCACGCGGGTGCTGTGCCGGTGACCATTTTTAAGTCGGACTGCAGGTTTTTCGCCGCTGTGATCACTCCGGGGAAATCATTGGTGCTCACCTGTATGGCGGCGGGCTTGCCGGCCTTAGCCAATGCAAAATAGCCCTTTCCGCTTTTTGCTGACACATACGTATGGTCATCCGCAGCAAAGGTTTGCCGGGAGCTGCAGAGCAGGACAAAGAGGGTAAAAATACGAAGGGGTGTATTCATAAGTTCAGAATTTAATGCAATCGATTTCAGCTTATTCTGCCTGCAGCTTTTGCAATTGATTTTTCATTTACACTGTTTATAATTTGGTTATTCCCCCTGTTGCAGGGAGTAAGTTAGCGTTTATAATTGCCTTTAACGCAATTTTAAATGAATAAAGCGGCATTTTTTCCTGCTCAATCCTCTAAAACAGACTGAAGTCAAGATGCTGAATTACTTTGCCAACAAAAAATAAATTTATGAAAATAAATTACAATCGATTGCAATATTCAAAATTCTTTCTACATTTATCCTCGTAACCAAATATATCAACCTGTGCTTCAACGAGACCCGGTGGTATTTCTTCAATAATCCGGCAGGCGGAAAACCTGTCTGTAAATAACTATTTGTAATCCTGTTTATAAGAAATGTATGTCTGACCAATTTTTACCTGCCTAGAAAAAAATAAACCAAATATTAAACCAACGTTATGGAAAAACTCAAACTCACTAAATTGTATGAGGCAATAGGCATCCTATTGTTTTTTATTTTGCTTTCGGCAAATGTCTTTGCCCAGAATTCCACTGTAAGAGGTAGGGTAACAGACGAAAAGGGATCGCCGCTTCCGGGCGCTATCATCAGGCTGAAATCAGGAACAGCGAGCACTTCCGCCGATGCAAATGGCGCCTTCTCATTGAACATCCCGGGCACTGCGGCAACACTGACCGTTTCCTACATCGGTTATACTCCAAAGGAAATACAGGCCAGGTCTACGCAGAGTGTCAGTGTCTCTTTAGCACCAGAAGCAAGTAACCTCAATGAGATCGTGGTAGTAGGATACGGAACACAACGCAAAAAGGATGTAACAGGTGCTGTTGCTTCTATTAGTGGTGCCGCACTGGCCGAAATCCCTGCAACGAACGTTGTGAACCAACTGCAGGGACGTCTGGCGGGAGTAGACATCCAGTCCAGCGGTACCCAGCCCGGAGCTGCGGGTCAGATCCGCGTTCGCGGTGAGCGCTCACTGGGAGCTACCGGTACTGCGGCAAATGCGCAAAACGGCCCGCTCATTGTTTTGGACGGGATACCCTTTGTAGGTGGCAGCATCAATGATATCAATCCTGATGATGTGAATACCCTGGATGTGTTAAAGGATGCCTCCGCTACTGCGATCTACGGATCAAGAGGTGCAAGCGGGGTAATCATCATCACTACCAAACGCGGAAGGGCAGGAAAAGCCGTGATCAGCTACAATGCCTATTATGGTGTCAGCGACAGGACTTCCAGTTATAAATTCATGAACGGAAAGGAATATGCAGACTTTAAGGAGACCGCCAAGGCGCTCAATAGTGTTAATCCGGGTACCAGTGCCTATAATTTAACCGCTGCTGAAACCGCGGGCCTGGCTAATGGCACCAATACCGACTGGCAGGATATCATTTTCAGAACGGGCTACGTCAATAACCAGAATCTGAGCATTTCAGGCGGAACTGAATCCACACAATTTTCACTGAGTGCCGGCTACCGTAAGGAGCAGGGCATAGTTTACGGACAGGATTTTACGCGTTACAGCCTTCGGGCCACGCTTGATCACCAGGTAAGTGAGCGCGTGAAAATAGGTGGTTCAGTAGCTCCGAATCTGGCAGTTACCAACGGTGCCGACCGTTTTCCTGTCGGTGGCGTCATTCGTCTGAGTCCTTTGGTTTCTCCATATAATGCAGATGGCTCAATTAACATGTACCCGCTGGTCGGCTCGCTGGATGCAACTACGGTAAGCCCTTTAACAATACGCGACAAAAGTACAAATACCAACCAGAGTCGCAGGCTGAGTGCCGTAAATACGCTTTATGGCGAGGTTAAGATCATTGACGGTTTGAAGTACCGCGCCAACGTGGGCCTGAGTTATTACTCAACCAACGGCGGTTCATACACAGGCCCCAATACCTTTTACAATCAGGCCACATCTTACACACAGGCCAATGAATCGGTGAACTCCGGTGAAAATTATACCTATACCGTGGAGAACCTGCTGACCTATGATAAAACGTTTAAGGAAAAACACCATGTAACCTTTACGGGGCTGTACAGTATTGAGCGCGACCACTTTCAGAATAACAGCTTTAACGGGATTGGAATACCGGCCGATTACATTCAGAACTATAACCTGCAGCAGGCGGCTTCGGTCAGTGCCGGTGCAGGCGGTTATTCTGAAACCCGCCTGATCTCGTACATGGGCCGTTTAAATTATGTGTTCGACAGCAAATACTCTGTAACGGCAACGATCCGGGACGATGGGTCATCAGTGTTCCCGAATAAAAAATATTATGTGTACCCGGCATTTGGTGCAGCATGGAATATTGACCGTGAAAGCTTCTTCAGCGGAATTAAAAACGTAGTATCAGCCCTGAAATTAAGGGGCGGTTACGGAAAAACCTCAAACCAGTCGGTAAATGCCTATTCGTCGGCCGGTAACCTTTCCAGCAACTTTTACAACTTTGGCCCTATCGGCAGTCCGGGTTCCGCGGCTAACGGGTATTTACTTACCAGCCTGGCTAATCAGAACCTGACCTGGGAGTTTACCAAACAGCTGGATATCGGTTTAGAATTTGCGTTATTGAATAACCGCATCACAGGTACAGTAGATGTATATGACCAGAAGACCGACCATATTTTACAGGTGGTAAACCTTCCTTACACCAACGGGGCTACATCTTACACCGCCAATGAGGGTAAAACCAAAGGCCGCGGACTTGAAATTGCCTTAAGTTCGGTGAATGTTAGAAGCCAGAATGGTTTCAACTGGTCAACCGATTTCAATATCTCCTTTAACAAGAGTACCATCGTAGCATTACATGACGGTATACAGCAGGACCTGGGAAACAACTGGTTTGTTGGTCAGCCTTTCAACGTGATCTATGACGTGAAAAAGGTAGGCATCTGGCAAACCAGCGAGGCTGCCCAGGCGGCAGTATACGGACAGAAACCCGGGCAGATCAAAGTTGAAGACCTGAACAATGACGGTAAGATCAACGCGGCCGACCTGCAGATCATCGGTAACTTCCAGCCTGATTTTACAGGAGGTATTACCAACAGGTTCAGCTATAAAGGGATAGACCTGTCATTTGTTGCAGACGCCCGTATTGGCCAGAAGATCCTGGCGCCCTACCTGTCAGCTGACGGAAGTGCACAGGGATACCCGTTTTTTGGCAACAGCCGCGTGAACCAGTGGAAAGTAGACTACTGGACACCAACCAACCCCACCAATGATTTTCCTGCACCTGATGCGGCAAACGACAAACAGATCTACGCCTCCACATTGGCAGTACGTGACGGTTCCTTTGTGAAAATGCGGAGTATCAATCTCGGATATACCTTCAGCCAGTCGATGCTGAAAGGGCTTGGCCTCAATTCATTGAGGGTATATGCCACCTGCTTTAACCCTTTTATCATTTATTCTCCATTGGTTAGAAGTGGTTACGGGATTGACCCTGAGGGTAACGCAACGGGAGGCGCAGTCTCATCAAGTGTAGCAACCACCACTCCAACGGCTGGTGGCGGAACCGCCGGAACTACAACCAGTCGTGCAATCACTGCCAATTTAAATAACCCGCCAACACGGACATTCCAGTTGGGCGTAAGTGCAAGGTTTTAATTTTAAATAGTATTTATATGAACCCGACATGATTAAAATAAGTATTAAGCATACAGGGCAATGATTATTTTAATCATCAAAGGCTCCATCTAACAGTTAACAAACAAATAAATAAACAGATGAAATTATACAGTAAGATTTCTATCATCATAGCGGCAACAGCAACCTTAACTGCAGGTGGCTGTAAAAAGAGTTTCCTGGATGAAAACCAGAAAACACAGCTAACGCAGCAGTCGTTCCGTACCTCAGTTGGATTAATTGGCAGCATCACCGGGGTGTACGGATCACTCAGGGGGCTTTGGGCTACCGAGGGATTTACCAATCAGCTGGTGGGAGGCACAGATGAAACGCTGGCCGGCGGAAGCACCAGCAATATTGGAATATTTACCTATACCAACATTGGGTTGGACGACTTCAGGTATATTGTACAAACCGCCTATACCAATATCAATACGCTGAATGGCGTCATCCTGAATGCAGATGTATTTACTGACCCTGTTCAGCGCACCCAATACATCGCACAGGCCAAATTCCTGCGCGGTATGCTGTATTACTATATGGTGGTCAATTTTGGTGAAATGCCCCTGCATGTTACCTTGATTACTGACCCCACAACTTCAGATTCGCGTGCGCCTCTGGCAGATATTTATGCCCAGATGATCAAAGATTTCAGCGAAGCATCCAAAGAGCTTCAGGTATTACCTGCACAACCTTTTGGGGGCAAAGCAGCAACTCAGGCCACTGCACTGTACTTTCTGGGCAAAACTTACCTTACCCGGGGCTGGTCAAAAGCCGCCCAGGCGAGTGATTTTGCTACGGCAGCCACAACTTTGCAGGGACTGGCAGACAACCGTGCCGCGCATGGCGTAGATCTGTGGCAGGATTTCGGAGATGCATTTAAACCTGCCAACGATTATGGCAAAGAAACCCTCTTTGTGATCGATGAGAGCAACGACCCTAAATATGGCAATTATGCTGTTGGTGGTTCAGGAGGCAATTATAACGTTACAAACTACCTTTTCCGTCCAAACTATCCATCTATTACTGCAAATTACCCGGCTGCTACAGGTACAGCGGTGATGGTACGCGACATTCCTAACGGAAGGCCGTTTATCCGCATCAGGCCCAATACAGATTATATGCTGAGGGTATTTGCCGAAAGAGCCAGTGACAGCAGGTTTGATAAAAGCTTTCAAACTACCTGGATTGCAAATAACGCCGGTGTATCTACTCCGCGAGGGGCGCTGACTGTAGGTGTTGACACTGCGGTATGGACACCTCCTTTTGATCCCGGAGCCGCAAAAAGGGCATCATTTAAGGGCGTAATCTTAGTGCCGCCCTCCGTTGCGGCAGGTACAACGGCAAACCCATATACGCCAATCGTTTTCCCTTCCTTAAAGAAATATGATGATCCGAACAGGGCTGCGGTGAATGATCCTTCCACCCGTCCTTTTGTACTGGCCAGATTTGCGGATGTTTATCTGCTGGCTGCCGAAGCTTATTTCAAGGCAGGGGATTTGCAGAAATCGGCAGATATGATCAATGTGATCAGAACCAGGGCCGCCTTCAAAACCAGCAATACTGCGGCTCAGAATGCCGCAGCGGTAACCGCTATGCGGATTGCTCCCGCACAGGTTACGCTTGATTTTATACTGGATGAGCGTTCCCGTGAAATGTACGAAGAATGTACCCGCTGGTGGGACCTTACCCGTACACAGTCGCTGGGACGCAGGTTGCAGGCTTACAATTCAGAAGCCTATCCGGGTTACGCTAAAACGAGTCCGCCGGAAGCATATTCATTGCGCCCTGTACCCTTGTCCCTGATCAACCTGGTGACAACCGGGCCTGCACTTCCTCAAAATCCGGGATACTAATGAAGAGGCTGAATTATTTTGCTGTAATTCTGCTTACAGGCTTTTTACTACCGGCGGGCTTTTGCCATGCAGAAGTTCGCCTTCCGCAGCTGATCAGTGATGGAATGGTTTTGCAAAGGGATGTCCGCCTCAATATATGGGGTTGGGCATCCCCTGGTGAAAAGGTCAGTCTGCGGTTCAAAGGCAAAACATTCAGGACAAAAGCCGGCGCTGAGGGGAAATGGATGGTGACCATGCCCGCAATAAGGGCAGGTGGCCCTTACGAGATGGATATCAGTGCGGGTAACCACATTGTCCTTCATAATATTCTTGTAGGGGATGTCTGGTTTTGCGCCGGGCAATCCAACATGGTGATTCCCATGGAAAGGGTAAAAGAGAGATACCCTGAAGAGATCAGTCAGGCCAATTATCCGGAGATCCGTAATTTCTTTGTGCCCACGGCAGCCGATGTGAGGCGCGTGCATGATGACCTTCCGCCGGGCTTGTGGAAGGCTGCTACGCCTGTTAATGTAATGGGCTTTGGAGCGGTATCTTACTTTTTTGCAAAAAAGATCTACCAGAAGTACCATATACCTATTGGCATTATCAATTCCAGCGTTGGCGGAACACCCGCTGAAGCCTGGACAAGTGCGGAAGGTTTAACATCCTTTCCTTCCTATGCCAACAGGCTGCAGCAGTTTAAAGACACCGTTTTTATGCGTCTTGCCACCCACCCTGCCATAGCCAAAGTAAATCCTCTAACAGCACAGGATAAAGGATTGAATGGGCCTGTACCATGGTTCAGTGCTGCGTATATGCCCGTAGGATGGCACCCATTCTGGTTACCGGGATATTGGGCGGATCAGGGAATAAAGGGGCTGAACGGTATAGTTTGGTTCCGTAAGGAAATCGATCTGCCAGCTTCGGTTTCCAACGCAGGGGCGAAGCTGTTTATGGGCCGGATTGTGGATGCTGACCAGGTTTATGTAAATGGAGTTCTTGCAGGGTCCACTACTTATCAATACCCACCAAGAAGATACGTAATCCCAAAGGGATTGTTAAAACCAGGCAAAAACCTGATCGTAATTAAAGTGGTTAACGAAAGCGGCAAAGGTGGGTTTGTTCCTGATAAGCCCTATTATCTTGATATGGAAAGTCAGCAGATTGATCTTCGTGGCGACTGGCAGTATAAAGTTGGGCAGGCCTTTGCCCCTGCACAACAGGAGAAACCGCCTCTTGTGATGCAGAATGAGCCTTCAGGGTTATACAATACGATGGTAGCACCGGTAATCAATTTTGCTGTTAAGGGTGTATTGTGGTACCAGGGCGAAGCCAACACGGCTAAGGCAGGGGAATATCAGTTCCTGTTGCCGGCACTTATTGCCGACTGGAGAGCCAAATGGGGGCAACCCGATATGCCTTTTATTTATGCACAATTGCCCGGATTTATGGAGGTACAATACCTGCCTTCAGAAAGCCAGTGGGCAGAATTGCGGCAGGGGCAACTTAAAACACTGACTGTCCCGAAGACGGGTATGGCGGTTGCCATTGATGCAGGGGAGTGGAACGATATACATCCTACAAATAAGAGAGCCGTGGGTGAAAGACTGGCACTGGAAGCTCAGCGGGTTGCTTACAGCGACCGTAATACAGTAACCTCAGGGCCAGTTTACCAGTCGGCCAGGAAGGAAAAAAACAGGATCGTCATATCTTTCAGCAGTGTGGGCGGCGGACTTATTGCGAAAGGCGGAACCGAATTAGCGCAGTTTGCCGTTGCAGGCGCTGACCGTCAGTTTGTCTGGGCTAGGGCAATCATCGAAGGGGATAAGGTCATCGTATGGAATGATGAACTCAAAGATCCTCTTTATGTGCGTTATGGCTGGGCAAACAATCCCGAAGGCGCCAACCTGTACAACAAAGAGGGGCTTCCGGCTTCACCATTCACAACTGAGGACCCATAATCCGGTACTTGTCACAGATCAGCAACAATGAGAATTTTAACGGCCGGCGCTGCCATAGTCCAGTATCCAGCCGGGGTACTCAATGGCCATTTTGCTCACTTCATCCAATTGCGCCAGCTCCTCTGCCGTGAAGGTAACCTGCCCCGCTTTCAGGTTGTCCTGAAGCTGTTCGGTATTCTTAGTCCCGATGATAATACTGGTTACCACCGGCTGATGTAATAACCAGGCCAATGAAAGCTGTGCTACTGTGGTTCCTTTGGCTGCTGCCATGGGATGAAGTACATCCAATATGCGGTATGCCTTTTCCTCATCTACTACCGGGAAATTGAATTTATCGCGGCGGCCTCCGGCTTGTCCTTTATTTTCCCTGGTATATTTGCCGCTCAGCAGCCCGGCGGCCAGCGGGCTGTATACCATCAGGCCAAGTTTCTGATCTTTCAGGAGCGGGATCAATTCTCTTTCCATATCACGGCTGGCTAAACTGTAATAGGCCTGTAAGGATTGAAAACGTGCCGTTTTATTATAAAATGAATAATCTAAGGCCTTCATTAAAGGCCATGCGGCAACATTGCTTGTGCCAATATATCTTACCTTGCCGCTGCGCACCAGATCGTCAAACACCTGCAGCGTCTCTTCAATTGGCGTTAAGGCATCATATCCGTGAACCTGATACAGATCGATATAGTCAGTTTTCAGCCTCTTCAAAGTTAACTCTACCTGCTGCATGATATGTTTGCGGCTTAACCCGCGGTCATTGGGGCCTTCACCTATTTTTGCCATCACCTTAGAGGCTAAAACTAAGGAATCGCGGTTCAGGCCTAAGTTCATAATTGCCTGCCCAAGGATCTCCTCAGACTGTCCTGCTGAATAAACATTGGCAGTGTCAAAGAAATTGATGCCGGCCTCTACAGCCTGTGATATTAGATTTTCAGACGCTGCCTGGTCTAAATTGCCGATTTCCTTATAGATACCGTCGCTGCCGAAGGTCATTGTTCCGAAGCAGAACTCAGATACTTTTAGTCCTGTGTTTCCTAATAAGTTGTATTTCATAACTGTCTTTTATTAACAGCACAAAGATACTCTGCATAGAAAGCCGCAGAGAGCCCGTATCAAAGAGATCAGTACGAAAATCAAATAATCATTTTCTGAACGACAGGGGAGTGGTACCCGTATGCTTTTTGAAAAAATTATTGAAATGATTGGCATACCCGAAACCCAGGCTATAGGCTATATCTGCCGTAGTCCAGCCGGTTTGTTTGAGCAGCGTTTTTGCTTCACTGATCATCCTTTCGGCAATATGCGTACTGGTTGATTTACCGGTGATCTCCTTTACAGCGAAATTCAAATGGTTTACATGCACAGACAGGCTGTATGCAAAATCGCCCGGCTTTTTCAGCTGCATAGGCTGCTGTGGTGTTTCTATTGGAAACTGTCGCTCCAGCAGATCAAGGAACAGGCTTGCAATGCGTCCTGAGCCGCTTGGCTGCTGATAACTGAGGGAGGGCGCCATTTTCATGCCTTCATGAATGATCAGGTTCAGGTAGCTTTTGATCACATCGTACTTGTATACATATTCGCCGGCCAGTTCTTCTATGATCTGACCGTAGAGATTGATCAGCCGGGTCAGCTGCTCTTCATCCGGTAAAAAAACATTGTTTCCGCCGATATTGAAAAGCGGTGCATCCTGTAACAGGCGGGTGTGGTCGCCAGTTTTGATAAATTCTTCTTTAAAGATGCACCAGTAACCTGATCCTTCTGCAGACAGGCTTTCGTAAGCATAGGGAACCAACGGATTGGAGAAGATCAGTGCAGGTTCTGTGATGTGGATGGTCTTATCTGCGAAATGCAGGTTACATTCACTGCTGATCAGCCATATTTTATAAAAATCCTTCCGGCTGTAAGAACTGTCAACTTTGGTTGTAGAATTGTTATAATAGGCTGCGTTAAAAATAGATCTGTTGCGGTCAGGCTGATCTGTATGCTCCCGTTTGTCCAAAAATGCTGGTTCCATGATCAAATTTACGAAAATCAATGATTGCCAGTTGATGAAAAGAATGACTCATTTTGGCAACTAAGCGGGTAGTTTGAGCAAATCATAGTACATTATTCTGGTGTTATCTTTCTCGTCAGACTGCAGTAAGAATTTGAAATCATTTCGACTATAGTATTTTATCTGTTTAGATTGATTTACAGCGTCTAATATTAAAAGTCTGCATGCGGGTTTATGATCAACAATTACCCAGGCTTTAATAAAATCCATAAGCTGGTATGCCAGTCCTGTGCCATGTGAATCTTTATGAACACCTAGTCTGCCAACTTTTACTGAAGGATATTGTTTTATCCGTTTTGAATTGGGTAATCTAATGCTGCGGTGGAAGCGGTTCCAATTCGAGTTGGTAATGTCCTTCTCATATCCTTTATCATTTAAACAATCGTTAGAAAGACTAAAAAACGCATGGATGTTTTCATTCTTATCTGCAAAGATATAGGTGTTCGCGATTTTTTGTTTTTGATAATTCAACGCGTCATTTTTTAAAAATGACGTAATATCCTCAAGGTCACAATCAAATGAATTTACTTTTGATTTCAGATAGTTGTGAAAAAATTAGATCGCCTATATCCACTTATTTAACTTTTTTAGATAAAACTCTCCTTACTATATCCTGCATACGTTGCCATTCCCTGTCCGAAACTTTACTGTTTTGTTCAGCGCGAAGGGTTTCATTAAATTTCCTCGAGGATTTACCAGAGAGCATCGGAGTTGCCTTTATTGGAGTTGCCATGTTAATCTTGTTTATTTAACAAAATTAGTATTTTATTTATTTTAAAGAAAATAAAAGCTGAATTATTTTTTTAAAATTTCTTTTAGAAATGTTTTTGCGTAAAAAAGCCCCTTGTGTAAAACAAGGGGCTTTCGTAATTATCGTACTGTTTAAACAGTATCTCTTACCAGAATATCGTGTAAAGCGCAACGATCACGCCCACTATCAGCACCGCACCAACCGTAAAGCCCGGTGTTGTTTTGAACATGCCCCTGTCGATCTCCAGACCTTTCGGGTTCACACCGTTCCTGTTTTCAAACAGGCTGATGATATACATTGCAACGATACAGATCACGAATACAAAACCCATCCTGTCCAGGAAAGGGATCTCATACAACATGCTGCCATCTTTTTGCTCAACCAGCTTGGAGAAACCTATCGGGTTTAACCACTGAAGGTTTGCAAACGATGGAAGTATTTTAAATCCTACAGACATCAGGAACCCCCCGATCGTAGCAAATAATGCTGCATTTGAGGTTGTCCTTTTCCAGAAGAAGCCCAGGATGAACATCGCAAAGATACCCGGTGATACAAAACCGGTGTATTCCTGTATAAACTGGAACCCTCCTTTTTTATCGATGCCCAGCTGAGGGGCAATGATGATGGCAAGGATCATGGCCACGATCACTGTGATCCTTCCGATGATCACCTGTTTATTCTCATCCGCATCCTTGTTGATCACTTTTTTGTAAACATCAAGCGTAAAGATCGTGGCAATACTGTTTGCCTTTCCCGCAAGTGAAGCCACAATAGCGGCTGTCAATGCTGCAAAAGATAATCCTTTGAGACCAGCCGGAAGTAAGTTCAGCAGCACGGGATATGCCGAATCTGCATTGAGGGAACCGTCCTTCAGCATATCCGTCTGGAATGATCCTGCACCTTCTTTGTACAACACATATGCTGCAATCCCTGGTAAAACCACAATCACAGGCATCAGCAATTTCAGTGCGGCGGCAAATAATAGTCCTCCACGTGCAGTTTTTAAATCTGCGCCCAATGCCCTTTGTGTGATGTACTGGTTACAGCCCCAGTAGTTCAGGTTCACGATCCACATTCCACCGATCAGTACCGATAATCCCGGCAGGTCCATGTAGTGGGGGTTCTCCTTGTGGAAGATCATCTGGAAGTGGTCTACGGCCTTTTCCTTGATCAGTCCGAGCCCGTTCAGTACACCTGTGGTGCCGAAATGGGCAGATACCAGCTGTAAAGCCAGGTACGTTGTTGCGAGTCCTCCGAGAATTAAAAAGAACACCTGGATCACATCAGTATAACCGATCACCTTCATTCCTCCAAGGGTAATGATCACCGCAAATACGGACAGGATGTACATGCAGGCGGTGGTGTTGATCCCTGAGATACTGTTAATGGCCAGTGCACCCAGATACAGGATAGAGGTAAGGTTAACCACTACGTATAACAACAGCCAGAAAATGGCCATGATCATGGCTACAGTACTGTTATAACGTTGTCCGAGGAACTGTGGCATTGTATAGATCTTGTTCTTGATATATACAGGGATGAAGAACGTAGCTACAATGATCAGTGTAGCTGCGGCCATCCACTCGTAAGTTGCGATGGCCAGGCCCATGGTAAAGCCGGAACCGCTCATTCCGATAAACTGCTCGGCAGAAATATTGGAAGCGATGAGTGAGGCCCCGATGGCCCACCAGGTTAAAGAGTCTTTTGCCAGGAAGAAATCTTTTGAGTTTTCTGCCTGGGCCTGCTTTTTACGGTAAACCGTCCAGCCGTAAAGCGCTACAACGAGGAAGTAGACCAGAAAAACGACGTAGTCGTATGTGCCTAATGAATGCATAGATTATGGATTATACTTGGATTATATTTTGGTTTAAATATACCTATTTACAATGTTCTCCAGCAACTCTTGTTTTCCGCTCAGTGTTTCAGGCTCACCTTTGTCCACAGCATAGGCTGCAAGGTCTTCCAGCGTTAGTTTTCCGTTCTCAAAATCTTTCCCTGCACCGCTGTCAAATGAAGCATATCTCTCTGTTCTTATCTTTTTATAGTCGGATTTCTGAAGAATATTGTCCGCAGTGATAAGTGCCCTTGCAAAAGTATCCATTCCGCCGATATGTGCATAGAACAGATCAGCCGCGTCTGTAGAATTTCTTCTGATCTTGGCATCAAAGTTCACTCCGCCGCCTTTTAAGCCGCCGGCTTCCAGAAATACCAGCATGGTTTCTGTCAGTTCGTTGATGTCGTTCGGGAACTGATCTGTATCCCATCCATTCTGATAATCCCCCCTGTTGGCATCCATAGAGCCCAGCAGGCCTGCATCAGCTGCAACCTGAACCTCGTGCTGGAAAGTATGGCCGGCAAGCGTGGCATGGTTCACTTCAAGGTTGAGTTTAAAATCATCCATCAGGTCATACTGACGAAGGAAACTGATGACGGTAGCGGCATCATAGTCATACTGATGTTTGGTAGGCTCACATGGTTTAGGTTCCACCAAGAAAGTACCTTTGAAGCCTTGCTTGCGTGCATAATCTTTCGAGGTATGCAGAAATTTGGCCAGGTGTTCCTGTTCGCGTTTCATATTGGTGTTCAGCAGGCTCATATAACCCTCACGGCCGCCCCAGAACACATAATTTTCTCCGCCAAGGGCGATGGTAGCATCCATTGCAAATTTCACCTGTGCTGCACCATGTGCCAGTACATGGAAATTCGGGTTTGTAGATGCACCGTTCATATACCTGCGGTGAGAGAACAGGTTAGCCGTTCCCCATAATAGTTTTACACCGCTTGCTGCCTGTTTTTGTTTGGCGTATTCTACCAAAGCCTGCAGGCGGCGTTCGTTATCTTTCACATCATTGGTATAGTCTACCACATCCACATCGTGGAAACAATAGAAGGGAAGGTTCATTTTGGTCAGGAACTCAAAAGCGGCGTCCATTTTGTCCTTTGCCCTTTCTACCGCATCTGTTTTTTCGTTCCATGGGTGAATGATTGTAGCCTCTCCGAAAGGATCTCCCCCCGTGGCCACAAAAGAATGCCAGTAGGCACCGGCAAAGCGCAGGTGGTCTTTCAGGGTTTTTCCTGCAACAATTCTATTTTCATCATACCAGCGGAAAGCCAGTGGGTTATCTGAGTCTGCGCCTTCGAACTTTACCTGTCCGATTCCTTTGAAGAATTCTTTGTCTCCCGTAATTACATTTGTCATATGAACTGGTTTATATTTAATGTTAATCTTGTTTGTTTAAAAGTCTGAGCCAGTCCTGGTATACAGGCTCATAAGTAGCTGTTAGGGTAGGTTCAACCAGCTGCAGCGGTTTAATATTACTGAAGGCTTCGGCAGGGGATGAAAAGGTTTTAGCGCCGATGCCCGATCCCAGGGCAGCGCCCACGCTGCCATCATTTTCATACAGTTCCACAGGAACGCCGGTACTGTTCACAAAAGCTTCCAGGAAGAGCTCACTTAAAAACAGGTTGGCTTTGCCGGCGCGGATCACACTTGGGCTCATGCCATTTGCACGCATGATGTCAAATCCGTAGCGGAACGCAAAAGCTATACCCTCCTGCACACCTCGGAAGAGATGGGCCTGCGAATGCAGGTTCAGGTCTATATCCTGGAAATGTACGCCCACGATCCTGTTGTTCAGCATGCGTTCGGCCCCGTTACCAAAGGGAAGTACCCTTAAGCCCTCAGCACCAACCTTTATATTTTTTGCTGCGGCATTCATTGTGGTATAAGTCATGGATGAACCGAACAGGTTTTTTGTCCATCGGTTCAGGCTTCCTGTTCCATTGATACAGAGCAGCACGCCGAGACGTTTTTCTTCTTCGGTATAGTTGACGTGGGCGAAGGTATTTACGCGGGACTGGTCGTCATAGGTCAGCTGGTCACTCACTCCATAGATCACCCCTGAGGTACCGGCCGTAGCGGCAACTTCTCCGGGCTCCAGTACATTTAATGACAGTGCGTTATTGGGCTGGTCGCCCGCCTTGTACGTTACCGGTGTTCCTTCTTTAAGGCCTGTTAATTGTGCAATAGCTGCGGATACGCGTCCGTGTTCTGCAAATACAGGCCTGATCTCCGGGATCAGCGAATCACTGAACCCGTAATAATTCATGAGCTCGGCAGACAGGCTGTTGGTCTGGAAATCCCAGAAGATGCCTTCTGACAGGGCCGAAATACTGGTGGTGATCTGCGAAGTTAACTTCATCGCTATAAAGTCGCCCGGGAGCATGATCTTATCGACCTTGGCATACAGTTCCGGTTCATTTTGTTTTACCCAGGCCAGTTTGGAGGCGGTGAAGTTGCCCGGTGAATTGAGCAGGTGGGACAATGAAAAATCATGCCCCAGTGCATCGAAAGCATCATTTCCAAGATCCACTGCGCGGCTGTCACACCAGATGATGCTGTCCCTGAGCAGCTGCTGCTCTTTGTCTACCAATACCAGGCCATGCATCTGGTAAGCGATGCCAATTGATGTAATGTCATGCGGATTGAATTTTCCGGAGGCTTTACAAATGGCAAAAGCCTGTTGTACATGATCCCACCACATTTCGGGCGACTGTTCTGCCCAGCCGGGCTGAATAGCAGTGATCAGGCTCTCTTCCTCAGGAAATTGTGCTGAAGTAAGCACCTGTTGTGTTGCTGCGTCTACAACAGCTACTTTTATAGAAGACGTTCCAATATCAATTCCCAGTAATAACATATATGTGTTTTTGTTATTGCAATTGTTAAGTTTATACCCGGTTACGGAAAACGAATTTAGGTTAATATTTTTATTATGCAATCGATTGCCCGATTATTTTTTACATTTTTGCATTTATAATGAAACGCCAGAAAAGAACAACTATCTATGACATCGCGCAGAAGCTGAATATCGCGGCTTCTTCCGTTTCGCGGGCATTGAGCAACAGTACTAAAGTAAACGCTGCTACCAAGGCATTAGTGCTCAGGACTGCTGCTGAAATGAACTATCAGCAAAATGCGATGGCATCCAACCTGAGGAAGGGCAATAACCCGACGATTGGTGTAGTAGTTCCCAGGATCAACCAGAATTTCTTTTCAAATATTATTGCCGGGCTGGAAGAGGTAACCTATAAAAAAGGCTATAACCTGATCATTTGCCAGTCCAACGAACTCCATGCACGCGAAGTGGATTGTGTGAATGCGCTCATCAACCAGCATGTCAGCTGCATCATTATTTCCATTGCTGCCCAGACCGGGCCTCATCAGCATCTTCAGCAGGTGCTTGACCGCCATATCCGTCTGATCCAGTTTGACAGGGTGGTGGAAGAACTGGATACTTTTAAAGTGATCAACGACAATGAGCGGGCTTCGTATGAAGCGGTGCTGCACCTGGTAGCACAGGGCTATAAACGAATTGCCTTACTGGAAGGACCGCAGGAGATCGATATCTTCCGCCAGCGAAAGGAAGGATACCTCAATGCACTCCGGAAATCTGGATTCCCCGTACTGGAGGAGCTGATGTGTGAAAATGCCTGGACCAAAGAGCTGGGTGCACAGGCTACCGCCCAGTTACTGAACTTACCCGAACCGCCCGATGCGATCTTTGCATCCACTTCCGACTTCTCCGCGCTGGGCGTGCTGGAGGTAGCAACAGACAAGGGCATCGCCGTACCGGAGGCGCTGGGAATCTGCGGATATTCAAATGAACCTTTTACAGAAATCACAAGTCCCTCCATTACCACCATTGATCAGTACAGTATCAGTATGGGTAAAACCATTGCCAATCTCTATTTCCAGGAAATGGAAGCATTTGAGTTCAATGTAGAACCCAAGGTCGTGAGCATTAAACCCAAACTTATCGTCCGCAAATCAACCAGCAGAATATAAAAATCACGTTTTGTAAAGCCGTGATCTTCTTGGGTTTTAAATAATGCAACGGATTGCATTTTATTAAAATTTTACTACTTTAGACGCTGATTAAGGTTGTCTGTATATGAAGACTGATAAGATTATTACTATTTATGACATCGCTGAGCGGCTGAAACTGGCACCATCAACCATTAGCAGGGGTTTGCAGGACAATCCTGCCGTGAATGCAAAGACGAGGAAAAAGATATTTGATACCGCCAATGAAATGGGCTACCGTTTCAACACTTTTGCAAGGAATCTGCGCAACCAGAAAACCAATACCATCGGCGTAATTGTGCCCCGCCTGAACAGTTATTTTATTTCCGCTATACTGGCGGGGATAGAGAAAGAACTCAATAGTGCCGGTTACAATATGCTCATCAGCCAGTCGCTCGAGCTGGAAGAGAATGAAGTGAAGTACGCCAAGGCGATGCTGCACAACAGGGTAGACGGACTCATCGTCAACTTAGCAGCAAATACGCAAAGCCTGAGTCATTTCGATGGATATATCCGCCATAACATCCCCCTGCTTTTCGTAGACAGGGTAGTCGAAAATGATGATTTCAATAAAGTAGTGATCAACAATACCAAGGCGGGATATGAGATCACCTCACACCTGATCGGGCAGGGATGCAGGAAGATTGCGCACCTGACGGGAAGCCTGATGCGGAACGTTTACCATGACCGGAAAGCGGGTTATATGACTGCCCTTGCGGAACATGGAATCCCGTACGATGAACAACTGGTATTTGAGACGGATCTGACCGAAGAATCATCTATCAAAGCCGCTCAGCAAATATTAGCAATGAAAGTAAGGCCGGACGCTTTATTTGTTGCCAATGACCTCTCGGCGGTGATCTGCATGAAGGTATTTAAAGATGCCGGGCTCCTGATACCTGAGGATATTGCCCTCGCCGGGTTTAACAATGATGTGATTTCCAGGATCTCGGAACCTATGCTCACAACGGTAAATTATCCAGGTGAAGAAATGGGGAAAATGGCTGCCCGGCACCTGGTGGCACATATCAGAGGGGAGAGCGATATGACACTGGCAAACACTATTATCTTAAAGTCCCAGCTGGTGATCAGGGCATCCTCATTAAAAAAGAAATCAAATGACGAATAAAAAAAAAGTGGCCATAGTTACCGGTGGTGCAACAGGGTTAGGGCTGGCAATCAGCAGGAAATTAGTTGCAGAGCAGATCACCACAGTGATGATTGGCAGGAATGAAAGGAATCTTCGTGAAGCAGCAGCAGAACTGGGTAGTTTAAGTAGTTATAAAGTGCTTGACCTGCAGCAGATAGCAGATATTCCCACTTGTGTAGAGGGCATCATGGCCGAATTCGGACAGATCGATATTTTGGTGAACAACGCAGGCATCAACCATAAGAAACCCTTTTTAGAAGTGACTGACGAGGAATTTTACCATGTGATCCATACCAACGTAATGGCAGTCTTTGCCATGAGCCGTGAGGTAGGCAGGGTAATGAGCGCTGCCGGCAGCGGTTCAATTGTAAATATCAGTTCTATGGCGGCACAATACGGAATTCCGAAGGTCATTGCCTATACCGCAGCCAAATCTGCTATCGAGGGAATGACCAAAGCGATGGCCGTTGAACTTTCGCCTTCGGGGATCAGGATCAATTGTGTAGCCCCCGGTTTCATCAAAACAGAGATGTCTTCAAAAGCGCTTGACAATGATCCCGAAAGAAAAAATAAAGTGCTGTCCAGAACCCCTATGGGCTACCTTGGCCTGCCCGAAGACATTGCGGACGCAGTGTTCTATCTGAGTTCGGCAGCTGCCAAATATGTGACCGGGGTAATCATACCTGTTGATGGAGGGAACTCCATCGGATTTTAATGTATCAGTTTGACAATCGATTGCAAAGCTAATGGTAAAGTTTGAACAAAGCATGCGCTGGTTTGGCCCCAATGATCCGGTGAGCCTGCAGGATATCCGCCAGGCGGGCTGTACTGCGGTGGTTACGGCATTACACCATATCCCTGTTGGGGAAATCTGGACTACGGAAGAGATCCTCCTGCGGAAGAAGGTGATTGCCGACGCCGGGATGGACTGGAACGTAGTGGAGAGCCTGCCCGTACATGAGGCCATAAAAATGCATACAGGTAATTACCCTGAGCTGATCGCCAACTATAAAATAAGCCTCGAAAACTTAGCCGCCGCAGGTTTGAAAGTAGTTACTTATAATTTCATGCCTGTGCTGGACTGGATGAGGACCGATCCTTCATTTACCCTGCCTGATGGCAGTAAGGCACTCAGGTTTGAAAGGGCAGCTTTCATGGCTTTCGACTTGTTCCTGCTGGGAAGGCCGGAAGCTGAAAAAGAATATACCGCAGCGGAAACAGCCATTGCAAAGGCTAAGTTTACCGCCATGGACGCAGCCGAAAAGGAATACCTTTTTAACAGTGTGTTGCTGGGGCTACCGGGTTCAGATGAACCGTTTACCCCTGCAATTATCCTGAATGCACTGAAGGCCTATGCTGGCATCGATGCCGCCATCTTAAGGAATAACCTTTCCTTTTTCCTCAGGGAGATCATCCCTGCAGCAGCATCTGCAGGAATTAAGATGGCCATCCATCCGGATGATCCTCCTTATGCCATTCTTGGTTTACCAAGGATTGTCAGTACAGAGGGAGATCTTGATTTTATTGTAAATTCCTGCCCTTCTATAGCCAACGGCATTTGTTATTGTACCGGTTCACTCAGTGTACTGCGCAATAATGACCTTACCGGAATCATATCCAGGTATGGAAAGCTGATCCATTTTGTTCATTTGAGGAATACCAGACAAGACCAGAACGGCAACTTTTATGAGGCTGCCCATCTGGACGGTGATGTAGATATGTTCGCGGTCATGAGAAACCTGATACTGCTGATGCAGGAAACCGGGCTGCCACTGCCGCTGCGCCCGGATCACGGCCATCAGATGCTGGATGACCTCCTTAAAAAAACATACCCCGGTTACTCTGCCATTGGCCGGCTGAAGGGGCTCGCGGAACTCAGGGGACTGGAAATGGGAATAGCCAGGTCTCTTTAAAGCGTAAAGAAATGCTGAAAACATAAATTAATCAAAAACCAAATATGATGCGTAAACTGATGAACAAAGAACTGATCCTGCTGATGTGCCTGCCTTTACTGGTGCTCACCGCATGTAACGAACAAAAAAAAGCTGAGGGGAAAGCCGATAGCAGTGCCTTTAATGGCGCTATCTCCAAACCTCTCATCACCAAGATGTACACCGCCGATCCCTCAGCACACGTCTTTGAAGGAAAACTTTACATTTATCCTTCACATGATATTGATGCCGGAATACCGGAGAATGACAACGGTGACCATTTTGCAATGGATGATTATCATATTTTCTCAATGGACAGCATTGGTGCGCCGGTTACAGATCATGGCGTAGCCCTGACGGTCAAAGATATTCCATGGGGCGGAAGGCAGCTATGGGCACCCGATGCCGCTTTCAGGGACGGAAAATACTTCCTTTATTTCCCGCTGAAGGATAAAAAGGATGTCTTCAGAATCGGCGTGGCCACAGCAACAAAACCAGCCGGACCGTTTACAGCAGAGAAAGAACCGATAAAAGGAAGTTTTAGTATAGATCCTGCCGTTTTTACAGATACCGATGGAAGCACATATATGTACTTTGGTGGCATCTGGGGCGGGCAGCTGCAGCGCTGGCACAAGGGGCAGTATGCAGCAAATGGCTCAAAAACAGACCTTGAAAATGATAAGGCACCAGCACTGACGGCTAAAATAGCTAAGCTCAGCGCTGATATGAAAGAATTTGACGGAGAGGTCAAAGACATCCTGATCCTGGATAAAGAGGGGAAAACCTTGCTTGGCGGAGACCATGACAGAAGATTTTTTGAAGGATCATGGATGCACAAATACAATGGTAAATACTACTTTTCGTATTCAACAGGTGATACGCATAAACTAGTATATGCTATAGGCGACAGCCCCTACGGCCCCTTTACCTATCAGGGCATCATTATGCTGCCCGTTGTAGGCTGGACAACCCACCATTCCATTGTAGAATTTAAAGGCAAATGGCTGATCTTCTATCATGATACCGAATTGTCAGGCGGTAAAACCCACTTAAGAAACGTGAAGGTGACCACCCTGGAACATGAAGCAGACGGCACGATAAAAACGATCAATCCGTACAAAAAGTAGTATTTTTAAATACCATTCGGTACATTTGGTTATGGATAACGTTTTATCAAAGGCAAACCGTACCCGGCAATTTATTGTGGAATCTACCGCATGGATATTCAATACAAAGGGATATGCCGGTACCTCAGTGGCTGATCTTACCGAAGCCACAAAGCTGACCAAGGGCAGCATATATGGTAACTTCGAAAATAAGGAAGAAGTTGCCCTGGCTGCCTTTGAACATAATTTAAACCTGGTAAAACAAGCCATTAACGAGCAGGTTAAAGCAGCTGTGACCTACCAGGAAAAACTGATGGTCTATGCTGTTATCTACAATAAATTTATGAGGGATCCCTTTCCCAAAGGAGGCTGCCCGATTCTGAATACCGCCATCGAAGCGGATGATACCCATCTGCGCTTAAAAGCAAAAGCAGCAGCTGCAATTCACCGTTGGAAAGACGACATTGTCAGTCTGGTGAAAGAAGGTGTAAAGACCGGGGAGTTTAAAGCAGGAATGGAAAGCAACCAGCTGGCCTTTTCTATCATTGCGCTCATTGAAGGAGGGATCATGATTGCCAAGGTTACGGACAGCCCCGCAAACCTGGAGACGGTATTAAAAACTGTTGAAATGCTGATCCTGCAGTTGAAGGCGTAAGCCGGGATTATGGCTGGATTAATTTGCTAATGTGATCTAAAGCTATTCTAATGTGAAAATTATGGTGTACTATATGACGGCTGCATTAATTTGCTTCGCAAAAGAACGCTGAGGCCGTCATATAGTACACCATAATTTTTTTAAGATCTTTCTCCGGGATCATCTAAACCACCGTACCGAGCCACCGTACCAGGCCACCGTACCGGACATATCCAAGCAGCAGCAAGACACCATACCAGCCGTCATGCCTGGTCGCCATACTGCAGGTTAACGGGGGCGACAGCAAGGCACCATACCGGCCGTCATGCCTGGCCACCATGCTACAGGATAAGCTAAAAAAAAAATGAATACTTGTTTCGATGCCTTCTCGGCTGCGCTTCAGCAGCCGGCAGCATCGAAACAAGTATTCATTTTTTTCAGCGAAGCCAGATAACCCGGCGCTTGCCAAACCGCTTTGCCAAACCAATTTGCCAGATAACCCGTTTAGATCGCCTTAAAAACCACAATCCCGTTGTGCCCGCCAAAGCCAAAAGTATTACTCATGGCAACTTTTATCTTAGCAGAAACAGCTTCTTTGATGATAATATTCAGGTTACCCGGTATTGCAGGGTCAAGTTCAGTTGTATTAATTGTTGGTGCAATTACGCTGTCCCTCATAGAGAGCAGGCAGATAATCGCTTCTATTGCACCTGCGGCACCCAAAAGGTGGCCGGTCATAGATTTCGTTGCACTGATCAGCAGGTCGTTTTTGCCAGTTCCCAGCAGACTGATTACCGCATTGGTTTCAGAAAGGTCACCAACAGGGGTAGAGGTAGCGTGGGTATTCAGGTAGTTGACGTCATGGATCGTTACGCCAGCTTCTTCAAGCGCAAGTTTCATTGCGTGTGAGGCACCTTTTCCTTCAGGATGTGTTGCTGTCATATGGTAAGCATCCGCTGTCATTGCTGCGCCGCCAACCTCGCCATAGATATGTGCACCACGTTTTACGGCGTGCTCATATTCTTCCAGCACCAGTGCACCGGCACCTTCGCCCATTACAAAACCATCGCGGTTCACATCAAAAGGTTTCGATGCGGTTTCCGGCGTATCATTTTGCGATGACATCGCTTTCATGGCACAGAATCCACCTACTGAAGAGGCTGATATCGGTGCTTCCGAACCACCGGTTACGATCACCTTGGCTTTTCCCAGACGGATATAGTTAAAGGCGTCCATGATTGCCGTATTTGAAGTGGCACAGGCAGACACCGTTGTGTAGTTGATTCCCATGTAACCATTGCGGATAGAAATCATTCCGGATGCCATATTGGCGATCAGCTTAGGAACAAAGAACGGGCTGAAACGGGGAGTCCCGTTACCCAGTGCATATTCAGAAGACTGTTGCTCAAACGTATCCATTCCACCCTGGCCAGATCCCCAGATTACGCCGACATCAAAAGGGTCCATTTTGTCAAATTCAAAACCGGAATCTTTTATGGCTTCATCCGAAGCAACAAGGGCGTATTGGGTGAAGCGGTCTGTCCTTTTCACGTCAGACCTGTCCAGATATTTAGTAACATCAAAATCTTTGAGCTCACAGGCGAATTGTGTGCGGAAAAGGGATGCATCAAACCGGGTGATCTTCGCAGCTCCGCTTTTACCAGCTACGGTATTTGCCCAGAAAGTATTTACATCATTTCCTAAAGGGGTTAAAGCCCCGATCCCTGTGATAACAACTCTTTTTAACATATGCTTTTATATAATTAATTGATCAATCCTGTTCCCAGCCTGATATTTCAGCTGCAAAAATAAGATTATATTTAATACCAAATGGTATAATCCAGGTAATATTTAAACATGGGCCATCCGGTTCGGGTGCGAAAATACAAATATTCAGGGGCAATTAGATTAATTGTTTCCAACGTTAGTGTAACCTGGGTGATATTTTTCCATAGATTTCTTTAAGGTGAAGGTATTTAAGCTGATATGATTATATTTGAAGATCAAAATATTAAATATAATGTCAGATCAGAAAAAAGAAATATTCGACAGTGTTGCTCAGCGACTAAAGATTGAAGGTTTTAATGTAGTTAACCGTGATGAGACCCGTCCATGGGGAGGTTTTTTTGTAATTGATGAAGAGCAGGCGCAGCAATTTGCAAATGTTTACTTTGACGGATTAAATGTGGAGGAGCTGAAGATTTCAGGAAAACTAAGTCCTAAGATCCTGATCGTAGCGCCAAACACACGTCTTTCGTGGCAATATCATCACCGCCGTGCAGAAATATGGCGCGTAGTAAGCGGTACAACAGGCGTGATCACCAGCGAAACTGATGAGCAGGGCGATGTACAGCAGTTAACTCCTGGTACTACCATCAAGTTAAAACAAGGTGAGAGACACCGTTTAGTAGGTTTAGATGATTGGGGAATTGTTTCCGAAATCTGGCAGCATACTGATCCTTCCAACCCTTCTGACGAGTCAGACATCGTTCGTGTATCGGACGATTTCGGAAGATAATATATAATCCTGCATGTGTGTGTCACGAACGCACGCATGCCTTTTTTTTAAAATTCTGCCCTCCCGGCGGATGAACAGGATCCTATATCCTTTCTTTAATCCCCAAATTAAACATCCGAACGGGTGCTTTATTTCGTTAGTACATTCAACCTATGATTATTCTACTCTTTTTTGTTTTACACTGGTTCCTGTCCCTTTTTTCGCAAACCTTCTTTTTACACCGTTATGCCTCGCATAAGATGTTTAAGATGAATGGTTTTTGGGAGAAGTTCTTTTATACCATTACCTTTTTGTCACAGGGCTCTTCCTTTTTGAACCCCAGGGCATACGCCATCCTTCACCGGATGCACCATGCATTTTCTGATACAGAGAAAGATCCGCACTCGCCGCATTTTGTAAAAGATGTTTGGGGAATGATGATCCAGACAAAAAATATCTACCTCAATTATGCTAAATATAATGAGGAACCAGAGGAACAGTTCCGTGATAAATACCCTTCATGGCCTGTTATTGACAAGATTGGAGATTCATGGGTGACCAGACTGGTATTCATCAGCTTTTACATCTGGTTTTATGTGACCTTTGCTACAGCATGGTGGATGTTCCTGCTGCTGCCTGTTCATTTCCTGATGGGACCCTTACATGGTGCCATTGTAAACTGGTGCGGCCATAAATACGGGTATTCAAACCATGATAACAATGACCACAGCAAAAACTCGCTGCCTTTGGATTTCCTGATGATGGGAGAGCTGTTCCAGAACAATCACCACAAAAAGCCAAACAGTCCGAACTTTGCCTCCAAATGGTTTGAATTTGATCCTACCTATCCGCTGATGAAGGTGATGCACTGGCTGCATATCATAAGAATCAGAAAAGTATAATACACACCAACAATAGATGAGAAGGCTCCCGGAAGGGGGCTTTCTCTGTTTTTGGGGGCGCAGCGCCATGTGGCTTCATTTTAATTTACCGAATTCATTCCCGATACGGAATCTTCTCTATCTTAGGAGATAATTGTATTTTATGCAACTGTATAATAAAATAAGTATAGCCATATTTGCTACCCATTAACGATAAATTTTGAACACAGGAACGCGTTTATTTTTCTGTATACTGCTCAGCTTATGCTGTACTGAAGTTGCCCGTGCCCAGAGTGATATAAAGCTTCGGGGAGTGGTTCAGGATACGCTGAAGATGGGCATTCCGGGGGCAAATGTAAGGCTGATCGCCGGTAAAGATACCCTCAGTACCAGCACAGATTCTGTTGGCAGCTATAGTTTTAATCTGAAAAAACCGGCCCCGGTTTCAGTGCTGGTGCGTGGCGTGGGCTATGTCTCCGCCAGTAAAGATTTTGCCCCACAGGCTGCCGGTAAAGAACAGGTGCTGCCCGTCTTCATTTTAAAAGATGCCTCAAACCAGCTGGCCGAAGTAGTGATCAGGGCCAAAGTTATTCCCATGCGCCTGGCGAAAGATACCGTAGAGTTTAATGCCGGCGCCTATACCGTCCGGGAGGGCGATAATGTTGACGACCTGCTCAAACAATTGCCCGGTGTAGAGGTCGACAAGGACGGTAACGTAACAAGTGAAGGGAAGGAGATGACCAAACTCCGGGTAAACGGAAGGGATTTTTTTACAAACAATGTGAAAGATTTTATAGCACGGCTGCCCGCAGGCATCGTGGATAAGCTGCAGGTGATTGATGACTATGGTGATAAAGCCAATTTCACCGGAGTGAAAACCGGGGAACCCCGCAAAATGCTGAACCTGGTACTGAAAGACAAGCGCAACAGGGGGACTTTTGGTAACGCGGGCGTTAGCGCAGGAACAAACGACCGTTACGCTGCAAACTTAAATGCCAACCTCTGGCGCGATGCCCGGCAGATCGGGCTGAACGCAGCAACCAGCAATACCAGTAACGGGGCGGGGATCAATAACACCAACCATGTGGGTTTCAACTTCCGTGATAAAGTGGCGAAAAACTTAACGCTGAGCGGTAACTATAATTATGTACACAACAGGACCGAACTGAACCAGCAGAGTTACATCCAGACCGTAAATTCCCTGGGTACTGTGTATAATGAGTCTGCTACGCAAAGCCAGACCAGGGGGGCAAACCACAACTTTGACCTCGGGCTGCAGTCTGTAAACGGACAGGATTTTTTACAGGGAAGTATCCGTGGCGCCCTGAATAATTCGGTAAGTCATGCACTGACCTCTTCAAAGCAGACCGGGGTAATCCATCAGGACCTGCTGAACGGCAACAATTCCAACCAGCACAGTCCGAACTTTAACGCCGATTTTACGATGGCCCGTCATTTTAAGAAGCCGGGCAGAACTGCCTCGCTGGGGCTTACCGCCGGTAATAACGTCAGTAACTCTACCCAGGACCAGGATAACAGGATCGGTTATTATGATCCCGAAACAGACCTGCCGGTAAAAGATTCTGTCAGAAACCAAATTGTAGATACGCGGAACCGTGTGCGCAACGTGAATGCCACATTTACGATTAGCGAGCCGCTGGGCAACCCGGCAGACTCACTGGTGAAAAGAAGCCTGGATTTCAGCTATCTGTACTCATTTACCCATACCGGCAATGACCTTGTTACCAGCATAAACGATGAATCCGGCCTCAGAAGGGTAGACTCCCTCAGCAACAGGTATACCTCATCCTTCAGCACACACACCATCGGTCTCAACTACCGTTATACCACCAAAAGACTCAACTACAGTGCTGGTATCACCGCGCAGCCCAATACACTGACCGGGGCATACGAGGGCAGGGCCGATAAGATCAACAGGACAGGCTTTAACCTTTCGCCCCTGGCACGGTTTGATTTTATTCCCTCTCCAAAAACCACCTACAGCCTGGTGTATAGCGGAAACAGCAACGCGCCCGATTTCAACCAGTTGCAGCCCGTAGCAGACACACGCAACCTCCAGAATGTAATCATCGGGAACCCCGATCTGAAAGCTTCCTTTAACCATACCCTGAACTTAAGTTACCGCTCGGTGAGCCCCGGTAACGGGAGCACTCTGCAATTGGTGCTGCGCGCCACAGCAGTGCAGGATCAGGTGGTGAGCAACACCATACTGATCCGTGATACGCTGAACAGCCTGAAACAGGAGACCCGTTATCTGAACACAGGCGGAAACTATAGCTTTGGCAGTAATTACTACTGGTCGCTCCCCATATCAAAGAGAAAATACAATATTGAGATCAGGGGCGGGCTCAACTACAACCATCAGGTATCATATGCAGATAACGTTAAGAATTTTGGCAAAGGCATCAGCTTCACCCAGGCATTATCAATGCGCATGAACCAGAAATGGCTGATGCTCACCACCAATGCCTCCTATAATTACAGAAGTAACGTCTATTCACTGGCTTCGGCCAACTCCAATATTATCCAAACCTGGGTATTCAACGGAGATGCCCGCACATTCATCCTCCCCAGTCTGAATGCCGGCGTAACAACCTCAAAAACCATCAACCAGGGTTTCGCCATCCCGGGAAGAAACCCGCTGCTCATGGGTGGCTACATTGAAAAAACATTCTTCCAGCGGAAGGGTAGTTTCAAGGTTCAGGGCAATGACCTCCTGAACCAGGGCAATAACGTGAACAGGACCATCTCAGATAACTCCATAACAGAGAGCAGAAGCAACCAGGTAACCAGGTATTTCCTGTTCACCCTGAACTGGAAACTGCAGAGCTTCCCCGGCGGCGGCAATAGCAATGGCGGCAGGAAGGGCCGGAGCTAAGGTAGCATAAAGCAGATAAGGCAATGATAAAAGGCCTCTAAACAAAAAGCCCCGGCGTATAACACCAGGGCTTTGTAAAAAGATATAGCTTACTAATCTGTTTTTGCTTTTGGTCTTGAATTGTTAAACCTGCGGTTGCCACCACCACCATTACCGGCTGGTTTTCTTGCACCGCTTAGGTTTGGTTTATGTTCCGTTCTTTCCGGGCGGCCGCCTCTTGAGGGCTTGGCTTTACCTTTTGCTTTCGCTGCAGCGGCACCTGAAAGCAGGCTTTGCCAGCTCATGGCGTAAGGATGATCTTCCTGAACAGGAATCTTAATGGCAATCAGTTTTTCAATATCGTCCAGGTATTCTTTTTCCTCTCCGTCACAGAAAGAGAAAGAGATCCCGCTGTTACCTGCACGGCCTGTACGGCCAATCCTGTGCACATAGGTTTCAGGAACGTTTGGTAATTCATAGTTGATCACGTGTGTAAGCTCATCCACGTCAATTCCCCTTGCGGCGATATCGGTAGCTACCAGGATACGCGTAGTTTTAGCTTTAAAATTTGTTAAAGCCCTCTGGCGTGCATTCTGCGATTTATTTCCGTGTATGGCTTCAGCTTTTACGCCTACTTTGATCAGGTCTTTTACAATACGGTCAGCACCATGTTTGGTACGGGTGAAAACCAGTGCTGTAGTGATCGTATGATCTTTTAAGATATGGATCAGCAGGTTTTTCTTATCATTCTTATCTACATAATAGATTGACTGCTCAATTTTTTCAGCAGTAGATGAAACCGGCGTTACTTCAACTTTCAGCGGGTCGGTCAGAATTGTATTGGCCAGTTTCTGAATTTCGGGCGGCATGGTAGCAGAGAAAAACAGCGTCTGTCTTTTTGCAGGCAGTTTAGCTATTGTTTTCTTTACATCATGGATAAAGCCCATGTCCAGCATTCTGTCGGCTTCATCCAGTACAAAGATCTCTACATCCTTCAGGTTAATGAAACCCTGGTTCATGAGGTCGAGCAATCTGCCCGGCGTTGCGATCAAAATATCCACACCACGGTGTAAAGCATCAGTTTGTGATTTCTGACCAACACCACCAAAGATCACCAGGTGACGCAGGGGCAGGTTCTTTCCATAAGCTTTGAAACTTTCTTCAATCTGAATGGCAAGTTCACGTGTTGGCGTTAATACCAGTGCCCTGATTGGTTTAGGGCCTTTGGCATTCGCATGCTCTTTGTTCAGCAGCTGCAGCATAGGAATAGCAAAAGCGGCCGTTTTACCGGTTCCGGTTTGTGCGCAGCCTAATAAGTCTCTGCCGGTTAATATAGTAGGAATCGATTGTTCTTGTATGGGGGTTGGGTTAGTATAACCCTCTGTTTGCAGCGCTTTTAAAATAGGCTCAATCAGGTTTAAATCTTCGAATAACAATGTGTATGAATTTTAATTTATTTGATACAAAGATACGGATAAGTTCTGTAACTATTGCTCTTCTTTAAAACGGCTGAAAAACAGCAGGGCGAGGATGCACAGCACAAAGCCTACAACGCCGTTTAAACGAAGCCCGAAGTCATTTCCGGGGTCTTTTCCATAAATTGTGAGCATTGCAAATATGGCAATTCCCAGTGTCTGGCCCAGTTTAACGAACAGATATTTAACCGCGAAGAACATTCCTTCATGGTTTTCGCCCGTTTCTTCGGTGTCTTTTTGGGCAATATCTGCCAGTATTGCATTTGGTAATATACCCAGTGCGGCCAGCGGGAATGAAGCGAACGTAACCAGGATGAACATTTGCATCCTTGGGTGAAAGGGAAGGTGGCCGAGGGAATAGATCGTCACGAAGATCAGGCTGAGCACGCCAAAAGCTGTCATCACCAGGGCCTTGCGTCCAAACCGCTTAGCACCGTAATTGATAAATGGATAGAAGAACAGGGAAAGCACTACCATGATTCCCATGAACATTCCTCCGTTGGATTCCGGAAGTTTTAACAGTACGGTCACAAAATAGAGTAATCCGCTTGATATGATACTCAATGCGGTGTAATAGGAAAAATCGGAGATCAGATAGTATTTGAAGTTGGTATTTCTGAAGGTGCTTTTAATTGCCGGGAGCAGCGCTATATGGGTTGGCTTACCTTCGCTGTAGTTCTTTTCTTTGATAAAAAGAACGGGCAGGGCCATTGCAATCCCTGAAAAGATGCTCAGCCCATAGATGGTGTACTGCAGGGCTTCCATCCGTTGCTGGATATGAAAAATCTCCTGGATCAGGTCAGCAAAGTTATTGGTCAGGGCAGACATGATCATGCCCATTACAAAACCTACCTGCTGAAAGGTGGAGAGTTTTACTTTCTTCTCCGTGGTATGCGCCATTTCGGCAAGCAGTGCATTATACGGAATGATATAGCTGGTAACCGACATAAAAAAGCAGATCAGCATCAGCGTAAGCCACCATGCATTTGCCGTTGTTTCTGCTTTTTGCAGCGGGTGGAAGATCAGCCCGCAGAAAATCACTGCCGGGATGATGGCGTAGCGCATGATCGGTATCCTTCTTCCATCCGGATTTTCGCTTCCGTCACTTACCAAAGCAATAAAGGGGTCATAAAATGCATCGAATAACCTGCCCGAAGCGGCAATCAGGGAAAGGATATTAAATGCACCGAAGACAAGCAGCTGCGGAACAAGAGGTGTTAAGCCAGAATTGGTGGGCGGCAGGTAAAAATAAGGGAGCATGACGATAATGATATTTGTCATCGTGCTCCATCCCATCATCCCCGCTGCATAGGCAAATTCCTTTCTTAACGGCAGCTCTTTAATCGGCATTCAGGGTAGATGGTTTTTTGTTGAACAGTTTAGAAATGAAATAGATGAGCATAAACCCGGCAAGGATCAGCAGACCGCTTATCGCTGTGATGGGATCGGCCAGATAGATGCTTATTCCTACAAAAATAGTAAAGGAAATGAATAAAACAGGGATCAAAGGAAACCATTTTATGGTGTAAATATTTTTGGTATCAAGATCGGCGGTTTTCTTCCTTAAGAAGAATAAAGTTGCAGCAGAGCTTGCTGTGCCTATACATTCCAGGATAATGGAATAGTTCAGGATCTTATCAAAAGTTTTGGCAAAAAACAGTGTTGCAATGATCAGTGCCACAAAGGTGGCCAGGCTCACTGACATCACATCAGTTTTGCTGTTCTTGCGGGAAAAGACACCGGGGATGACCTTTTCTTCGGCCATCGCAAACATAGACCGTGGAATGCTCAGCAGGTTGACGTTCACAAAACCGAGTACAGAAATAAAGATGATCACAGATAAGATCGTGTAACCTGCCGGGCCGAAGATTTTGCCTGCCAGTATGGAGGCAATACTCTGTGCAGTTTTCAGCTGTTCAAAGCCAATCACTTTTACATAGGCGTAATTGATCAGCAGGTAGAGTGTGATGATCAGGAGGAGCCCCAGGATAACGCCCTTGGGCAGCGTTCTTTTTGCATCTTTCACTTCTCCGCCAAGGTTGATCGTTTGGGAATACCCTGTGAAGGAGAAATTAATTGCAATCATACAAACCCCAAGTGTTCTCGCATAATCCCACCATCCCGGCGGCGTACCGGATGCTGTTTTAAAAATAGCAGGAATGCGCTGAGCCTGCCCCCCGGTAAATACCGCACAGATCAGCGTGAGTACAAGCGCAATCTTAATCAGTGTGATGATGTTCTGTACCTTGGAGCTTGTTCTCAATCCCAGGAGGTTGACACCAAAAAGAACCAGTATCCCTACAATAGCGATGATCAGTTTGTTCTGATCGGTACGCATTTCTGCCGGCAGCACTACATTGGCCAGGTACTCTGAGCCAATCAGCGTAACACCTGCTATAGATGCTGCAATGGTCATGATCACAATACAGTTGATGGCAAATGCAAAAGATGGATGATAACTGGTAGAAAATATTTTATAATATGCACCTGTTACCGGGAATCTCGAGCCGATCTCAGCATAAATAAGCGCGCCGAAATAAGAAAATATCCCTCCGATGATCCATGCCAGATAGAACAGTTCAGGAATCTGTGCATTGGCAGCAACACTCACCGGAGTACGGAAAATACCCATGCCGATCACAAAACTGATCACGATCATGGACAGATCAAAAAGGTTAAGTAGTTTTTTTGATTGCATATGGCGTTAAATAATGCTGAAAGGTACGTCAAATTGCGTTTCAATGATCAAACCTACTGTCTAAATTAAGCTGATTCACCAGATTTGGTGACCGTACTGCTTCAGGGCATCAATCCGTAACCGGAAAATCCGGCTTCCGCTGAATTGTTCATTTGCGAACAAATACCGTCCGTTTTTGAACGTACAGAAATTGTGTAAGTGCAGTAAATGTATGATTAACAGTGTTTTGTTTGTGTTTTAAAAATTGGTATGTGATTAGCTCCCCCAAAGCAGGCGGGATGTTCCTGTCCGGATTTTAAATACCTGTCATGAACTTACTCCTTACCACTATTGTTCAAAGTTACCTGTTTGTGCTCTTAACTTTTTTCCAGTTTCCCAATTACACCAAACACTGGAACGGGGGAGACCAGCCGGGCCATACCTTTGCCTCTTTTGAAGATTTTAACGGCAAACAGGATTTCAGGGTGCAGAGAAATGGGAAAGGGAACTTTTCCCTTGTCTATTCCGCTGAACTGAAAAAAGGAACATTATCAATAGAAATAAAGAAAGGTTCAGAAACCATTCTGCAGCGGGATGTCAATGGAAGCGTTGCTGATTCCATAAAACTGGATAATACCAAAGGTGAAAAATACCATGTCACGTTCAGGGCAAAACATGCTGAAGGGAAGTTTGATGTTAAATACAACTAAGGGATCACTTTTCCAGCATTTCCAGCTGCCAGATGACCTGTTCTTCAGTAACCGGAAAAGGGACATCGTTACGAACCGTCTGATACACCGCATCGAACAATTCGTTGTAGGCACCTTTGGGCGCTGCCAGTAATGCTGTGCTTTTCTGGCCGTTCATGTCCATCAGCACGAGTTTACCTTCACTGCCTTCGGCTTCTGCGCCAAATCCGTCATCCACAGGCAGCATATCTTCGGCCAGCTGCGCTTCCTGCACATCAGTACGCATCTTTAAAAAGCTGCCCAATGTGCCGTGCGCCACAAATCCATACTCTGGTTCTGCAATGAGCAGGCCCGAGGTTAGGTACACGTTCAGCTGATCAGGATATTTGAGGTGAAAATGAAAATAATCATCTACCTCAGAGCCTGTCCTGTGTATTGCCGTTGTTTTTTCATAACTGAGCGGCTTGCCCAAAACGCTGATGGCACCATCGATCAGATGAGAGCCCAGGTCATACATCAACCCATTGCCCGGCACTGCTGCACTTTCTTTGAATTGTTTATTTCCGATAGCCATACGGTACCGGTCTATTCTGAAATGGAGCTCAATCAGTTTGCCAAGTCTGCCGCTTTCAATTACCTGTTTTACGGACAGGAAGTCGCTGTTGTACCTGCGGTTATGGTAAACCATTACCTTTAAACCCGATGAATGGGCAAGCTCAAACAGAGAACCGGCTTCGGCAGCGGTAACGGCAGCGGGTTTTTCAATCAGCACATGTTTTCCAGCCTGAAGGGCCCGCCTGGCGAAATCAAAATGAGTGTAGTTGGGGGTGTTGACCACCACCAGCTCAATTTCCCTGTCGTCAGTAATTCCT
>Ga0247730_1000289_pt1 | contig 43182 bp, 44 predicted proteins | sample UWRJL073202C2_FD_180959 | JGI IMG/M metagenome (GOLD analysis project Ga0247730, IMG submission 180959) | Plant litter microbial communities from Arlington Agricultural Research Station in Wisconsin, United States - UWRJ-L073-202C-2 | ecosystem: Environmental > Terrestrial > Plant litter >... | reverse complement strand
CGTGTTGACCGCGAACGAGCGGTTCCACTCGTCGAGCGGCGTCTCGAGCGCCGGCCGGTTGCTCAGGACGCCGGCGCACGACACGAACGTCGCGATGGGCCCGTCACCGGTCTCGATCGCCGCGACGGCGACCTCCACGGCGTCGGCGTCGGTGACGTCCAGCCGGCGGGTGCCACGGCCGGCATCGGCCTCCTGGTCGAGTCCGACCACGCGATGTCCGGAAGCCCTGAGCGTGGTGACCACGGCCCGTCCGATGCCGCCGTTCGCGCCCGTCACCACCGTCACGTCACTCACCTGATCAGGCTACCCTTACCAGCCGGTTCAGCTGCCCCCGGCCGGGAGCTCCTCGAGCATGACGTCCGGATGCTCGCGAGCGAAGTTGTTCGCCCGCCACTTGTCGATGAACAGGGCCAGGTACGTGCCGTCCGTGCGCTGCAGCACCTCGGCGCCCCGGGTGCCGCTGATCTCCTGCGCGCCGGCCGCGTCCGTCCGGCGAGCCACCTGATAGTCGAGGCGCGTGAGCCGGATCGGCGACGTGAACTCGTTGGTCATGCGTTCCTCGACGACCTCGAACTGCAGCGGGCCGACCGCGGCGAGGACGGGGCTCTGGTCGCCGCGGAGGTCGGACCGCAGCACCTGGACGACGCCTTCCTGGTCGAGCTGCTCGATGCCCCGGCGGAACTGCTTGTAGCGACCGATGTCGCGAGCCGACACCGACATGAAGTGCTCCGGGGCGAAGCTGGGGACCGGCGGGTAGTCGATCCGGTCGCCGTCGTAGACGGTGTCGCCGACCCGCAGGGCCTGGGCGTTCACGAAGCCGATGATGTCGCCGGGTGCGGCGGTCTCCACCGAGGAGGTCTCACGTCCGAAGAGCGACTGGGCGTACTTCGTCGCGAACGGACGACCGGTCGAGGCGTGGGTGACGACCATCCCGCGCTCGAAGGCACCCGACACCACCCTCGCGTAGGCCATCCGGTCGCGATGCGAGCTGTTCATGCCGGACTGCACCTTGAAGACGAACGCACTGAAGTCGTCGTCGACCTGGCGGACCGTGCCGTCCACCCCGGCGGTCGCGCTCGGAGCGGGCGCGAGGTCGAGCAGCAGGTCCAGGAGCTGCGCCACGCCGAAGTTCTGGAGAGCCGAGGCGAACATGACCGGCGTGGTCTCGCCGGCGAGGAAGCGCTCCTGGTCGTGGTCGGCGTCGTCGAGCTCGAGGAGCTCGTGCTCGTCGACCGCGGCCGCCCAGGCCTCGGCGTCCACCTCTTCGACGTCGGACGCAGACATGCGTCGCTCCGGCGCACGGGTGGCTCCGCCGGCGGTGCGGGTGTACTTCACGAACTCGCCCGTCCGACGGTCCAGGACGCCCCGGAAGTCGCCCGCCTCACCGACCGGCCAGGTCAGCGGGGTGGGACGCAGCTTGATCTGCTGCTCGATCTCGTCCATCAGGCCGAGCGGCGACAGGCCCGGACGGTCCCACTTGTTGATGACGGTGATCACCGGGATGCCGCGCAGCGCGCACACCCGGAAGAGCTTGAGGGTCTGCGGCTCGAGTCCCTTGCCGGCATCGACGAGCATCACGGCCGAGTCGACGGCCGACAGCACGCGGTAGGTGTCCTCGGAGAAGTCGCTGTGTCCGGGGGTGTCGACGAGGTTGACGACGTGGTCGCGGTAGACGAACTGCAGCGCGGCGGACGTGATGGAGATGCCGCGCGCCTTCTCCATCGACATCCAGTCCGAGACCGTCGCACGGCGGTCGCCCTTGCCGTGCACGGCACCGGCCTCGGTGATGACGCGCGCGTGCAGCGCGAGCGCTTCGGTCAGCGTGGACTTGCCGGCGTCGGGATGGCTGATGACGGCGAACGTGCGGCGGGGGCGTTGGTCGGACACCTGTTGAATTTACCGGTCTGAGCGCGACGCGGCGGACGCCGGGTCCGTGCTGAGGACCCGGATCGCGAGCGACGTCGTCGCCTCGACGCCCAGATAGCCCACGACGCGGTTGACGCGCTCGGCGTCCAGCGGGAGCAGGCCCGGGGTGCCCGGCACGTCGGGGGTGAGCCCGAGGTCGAGGTCGTCGCGTCCCGACATGATCTGCACGTTGAAGTCGTAGCGTCCACGAGCTTCGGGGGTCGACAGTCGGCGGACGACGGTCGCTCCCATCCGTCGCGTGCCGGACTCCTCGGCGAAGTCGTCCAGCGTCGCGGCCACGGTGCGTCCCTCGTTGTGGTCGAGGTCCGCCCAGACGGTGCGCATGGACCCGACCTGCGTGAGGAGGGTCGCCGCGGTCTTCTCGCCGATGCCGGACACTCCCGGAAGGTTGTCGCTGGCGTCCCCGCGCAGCGCGGCGAAGTCGAGGTAGTGCTCGGCGGCGACGCCGTAGAGGGCGACGAGGCGGGCCGGGTTCAGGAGCGGCGACCCGGCCATGCCGCCGTTGATGAGCCGGAGCACCTGCGTGTGGTCGCTGATGTGCGCGAACGCGTCGCGGTCGGACGTGATGATGACGCAGCTCCAGCCGTTGTCGCGAGCCCACGTCGCACCGGAGGCGCTGACGTCGTCCGCCTCGAGGCCCGGGGGAGTGAGGGTGGCGAGGCCGAGGGCGTCCAGCAGTGCGCCGGCGCGATCGAGCTGCTCGACGAGCGCGGCGTCCTTCACGGCCCGTCCCGCCTTGTAGGCGGGATAGAGGTCCGCCCGAACGGACGCCGTGCGGTCGTCGAGACCGAAGATCACGGCGTCGGGCGCGAATCGGTCGATGGCCTCGAGGATCTGGCTCAGCATGCCGTGGAGCGCCCACGCGGGACGTCCCGACCGGTCGGCGATCTGCGTGTGGGCCCTGGCGTGGTGGTTGCGGTGCAGCAGCGACGGCGCGTCCACCACGAGGAGCAGCCTGCGGGGACGGTCTCCTGGGTCAGGCGCGGGCATCGTCGCCATCGTACGACCCCTGGATCGGCAGGAGCTGCGGGCGCTTGGGCCGGACGCCGTCGCCGGTCGAGCGGCCGGTGAACCGCCGGTACGCCCACGGCCCGACGAACGTCCGCGCCCAGTCGAGGTCCCCACGCAGCCGTTCGCGCCGCGAGACGGCCTCGGCGGCGGGGAGACCGAACGACGGATGCCCGTGGGGGACGCCCAGGGTGTCGAGCACCTCCAGTGCCGCGCGGTGATGGCCGATGGGCGAGAGGTGGACGCGGTCGACGTCCCACAGACGGGTGTCGCTGGCCTCGCTGATGCGCCAGTTGTCGACCAGGACGGCGTCGTGCGTGTCGACGACCTCGCGGATCAGCTCGTTGAAGATCGCGATGCGCCCGCGCAGTGCCGAGAACGGACCGGAGGCGGCGGCCCCGTGGGTGAACAGCACGACCGTCGCCCCGACGGCGTTGGCGCGACCGACTGCGGTGTCGATCCCGGCGACCAACGCGTCCAGGTCGACCTTGGTGCGCAGGATGTCGTTGCCTGCTCCCTGGAAGGTGAGCAGGTCAGGGCTCAGGGCGAGAGCGGGGTCGAGCTGCTGCTCGATGATCTCGTGGACGCGGTGGCCGCGGATCGCGAAGTTGGCGTAGCCGAAGTCGTCGGATCTCGTGGTGAGCACCTCGGCGACGCGGTCGGCCCAGCCCCGCAGGCCGTTCGGACGCGTGGGGTCCGGGTCGCCGACTCCCTCGGTCCAGGAGTCGCCGATGGCCGCGTAGCGGTGGAAGATTGTCACGTTTCAACTATCGCACCCGTCGATCTTGCGCGGGAACGCCCCTCACTCGCCGACGGGATCGGCTCGGGAGATGCGCACCTCCTCGTTGTCGAGCCCGGCCTGGACCCGGCGCAGCACGATGTCGTCGATCCGCTGCTCGTCGCGCAGCTCGAGCAGGGCCTCGCGCCGGCGGGCGATCAGGGCGAGCAGGAGGCTCGTGTACTGGTCGTCGTGCTGGACGACCGGGTCGCCGTCGGATCCGTCGGACGCGCGCAACGTGCGCTGCTTGCCCAGCTCGTGCCGGACGCGGGCGACGACCTTCTCGCTGGTGCCGAGCTCGGCCGCCGTGGTGTCGATGGCCTCGAGGGCGGCGTCGAGCGTGAACGTCTCGGCGAGCTGCAGCTCCTCGGCGACCGAGGTGTCGACGGGGAGCCGAGCGAACCGCACCACCGCGGGCAGCAGGAGCGCCTGCAGCAGGGTCACCACGATCACTCCGCAGGTGATCAGCACGATCAGGTCCCGGTCAGGGAACGGTGCCCCCGAGTCGACCGTCTCGGGCACGGCCAGCACCGCGGCGAGCGAGATGGATCCACGGAAGCCGGCGGTCGCGTTGACCGTCCGCTGGCGGGCCCCGACCCGGCGGAGCCGCTGCGCCGGGCGGCGGTCGACGAGCCGGATCAGGTACGGCGTGGTGTACGTCCAGACCCAGCGCACCCCGATGACGACGGCCGCCACGACGAGCGTGTCGCACAGCGCGCGCAGCACCGAGGTGCTGGTGAGGCCGCGGAAGGCCGACTGCGCCGACAACCCGATCAGCACGAAGAGCGCGCTGCTGAGGACCGTCGTGGACAGGGCCCAGAACGGGAGGACGATCTGCCGGGTGGCCGCCCCGGTGATGCGCGGCGTCACCTGGCTCATGAACAGGCCGCAGGAGACCACCGCCAGGACGCCGGATGCGTGGATCGAGTCGGCGAGCAGGAAGGCCGCGAACGGGGTCACGAGCATCGCGATGCTCTCCAGCATCGGGTCGTCCATGCGACGGCGCAGCTGCCAGCTGATGAGGCCGACCAGCACGCCCGCCAGCACGCCACCGCCGTACGCCAGGATCACCAGCCAGGTCACGTGCCAGCCGGTCAGGTGCTCCTCGCCGACGGTCACCCCGACGGCGAGTCCGTACAGCACCAGCGCGGTGCCGTCGTTGACCAGGCTCTCGGCGCGCAGCACCGTCACGGTCCGTCGCGGCAGGTTGCGGGCCAGGACGCCGACCGCGGTCGCGTCGGTCGGCGCCAGCGCAGCGCCCAGCACCCAGGCCGGCCCCCACTCGAGACCGAGTGCGTGTGCCGTCACCGCGACCGCGGCCGCCGTCGCGACGACCAGGGCGGTGCTGGTGAGCACGACGATCCGCAGGTTGTTGCGGATCTCGCGCAGGGACGTGGTGAGGCTCTCCCAGTAGAGCAGCGCCGGCAGGAAGACCAGCAGCACGACCTCGGGCGGCAGCTGCGCATGCCGCAGGTGCGGCACGAACCCCACCAGGACGCCGACCAGCACCAGGAGGATCGCGGGTGCGATCGGGTAACGGCGCGCGAGCGTCCCGCACAGCACCAGGGCGACCCCCAGCAGCACCACCATCTCGAGTCCGAGCACGAGCCCATTGTGCCGATCCGTGGCTCGTTAGGACCATGTCCGGTGCATCGTGTGGGCCGGATTGTCCTGTTTCCCGACGAACTGTCTCCCAGCCAGCCACACTCCTACGAGCGCCGGCAGCGGAGAAGACCACCGATGGATGTCCGGCAGCGAGACAGGGGATCGACATCAGCATCAGCAGCAGGCTCGCAGTCGTCGTCGGCGCAACCCTCGCGTTCAGCCTGCTGTCGGGGGTGCCCGCGGAGGCGTCGTCGTCCCGCGTCGAGTACTCGAGTGCCAGGGTGATCCGCTGGGTGGACGGCGACACGGTCGTCACGACCCAGGGCAAGGTGCGACTGATCGGCGTCGACACCCCGGAGCGTGACCGGTGCGGCTACGCCAGGTCGACGAGCCACGCCAAGGCGTGGGCACCGCGCGGCTCGAAGATCACCCTCGGCGACCCGAAGTCCGTCCGCAACAAGGACGACTACGGTCGTCGTCTCCGCTACGTGCTGCGAGGTGGCAAGGACATCGCGCAGTCGCAGATCGTGAAGGGCGCCAAGGCGCGTTACGACTCGCTGGACGGCTATCAGTGGCACCCGCGTCAAGGCCGTTACCGGAAGGCCGATGCCTCCCACGTGGACCACTGCCCGGGTGGGACGGCCGGCCCCGCCCCTGTCCCGGCCCCGATCGTCGGACAACCGCCGACCGGCGGGTCAGGGTCGTTCCCGCCCAGCGGCATCAACACCTGCCCGGCGAATGCGCCCATCAAGGGCAACCGGGGCAGCCCCGACTGGATCTACCATCTCCCCGGCCAGCAGTACTACGGCGTCACCAACCCAGAGGAGTGCTTCGCCACGGCCGGTGGCGCCGTGGCCGCCGGCTACCGGGCGGCGAAGACCTGACGGTGGCGTCCGCTCCAGCAGTGAATGAGACGCGCTGGATCGATGGCGATGACAGCCGCCACGACGTCGGCCCGCCATGGTCGCCTCCGAGCCCGGCCTCTCCTCCCGCGGGATCTCACGTGCGGGGCTCGGTGAGAGAACCCATCGAAATTAATCGATGGGACGCGTAACCTGCTGTGCCGCCGAGCGGTTACAGGTAGCACCCGGCTCACGCGTCGGGCCTACTCCCACCCCCTCAGGAGCAGCATCGTGAAGTTCATCCTCAAGCTCGCCACGGCAGTCGTCGCAGTGACGATCTCGTCCACCAGTGTGGCATCGGCAGCGCCTTCCGGCACAGCGGTCGTGCAGCAGGAGAAGCCGGGCAGGGCCGATCCCCCCGGTGAGGCCAAGGGGCATGACAAGCAAGCGGGCGAGCCGACCCCGCGAGCAACCGGCAAGCCGAGCCCGAAGCCCACGGCGAAGCCGACCGCCAGACCCACGGCGAAGCCGAAGGCCAAGCCCCACGCGAAGCCGGCCACCAAGCCGACGGCGAAGCCCACCGCCAAGCCCGACCCCGGGCAGGCCAAGAAGGATCCGGGCAAGCCGACCCCCGGCGTTCCCGGCACCGGTGGCGCACCGTCGCCTGCATCGGGCAACGAGAACAAGAAGGTCACCTTCTGCCACGTGCCACCCGGCAATCCCGCCAACGGGCACCTGATCACGACGTCCGTGAACGCCATCGACCCCGGTCACGTCAATCACCCGGGCGACATCATCCCGCCGTTCTCCTTTCTCAAGCACGGCACGACGGTGACCTTCGCCGGGCAGAACTGGGATGCCGCCGGGCAGGCCGCGCTGGCCAACGGCTGCGCCCCGGTCGCTCCGCCGACTCCCGGCACGTCGGGCGGCGGCAGCGGGGTGCCGTCGGCAGTCCCCGCCGTCGCGCCTCCCGCCGGGACCATCGCCGCGCCCCCCACCGGACCCACGCCGGGAACGAGTCTGGTGACTGAGGACCCGCGCACGGGCACGTCCACGACGTCAGCCTCCGCCGACGTCCCGGACGACGAGAGCATGATCGAAGGACTCCTGCCCAACACCGGCGGTGCGCGATTGGGTCTGCTCATCATCGGTGTGGCACTGCTCGCCGGAGGTTCGGTCTTGGTGATGGCTCGCCGCAGGGTGCTGTGAGTCGAGCGCCGACGGCTCAGGGCTGGGTCAGGTCACGACGAATCCGGCCGCATCGCCACAGCAGACCCCCGATGCTGGCACTCTGAGACCCAGGGAAACGCTCGGCGACAGGGAGGCGAGGCACGCATGAGGATGTGGAAGGCGTGGCTGACGCTGGGCGCACTGCTGGTCGGCGTGTACCCCCTGTTGCCGAGCGTCCTGGTCCGAGACGTCTTCTACGCGGTCGTGGGGCTGGCCAGCGTCGTCGCGATCTTCCTCGGCCTACGGCTCAACGGTCCCGCCCCGCGAGCTCCGTGGTACCTGTTCGCCGCCGGCCTCCTGTCCTGGACCGTCGGCGACTCGATCTACAGCTGGAACGCCGACGTTCGTGGCGTCACGCCGTTCCCGTCGATCGCCGACGCGTTCTACCTCGGCGCGTATCCGCTCCTGGCCTGCGGAGTTGCCGCCCTGGTACGCCGGCGAGGTGCCAGGCTCGGCATCGCCGGAACGATCGACAGCGCGATCGTGGTGGTGGGCGTCGGGCTTCTCTCGTGGATCTGGATAGCGCAACCGATGCTGGCGGCCGATGACGTGTCCGCGTTCGAACGTGGCCTCGCGGTCGCCTACCCGGTGGGCGACATCCTCCTGCTCGCCATGCTCGTGTGGCTCGTCTCCGCTCCCGGCGTCACGTCGACGGCTCTTCGGCTCCTCGTCGGTGCCGTCGTCATGCAGGTCGCTGCCGACACCGCCCTCGCCGCGGCACCGACCTCGTCGTGGGACTACGCAAGCGCGCTGGACCTCCTGTGGCTCGGCTCGTACGTGTGCTGGGGAGCAGCGGCGCTGCACCCCCAGATGCGCGCACTGCCCCAGCGCCGCTCGTACGTGACAGATCGGTTCACCCGGCGCAGGGTGGCCGTCCTCGGCGCGGCTGCGCTCCTGCCTCCGCTCACGCAGCTCGCGGCGTTCGGCACGGGACGATCGGTGGATCCGTGGGTCGCGGTGGGGGGATCTCTTGCGCTGACCGCTCTGGTGCTGTCGCGAACGGTCTGCGCGGTCGGTGAGATCCGGGTGACGGCGAGGCAACGTGACCGCCTCGAGGAGCATCTGTTCGAGCAGGCTTCCCGTGATGCCCTGACGGGCCTGTTCAATCGCGCCTACATGCTCAGCCTGATCGGTGGTGCCCTTCGTCGCGCGCAGACCTCGGGATCGGCCACCGGCCTGCTGGTCGTCAACATCGACGACTTCGCCGTCCTCAACCGTGACTGCGGGCCCGCAGCGGGCGACGCCGTCCTGAGGGAGACCGGACGGCGGCTGCTGGCCACGAGCGAGCATCACTCGGTGGGACGCCTGGGCGACGACCAGTTCGTCGTCCTGGTGGACGGGGGAGACGCCGAGGACCAGACGGCCCGGCTCGCAGAAGGCATCCTGGACGCACTGCGCCGGCCCTTCGCTCACCACGGGCACCACCACGACGTCGTGGCGTCCATCGGTGCCACGGTCTGCCTCGACGGAGGCACCGACTCGGGTCAGCTGCTCCAGGAGGCACTCATCGCGGTTCGACGATCGAAGTCCTCGGGCACGGGCTACGTCGAGATCTTCGATGACTTCATGCGGCGAGAGCATGCTCACCGCAGCGAGATCGACTCATCGCTGCGTCGTGCCCTCGACGAGGGAGATCTCGAGCTGTACTACCAGCCCGTCGTGGCCGCCATGTCTGGCGTGATCGACGGCTACGAGGCGCTCGTCCGGTGGAACGACGGTGGTCGAGCTCGGCCGCCGGCGGACTTCATTGCCATCGCCGAACGTTCGGACCTCATCTGTGACATCGGCCGCTGGGTCCTGACGGAGGCCACCCGACAGTTCGCGGCATGGATCGTCGCCGAACCGGAGCGATTCGGCGATCTCACCGTCGCGGTCAACATCTCCGGTCGACACCTGGCCAGCAGCACCATCGTGGACGACGTGCGAGCTGCTCTCGAGGCCAGCGGACTCCCCAGCCATCACCTTGCGCTCGAGGTGACCGAGACCGTCCTCATCGACATCCCGCGGGCAGTGCTGCAGCTCAGCTCGCTGCGCAGCATCGGGGTGACCATCAGCCTCGATGACTTCGGCACGGGGTTCACGTCCATCGGCCAGCTACGTGATCTCCCGATCGACACCATCAAGATCGACAAGAGCTACTTCGACTCCGCGGAGCCGGGGACGTCCGAGCTGATCGCCCTGATGACGGGCGCCGCTCACGCGTGCGGACTGCTGGTGGTGGCGGAAGGGATCGAGCGGGCGGACCAGCTGGACACGCTCATCAACCTGGACTGCGACACCGCGCAGGGCTTCTTGTTCTCGCGGCCGATGCGCGCCGAGGACGTGCGCGGGTACCACGGACATGAGGTCGGACCGCAGCTGCGGGTGATCCGTGACGAGGACCGTCTGCCCTGAGTCTCAGGACGCGGCGAGCTTGACCGGCAGCTGTCCCAGAGACTCCCGCAACAGGTCGGCCAGACCGTCGACGGCACCGGGCACGACGGAGTAGAACGACCACGAGCCTCGTTGCGATCGCGACAGCAAGCCGGCGTGCACGAGGATCTTGAGGTGATGGGAGACCGTCGGCTGGGACAGGTTCACCGGCGCCGTCAGGTCGCAGACACATGCCTCGGCGCCCTCGTGGGCGGCGACGAGCGACAGCAGGCGGATCCGGGTGGGATCGGCGAGCGCCTTGAACTTCAGGGACAGGTCCACCGCAGCGGCATGGTCCATCGCCGGCGCGTCCGAGCGGGCATCGTGCAGGTCGTGATCATCGGCAGCGGTCGGCACGGAAGTCACCATGACTCCATCGTCGCTCAGAACTCCAACTGATGTCAGTGAGAGCCATCAGATCGACACATTTCGATGACAGGCCCGTAGGCACCGGTCCGCCGGTCAGCAGCACGCCAGACCGACAGGGTTGCGCATCGCGTCGTCGCCGAAGGTTCCGGACCCGCTGCAGACACCCGACTCGGGCAGGACGAGGTGGACCTGCGCCGCAGCATCGTGGTCTCCGGCGATCTCGGCGACGACGGACCTGGCCTGCTCGAACCCGGTGAGGGCGAGGAAGGAGGTCGCTCGCCCGTAGCTCTTCATTCCCACCAGGTAGAACCCGGTCTCCGGCTGCGCGAGCTCCGCGGCGCCGTGCGGCCGGACGGTGCCGCACGAGTGCACGTTCGGGTCGATCAGCGGGGCCAGGGCGCGGGGCGCCTGGAGCGCCGCGTCGAGGTCGAGACGGATCTCGGACAGGATGCCGAGGTCCGGACGGAATCCGGTCAGGGCCACGACCTCGTCCACCCCGTCCAGGGTCTGCCCGTCGAACGAGGTGAGGCGCAGTCGGTCGCCGTCGGACTCGACGACGGAGGTACGAAAGCCGGTGATCGTCCGGGTGGGGCCGTTCGCCACGGCGGCCCTGGCCGTGTCGCCGAGGGCGCCACGCTCGGAGAGCTCGTCGTGCTCACCCCCGCCGAACGCGGTGCCCACAGATGACCGGCGCACGAGCCAGCTGATCCGGGTCCGGGGGTGTTCCTGCGCCAGCTGGGTGAAGGCGATCAGGGCGGTCTTGGCGGAGGCACCCGTGCCGGCGATGGCAATGTGCCTGCCCGCGTAACGGGCCGTCATCCGCGGATCGGTGAGGTCGGGGACCCGGTAGGCGATCTTGTGGCGACACGTCTTCTCGCCGACGGCGGGCAGGCCGTCGCTGCCGAGCGGGTTGGGGTTCGACCAGGTTCCGGAGGCGTCGATGACGGCGCGTGCGTCGAGGCGTCGTTCGCCGTCCGCCGTCCTGACGTGGACGGTGAAGGTCTCGTCGTCGCGGCCGGGGTCGACGAGGCGATCGCGGCCTCGCTTGGCGACCCCGGTGACGGTGTGGCCGTAGCGAACCGTGCCGAGGGCGTCGGCGAGCGGCTGCAGGTAGACGGTCGCCCAGTCGTCGCCGGTGGGGTAGCGGCGTGGATCGGGCGCGTCCCAGCCGGCCGTGGCGAGGACCTTGGCGGCCTCGGGGTCGACCAGCTCGGCCCACGACGAGAACAGCCGGATGTGTGCCCACTCGCGAACGGCTGCTCCGGCGGTGGCGCCGGCCTCGAGGACCAGAGCGGGGATGCGGCGCAGGTGCAGGTTCGCGGCGGCGGCGAGTCCGACGGGTCCGGCGCCGATCACCACGACTGGCGAGATGGCGGTCTTGTCCATGGTCGGCCTCAGCTCTCGGTGGTTGTCAGTGAGGCGATCAGGGCCCGGACGCGGGTACTGATCTCGTCACGGACCTCACGGACGGTCTCGATGCCCCGGCCCGCGGGGTCGGTCAGCTCCCAGTCCTCGTACCGCTTGCCGGGAACGTAGGGGCACTCGTCGCCGCAGCCCATCGTGATGACGACATCGGATGCCTGGACGGCGTCGGTGGACAGCTTCTTCGGCTGCTCGCCGGCGATGTCGATCCCGACCTCGGCCATCGCCTCGACCGCCACGGGGTTGATCTGGTCGCCCGGCATCGATCCGGCTGACAGGACGTCGATGGAGCCGCCGGACAGGTCCCGGAGGAAGCCGGCCGCCATCTGAGATCGGCCCGCGTTGTGCACGCAGACGAACAGCACGGTGGGCCTGGTCATGAGGCGACGCACTCCTTCATTGACGACTGTCGATGAAGCAACGATAACGATCCATCGACGGATGTCAATGAATCAGGCATCATGGACGGATGACCTCGTCGCTGCCCGTGCTCGAGCCCGAAGCCGACATCTGCTGCGCACCCATCGTGCGTGACGCCATGAGCGCTCAGAACGCGGTCACCCTGGCTGCCAGGTTCAAGGCCATCGGCGACCCCACACGACTTCGCCTGTTGTCGCTCGTCGCCGCCCACGATGGTGCCGAGGCGTGCGTGTGCGACCTCACCGAGCCCGTCAACCTGTCCCAGCCGACCGTGTCGCACCACCTCAAGGTGCTCGTCGACGCGGGTCTTCTGACCCGCTCGAAGCGTGGCACCTGGTCGTTCTACGCCCTTGTACCCGGTGCGCTCGACGGCCTCGCCGACATCCTGCGCACCCCCGCCGGTGGGTGACTGCGCGAGAACGAGACGTGCCCGGCCGTCCGCTGCGTGGCAGCCTTCCGCAGGTCGGGTGCCCGATCGCCGGCAGGTCTGACCGGCTACTTGCCCTTGCCGTTGCCCTTACTCTTGCCTTTGGACTTGCCGTTGCCGTTGCCAGTGCCGGCGGACTTGCCGCTGCTGCTGGTCGAGCGCTGGGCCGTCCCGGTCGACGTCGCGGAGGACGCGCTCGGGGCGGGTGCCGCCACGGCCACCGTGAGAGTGATCGTGGACCCCTCCGGCACGCGCCCGGAACGGTCAAGGGCGACGACCTCGCCGACATCGGCCGTGCCGGGCGAGTCCTCGCGCGCGACGACGAGTCCGAGCTGTTCGAGGGTGGCGGCAGCCTTCGTGTAGCTCGCCCCCACGAGCCGTTCCGCCGAGACGCCGACCATGCCGGAGGCGACGGTCACGTCGACCATCCCGTCCCCGGGACGGTCCGCTCCGGCTTCGGGCGACTGCTCCACGATCTGCCCGGCAGGTGTGCCAGGAACATCGACACTCTCGCGCTTACCGCTCATCCCGTTGGCCCTCAGCGCGGCGGTCGCCTCGGCGGTGTCCATGCCCACGACGTCGGGGACCGTGATGGGTGCATCTGTCCGCAGGTGATCGACCCCGACGAACATCAGCGCCGCGGCAGCCAGGCCGGCACTGAAGAACAACGCCACCGACCGTCGCGAACGACGTGCCCTCGGCAGGTGTGCCGCGAGAGGCTGGACGGTCGTCGCCGGCTCAGCGAGCACGGGGAGTGGGTCGGTCGGGGGCATGTCGACGGCTGGTGCGGCGCCGATGCTGGCTGCCTCGAGCGCGACCGCCGCTGCGCTCGACGGACGGTCGAGGGGGCTCTTCTCGGCCAGTCGCGTCACGAGGTCCTGCACGCGTGGCGGCACCGACGGATCAAGCGGTGGCAGCTCGTCGTTCAGGTGGGCCAGGGCGGTGGCGATCTGGCTGTCGCGGCGGAAGGGGGAGCGGCCGGTCAGGCAGTGGTGCGCGACGACCCCCAACGAGTACAGGTCCGATGGTGGACTGGCGGGACGTCCGGCCGCCTGCTCCGGGCTGAAGTAGTCGGCAGTGCCCAGGAGTGTGCCCGTCTCGGTCAGTGGCTCGCTCACGGCTGAGCTGGCGATGCCGAAGTCGACCAGCACGGTCCGTCCCGCGGGGGTCAGCATGATGTTGGCCGGTTTCAGGTCGCGGTGGATGACCCCGGCGGCGTGGGCCGCGGCCAGTGCGTCGGCGACCTGCTGGACCACCGACATGACCTGGTCGACGGGCATCGGCCCGTGTTCGCGCAGCAGCTGACCCAGGCTCTGGCCGTCGACGAACTCCATCACGATGAACGACATGCCGCCGTGCGAGGTGCTGGCGGCGTCGTAGTCGAACACCTGCGCGACGCCGGGGTGGTGGATCGAGCTGGCCAGACGGGCCTCGCTGCGCATGCGGGCCCGGGCCGTCTCGTCGGCCAGTGCACCGCCCCGCAGGACCTTGACGGCAACAGTCCGGCCCAGCCGGGTGTCGACGGCGCGGTGCACAGCCCCCATGCCGCCTGAGCCCACGACGTCGCCCAGCTCGTAACGATCGTTGAGAAGGTCGGTCATGGCGGAGGCCTCTCTGTGCTCGCTGTGCAGCGGTGTCTCGTCGAACATCGATCACCCCGCCGGCCGCGGGCGCGGACGACGGGGTGTTCGAGTGATCGAGCGGTGTCTCAGGCGCGCGTCCCGCGACGGTTGAAGATGCTCCAGCCGCCGGGACCGACGGCCAGGCCGACGATGATCAGGATGATGCCCAGCAAGATTCCCCCGTTGATGAGGGTGATGACCCCGTAGATCACGAGGGCGACAGCGATGATCCAGAGCAGAAAGCCCATGGTGTTTCCTTTCGTCGGTCCGAGCGACGCACGATGCGCCGCCCGGTGGTGCGTGGAACGGTCAGCGGGGCGGGAGGTCGTCACGACGTACCGCGCGCTGACGCTGGCTGTTGACGGCCAGGCTGAGGATGATGCCGAGGGCGCCGGCAGCCATGCAGATGTATCCGACTGCGACAAGGTCGACTCCGTTGAGCCGGTCCTGGACGGCGAACGCCAAAATGGCGCCGAGGGCGAGAAGTGCGATTGAGCCACCGAAGTACATGGTTGGTCCTTTCGTCGGTGCGAGCGGACATCACGCGGTTGCGCGAAGAGGTGATCCGCCTGCATCGCGTCGAGCCGGCGAGCTGTGACATATGGCGTGGGCGACGTCGAGCACGGTGACTCCGCGCTCGGTTGCCGTCCACACCAGCAGGCCGAGCGCTGTCTCCGATGACACGTCGTGCTCGGCCATCAACATGGTCTGAGCGGTGACGATGACATCCATGCTCGCCTGGGACATCTCGGTCCTCTCAACTCGTCACGACTTGATGGTCCCGAGCCCATCACCACCGTGCGGGATGCAGGCAGTGACGGTCATGTGCCCCGCAGTGCGGCGCCCAAACGCCTCACATAGAAGATTTTCGATATCTTTTCCGGGTCACTCGCAGGCGCCCGGCACCCCGGGGCGCGGATTGACAGTCGTCCGGGCAACGCTAGGTTGGGACCGGTGCCATCGACGCTCATCAATGTCCTTGTCCGACGTCGGGTTCTCGTCACAGCCAGGACCGGCCCGGCTGACGGGTGGAGCACCACACCATTCGTTCCAAGATCTGGAGTGCCCCTGTGTCGAAGAGCCAGTCACTGACCATCCCGCTCGACGGGGAGACGGCGATGTCGTGCCCCCAGTGTCAGTCGGACTCAGGGCTGCACTTCGACGAGGCGTCGCTGATCGATCCCGGTGGAGACGTGGTCCCCCTCCACGCCGAGGGAGGGGAGGGTCTGTCGGTCGTCACGGCCACGATCGGCGATGGCAACGCGCCCGGACGACGTCACCTGATCGTCCTGCCGCACTGGTGCAGCGACTGCGGGCGACGCGGTGAGATCGTCCTGCGTCAGCAGAACGGGCAGACCTTCGGGGAGTTCCGCGAGGTGCCGGACCAGAGTTGACCTCTCGTCGAGGTGCAGGGCGGGACCGTCCGACCCTGCGCGGGTCCTTGGTCCTCATTGTTCCCAGGCCGCATCATGAAAGGTCGGCGGCGCGTTCTTGACTGGTGAGAGCGATGGTCGCGAGCTAGCTCTCCCAAGTCGTCAGCGGGAGCTTTCGACATGTGCCGTCCCTGCTCTTCATCCAGACGTCGAGCAGGGGCGGTTTTCCCATGCCGCACGGTGGACCCCGACCATTGACGGTGTGGGGTCACGCAGGACGCCCCCGACACGTCGTCGGGGGCGTCCTGGGTGACGTCATCACGCGGGGTGCGTCAGCGAGTGGCGGCGATCTGGACGGCGGGCCGGAGCCTCGTCGTCATCGCACGACACCGCTGGGTCCGCTCAGATGTCGTAGTACAGCTCGAACTCGTGCGGGTGCGGCCGCAGCTGCACGGGCAGGATCTCCTCGGTGCGCTTGTAGTCGATCCACGTCTCGATCAGGTCAGGCGTGAACACGTCACCGGCGGTGAGGAACTCGTGGTCGGCCTCGAGCGAGTCGAGCACCGCGTTGAGCGAGGTCGGCACCATGTTGATGGCCTCGTACTCCTCCGGCGGCAGCTCGTAGATGTTCTTGTCGATCGGGGCCGCCGGCTCGATCTTGTTCTTGATGCCGTCGAGCCCGGCCATCAGCAGCGCCGAGAACGCCAGGTACGGGTTGGAGGACGGGTCGGGGCAGCGGAACTCGATGCGCTTGGCCTTGGGGTTCGAGCCCGTGATCGGGATGCGGACGCAGGCCGAGCGGTTGCGCGCGGAGTACACGAGCGCGATCGGGGCCTCGAAGCCCGGCACCAGACGACGGTACGAGTTCGTGGACGGGTTGGTGAACGCGAGCAGCGACGGCGCGTGCTTCAGGATGCCGCCGATGTAGTGACGCGCGACGTCCGACAGTCCGCCGTAGCCGGACTCGTCGTAGAACAGCGGCTTGCCGTCGTTCCAGACCGACTGGTGCACGTGCATGCCCGAGCCGTTGTCACCGAAGATCGGCTTCGGCATGAACGTGACGGTCTTGTCGTTGGCCCACGCCGTGTTGCGGACGATGTACTTGAACTTCATCAGGTCGTCAGCGGCCTTGAGCAGCGTGTCGAACTTGTAGTTGATCTCGGCCTGGCCGGACGTGCCGACCTCGTGGTGGCCGCGCTCGAGGACCAGACCGGCGTTGGTCAGGTTGGTCATCATGTCGTTGCGCAGGTCGGCCGTCTTGTCGGTCGGGGCGACCGGGAAGTAACCACCCTTGTAGCGGACCTGGTAGCCGCGGTTGTCGTCGATCGAGTCACCGGTCGACCAGGCGGCCTCCGTGGACTGGATCTCGTAGAACGACTTGTTGGCCGTCGTGCCGTAGTTGACCCGGTCGAAGATGTAGAACTCCGCCTCGGGGGCGAAGAACGCCGTGTCGCCGATGCCGGTCGTGGCGAGGTACGCCTCGGCCTTGCGGGCGATGTTGCGCGGATCACGCGAGTAGGCCTCGCCGGTGATCGGGTCGTGGACGAAGAAGTCCATCGCGATGGTCTTGCGGCGCTTGAACGGGTCGACGTACGCCGTCTTGATGTCGGGGAACAGCACCATGTCGGACTGGTCGATCGTCTGGAAGCCACGGATCGACGAGCCGTCGAACGCCACGCCGCTCTCGACCATGTCGGCGTCGAAGGTCGAAGCCGGCAGCGTGACCTGCTGCTGGATGCCCGGAAGGTCGGTGAATCGGACGTCGAGATACTCCACGCCCTCGTCCTTGATGAACTTGAACAGCTCGTCGGCATTGCCGAACATGTGGCCTCCTCGACCGCTGCGCGCGGCCTTCGTTTGTCGATACGGCAGGTAAGTGCGTCACTGCACCGTATCCTCGACGCTAGGAGCGCGCAGTTACCCGGTCGAGTCCAGATTGTTTCGAGAGTGTTACAAGTGCCCTTCGGCCGTGACCTGAGGACCCGCTCGATAGGCTCGCCGCGTGGAGACCCCCTCGCTGATCCGACGTCTGGGCGCCTTGTTGATCGACTGGATCGTGGCGGCGCTCAGCGCCGTGACACTGGCAGGGGTCAGCTACCCGCCGGCGCCGATCGACAAGGACCCGAGCCAGACGTTCATCATCATCGGCTTCTTCATCGTCGAGGTGGGCCTGCTGAGCGGTCTGCTCGGACGTTCGATCGGCAAACGGGTCCTCGGCCTGAGGCTCGAGAACCCCGACGGCCAGCCGATCGGCGTGCCGAAGGCGATCCTCCGCACGGTGCTGCTGTCGCTCGTGCTGCCGGCGATCGTCATGACGGACGACAAGCGCGGCATCCACGACCTCGCGGCCGGGTCGCGCGTCGTGCGAGCCTGAGCAGGACGTCATCCCTGTTGCAGCCGGGACGCCGCGCGCGGGATGACGTCCCCGCGGAGGACTAGCCGCGCATCGCCTTGCGGTTGCCCTTCATGCTGGTCGGCACGGGGCCGCGCGGCATCGGAGCGGCCGGACGCATCGCGTCGAGGGCCTTGAGCTTGTAGATGACGTCGGTCATCTGCGCCGGCTTGATCTTCTTGGGCAGCTTGTTGACGTGCTTGACGAGCTTCGTGAGGGGGACCTGGCCCTCGTCCTTGCCGACGATGATGCCGGTCACGGGCACCGAGTCGCCGCCCACACGGGCGTGCTTCTTGACCTCGGCGGCGATCAGACCACGGACGGCGTTGGGATTGCCCTCACCGACCAGGATGATGCCGGGACGGCCGACGACGCGGTGCACGACGTCCTGGTTCTTGTTGAACGAGACGGCCGGCTTGACCTCCCACCCCCGACGCAGCATCTGCAGGGCGCCGGCAGCAGCACCGCGCTGACCGTCGACCTGCGCGTACGCGGCCTTCTCGGCGCGACGGCCGAAGACGATCAGGACGCCGAGCACACCCGTCAGCACACCGAAGACGACGGTGATCGTCCGGCCGATCCAGCCGTCGCCGAACAGGAACCAGCCGAGCGTCGCGAAGACTCCGCCCACGACCAGGAAGGTCAGCAGCAGGATCAGACCGATGTACCGGTCGCTGCGCTTGGTGATCTGGTACGCCTGGCGCATCTGGCCGAGGCGGCCCGTGGCCGGGGTGGGGACGGAGTTGGACATGCTGGGCAGTCTACGCGGTGGGTGCCACGCCCATGCCGCGTCCCGACTCGCGTGCCTGCTGGTAGAGGCTGCCGGCGCGGTAGGAGGAGCGGACCAGGGGTCCGGACATGACGCCGGCGAAGCCGATCTCGTCGGCCTCGGTCTTGAGCTCGATGAACTCCTCGGGCTTGACCCAGCGCTCGACGGGGTGGTGACGCACCGACGGACGCAGGTACTGCGTGATCGTGATGAGGTCGCAACCGGCCTCGTGGAGGTCGACGAGTGCCTGGGAGACCTCTTCGCGGGTCTCACCCATGCCGAGGATCAGGTTCGACTTGGTGACCAGGCCGAAGTCGCGGGCCTGGGTGATGACGTCGAGCGAGCGCTCGTAGCGGAACGCGGGGCGGATGCGCTTGAAGATGCGCGGCACGGTCTCGACGTTGTGGGCCAGCACCTCGGGGCGCGACTCGAACACCTCGGTGAGCAGCTCGGGGATGCCGTTGAAGTCGGGGATCAGGTTCTCGACGCCGGTGCCCGGGTTCAGCTCGTGGATCTTGCGGACGGTCTCGGCGTACAGCCACGCACCACCGTCGGGCAGGTCGTCGCGGGCGACACCGGTGATGGTCGCGTACCGCAGCTCCATCTTCTGCACGCTCTCCGCGACGCGGCGGGGCTCGTCGCGGTCGAGCGGGTCGGGCTTGCCGGTGTCGATCTGGCAGAAGTCGCAGCGGCGGGTGCACTGCTCGCCGCCGATGAGGAACGTGGCCTCGCGGTCCTCCCAGCACTCGAAGATGTTGGGGCAGCCGGCCTCCTGACACACCGTGTGCAGGCCCTCGCCCTTCACGAGCTTCATCAGCTCGTTGTACTCAGGACCCATCTTCGCGCGGGTCTTGATCCACGCGGGCTTCTTCTCGATGGGGGTCTCGGCGTTACGGACTTCGAGACGAAGCATCTTGCGTCCCTCAGGTGCGATGGTCACGCGTCCAGCGTACGCCTGTCCCGAAGCGTCCCTTAGTGTCGGTCACGTGCTGGAACTCGACCGTCGGTGGGCCCGTCCGCGGCCCACTCCCGAACAGACGCGACGTGACGCGCTCCTTGGTGCCGCGGCCGCCGTGCTGTCGGTCGTGTCCGTCGAGGTCTGGCGCAGCGGCCACGGCACCTCGCTCGGGTGGATGGACGTCGAGGCGTACGTGCTGTTCGCGCTGGCCGGCGCGATGCTCGCCTTCAGACGACGTCTTCCCATCGTCACGCTGCTCCTGGTGTCGGCTCTCTTCATCGTGATCGGCGAACGGCTCGGCGAGCTGGGGTTCATCTTCACGATCCAGATGGTGCAGTTCGTCGCGATCTACTCGGCGTGGGCGTGGTCCCGTCACCCGCGGCGCCTGTTCGTCACGAGCGGCGTCGTGATCGCCGTGATGTTCGGGTGGCTCATCCGGGCGTTCATCATCGAGCCGCGGCCGCCGTTGCCGGACGAGGGCCTGTTGCCGCCCTACGCGGCTCTGGTGATCTACTCCTTGGCGATCAACGTGACGTACTTCGTCGGGGCCATCGCCTGGGGTCACGGGGCGTGGCGCAGCGCGCGCCAGCAGGCCGAGATCGCCGCACGCGTCGAGGCGGACCGTCTCGCCCAGGACCGTGACCGCGAGAGCGCCGTGCGCGCCGAGCGCGTCCGCATCGCCCGCGACCTGCACGACGTCGTCGCCCATCACGTCAGCGGCATGGGCGTCCAGGCGGCGGGCGCCGGCAGGATCCTCGACACCCGCCCCGACGACGCCCGCGAGGCCCTCGGCGTCATCGAGCGGTCGTCGCGGCAGGCGGTCCAGCAGATGCACCAGCTCGTCGGGCTGCTGCGCGCCGGCGACGAGGACGGCGACCGGGCACCGCAGCCGGGCCTGGCGGAGCTGCACACGCTGGCGTCGACCGACGGAACGCCGGTCGTGACGTTCCGGCAGGTGGGGGAGACGTTCGAGGTGCCGCCGACCGTGGCCGTCTCGCTGTTCCGTATCGCCCAGGAGTCCGTGGCCAACATGCGGCGCCACGCCGGTGCGGCGACGGGGGAGGTCGTGCTGCGCTACGTCCCGGCGTGCTCCGACGGCTCCGCCGCGGTCGAGGTGGAGGTCATCGACGATGGACGCGCTCCGGCATCGGGCGATCGCCCACCCGCGTCCGGCGGGTTCGGCCTCGCCGGCATCCGCGAGCGCGCCGCGATGCACGGTGGGGAGTCCGAGATCGGACCGCGTCCCGACGGCGGGTTCAGGGTGCGTGTCCGCATCCCGGTGGCGACGTGACCGAGCTCGTCAAGGTGCTCGTGGTGGACGACCACGCCCTCGTGCGCACCGGCTTCCGCATGATCCTGGGCGCCGAGGACGACATCGACGTCGTCGGGGAGGCCGATGACGGCGACGTCGCGGTGAGGCGCGCGGTCGAGCTGCGGCCCGACGTCATCTTGATGGACGTCCAGATGCCGCGGGTGGACGGCATCGAGGCGACCCAGCAGGTCATCGGTCGCGTCCCCGGCTGCCGCGTGCTGATCTTGACGACGTTCGACGACGACGACTACCTCTTCGCGGCGCTGCAGGCGGGAGCCAGCGGCTTCCTGCTGAAGAACTGCCCCCCGGCGGACCTCGTCGCCGCGATCCGCGTGGTCGCGCAGGGACACTCGCTCCTCGCGCCCGAGGTCACGCATCGTGTCATCGCCAGGTCCACCGGACGTGCCCGCGGCCCGAGACCACCCGGCCTCGACGAGCTCACCGAGCGGGAGCGCGACGTGCTGGTGGCGATGGGCCGCGGTCGTAGCAACAACGAGATCGCGGGCGACCTGTTCGTCAGCGAGGCGACGGTCAAGTCGCACGTGTCGCGCGTGCTGGCCAAGCTGGACGTGCGTGACCGCGTCCAGGCCGTGATCGTCGCCCACGAGTCGGGCCTGATGGACGCGCCTCCGTCGGACGGATGAACCACGGGTCATCCTCGTGGCCGATGTGCCGACGGCTCGTGGTCCGTAGCGTGAAGGCATGTTGGACATCGCGGCACTGAGCAGGTCCTACGACGGTGTGCTGGTCGTGGACGACGTCTCGTTCCAGGTCGTCCCCGGGCGCCTGACCGGGTTCGTCGGGGCCAACGGCGCCGGCAAGACCACGACGATGCGCATGATCCTCGGCGTGCTCGCCCCCACGTCGGGCGAGGTGCGCTGGGACGGTCAGCCGATCACGGCCACCCGGCGGCGCCGGTTCGGCTACATGCCGGAGGAACGCGGGCTGTACCCGCGCATGAAGATCCGTGACCAGCTGGTGTTCCTGGCCCGGCTCCACGGCATCTCGCGCGAGGACGCGACCACCCGGGCGATGGAGCTGCTCGAGCACTTCGACCTGGCCGACCGCGCCGGCGACCTCCTCGACTCGCTCTCGCTGGGCAACCAGCAGCGGGTGCAGATCGCGGCGGCGCTGGTCCACCGGCCGGACGCCCTGGTGCTCGACGAGCCGTTCAGCGGCCTCGACCCCGTCGCGGTCGACGCGATGGCGGCGCTGCTGGCCGCGGAGGCCGGCGACAAGCCGCTGCTGTTCTCCAGCCACCAGCTCGACCTGGTGGAGCGGCTGTGCGACGACCTGGTGATCCTGTCGCAGGGCAAGGTCGTCGCCGCGGGGGCCGTCGACGAGCTGCGGGGCCGTGGGCCCGATCGTTACCGCATCCGGCTCGACGGGGCGGACGCTGCATGGATCCGTGACCTGAGGGGCATCGAGGTGCGCGACGTCGACGGCTCGACGGCGCTGGTCGACCTCGCCGGGGTGACGGCGTCCGAGCTGCTGTCCACCGTGGTCGCGCGCGAGCCGGTGGCCGAGTTCACGCCCGTCCGCCAGCCACTGTCCGCCATCTTCCGGGAGGTCATCCGATGAGCACGCACACCCCGACCGGAAGGCCCGGTGCCGTGACCGACGACGTCCGTGGGGCGTGGCGGGTCGTCGCCGAGCGCGAGATCACGACGCGGGTCCGCGAGAAGTCGTACCTGTACAGCGCGCTCGTCATGGTCGTCGGCGTCATCGCGACCGTGGTGCTGACGTCGGTGTTGGGCGGCCGGCCCACCGACTACACCGTGGCGGTGACGGACGGGGCGGCGGCGAGCGTCGTCTCGGCGTCGTCCGACGCGGTCGACCGCGCGGACGACGGCTCCTCGGCGGCCCCTCGCCAGTTCGGCTCGGTGGAGGCCGCCGAGGCGGCCGTCAGGGACGGGGACGTCGACGCCGCGCTCGTCCCGAAGGACGGCGGGTACGAGGTCATCGGCGACAGCGAGGTCGACTCGACGCTGTCGAGCGCGCTGACGACCGTGGCGTCGGCCTCGGCACTGCTGAACAACGCCGAGGAGCAGGGGGTCGACCTCGACGAGCTGCAGAGCGGTTCGCAGGTCACGCAACGGCTGCTCGACCCGGACTCCGACGACGCCGGGGCCCGCTCGGCGGTGGCGTTCGTCTTCCTGATCCTGTTCTACGTCACGGCGGTCACGTTCGGCATGTCGATCGCGCAGAGCGTCGTGCAGGAGAAGGAGAGCCGGATCGTGGAGATCCTGGCCGCGGCGGTGCCCATCCGGGCGATGCTGTGGGGCAAGATCGCGGGCAACACGGTGCTGGCGTTCGCGCAGATCCTGGTGCTGGCCGCCGTGGGCGTCGCGTCGCTGGCGGCGGTGGGGGAGACCAGCCTGCTGTCGGCGGTGGGGCCGTCCATCGCCTGGTACATCCTGTTCTTCGTGCTCGGGTTCGTCGCCCTCGCGGGCCTGTGGGCCGTGGCGGGATCGCTCGCGTCGCGCACCGAGGACCTCGGATCGACCACGATGCCCGGTCAGGTGCTGCTCTTCGCGCCCTACCTGGTCGCCGTGGTCGCGGGCGAGACGGTCAAGACCGTCGTCTCGATGGTCCCGGTGGTGTCGGCGATGGTGATGCCGTCGCGTCTGGCCGAGGGAGGTGTCCCCGTCTGGCAGCTCGTGGTGGCGCTGGCCGTCGACGTGGTCGCGGCGGTGCTGATCGTCCGCTTCGCCTCGCGGATCTACGAGCGGACCCTCATGCGCACGGAGCGCAGGATCGGGTTCGGCGAGGCCCTGAGGCTCAGCGACTGAGCGGCAGCACCGGGACGCGCGGCCCGGTGTCGTGCTGCTCGGTGTCGTGCTGCTCGGCCAGGTCGGGTGCCGGCGTGTACGGCTCCCAGGCCAGCAGGTCCTGCAGGTGCGGGGTGATCGCGGTCGCGGCCTCGCGGACCGTGACGTCGCGACCGAGCTCGGCGGACAGCGAGGTCACACCCGCGTCGGCGATGCCGCACGGCACGAAGCGCTCGTAGTACGTCAGGTCGACGTCGGCGTTGAGCGAGAAGCCGTGCATCGTGACGCCGCGGGCGACGCGGATGCCGACGGCGCCGACCTTGCGCTCGGCGCGGACGCCGGACGCGGCCAGCCAGACCCCCGACCGCCCGGGGACGCGACCGGTCGCGACGCCGAGGTCGCTCGCCGCCCGGATCATCGCCTCCTCGACCCGTCGGACGTAGTCGACCACCAGGACGTGGGACGGCAGCTTCGTGATGGGATAGCCCACGAGCTGACCGGGGCCGTGGAACGTGATCTTGCCGCCACGGTCGACGTCGACCACGGGCGTCCCGTCGAAGGGCCGCTCGAACTGCTCGGTGCGGCGGCCCGCGGTGTAGACCGGCGGATGCTCGAGGAACATCGCGGTGTCGCCGATCTCGTCGGCCACGCGTTGCGCGTGGAGCGCGCGTTGCAGGTCCCACGCGTCGGTGAAGTCGATGGCGGAGGAGCCGTACCAGTCGTCGATGATCTCGATCGTCACCTCTTCACGATAGGCCATCGCGGCCAACCCGGGGCCGGCGTCCGTGGGCCGACCGTCGTGGCCGCCCTGTGGACGAACGCGGACGCGGTCCGGCGCGGGTGGGCAGAGTCGTGCCATGGGCTGGTGGTGGTTCGTCGTGGTCATGATCCGTGCTGTGTCACCCGCGCCCGACGACCAGTGGGCCGCGCGACTCACCGAGCTCGACCTCGCCAGGGCCCAGGCCTTCGCCACCGCGGATCCGCAACGACTCGACGAGGTCTACGTCAGCGGCAGCCCGGCCCGACGGACGGACGCCGCCAGCATCGACGCCTACGCGCGCCGCGGCGGCCGTGTCGTCGGGGCCGAGCTGCGGATCCTGACCTGTCACGTCGTCCGGGCATCGCCCGACCGGGTGCGGCTCGAGGTGGTCGACCAGCTCGGCCCGGCACGCGTGCTCTGGAGCGACGGGACGTCGAGAGACCTGCCGCGCGACCATCCGTCGCGCCGAGAGATCACGGTGGTCCGCACGCCCGCGGGCTGGCGCATCGCGCAGAGCCGGCAGGTCAGTCCGTCTCCGGAGGCGGGAGACGCTCCTCACCGGTGAGCCCGTCGACGAGCTCGCGGGCGATGTCGAGGTGACCGGCGTGACGCGCGTACTCCTGCAGCACGTGGAAGAGGATCGCGAGCAGCGTGGGCCGCTCGTCGCCGACCGCGAACTGTCCGCCGACCGTCGCGCGAGCGAGCGGGTCGTGCGACGCCGCGACGTCACGGGTGCGCCGCCCGCCCTCGTCGAGGTCGGTGAGGATGGCGTCCAGCGACCGGTCCGTCACCCAGCGGTCGTCCGCGTCGCGGTCGGCACGGGGGTCGGCCACGTCCTCGGCGAGGAAGCCCCAGACGATCCAGCGTCGCTCCATGTGCACGAGGTGCTCCACGAGCCCCGGCAGCGTCCAGCCGGACGGCACGACCGCGCGCTGCAGGTCGGCGGCGTCGAGGCCGGACGCCTTGCGACGCACCTCGGTGCGGAAGAAGTCGAGGTACTCCACGATCCGGGCGACCGGCTCCGTGACGGATCCGTCGGGTTCCGGGAGGTTCATGCCAGTGCGGAGTCGAATGCCGCTCGGAGGTCGGGGTCGGCGAACGTGAAGCCGGCATCGCCCAAGGCTGCCGGGACGATGTGCAGCGAGCCGAGCAGGTCGTCGGAGATGCCGCCGAGCACCGCCTTGACGGCGAACCCCGGGACGGCCAGGAACGTCGGCCGGTGCACGGTCTCGCCGAGGACGTCGGTGAACTGGGCGTTGGTCACGCTGTCGGGCATCGCGAAGTTGAACGGTCCGCTCGCCGTCTCGTGCTCGAGGAGGAACTCGACGCCCCGCACCCAGTCGTGGCGCGAGATCAGGGACATGTGCTGCGTGCCGGAGCCGAGCCGTGCGCCGCCGCCGAGCCTCCAGACGGGGAGCATCAGCGCGAGCACGCCGCCGTCCTTGCTCAGGACGAGCGACGTGCGCACGAAGCAGGTGCGAGCACCCGCCTCGACGGCCGGCGCCGCAGCGACCTCCCACTGCTGGGCGACGTCGGCGAGGAACCCCTTGCCGGGCGATCCTTCCTCGGTCAGGACGTCGTCGCCGCGGTCGGTGCCGTACCACGACATGCCGGAGCCCGAGATGAACACCGTGGGCGTCGACGATGCAGCGACGGCCTTGGCGAGCGTCCCCGTCGCGGCGAGCCGTGACGACAGGATCTCCGTGCGACGAGCCTTCGTGCGCGGCCACTTCGAGATGGGCGAGCCCGTCAGGTTGACGACGGCATCGGCCCGATCGACGAGCACCTGGTCGATGCGTCCGGCGTAGGGATCCCACACCGAGGCGTCGCCGGCCGGGTCACCCGACCGGATCAGTCGGGTGACCTCGTGGCCGCGGGCGCGCAGGTGGGTGGTCAGGGCCGTACCGAGGAACCCGGAGGCCCCGCCCACCACGACGTGCACGGGTCAGGACCCGAGCTCTGCCTCGAACGCACCGGCGGCGAGGCGCTGCTTGACCGCGGTCAGGAAGCGACCCGCGTCGGCGCCGTCGATGATCCGGTGGTCGTAGGTCAGCGCCAGGTACGCCATGCTGCGCACCGAGATGCTGTCGCTGCCCTGCGCGTCGGTGACGACGACGGGACGCTTGACGACGGCTCCGACACCCAGGATCGCGACCTGCGGCTGGTTGATGATCGGCGTGTCGAACAGTGCGCCGTTGCTGCCCAGGTTGGTGATCGAGAAGGTCGCCCCCGACAGCTCGTCGGGCGAGATCTTGTTGGTGCGGGTGCGCTCGGCGACGTCGGCGATCTTGCGGGCGATGCCCGCGATCGAGAGGTCGCCGGCGTCCTTGATCGTCGGGACGATGAGTCCGCGCTCGGTGTCGACCGCGATGCCCAGGTGCTCGCCGGCCGGGTACGTGATCGTGCCAGCCTCGAGGTCGAGCGAGGAGTTCAGGATCGGGTAGACCTTGAGCGCCTCGATCGCGGCCTTGGCGAAGAACGGCAGGAACGTCAGCTTGACGCCCTCGCGCTCCAGGAACGCGTCCTTGTGACGGGCGCGCAGTCGGGCGACCTCGGTGACGTCGACCTCGTGGACCTGCGTCAGCTGGGCCGAGATCTCCAGCGACTCGACCAGGCGGCTCGCGATGACCTTGCGAAGGCGGGACACCTTCTCGGTCTTGCCGCGCAGGGCCGACGGCTCGGCGGAGGGTGCCGGGGCGGCGGCTGCGGCCGGTGCCGCCGCGGGTGCGGCGGGCTCGGGCTTGGCCTGCGCCTCGGCGGCGTCGAGGACGTCCTGCTTGCGGATGCGTCCGCCGACCCCGGTGCCGGTGACGGCGGTCAGGTCGACTCCGTGCTGCTTGGCGAGCTTGCGCACGATCGGCGTGACGTAGGTGTCGCCGTTGTCGGAGGCTGCGGCAGGCGCGGGAGCCTGGGCCGGCGCGGCCTGGGTCTCGGGCTGTGCAGGCGTCGGCTCAGGGGCCTGCTCGGGCTCCGGCGCCTTCTCGGCGGCCGGCGGCGGGGGAGCGGGTGCGGGCTCGGGGGCCTTCTCGGGCTCGGGAGCGGGCTCCGGCTCGGGCGCGGCTTCGGGCTCCGGTGTCGGGGCAGGTGCCGCCTCGGCGGGCGCGGCACCCTCGGCGCCGATGACTGCGAGGACGGCGCCGACCTCGACGGTCTCGTCCTCCTCGGCCCGGATCTCGAGCAGCTTGCCCGCCACGGGGGACGGGATCTCGGTGTCGACCTTGTCGGTCGAGATCTCGAGCAGCGGCTCGTCGACGGCGACGTCGTCACCGACCTGCTTGAGCCACTGGGTGACGGTGCCCTCGGTGACGCTCTCACCCAGGGCGGGCAGGGTCACCTCGGTGCCACCGCCGGACGCGGGGGCGGTCTCGGCCTGCGGGGCGGGCGCGGCCTCTGCCGCGTCCTGCTCGGCCTGGGCGCTGTCGGCGGGTGCGACGCTGCGCTCCTCGCCGACGGACTCCGGCTCGGGCTCGTCGCCGGCGGCCTGCTGGGCGGCGGGCTCCCCGGCGGGGGCGTCGTCGGACTTCTCCTCGATCAGGTTCTCGTCGGACACGGGGGCAGTCGCCGAGTCGTCGGTCGTCTCGCCCTCCCCGCCGATCACCGCGAGGACCGCGCCGACCTCGACGGTCTCGTCCTCCTCGGCCTTGATCTCCAGCAGCACGCCGGCGACGGGCGACGGGATCTCGGTGTCGACCTTGTCGGTCGAGATCTCGAGCAGCGGCTCGTCGACGGCGACGGTGTCACCGACCTGCTTGAGCCATTGCGTGACGGTGCCTTCGGTGACGCTTTCACCGAGAGCGGGAAGGGTGACTTCAGTGGCCATGTGTGTGACTCCGGATCAGGCGTGCGAGTGGAGGGGCTTGCCGGCCAGGGCGAGGGCGGCCTCGCCGAGGGCCTCGTTCTGGGTCGGGTGCGCGTGGATGAACTGGGCGACGTCCTCGGGGTAGGCCTCCCAGTTCACGATGAGGGAGGCCTCGCCGACCTGCTCGCCGAAGCGGGAGCCGATCATGTGGACACCGACGATCGGGCCGTCCTTCTCACGCACGAGCTTGACGGTGCCGGCCGTGGCGAGGATCTGCGACTTGCCGTTGCCGCCGAGGTTGTACTCGACCGTCTCGACGTTGTCGTCGCCGTACTTCTCCTTGGCCTGCGGCTCCGTGATGCCGACGGACGCGATCTCCGGCTCGCAGTACGTCACGCGGGGGATGCCGGAGTCGAGGACGGGCTGCGGGTCGAGACCCGCGATCTCCTCGGCGACGAAGATGCCGTGCGCGAAGCCGCGGTGCGCGAGCTGCAGGCCGGGCACCAGGTCGCCGACGGCGAAGACGCCCTCGACGTTGGTGGCGAGCCGCTCGTCGGTCGGGACCCAGCCACGGTCGACGTTCACGCCGACCTCCTCGTAGCCCATGCCGGCGGAGTTCGGTCCGCGGCCGACGGCGACGAGCACGAGGTCGGTGTCGATCGCCGTGCCGTCCTCGAGGGTCACGGTCACGCCGGTCTCGGTCTGCTTGACCGAGTCGAACTTCACGCCGGTCTTGAAGTTGATCTTGCGCTTGCGGAAGGCGCGCTCGAGGCCCTTGCTCAGCGTCGGGTCCTCCAGGGGGACGAGCGTCGGCAGACCCTCGATGATCGTGACGTCGGCGCCGAACGACTTCCAGACGGACGCGAACTCGACGCCGATGACGCTGCCGCCGATGATGACGACCTTCTCGGGCACCTCGGTCATCGTGAGCGCCTCGGTGCTCGTGATGACCCGTCCGCCGATCTCCAGGCCCAGCGTGCGGGACACCGAGCCGGTGGCGAGCACGACGTTGGTGCCGGTGTACTGCTCGCCGTTGACCTCCACCGTGTTCTTGGAGACGAGCTTGCCCTCACCCTCGACGACCGTGATGCCGCCGGACTTGATGAGTCCCTGCAGGCCCTTGTACAGGCGGTCGATGACGCCGTCCTTGTACGAATTGACCTTGGTCATGTCGATGCCGTCGAACGTCGACCTGATGCCGAACGTCTCACCCTCCCGGGCGAGGTCGGCGACCTCCGCGGAGTGCAGCAGGGCCTTGGTCGGGATGCAGCCCCAGTGGAGGCACGTGCCTCCGAGCTTGGACTTCTCGACCAGCGCGACCGTCTTGCCGAGCTGTACGGCGCGCAGAGCGCAGGCATATCCGCCGCTTCCGCCGCCGAGAATCACGATGTCGAAGTTGTTGCCGGCGCCGTCCGCCACGGTGTCCTCCCAGAGAAGATGTGCAACCTCATCTTGTCACTCACGACAACTGCCCTGCCACCGGGGTTGATCGGACCGTTGCCGGTGATCGGGCACACTTGTCCCATGGGTATTTTCCGAGGCCGGAAGGCCAGGACCGACGGTGGAGCCGTGGTGTCCGACCGCAGCTCCAGCCGCGCCGACCTCGACGCGCTGAGGGAGTTCGTCGAGTCCCGCCACGGGGTCGAGGCGTGGATCGAGCCCCAGACGTCGGTCACCCACACGACCTTGCTGCTCGTCGCGCACGACGGCGAGTCGATCCGCCGTCGGGTCGCGTCGGCCCAGGCCGGTCACGACTTCGCGCGCAAGAAGCTGAAGATCCCGGTGTACGACTCGAACCTCGTGCCCATCGCCGCCCGCAAGCGGGAGTACGACCTGCGCAAGGCCAAGGGCGCCGCCGCGGCGAAGCCCAAGGCGTCCGAACCGGCGAGGAAGACCCCCCGCGAGATGCGGGCCATCATGACGCTGGAGTCGATCGCCGGCACCGATCCGCTGCCCGACGACCCCTCGTTCGACCAGCTCATGCGGGTCTACAAGAAGGCCCGCTCGCAGGCGCACCCCGACCGCCTCGGCGGCGCACGCGAGAAGTGGGACACCGTCGAGGACGCCGCCCGCGCCCTCGGCCTCCCCGACTGAGTCCGTTCCCCGCCGGGGCGGTGGATCCTCCACCGAATCCGTCCAGGGCCCGCCCGGTTCGGTGGATTCTCAACCTCAACCGCGTGAATGGGGTTGCGGATCCACCTCCCGGGGGTGGCGGGGCCGAAATGAGGTTGTGGATCCACCGCCCCGGACCGGAGCTAGTGCCAGCCGGCCGGGTCGATGCCCCCAGGGATCTCGGCGGCGGGGTCGTACGGCGTCCGGGTGAAGACGAACGACGCCAGCACGAGCCGCAGCGGGCGGCCGGACCCGTCGCGCTCGACCCGGAGCGGCTCGTCGCGGTAGTAGCCCTCGAGCCCGACCCAGCCGTCACCGTCGCGCCGGAACCTCGCGCCCCGGCCGAGGCCGGGCTCGCCGAGCCGGAACCCGCCATCGGCCTGCAGCACGAGGGTGAGGGTCTGCGTGCCCCAGAACCACGGACCGGCGAGGTCGAGACCGTCGGCCTGCGTGGCGTCGGCGTGCCACGGGGCGGGCGCGACCGGCTGCCGCTCACGGAAGAGGTCGAGGAGGTCGGTCGTGGCCGTGCCGAGACCGCTGGTGGCGTTGGTCATGAGGACGACGCCGTCGCCGGACGAGACGTCGACCCGCAGGCCGGCGAGGAAGCCCGGCATGGAGCCTCCGTGGCCGGCGAACCGGCGACCCCCGACGTTCCACATCTGCCAGCCCAGCGCATGTGCTCCACCCCAGGGCGACCCCGGCACGTCGTTGATCGCGACCGGTCGCAGCATCTCGGTCACCGTGGCACGGGAGAGGACGTCACCCGTGTGCCCGGCGAGGAACGTCGCCCAGCGGGAGAGGTCGCCGACCGTCGACCACAGCTGGCCGGCAGGGGCCATCGCGCCGGCGTCGTGCTCGGGCTCGACGTGCAGGAGATCGGCGAGCGGGTGCACGGCCAGTCCGGGAGCCGCGGGCGCCACGGGCCTGGTGGTCGTGCGGGTCATGCCGAGCGGGACGAGGATCCCGTCACGGACGGCGTCGTGCCACGGCACGCCGCGCAGCCGCGCGACGAGCTCCCCGAGCACGCCGTACCCGACGTTCGAGTAGTGGAACGTCGTGCCCGGCGTGGAGCGCAGGTGGACGCCCGAGGCGAGCAGGGACGACCAGTCGCCGCCGGGGGAGCGCTCCCACCAGTCGCCGTCGGTCTCCGCCTGCATCCCCGAGGTGTGGGTCAGCAGCTGGACGATCGTGACGTGGCCGAACGGCGCCTCGGGCAGGTGCGTGCGGATCGTGTCGGCGAGGTCCAGCAGACCCTCGTCGCGCAGGCGCAGGACCTCGACGGCGATGAACGTCTTGGAGATGGAACCGATGCGGTACTGCGTGTCGGCGGTGGGTGCCTCGCCGCCCGCGCGACCGTCCAGCGTCCCGGCGGCGCCGTGCCAGACGAGCTCGCCGTCGCGCACGATGCCCGCCACGACCGACGGCAGCCGGTGGGTCGACTGCTCGACGGCGAGCCGCTGGGTCAGGGCTGCCGTGGTCGAGAGGTCGACGCTCATCGAGCCCCGGCCAGCTCCGTCGCGAGCCGGACGAGCGTGCGGACGCCGACGCCCGTTCCGCCGTTGGGGGTGTAGTCGTAGGCCGACCCGTCGTTGAACGACGGCCCGGCGATGTCGAGGTGCGCCCACGGCACCTCCGCGACGAACTCGCGCAGGAAGGCGGCCGCGAACAGCGCCCCGCCGTACGGCTTCGGGTTGTGCTGACGCAGGTCTGCGACATTGGAGGAGTGCACCGTCTGCTTCATCTCCTCGGCGATCGGCAGGGGCCACATCGACTCGCCGGCCGATCGGGACGAGGCGAGCACGGTGTCGGCGAACTCCTCGTCGTTGCTGAGGATGCCGGCGGTCCGCTCGCCCAGCGCCACCACGCACGCGCCGGTCAGCGTCGCCACGTCGACGATGCGGTCGGCCTTGGCTTCCACCGCCAGCGCGAGTCCGTCGGCCAGGACCAGGCGCCCCTCGGCGTCGGTGTTGAGGACCTCGACGGTGCTGCCGTTGCGCATGTGCAGGACGTCGCCGGGACGCGTCGCGTCACCGCTCGGCATGTTCTCGGCGATGCACGCGTACGCCGTGATGCGGACGGGCAGCCCCAGCCGGGCGATCGCGACGGTCGCGGCGACGACCGCGGCGGCGCCGGCCATGTCGATCTTCATGGTCGACATGCCAGGGCCGGACTTGATGGAGAGTCCGCCCGAGTCGAACGTGATGCCCTTGCCGACGAGGGCGAGATGTGACACGGCGTTCGCCGGCTCGTACGTCAGGACGACGAGCCGCGGTGGGCTGTCGGATCCCCGGCCCACGCCGAGGATGCCGCCGCAGCGCTCCTTCGCGAGACGCTTCTCGTCCCAGACCGAGACCTTGACGTCGCTGCCGGCGGCAGTGCTGTTGACGTGGGCGGTGATCGACTCCGCGAAGTCGGCCGGACGCAGGTCGCCCGGAGGCGTGTTGACCCAGTCGCGGGCCGTGTTGACCGCCTCGGCGACGGTCGCTGCGCGCTCCACGGCCTTGGTCGCGGTGGTCTGACGGGCGAAGGGCGTGAGGATCACGGCGCTCGCGAGCTCGACGGCCTTCTTCGTGCCGCCCTTGGGCTTGGACTTGAACGCGTCGAACGAGTAGGTGCCGAGCGTGACTCCCTCGGCGATGGCCTCGACCTCGTCGACGCCGGCCGGGTGCAGCGCGAGGGCGACGCTCCTGGCGTTCTTCGCCTCGCGGACGCCCTTGGCGGCGGCGCGCCGCAGGTCCTCGGCGGTGGGCTCGTCGGGCAGCGCGATCGCGATGACGACCGGCGCCGCGGTGACGCCGCCGGACGGGAAGCGGACCGTCTGTCCCTTCTCGCCGGAGAACCCGAGGAGCTCGAGCGTCTCGGCGAGGTCGCCCTTGTCCTCGTCGCCTCGGATCCCGAGGATCAGGACGTCGGCGCGGGTGGTGGTCGGCTTCGAGGTGCTCAGGGTCACTGACGGCATGTCAGCCACTCTAAGGTTGGTCGTCAGGCGTGCGCGAGCGTCCCCTAGGTTGGGGGCCATGGATCTGCTTCATTCCCCGCTGCACGACCGTCACGTGGCCCTCGGCGCCAAGCTCGCGGAGTTCGGCGGCTGGGACATGCCGCTGGAGTACGCAGGAGGCGGTGTCCTCGCCGAGCACAAGGCGGTCCGCGAGGGCGTCGGGCTGTTCGACGTCAGCCACCTCGGCAAGGCCGTGGTCCGCGGCACGGGCGCCGCCGAGTTCGTCAACTCCTGCTTCACCAACGACCTCGGACGCATCGAGACCGGCAAGGCCCAGTACACGCTCTGCTGCGACGAGGACGGTGGCACGGTCGACGACCTCATCGCCTACCTGCGCAGCGACTTCGAGGTCTTCCTGATCCCGAACGCCGCCAACACCGCTGCCGTCGTCGCCCGCCTCCGGGCCGCCGCCCCCGACGGCATCGAGGTCACCGACCAGCACCGCGACTTCGCGATCCTCGCGATCCAGGGGCCGTCCAGCGACGAGGTGCTGCAGGCGCTCGACCTGCCCGTCGACCACGAGTACATGTCGTTCGCGGACGCCACGGTCGCCGGTGCCGACATCACCGTCTGCCGCACGGGCTACACGGGTGAGCGCGGGTACGAGCTCGTGGTCCCGGCCGCATCGGCGGTCGACGTGTGGGACGCGGTCGTCGCGGCGGGGGAGCCGTTCGGGATCCGCGCCTGTGGCCTCGGCGCCCGCGACACGCTGCGTACCGAGATGGGCTACCCGCTGCACGGCCACGAGCTGTCGGCCGAGATCAGCCCGGTCATGGCGCGGGCCGGCTGGGCCGTCGGCTGGAAGAAGCCCGCGTTCTGGGGCAAGGACGCGCTCGAGAAGCAGCGCGCCGAGAAGACCGTGCGGACGCTGCGTGGCCTGGTGTCGCAGGGACGCGGCATCCCGCGTCCCGGCATGACGGTGCGTGCCGAAGCCGGAGAAGACCTCGGCGAGGTCACCTCGGGCACGTTCTCACCGACGCTGCGTCAGGGCATTGCGCTTGCACTCATCGAACCCGGCACCGAGGATGGCGCCACGGTCATGGTCGACGTGCGCGGACGTTCCGAGGCGTTCACGGTGACCAAGCCGCCGTTCGTTCAACCGTCGACCAAGGAGTCATGAGCATGACCTGGACCTGGGCATTCGAGAACTCGGCCGGCGACGTGACCGGCCGTTCGGAGACATTCGAGTCGCGTGGCGACGCCGAGTCGTGGGTCGGCGAGGCGTTCGGCGAGCTCGTCGAGCAGGGCGTCGACCAGGTGCGCCTGTTCGACGGCGAGACCGAGATCTACGGGCCGATGTCCCTCCACGCCGAGAACAACTAGCGGGCGACGCTCAGCGGTACGTCGCGTTGAGCGTCTCGCCGCGCTTGACCTGGGGCTTCGGCAGCCGGAAGCGGCGCAGCTGGGTGCTGCGCAGGATGGCGTACGTCGTCGAGCCCTTGACCTTGTCGGCGCCGAAGCGGGCCTTGAGCTCCTTCTTCAGCCCACGCACCATGACGATCTCGTCGAGGACCGTGCCGACGATCAGGAACGGGTAGACGAACGCCGTGAGCACCGTCGAGGCGGAGCTGCTGATGCTGCCGGCGACGGCGAACAGGATCAGCAGGATGACGAGGAACGGCAGCAGGTACTCCGCGAAGTTGCGGCGGCGGTCGACGAAGTCACGGGTGAACCGGCGCACCGGACCCTGCTCGCGGGCGGGGAGGTAACGCTCGTCCCCGCTCTTGAGGGCGTCGCGCTGCTTGAGGCGGACCTCCTCGCGGCGGGCACGGTCGCGCTTCGCGAGTTCCTTGCGTGTCATCGGAGTCTTCATGGTCTTCTTGCGAGCGGCTTCGGCCTCCTTGCGACTGGGAGTCGCACGGCCCTTGCCTGCTTCTGTCTCGTCTGCCACCCGCGACACCCTACCCGTAGGCTTGGGAGCATGAGCATTCGCGATCGCCTCTCGAAGCTGTGGGGCTCGCGGCGTTCCGGGGACGATGACACAGGTCGACTCAAGGACCGCCTCGACGAGACCTACCGCACCCAGACGGCTCTGCTGCAGCAGGTGCGCCGCGGTGTCGCGGACGTCGCGACCAGCCGCAAGCGCGTCGACCTCCAGCTCGCCACGATCGCCCAGCAGGCCGCCCAGCTCGACGACCAGGCCAAGGCGTCCATCGCCTCCGGCAACGAGGCCGACGCGCGGGCTGCGCTGACCCGCAAGGTCACGCTCGAGAAGACCGCCGACGACCTGCGCGTCCGTCGCGACGACCTCAAGGCCGAGGAGGACAAGCTGCAGCTCTCGGCCCTCAAGATCGAGCAGGACGTCGAGAGCTTCCGCGTCCGCAAGGACACGCTCTCGGCCCGGCACACCGCCGCCTCGGCCCGCGCCGAGATCAACAGCGCGACGAGTGGCATCAACTCCACCGTGAGCGACGTCGGCCAGGCGATGGAGTCCGCCGAGCGGCGCACGCGTGAGCTCGAGGCCACCGCGGACGCCGCCGACGAGCTCGTCGCGGAGGGCGTCGTCAGCAGGGAGGGCGAGTCGGCGGACGCCGCGCTCGCCCGCCAGTTCGACGCCGCGCTCGACAGCGCCGAGGTGGACCGACAGCTCGAGGAGATCTCGGGCGCTCGACCGGATCACGCTCGACCACATCAAGGCGAGGAGGGTGACGATGGCACGCAGCCGATTCAGAGGTGACCGCGGGCTGACCTTCCGCATGGGTGGAGTGGGGCTGGGCCTGGGCGTCCTCTACCTCGTCTTCGCGGCGGTGCTCTACCAGACCCCCGTCGGCGCGTTCGGCTTCGTCATCGTCCTCGCGATCGCGTGGGGCCAGTGGTACTTCTCGGACTCGTTGGCGCTCAAGTCGATGAGTGCCCAGGTCGTCGAACCTCACCAGGCTCCCGAGCTGCACGCCATGATCGACCGGCTGTGCGCGCTGGCCGACATGCCGAAGCCCCGCGTCGCGATCGCCGTCACCGACATGCCCAACGCCTTCGCCACGGGCCGTACCCCGAACCACTCGGCGGTCTGCGTCACGACCGGCATCATGCAGCGGCTCGACGCCGACGAGCTCGAGGGCGTCCTGGCCCACGAGCTGTCGCACGTCGCCAACCGCGACGTCACGGTCATGACGGTGGCGTCGTCGATCGGCCTGCTCGCGGGCTTCATCACGCGTTACGGCATGTACTTCGGCGGGATGTTCAGCGGCGGACGCGATCGCAACAACAACAACGGCGGACCCGCGTTCATCGTCGTGTTCCTCGTCAGCCTGCTCGTCTACGCGGTCAGCTTCGTGCTGATCCGCGGCCTGTCCCGCTATCGCGAGCTCAGTGCCGATCGCAGCGGCGCCTACATGACGGGCCGCCCGTCGAAGCTGTCGTCGGCGCTCGTCAAGATCTCCGGTGACATGGCGCGCATCCCCAACAAGGACCTGCGCGACAGCCAGGCCATGAGCGCGTTCTTCTTCGCCCCGGCCATCAGCCGGGAGTCGATCGGTGCCCTCTTCTCGACCCACCCGCCGCTCCAGCAGCGTCTCGACAACCTGGCCAAGGTCAGCGCCGAGCTGTCCGAGCAGGGCTGAGAGCCACATGGGCTTCTTCGACTCGATCCTCGGCCGCAGCAAGCCTCCTGAGGCCGACCTCGACGTCCTGTTCGCCGTCCCGCAGGCCGTCATCTCGATGCAGATGGAGGGCTTCACGCCGACCGGGTCCGGATCGGTGTGCTTCCGCGACGTCGAGGGACAGGCCGACGACACCGCGATGGCCGACGCCGAGAAGATCATCTCCTCGTCGCCGGGATCGACCGTGACCCGCAGCGACGACCGGTTCGGCTTCCACTGGCTCACCGTCACGCGTACCGATGCGGACGTCTCCGGCCTGGTGACCGATCTGCACGCCGCCAACAGCTCGCTCGCCGATGCGGGGTTCAGCAGCGCGCTGCTCTGCTCGACCGTGGTGTTCACGACGCCTGCCGGCAAGCCGTTCGGCCTCGTCTACCTCTACAAGCGCGGGACGTTCTACCCGTTCGCCCCCGACACCGGCGAGCGCCGCGACAACTCCCTCGAGCTGCAGGTCAGGGGAGTCGTGTCCGCGGACGTGCCGATCGAGCCCGATCTCACCAAGTGGCTCGCGATCTGGGGTGCGCCCGGTCTGGCCTGATGTGATCTGGGCGATAGGTTGGGCCTGTGAGCTTCGACGACCTTTCCCGTGACCAGATCCAGGCCCTCCTCGACGAGCAGACGGCCGCCTACCGCACGCTGCAGGGCAGCGGCCTGAAGCTGGACCTCACGCGCGGCAAGCCGTCGCCGGAACAGCTCGACCTGTCCAACGAGCTCCTGACGCTGCCCGGTCCCGACTTCAAGGACGCCGGCGGCACCGACACCCGCAACTACGGCGGTCTCAACGGACTGCTCGAGCTGCGCGAGATCTTCGCGCCGATCATGCAGGTGCCGGTCGAGCAGGTCGTCGCCGGCGACAACGCCAGCCTCGCGATGATGCACGACAACCTCGTCTTCGCGCTGTTCCACGGCGTGCCCGACTCCGAGCAGCCCTGGGGCGTCGAGGAGTCGGTCACGTTCCTGTGCCCGTCGCCCGGCTACGACCGCCACTTCGCGCTGCTGGAGGAGTACGGCATCGACATGGTGACGATCCCGATGAACGAGGACGGCCCCGACGTCGACGCCGTCCGCGAGGCCGTCAAGGATCCGTCGGTCAAGGGCATGTGGCTCGTCCCGACGTACGGCAACCCGTCCGGCGTGGTCGTGAGCGAGGCCGTGGCCGCCGAGCTCGCGGCGCTCGAGACCGCTGCCCCCGACTTCCGCATCTTCTGGGACAACGCCTACGCGGTGCACCACCTCACCGAGGAGCAGACCAAGACGGCCGACATCCTCGGTCTCTGTGTCGCGTCCGGCCACCCGAACCGGGCGGTGATCTTCGCGTCGACGTCCAAGATCACGTTCGCGGGATCGGGCGTCTGCTTCCTGGGCAGCTCGCCCGAGAACATCGCCTGGTACACCTCGCACCTGGGCAAACGCACGATCGGCCCCGACAAGGTCAACCAGCTCCGCCACGCCCGCTTCCTCAAGACCACCGAGGGCGTCCACGCGCTGATGGACCAGCACCGGGCCATCCTGGCGCCGAAGTTCGACGCGGTCGTGCACATCCTGCGCGACCGTCTCGCCCCGTACGGCATCGCGAGCTGGACAGAGCCCAAGGGCGGATACTTCGTCAGCCTCGACGTCGTCGACGGCACCGCGTCCCGGGTCATCGAGCTGACCCGCGAGGCCGGCGTCGCCATGACCCCGGCAGGAGCGGCGTTCCCGTACGGCGACGACCCGCGCGACCGCAACATCCGCATCGCGCCGTCGTACCCCTCGCCGGACGAGCTCGCCGTGGCGATCGACGTCCTCGCCACCAGCGTCCTGATCGCTGCCGCCGAGCAAGCGCTCGCGGAGTAGCACGTGAGGGTGCTGGTGGCGCCCGATGCCTTCGGTGGGACGTTGACGGCCCCGCAGGCCGCCCGCGCGATCATCGAGGGCTGGCAGCGCCATGCCCCCGACGACGTCCTGACGCAGGCGGCGATGGCCGACGGCGGGCCGGGATTCGTCGACGTCCTCAGTGCCGCGCTGACCGGCGACGTCGCCGCGGTGACGGTGCACGGGCCGGCCGGCGTCGACGTGCCCGTGACGGTGCTGCACGCCGGTGGCACGGCCTACGTCGAGAGCTCCCAGGCGTGCGGGATGCACCTGGTCGCCCAGCCGGACCCACTGCACGCCTCGACGTACGGTGTCGGGCAGGCCGTCGCCGCGGCGGTCGACGCGGGTGCACGCCGCGTCGTCGTCGGCCTCGGGGGTAGCGCCACCAACGACGGGGGAGCGGGCCTGCTCGCGGCGCTCGGCGCGACCGCGGACGTCCCGCTCGACCGTGGACCCGCCGCCCTGGTCGGGGTCACGGGCGTCGACCTGTCGACCGCCCGGTCGCGTCTCGACGGCGTCGAGCTCGTCATCGCCGCCGACGTCGACGTGTCCCTGCTCGGCATGTTCGGGACCACCAAGACCTTCGGCCCGCAGAAAGGGCTGTCCGACGAGCAGGTCATCGAGGTCGACGGCTGGCTCGACCAGCTCGTCGTCGCGACCTGCGGGGCGTCGCCGGCGGAGCGCCGGGTCGCCGACGCCAAGGGAGCGGGTGCCGCCGGTGGACTGGGCTTCGCCCTGATGGTCCTGGGAGGAGCGTTCGTGTCCGGCATCGAGCTCGTGGCCGACGCCGTGGGACTCACGAGCCAGGCCGCCGACCACGACCTGGTGGTCACGGGTGAGGGCACGTACGACTTCTCGTCCCGTGCGGGCAAGGCCGTGTACGGCGTCGCCACCGTCGCGGCGGCCGCTGCACGTCCCTGCATCGTCCTGGCGGGACAGGTCAGCGTCGGGTCGCGGGAGATGCGGGCCATGGGCGTCGAGGCGGCCTACTCGGTCTCCGACTACGTGGGTGTCGAGGAGTCGATGCATGATCCGGCGAGACACCTCGCCGATCTCGCCCAGCGAGTCGCGAGGACGTGGTCGCCCCGCCGGCTGGATTGACGGCGTACGATGGAATGGAATCGCCACGGCGCACGTTGCACCACGTGACGAGTCCCCAGACCACACCTTTTCGGGAGTTCACATGACAGTCGAGACCGAGCACACCACCGCCCCGACCGAGACCGGCGTCAGCCTCAGCGACGGCGCTGCCGAGAAGGTCGCCAGCCTGCTCGCCCAAGAGGGTCGCGACGACCTCGCGCTGCGCATCGCCGTGCAGCCCGGCGGCTGCTCCGGCCTGCGCTACCAGCTGTTCTTCGACGAGCGTTCGCTCGACGGCGACCAGACCTTCGGCTTCGGCGGCGTCAACGTCGTCGTCGACCGCATGAGCCTGCCGTACCTCGGTGGCGCGACGATCGACTTCGTCGACACGATCGAGAAGCAGGGCTTCACGATCGACAACCCCGCGGCCACCGGCTCCTGCGCCTGCGGAGATTCCTTCCACTGAGCTGACTCCACGCCAACGCCCCTCTGCGACGCAGGGGGGCGTTGTCTATTGTGTGGGGGTGCACCTCGCCATCACCGGTTCGATCGCCACCGATCACCTCATGACCTTCCCGGGCAAGTTCGTCGACTCGCTGGTCCCCGACCAGCTCGACAAGATCTCGCTCTCGTTCCTCGTCGACGACCTCGACGTCCGACGTGGTGGCTGCGGGGCCAACATCTCCTTCGCGCTCGCCAAGCTCGGACACCGTGCGCTCCTCGTGGGAGCCGTCGGTCGTGACTTCGAGACCGAGTACCGCGGCTGGCTCGACGACGCCGGTGTCGACACCAGCGGCATCCTCGTGTCCGAGACGCTGCACACGGCCCGCTTCGTGTGCACGACCGACACCGAGCTCGCCCAGTTCGCGACGTTCTACGCCGGCGCCATGTCGGAGTCCCGCGACATCGACCTGTTCGCCCTCGGATCCGACTTCGACCTCGTGCTGATCGGACCCGACGACCCCGACGGGATGCTGCGCCACACGCGGGCCTGCCGCGAGCGGGGCGTCCCCTTCGCTGCCGATCCGTCCCAGCAGCTCGCCTGGGCCGAGGGCGACGTCATCCGCGACCTCATCGACGGCGCCACCTACCTGTTCAGCAACGACTACGAGGCATCGCTGATCCAGCAGAAGACGGGGTGGACCGCCGACGACGTCCGGGCCCACGTGGGCACGCAGATCATCACGCGTGGCAAGAACGGCGTGACGGTGCTTCCGGCCGACGGTGACGCCGTCGAGGTCGACGCCATCGAAGGCGTCATCGCGGTCGACCCGACGGGCGTCGGAGACAGCTTCCGGGCGGGGTTCCTGGCTGGGATCGCCGCCGATCTCGGCTTCGAGCGCTCGGCCCAGATCGGTTGCACGATCGCGGCCAGCGTCGTCGAGACGAAGGGCACCCAGGAGTACGTCCTGGAGCGCGAGAGCTTCCTCAAGCGCTTCGGCGCCGCGTACGGCGAGACGGCTCGCGCCGAGGTCGACGCAGCGCTGTCCCTCGCGTGACGACACGTCCGCAGGTCAGGCATACCTCACCACTCCCCACACGTAACTCTCAAGTAAGGTGCTGTCGTGTCATCTCGTGACAGTCATGGTCCAGAAAGGCGCCCCGTGGGTCGGATGAAGTTGGCGGTTCTGTTCTTTGCCGCCGTAGTTTTGAGCGGCTGTTCACCGGACGCCGACTCGGATCTCGCGCGCCTCGCGCTGCCGGTCGGCAGCACCGACCGCACCCAGGACATCTGGGAGCTGTGGCTCGGCGCATGGATCGCCGTGCTGGTGATCTTCCTGCTGGTCTTCGGCCTCATCGTCTACGCGATGATTCGCTACCGCCGCCGCAGCGACGACGAGATCCCCGCCCAGATCCGGTACAACCTGCCGATCGAGGCCCTGTACACGTTCGCGCCGGTCATCATCGTCGCGGTCTTCTTCTTCCACACCGTGACGTCGCAGAACAACGTGCTCGAGCGCGTCGACAACCCCGATCACACGGTCGAGGTCGTCGGCAGCAAGTGGCAGTGGGCGTTCAACTACCTCGACGAGGACGCCACGACCGGCGAGGACGTCTACGACTACGGCACCCCGCAGGAGCCCGCCGAGCTGTGGCTGCCCGTCGACGAGTCGGTCCGCTTCAACCTGAAGTCGCCCGACGTCATCCACTCGTTCTGGATCCCCGAGTTCTACTTCAAGATGGACGTCGTGCCGGGCAAGGTCAACACGTTCGACCTCTCGCCCACGCGCACGGGAGTCTTCACGGGTCGGTGCGCCGAGCTGTGCGGGCTCTACCACTCGCGCATGATCTTCAAGGTCCACGTCGTGTCGCGCGCCGACTACGACGCGCACCTCGAGGAGCTCGAGGAGGCAGGCCAGACCGGAGCGCCGCAGGGTGCCAAGGAAGCCAACGAGATCGCCGGTCTCGAGGGCGAGGACAAGAGCGGGAACGTCGCCGGCGTTCAAGGAGACGGGTCGGGTAAGAGCTGATGGTTGACGCGACAGCAACATTCGACGACGGATCGACGGCCCTGCGCTCGGGGGTCCGCGAGCGGACGCTCGGCCAGAAGGTCGTGACGGTCCTGACGACGACCGACCACAAGGTCATCGGCAACATGTACCTGGTCACGTCGTTCGCCTTCTTCATCATCGGCGGCATCCTGGCGCTGCTGATCCGCGCCGAGCTCGCCCAGCCGGGCACGCAGCTCGTCGACGACGAGACGTACAACCAGCTGTTCACGATGCACGGCACGATCATGCTGCTGATGTTCGCGACGCCGCTGTTCTTCGGCTTCGGCAACGCGATCATGCCGCTGCAGATCGGTGCTCCCGACGTCGCGTTCCCGCGGCTCAACATGTTCAGCTACTGGCTGTACCTGTTCGGCAGCACGATCGTCGTCTCGGGCTTCTTCGTGCCCGGCGGTGCCGCGAGCTTCGGCTGGTTCGCCTACGCCCCGTTGAGCGATGCGGTCAACTCCCCGGGCGTCGGTGGTGACCTCTGGGTCATGGGCCTGTGGATGTCCGGTCTGGGCACGATCCTCGGTGGCGTCAACTTCATCACCACGATCTTCACGATGCGTGCCCCCGGCATGACGATGTTCCGGATGCCCATCTTCGTCTGGAACACGCTCGTCACGAGCATGCTCGTGCTGATCGCGTTCCCGATCTTCGCGGCTGCGCTGCTGTCGCTCGAGGCCGACCGACGTCTCGGTGCCCACGTGTTCGACGCCGCCAACGGTGGCCCGATCCTGTGGCAGCACCTGTTCTGGTTCTTCGGGCACCCGGAGGTCTACATCATCGCGCTGCCGTTCTTCGGCATCATCACCGAGATCCTGCCGGTGTTCGCCCGCAAGCCGATCTTCG